>Ga0114966_10000086_pt1 | contig 81624 bp, 84 predicted proteins | sample M_130207_XF_Meta_FD_87029 | JGI IMG/M metagenome (GOLD analysis project Ga0114966, IMG submission 87029) | Freshwater microbial communities from Lake Montjoie, Canada to study carbon cycling - M_130207_XF_MetaG | ecosystem: Environmental > Aquatic > Freshwater > Lake | place: Lake Montjoie...
CTACATCGGCGATACCGAAAACAAGTTTGTCCACCTAGAGACTGAAGGTTTAACCGCTCTCGGAGTCACCTTGGACTCCGCCGCCAAGATTCCTGACGTGATTGTCCACGACACCAAACGCAATTGGCTCCTGCTGATTGAAGCCGTGACCAGCGCAGGCCCCGTAGATGGAAAGCGCCGCAAGGAACTCAAAGACTTATTCGTCGGATGCAAAGCGGGCCTCGTCTTCGTTACCGCCTTCGAAACCCGTCGCACCATGCAGACCTTCGTCTCCCACATCGCCTGGGAATCTGAAGTCTGGATCGCCGAAGAACCCGACCACATGATCCACTGCAACGGCGAGCGGTTCCTCGGGCCGTATCCAGATGTGATGCCGTCGTAAGTAAACAGGGAAATGTCAGCGGGCGGGGAAACGGTGTCTGGCTGCAACTGTCTGACAAACGGAATTGCGGAGAACCTAAGCAGCCGGGTTGAGCCTTGAAAGCAGGACCGCGTGGCCTGAGATCAGCCGCCGCGGCATGCAGGCGCGTTTGATCCCGAACGACCCAAGCCGATAGCGGGGACGGGGATACGCCACGCAAAACCCCGGCCCGCCTATGACAGCGGAAACCGGGGTGATGAAACAGATGCTAGGAGCGGCGGACTAAGCGCTGCGCTTCAGATAATACTGCTGATAGACGTTTTCGTTGAGCTTGAGCTTGGCGCGCAGGCTGTCCACGGCAGCAGGCTCACCGCTGAACTGAATGTTCACGAAATGGCCGGCCTCAACGTGGCGTGGGTTGAAGGGGAACTTGCGTTTGCCCATGTTGTCGATCTGCTCGAGCTTCAAGCCAGACTTTTCCATGTCCTTGCTGATGGTGCTGACGAGTGAGTCAACGGTTTCTTCTTTGCCTTTGGTGTCGAGCACGATGAGTGCTTCGTATTTGCGGTTCATAGGTAGTGCGGGTGGGGGTTTAGGATTCGGGTTGTCGGTTGAAGACATTCATGGCGCTGTCCAAGCCGCGTTCAACTGCGGAAAGCACGGCGTCAGCGGCGCGTTGGATGACGGCGTGCAGCGCGGGCTGCTCCTCGGTGCTGAATTTACCGAGCACATGGCCGACCATGCGTTCGCCGGCAGGACGGCCATCGGCGGGAGCGATGCCGACTTTCAAACGTGGAAAATCCTGCGTGCTGAAAGCGGCAATAAGCGACCGGATGCCGTTGTGACCGCCGTGGGAGCCGCTGCTACGGAAACGCATGCGGCCGAGCGGTAGATCGACATCGTCGTAAACCACGAGCGTCTGCGCAGCAGTGGTCTTGTAGAAATGACCGACGGATTGCACCGAACGACCACTGTCGTTCATGAAGGTGAGCGGCTTGAGTAGATAACCGCCGGTGAATTTCGCCACCAGACCCGTCCAGCGCTTTTCCTCGCGGAAAGCGGTGCCCAAGCGTCGAGCGATTTCGTCCAGCACCATGAAGCCAATGTTGTGACGGGTGTCGCGGTAGGTTTCGCCGGGATTGCCGAGGCCGACAATGAGGCGCGGCACATTTAAGCCGCTGCTCGTTGAATCCGCGCCGGAAGCCACATCGTGGAAAAGGTGCGGGGCTTATTTCTTGGCCGCAGGTTTGGCGGCGGCGGCACGAGCAGCCGCTTTGGCACCAGCAGCAGGTTTCGCACCGGCGGCAGCCGCAGGAGCGGCACCAGCTGCGGGAGCAGCACCAGCGGCAGGAGCAGCCGCAGCGACTGGCTCAGGCTCGGCTTCCACCTTCGGCTCTTCACACATGACGATGACGACATCGCCACCCAAGCGGCAGGTGACACCAGCCGGAAATTTGATTTCCTTGATATGGATGCCTTGGTCGATTTCGAGGTTGGTAACATCGATCTGGATGCTTTCCGGGAGATCTTTTGGCAAGCAGCGCACTTCCAGTTCGTGATGGATGGCCTCGACCATACCGCCCTGCTTCTGACCTTTGGCTTCGCCAACGATGACGACAGGAACGTTCGCGTGAATTTCCTCGTCATGAGCGATGGCGTGGAAGTCGATGTGCAGAATGCCACCGCGCAGGTAATCGTGCTGCACTTCCTGAACGAGGGCCAGTTGATCGTCAGCAAGGCCGGCGATCTTCAAAGAGACGAGGATGTTGTCCGAGGCGCTGCCTTCGAGGAGCTTCGAGAAAGTCTTGCCATGCACCTGGATATTGGAGGGCTTCACCTTGCTGCCATAGAGTGCGGCGGGGATGGTGCCTGCCTTGCGCATGCGTTTGGCGACACCTGTGCCGGAGGCGGTGCGGACTTCTGCTTGGAGATCGAGAATTTTAGCCATGGTCGGTGTTCCTCTGGGGAGAGATTGGTTTTGGAAAAAGGGCGCGGAGAATACACGCCTACCCCCGTGTGTCAAACAGCGATGTCACGGACTCATTTCCATGGATGCGGGCGATGGCCTGGGCCAGCAGCGGCGCAATGTCTAGCGCCGTGACCTTGTCCCCGGTGGCCTGGGGCACCGAATTAGTGGCCAGCAACTCCACAATGGGCGATTTGGTGATGCGGCTGTGACCTTTTTCTCCCAGCACGGCATGGGAGACACCCGCGTAGATTTTTTTGGCCCCATGCTTCAGCAGTAGGTCGGCAGCGGCAGTGAGCGTGCCCGCTGTTTCGGTCAAATCATCGACCAGGAGCACGTTTTTGCCTGCCACATCGCCAATGACGCTGTGCGCCTCGACTTCCTCGGCACTGACGCGATTTTTCGCGACGATGGCCATCGGTGCGCCAAGAGCCTTGGCAAAGGCATGGGTCATTTTGATGCCACCGACGTCGGGCGAGACGACCACGAGATCCTCGATGCCACGCTCACGGATGGTTTTCATCAAAACGGGTGCCGCATACAAATGATCCACCGGGATGTCGAAAAAGCCCTGAATTTGGCCCGCATGCAGGTCCATCGTCAGCACACGGTTAACACCAGCGGCCACGAGAAGATTGGCCACAAGCTTAGCGGTAATCGGCACGCGTGGGCGATCTTTGCGATCCTGACGCGCATAACCAAAGAATGGCAGCACCGCTGTGATGCGCGCGGCGCTGGCACGACGCACGGCGTCCACCATGATGAGCAGTTCCATCAAATTTTGATTCGTCGGCGGACAGGTCGGCTGAATGATGAAAATATCACTGCCGCGAATGTTCTCATGGATCTGCACGAAAGTCTCCCCATCCGGGAAGGTGGTCAGTTCCGCAGCGCATAGCTCGATGCCTAGGTTTTTGGCAATGGCCTGCGACAGTGTGGGGTGTGCGGAGCCGCTCAGAATTTTCAAACTTTCATTCATGGGGCGCGGAGTTAGGCGAGTCTGTCACAGAAATCAACCCATCGCGTGATTCCGTATTCTGCCGCAGGTTATTCCCGGTAACTTCTCCTAGCACTCACGAAAATTTGGCTGTTTAACTACCCCTAATTTCCCTGCCAACGATGAACGATCCTTCCACCCCCTCCCCCCCCGCCGAGAACCACCGGCGGCAGCGGTTGGCGTTGGGAGCCGCCGGAGCCTGAGGAACTGCAGCGCATGCTACCTCAATACGAGGTGGAAATGCTCATCGGCCGTGGTGGTATGGGCGCGGTTTACCGTGGAGTGCAACTCAGTCTGGAGCGCAAAGTGGCGATCAAGCTGCTACCGCCGGCGATTGAGCAGCAGGACACCGCCTTTGCCGAGCGCTTCAAGAACGAAGCCAAGCTCATGGGCCGCATGAACCATCCCGCCATCGTCAGCGTGTATGACTTTGGCCGCACCACCGACGGTCAGCTCTATTTCGTCATGGAATACGTCGATGGCACCGATGTGCAGCGCATGATCGCCCGTGAAGGTAAGCTGCCGCCGGAACATGCCCTCGCTGTGACAGCGCATTTATGTGATGCCCTCGGCTACGCGCACAAGCAGGGCATCGTCCATCGTGACATCAAGCCATCAAACGTGCTCATCGACTCCGATGGCCGCGTCAAAGTCGCCGACTTCGGCCTCGCCAAGCTCACCGACAAAAAACTTAACACCGGTCTCACACAAACCGGCATGGCGATGGGCACACCCGACTACGTCGCGCCGGAAACACTCACGCTCGGTGTCGAAGTCGATGGACGTGCGGACATTTATGCCGTCGGGGTCATGCTGTATCAGATGCTCACCGGCGATATACCGCGCGGCATGTTCAAGATGCCGTCAAAGAAATTTCAAAGCATCGATCCCCGCTTCGACGCCATCGTCCGTCGCGCTTTGGAGCATGACCGTGAGGAGCGCTATCAAAGTAGCCACGAACTGCGCATCGATCTTGATGTGATCTTGACCACGCCGCGTGCCACGCCAGGCCAGGAAGCCAGTGCCGTGATGCCCAAACAGGCCACGCCACCACCTCCCGGCCGCACCGTCGTGCCCTCTTCGCGCAATCCTGGATCAACACAACAGCGCCGCCCGGCCCCGCCGCCCGAGGATCTACCGCTGCCACCACCGCCGCCGCAGTCATCCACATTACCTTATATCATTGCCGCCGTGCTCATGCTCGCTGGTGGCGGTTGGTTTATCTTCCAAAACAAACAAATGCCCGTCGAGCCAGTGGCAGAAACGTCAACACCTGCTCCGACCACCACTCCCACCAAACCCGAGAAGCTACCGCCACCCACGATGACGCCGCCGGTCACACCGCCTGCCATCAAGCCTCCTCCCAGCATAAGCACGAGCAAGCCACCAGCAACCACACCCAAGATCACCACCTCCGTTCCGCCCACGACTCCCAAGCCCTCTGGATCCGACAACTCCATGTTCAACCGCCTGTCGCAGTTGGAATCGCAGTTCCAAACCGCGTTCGAACGCGAAGTGAACACCGCCTACGCAGATCAGATCGCCACACTCGGCACCGGTTACGCCGCCGCACTCGACCGCACCATGCAGGAAGCCAGCAAAGCCGGCCGACTCGATGAAACCATCGCCTTGCGCGAGGAGAAGCAGCGCTTCACCACGCACAAGTTCATGCCGTCCATCGATCCCTCCGGCCTGCACAGCGCCGTGGTGAAGCTGCGCAACACCTACCGCAGCGCGGAAAAAACCTATTCGCAGCAAAAAGACGCTACATCCCTGCCCCTTTACGACCGCTACATCGAGGTGCTCTCTGCATTGGAAAAAGAACTCATCTCCCAAGGTCAAAGCGCTGATGCATCGCGAGTTCGCACGAAACGTGACGATGTCGTTGCCCGCCGCAAGCAACGCGCCGCCAAAGTGCCCGCAGGTGCCTCCGTGCTACCTAAAACCTATCCCACCAGCACATCCGTGTAGCGTCGCTTTGAAAACAAAGCACCTCCTCACAACGCTGCGCGTAATTCATTCGTCTTTGGCCCTTTCATTGACAATACTCCCCGCACCCTCTTGATTCCCAACATGACCCCCAGCCAAACCTCAGATTTTCCCTCCATCATCGCTCCGCGCGCAAGCTACATGGTCCCCACCGTCATTGAGACCGAAGGCCGCAACGAACGCGCCTACGACATCTATTCCCGCCTGCTCAAGGATCGTATTCTCTTCCTCAGCGGCGAAGTGAATGACACGATGGCCTCCATCATCATCGCCCAGCTTCTCTTCCTTCAGATGCAGGACCCAAAGAAGGACATCAACATCTACGTCAACAGCCCCGGCGGCAGCGTCACCGCTGGTCTCGCCATCTATGACACCATGCAGTTCCTCACCTGCGATGTCTGCACCTACAGCATCGGCCTCGTCGCCTCCATGGGCGCAGTTCTCCTTGCCGCAGGCACCAAAGGAAAACGCTACGCCCTGCCAAACAGCGACATCATGATCCATCAGGTCTCCGGCGGCGCACGCGGTACTGCCAGCGACGTCGAGCGCACGGTTGAATACATGTTCAACCTCAAGAAGCGCCTCAACCGCATCCTCGCTCATCACACCGGCAAGTCCGTCGAGCAGATCGAACGCGACGCCGACCGCGACAACTACATGTCCGCCGCTCAGGCCGCCGAATACGGCCTCGTGGACAAAGTCCTCACCAGCAGCCGCGACATCGCCGCCCTAGCCGCTGGCGAAACTAAGTGAGGCAGAAGCTTTATAACAGGAGATAACGGAGGAAACGGAGAACTCAGATTCTGAATCTCCGTTACCTCCGTTATCTCCTGTTCCAATTCTCTTCTGGCCTCCATGCACCCGATTTTCCTCCAGGCTGAAACCATCACTCAGGCCGTTATTGGGGCGGCGATGGAGGTGCATCGCGACAAAGGCCCCGGATTGTTGGAAAGCATCTACGAGCGCTGCTTCATCCACGAATTGAAGCTTCGAGGATTTCAAGTCGAGCAGCAGAGGCAGGTCCAAATTCGCTACAAAGACCTCGTCTTCGAGGACACGCTCCGTTGCGATGTCATCGTGAACAACTGCCTGCTCGTTGAGTTGAAATCTGCTGTCGAAGTCCTCCCCATTCACAAGGCTCAGGGACTGAGCTACATGAAGCTTCTCGACATCCCGCTCGGCTACGTCATCAACTTCAACGTTCAGTTGCTCAAACAAGGCATCCATCGCCTGATTCTTCCTGGAGCCAATCTCTGACTCTCCGTTTCCTCCGTTATCTCCTGTTCCAACTCCTCCCCGCCATGCAACTCGGCTTCGTCACCGCCATCCTGCCCGAACTCGCGTTCGAAAACGTCCTCCAGTTCGCCCGCCACGAGAACTTCTCCACCGTCGAGGTCATGTGCTGGCCCGTCGGCAAGGCCGAGCGCAAATACGCCGGCGTCACGCACATCGACGTCACCTCGCTGACGAAAACCAAGGCCCACGACATCCTCGGCCAGTGCCAGGATCAAGGCGTCAGCATCAGCGCCCTGGGCTACTACCCGAACATGCTCGATCCCGATGCCGAAACTTCTCGTGTCGCCGTCGCTCACTTCAAAAAAGTCATCGCCGCCGCTCCCAAGCTCGGCCTCAAAAACGTCAACGGTTTCGTCGGCCGTGACTGGACGAAAACCGTCGATGAAAACTGGCCGCGCTTCCTCAAGATCTGGAAACCCATCATCCAGCATGCCGAAGACCATGGCGTAAAGATCGGCATCGAAAACTGCCCCATGTTCTTCACCCGCGACGAATGGCCCGGCGGCAAAAACCTCCTCACCACGCCCGCCATCTGGCGCAGAGCCTTCAACGACATCGACTCGCCCAACTTCGGCCTCAACTACGACCCCAGCCACTTCATCCTGCAAGGCATGGACCCACTCAGCCCGCTGGCCGAGTTCAAATCCAAGCTCTTCCACCTCCACGCCAAGGACGTCAAAATCAACCACGCCGCCCTCAACGAAGTCGGCCGCTTCGACTTCCCCCTCAACTGGCACCAGCCAAGAATCCCCGGTTACGGCGACATCCACTGGCCCCAGTTCATGGCCGAACTCATGCGCATCGGCTACGACGGCCCTCTCTGCATCGAAGTCGAAGACGACACTTTCGGCAAAACCCTCGAAGGCCGCATGAAGGCACTCAAAGTCGCGCGGAACGTGCTCGCGCCGTTCTTTGGATGATCAATTCGGAATCGCGAGATTCTTTCGCGCATCATCCCCTGTGAACTGTAGTTCGACTTTGCGAGCGTCACTCTGGAGGTGCAGTAGATTGATCTGATCTTTGAACAGATGGCTAAAAACTGTGTGCTTCAGCAATTTGCCGCTTAAACCGTCCTGGAGCCCGATTTGAAAAAACAAGCTGACCATCGGATCACTGCTCTTCGCACTCTCGGCATCCAGTTCACGCCCCAACCACTCGATTTTAGCCGCTTTGCCCGCCGCATCGGTCACCACGAAGTTTTTAGCGAGGTAGTCTTGGATTTGGGCATCATATTCGACAGCGGGAGTTTTATCGAGGCGGATCTCGCGCTCGCATTGACGGATGAGAGCGAGTTCGAGATCGTTGATGAAGACGGTGAGGCTGACTTCGAGTTTCTTTGTCTTCGGATTGTATTCGGCCTCGGCGGTGGATTGATGAATCGAGTGCGCGTGGAGGCACGGAACGACCAAGAAAACCGCGATGGCGGCGATGAGGCTATTTTTTCTCATCCGCCTTTTTCTTTTCGTCCTTTTTCTCCGGCTTGGTGATCTCCCGCATCGGATTTACGGCTTTGTCGTCTTTGAAGAGCTGGAACTTGCTCTTCACAGCGCGGCGCGGCCAAAAGTTGTTTTCCACGTCGGTGTCCACGAGTTCCTGGCGCGGGTCAAAGGTGATGGATTTGAGCTCCTTTTTGGTGAAGAGCAGTTTGGAGGCCTTTTCGGTGTTGAAGCGCCAGATTTCGGCGGGCAGTTTCAATTCTTCGCTACTGCCGTCGGTGTATTCGATTTTCAAAATCACGGGCGTGACGATCCCGCCGACGTTGCGCAGTTCGATGGAGTAGAAGTTGTGTTTCGTTTGCAGCAGCTTTGGGTCGATCTCCTCTTCGTTGAGATCCTTGATGAGAGAATCGAATTTCTTCTTCTCGCTCGGCAGCACGGTGGTCTTGTCGAAACTGTCGTAGAAATCCTTCAGCTCAGGAAAACGATCCACGCGTTTTGGCAGCGGGTAGTTGAGCTCCTTGGTGGTGGTTTTTGGCAATTCATCCTCCTCTTCCTTCTTTTTCTTCTTCTCAATAGCGGGATCGCGTGTGTCGAGCTGCAGCCACTTCACTTCATCAATCGACACATCGACGTGATCGACACTGTAGAACCATCCGCGCCAGAACCAGTCGAGGTCCACGCCACTGGCGTCTTCCATGGTGCGGAAGAAATCACTCGGTGTGGGACGCTTGAACATCCAACGCTTCGCGTAGGTCTTGAACGCATGATCAAAGGCCTCGCGGCCAAGAATGTGCTCGCGAAGGATGTTGAGTGCCACCGTCGGCTGGCCGTAAGCGTTCGGGCCGAGATCAGCGATGGATTCGGAATTGGTCATCACCGGCACGCGGTCGGTGGTGCGCATGTAATCGACCAAGCCGCGCTCGTTGCGGCGGTGCTTCCAATCGTTCTCCCACTCTTCCTCCGTGAGGTATTCCACAAATGAGTTAAAGCCCTCGTCCATCCACGTCCACTGCCGCTCGTCGCTGTTCACGATCATCGGGAAGTAGTTGTGCCCCACTTCATGAATCACCACGCCGATGAGTGAATACTTGGTCTTCTCAGGATACGTGCCGTCTTTTTCCGGCCGTGGCCCATTGAAGCAAATCATCGGGTATTCCATGCCGCCCACCGGACCATTCACCGACCACGCGACAGGGTATGGATACGCAAAGGTGTAGCGCGAATACGTTTGGATCGTGTGCGCGATGGCATGCGTCGAGTACTTGTCCCACAGTGGCATGCCCTCTTTCGGGTAAAGCGACATCGCCATCACGGGCTTGCCATTCACACTCGCGCCTTCGACCGCCATGGCATCCCAAGCAAATTTGCGCGATGAAGCGAAGGCAAAGTCACGCACCTTGTCGGCCTGAAACACCCAAGTCTTCTTTCCCTTTGGCTTACCCTTCTCCGCTGCCTTGGCTTCTTCCGGTGTAACGATGAACATCGGCTTCTTCATCTCATTCTGAGCTTTCTTGAGTCGCTCACGCTGCGTTTCGCTCAAAACTGCCTCCGCATTCTGTAAAGAGCCCGTTGCGGCAACGAGATGATCATCCGGCACGGTAAGGCTGACTTTGTAATTGCCGAATTCGAGCGTGAACTCGCCGGTGCCGAGGAACTGCTTGTTGATCCAGCCGGCGTAATCCGTGTAGGCCGCCATGCGCGGGAACCACTGCGCGATGGTGTAGATGCAGTTGCCGTCCTCTTTGAAGAATTCGTAGCCCGTGCGCGCGTTGATGTGCTTGCAGTCATTGATCGGATAACTCCACGCGATCTTGAACACAAAACTGCCGCCCGCTGCGAGCGGTTCCGCCAGATCGAGCCGCAACATCGTCTTCACCAGCGCATGCGGCAGTGCATTGCCCTGCGCATCGGTGAGTTTGCCGATCTTCATCTCGCCATCGTAGCTCTCATACGTCAGCAGGCGATCCAGCGCACTGTAGGTGATCTTGCTCGGATCAATGCCGCGCTTCGTGTTCGGCACGGCACGTGAGTCCGCATTGTGCGACAGATAATTCTGATCCAATTGCACCCACAGGTAACTCAGCGCATCCGGCGAGGCATTGTGATACGTCACCGTCGCCTCCGCCGTGATCGTGCGTTTTACATCATCGAGTTCGACGTTGATGTCATAATCTGCCGTGTTCTGCCAGTAAGCCGTCCCTGGTGCCCCTGCGGCATTTCGCTGCGCGGAAGGTGTCGGCACCGTTTGATCCAACTGCTGAAATTTGCCGACAGGCGCACCGGATTCAGCAGTGGCAAGCAGGGCGGCGGATAAAAAAAGCAGAACGCGTTTCATGGTTCGTGATTCTCCAAATGCACGCATCAAAGGCAAGCTCATCCTGCTCCCTCAATTTGGTGAGGCCAGACCTCTTACTTCCTCTTGCCACCGTGCCGCGCTTCTGATTGCATCTGCGCCATGAACCCGCCGAATGACTCTCTTTCCCGCCGCGATGCTCTCAAAGCCACCATCGCCTCTGTTGGCCTCAGTGCACTGGCCTTTGAGCCTGCGCGTGCCGCTCCTGTGGCAGCGCCGGATGCACGACGTGGTTCGACGAAGAAGTACGACATGCTCAAGTCGATCAACCTGTGGGCCTTTCCGTATCCTGAGCGCATGACGCTGCGTGAGTGCCTGCAACTCGCCAAAGATGCGGGATTCGATGGCATTGAGCTGAACTACGATCTCGACAACGATCTCTCGCCCAAGCATGGCACGGCGGATTACGTCAAGATTCGCAAGATGGCCGACGAGATCGGCATTCAGATCAGCGGCTTGTGCTCCTTCCTGTTCTGGCCGTATCCGCTGACGAGCAACGATCCCGCCAAGCGTGCGCAGGGTATGGAGTTGGCTGGAAAGATCGCGCAATGCGCACATGACCTTGGTGTGGAGAACGTGCTCGTTGTTCCCGGTGCGGTGCACATTCCGTGGCGCACCGATCACGAGCCGGTGGCGAATGATGTGTGCGATGCGCGGGCGAAGGAGGCCATCGGCCAACTCGCGAAGCAGGCGGAAAAATTGAAAGTCTGCCTCAACATCGAAAACATCTTCTTCAACGGCTACCTCATGACGCCGATGGAGATGAACGCCTTCGTGGACGGCATCGGTAGCGACCATGTGCGCGTACACTTCGACACGGGGAACATCAGCATGTTCCAGTTCCCCGAGCATTGGGCTAAGGTGCTCGGCAATCGCACGAAGAACGTTCACCTGAAGGAGTTCACCAAAAAAGGCACCGACTTCAGCCTCGAAACTTTTCGTCCACTGCTGGATGGCACCACAAACTGGCCTGCGGTGACCGATGCGCTCGCTGAAACCGGCTACAAGGGCTTTCTGACCTTCGAATACTTCCATCCGTATGCGCATTACCCTGAAGCGCTGATCTGGCAGACCTCCGATTCGCTGGATCGCATTCTTGGACGGAAATCATGAGCTGGGAAACGCTCTCGCTTTTATTCCTCGCTGGACTCAGCGCCGGATTCATCGACGCCATTGCCGGTGGCGGTGGATTGATCTCGGTGCCGGCGCTGTTGTGGGCGGGATTGACGCCACAGATGGCGCTGGGGACAAACAAGATGCAGTCCACCTGGGGCACGCTGATGGCCGTGCGGAAGTATGCCAAGGCGGGACTCGTGAAGTGGAGCGACGTGCGACTGACGGTGCTCATCACGTTTGTGTTTGCCTGCCTCGGTGCTTGGATCGTCACGCTGGTGAGCAATGCGGTGTTGAAGCTGATCGTGCCGTGGATGCTACTCGGCATCGCCGTTTATGTGCTGCTGAGTCCGGGCCTGGGAAAGACGGCGGCGAAGGCGAGATTGAGCCTTGTGGCCTTCGCTTGTCTCGCAGGCAGCGTGCTCGGCTTTTACGATGGTTTCTTTGGGCCGGGAACGGGAACATTTTGGACGATGGCCTGCATCTCGCTGCTCGGACTCGAACTCACCCGAGCAACGGCATTCACGAAGGTGGTTAATCTCACGAGCAACATGGCCTCGCTCATCGTCTTCGTTATTTCCGATCGCGTGCATTATCCCATCGCGTTTGCCATGATCGCCGGGCAACTCATTGGTGGCCGACTCGGTGCCGGCATGGCGATCCGCCACGGTGCGCCGTTCATTCGTGTCATTTTCATCACTGTCGTGTTGGCGATGGTGGCAAAACTCTTGTGGGATCAGTTTGGTGCCCGGTAAACACCGCTTTGAATGAATCCAGCGGAACAGGCAGGGCGTATTTGCCTCTTACCCTGCCATGACTATGATCGCCGCCCCCATGTCCACCGTTCAATCCACCGCCAAAGGTCGCCAATTCCCCAAATTCGATCTCGCACGCCTACTTGGCACCGTTTTCAAACCCACCTTCGGCCGCAAGATCTGCATCCTCATCGATCTTCCTGATCTCGCCGAGGCCAAGGACCTGGCCTTCTTGAAAAATCCAGCGCGTGCCGTGCAACGCCAAGCCTACGAGAATTTTCATCTCGGCCTGCAAAACGGTGTCGCTGACGAGCTCGTGCTCAAAGGTGGTGAAATCTATGCCTACACGCAGACCACCGGCAGCAATCTCGATCTGCCTGACCTTTGCGTCGATATGAGCGGCAAGGCGCTGAGCCTCGAACGCGATGTTTATCCGAACTACGACATCATCCTCTGCATCTCCACCTTCAGCGCCACCGCGCCGCTGACGGCCTTTGCAAAGCAGTATGGCTTCCGTGGCGCCACGCTTCATGGCGTGAATGATGTGATCCTCAATTCTGGTCTCGCGGTCGATTACGAAGAAGTCAGCATAGACGCCGAAAAACTCCGCCTCGCCATGTCGCGTGCCGATTGGGTCGAAATCGACTTCACTGTCGAAAACGGCCCTGACATGACCGTGCGCCTCGAATTGAACCGTCAGGAAGCTCAGAAGAGCCACGGCCTCTGCCAGGGCGACACGCCAGACATCGCCAATCTGCCTGCAGGCGAGGTTTATTTCGTCCCCACTGGTGCAGAAGGCACTTTCCCGCTCAAATACGAAGACGGCACGCTCGGCAAACTCACCGTCACCGGCGGCTGCATCATCAAAGCAGAGTTGATCGCAGGCAACGCAAAGACCATCGACGAACACAACGCCAAACTCGCTGACGATCCCATGACCGGCGTGCTGGGTGAGCTGGGATTCGGCACGCAGGTGCTTCCCGTCTCCGGCGCAGACATCCAGGACGAGAAAGTCCTCGGCACCTGCCATCTCGCCACCGGTCGTGATGATCATCTCGGCGGCCACATCACGCCCGCAAAGTTCAAGCGTCACCAAAACGCCACACACGACGACATCCTCTTCGCGCCGCACAAGACGCCCAACTTCGACATCAAACAGACCCGCATGTTCCGCGACGGCAAGATCACCGTCCTCAACGAGCACTTCCAGCCGTCGAAATACTTGCTGGATGCACTGGCAGCAGAATAAGGGGCCTGCCTGATGAACATCTACGAAACCCGTCGCCTGCTCGACGAATACCTGCTCTTTCACTACGGCACACCTGCTGAAGTGCTGCCATGGGAGAACGGGCCGCGTGAGGCACTGGGGTTTCCTGTTCGCACAGTGATGGAGTTGATCGACCTCCCGCGCACGCCTTGTGAGGCAGTGGCGCTCGATCTCGGCTGCGCCGTGGGTCGTTCGAGCTTCGAACTGGCCAATTTTGGCGTGAAGGTGCTCGGCATTGATTACTCGCAGAGTTTTGTTGATGCAGCGGCGGCGTTGGCCCGTGATGGCAGCATGGAATACGAACGCGTGGATGAAGGCAGTGCGCGGACAGCCTTGGTGGCACGCGTGCCGGATAATCTGCGACGTGACCGCGTGCGCTTCGAGCAAGGCGACGCGATGAACCTGCGCAGCGACCTTGGCGACTACGATATCGTGCATGCGGCGAATTTACTGTGCCGTCTGACCGATCCGCTGAAGCTAATCGAGCGTCTGCCGAGCCTTGTAAGGCCAGGAGGCCAGCTCTTGCTGACAACGCCCTGCACCTGGCTTGAAGACTTCACGCCACGCGGAAACTGGCCGCAGGGTTCAACTCGCGAGTGGCTTACATCTCTGATGGAGCCGCATTTTGATCTCTCGAAGACCTGCGACATGCCTTTCCTGATCCGAGAACATGCGCGGAAGTATCAGTGGAGCGTGGCGCTGGGCATGCGTTGGCGGCGGAAAGTCGAGGCGGTGTGATTTTGCGCGCTTGATTCGCGGGCGCGTTTTGGCCTAGGCTGCGGAATCATGAAAAACGCATTCCTATTTGCATTCCTCGTCGCCACAGCCGCCTTGCAGGCACAGACTCCAAATTTCAAAGAGCAGCAGATTGATGGTGAGGTCGGCATTGGCTACGGTCTAGCCGTGGCGGATGTGAATGGTGACCGGCAGACGGACATCCTGCTCGCGGATAGCAATGTGATCGTATGGTATGAGAACCCGACGTGGAAGAAGCACATCATCGCGGAAAAGCTCACGGAGAAGGATCATGTGTGCATCGCAGCGCGTGACATTGATGGCGACGGCAAGTGCGAAATCGCCGTGGGAGCGGAATGGAACCCTGGAGACACGGTGGGCAGTGGCGCAGTGTTTTATTTGATCCCGCCAGCGGATCGCACCCAGAAATGGGAACCATTGAAGCTCACGCATGAGCCGACGACGCACCGCATGAAGTGGGTGCGCAATCGTGCAGGGCGTTATGATCTCGTGGTGGTGCCGCTGCATGGCCGCGGCAATGACAAGAATGCCGAAGGCGTCGGCGTGCGAGTGCTGGCCTACCATATGCCGGAAGATCCGCGCAAGGAATGGAACACGACGCTGGTGCAGGGCACGATGCACAAGACGCACAACCTCGACATCATCCCAGCGCAACCGAATGAGGCGGAAGGTTTGCTGCTGTGCGGCCGTGAGGGAGTGGTGCGGCTAAATCAAACCGACAATGGCTGGAAGGAGCAGTGGATCGCGCAGCACCCGAAGGACTCGACTGAGCTGCAAGGCGCGGGCGAAGTGCGTTACGGTGCGTTTGCAGGCGGGCAACCGTATGTGACGACGATTGAGCCGATGCATGGCGACAAGCTCGTGCTCTACACGCCGCCACCGGATGGTCCAAAGGATGGCCCTTGGCAGCGCCGTGTCTTAAGTGATCAACTCGTCGATGGTCACGCCATCGCGACGCATGACTTGCTTGGCTTGAACAACCGCCAGATCGTCGTTGGTTGGCGTGCGCAGCAGAAGATCGGCAAGGTGGCCGTGAAGCTGTTTTGGACGACGAAAGAGGACGGCAGCGGCTGGCAGGAGGCCTTCATCGACGATGGCGGCATGGCCTGCGAGGATGCGGTTTGTGTAGATTTGGATGGGGATCGTGACCTAGAGATCATTGCGGCGGGTCGTCGTAGTAAGAATGTTAAGATTTACTGGAATCAGCGAAGCCAGTGAAAAGCATTTCTTCCGATTGGCTCTAGCCGCTGGTTGCTTCGGCGCGGATTTTGCTCCTAAAATCTCATCCGCCATGAAAGCCATTCGTCTCGCCACACTCGTCGTTGGTGCGCTCTGCTTGAGCCAGTGCTCGCTGCCAGAGTTTCCGTTTTTGTCATCGCGCATGGAAATGGTGCGTCGTCCGATGACGATCATGCCGCCATTTGCCTCACAGCCGACGCTCTATGTCTGGCACGGCAGCAGTCAGCCAGGGCCGTTGAGTGTGAACATCGATCTCAGCGAGCAGAAGGCGTATCTTTTCAAAGGCGGGCAAAACGTCGGCTGGACCTATGTCGCCTCGGGCCGCAGTGGTTTTAGTTCGCCCACAGGCACGTTTCGCATCATGGAAAAAATCGTGAACAAGCGCTCGAACCGCTACGGCATGATTGTGGATCGCAATGGTGACGTGGTGAACAGCAACGCGACCGCAGGTGTGTCACGCGTTCCTCCTGGTGGACGTTTCGTCGGTGCCTCCATGCCTTACTGGATGCGCATCACCGGCTATGGCGTGGGTATGCATGCAGGAGCGATCCCAAACCCCGGCTCGCCTGCCTCGCACGGCTGCATCCGCCTGCCGCGTGACATGGCTGAGACGATCTTCCAGCACGCTTCCGTAGGCGCGCGTGTGACGATCATGCAGTAAGCATTGCCTCGCTGAGGATCTCTTCAAAACGCTGCAGCCAGACCTGCGTGTTTGTTTCACGAAGTAGCCACTGACGGCCAGCACGACCGACTAATAGACGTGCGGTGCCAGGTGTGGCCTCCATCTCCAGCACATCGGCCACGATGCCGCACACATCGCCCGGTTCATGCAGCAAGCCAGTGACGCCATGTTGCACGATTTCATTCAGCCCGCCCGATTTCGCCACAAGCACTGGTTTGGCATAGTCATAAGCTTCGTAAACCACCAGGCCCAGCGGCTCCCACCACGTGGAAGGCACAATGACCGCACGGCAGCGGCGGATCGCTTCACGCTTTGTTTCACCCGAAATGTGGCCAAGCTGGTTGATGTACGGATTGCTGCGCAAACGCTGCTGCACCGCATCAGCCAGTGGTCCTTCGCCAGCGATGTGCAGCAAGGGCGTGCGATCACCAAGCTGCGCCCGCATGACATCCCAAGCATCAAGCAGCGGAATGACGCCCTTTGATTCCACGAGACGCCCGAGAAATAAGTAATAGCCCGCATCTTCCACCGTCGGCGTCATCGGCAGTGCATTCCACGCATGACGCAATGTGTGAACGCGAACGGCAGGCAGCGCACCAGCAGCGACCAAGCGTTGCCGCATAAAATCCGACACCGTAATCCACGCTTTCACGCTCTTGAGCCAGCCGCTGCGATGCAGCGCCTTTAGCATGATGGCAAACATAGCACTCTTCACGATGGAGTTTTGCCATGCTCCGGCCATCACCTCCTTGCGATAACTGCCGTACAGAGCATCCGGCATTAGCTTACCATTTAGATGCAGCGTGCCACTGACTGAAAAAGGCCGATAATTGTGCAAAAACTGCACCACCGGCAGGCCACGCTTCATGGCCGCGTGATACAGCGATGGTGAACCCACAGGATGGATGTTATGAAACACCGCCGCACCAGCGCCACTCGTATCGAGCGCCGATTCAAAACGACTGCGCAATTCCGTGTTGTAGAAAAGACGTTTCGCCTGCTCCAATTTTGAAGGTGCCGTGGGGCCAGTCCATTCTGCACTGTCAAACCGACACCACGTCATGTCATGCATCGTGGCAAGATCGTTATGGATTTTGTCCACGATCAACTCCTCGCCACCCCAAAAGAGGTAGCGATTGAACACGTGCAAGAGTGAGCGAGGTGATTGGGGTGAGGATGAAGCCATCAGAAAATTCAGCGCACAATGAGAACTGTGCCGGTTGCTTGACAAGCAGAACACAGGCCACGCTTTTGATTGTGCCATGAAAAGCAGAGCCGTCTTGCCTAAATTCTCGCATGGTTATATTCAGCCATACCATGAAGCCAGCCAACCACAGCCTCTTGATCGGAGCAGTCATGTTCGCTTTCAATGCATTGGCAGAGGATGCCGCGCTTCGTCCGTGGAAGGATGCGCAGGGCCGCATCATTCAGGCTGCGTTCGTCAATGCGACGGTAGACAGCGTCACCGTGAAAATGTCCGATGGCAAAGAGCATCAAATCCCGCTCGCACGTCTCAGCGCCGAGGATCAGGCCTTTGTGAAAAGCCAGGTTTCGACTCCTGCTCCCGCAGTGCCCACGGCCCAAGGCGAGAAGCCCGTTGTTTCTGCCTCCGCGCTTAGCCGCCTTCCCATCGAGAAGCGCACTTGGCCGGAGAATGTCATCGTGCCGACGAAATCCATCGAGATCCAGATCGTCGAGGAAAATCCGGCCGCACGAAAGTGCATCTACCGCTCCGAAGGCTTCGAGTTCACTTCGCAGGCCAAACTGGCAGGCAGTGTGATGAAGGAAGTCGCACGTACCTTTGAAGCCACCAAGACCCTCGTGTCCTCTCTGCCTTGGGGTGTCGTTTGCAGACCGCCGGAAGGCTTTGAACGTTATCAGGCCGCGCTCTTTGAAACGCGTAACGACTACATCGCCGCTGGCGGGCCGGAGAACTCTGGCGGTGTGTACATGAGTGGTGACAAAATCTTCCGCGTGCCCTTCCCCAGCATCGGACTCAAGCTCCTCGGCAAAACCTACGCCAAGGACGAGAACTACGACGGCGGCACCTTGATCCATGAAATCACTCATCAGGTGATGGACGACTACCTCACCTTCCTGCCGGTGTGGGTCATCGAAGGCACCGCTGAATACACCGAGATGCTGCCCTACAATGCAGGAAAGTTCCGCGCCGACGCCCACAAGAGCGGCATCCGCGACCACATCAAGGAGATGGAAAAGCGCGGCTATCCCATCGACATCGGCAATCTGGAAGCTCACATGACGATGAATCGCGCCAGCTGGTCCGGCATCGCCGACACCTCCAACAAGAAGATGGGAGAGCTCTACTTTCGCTCCGTGCTGCTCGTCTATTACTTCTGTCATCTCGACGGAGTGAAAAAGGATGGCGATAAGCAAGGCACGCGCTTCATCAAATTCATGGAAGCCGTTTACGGCGAGACCGAGGCGTTGCGCACCTTCTTCAAAGATCCTCGGGTCAAACATTTCCCCGACGGCCGTTTCAGCTATCCCACGAACTTCCCGCCACCGGACATGAAGGGTGAGACCGCTCCTTTCAAACACCTGACGCTGCTGCTCAACGACCGCAGTTATTCACAAATCGCTCAGGAAATCATCGAAGGTTACAAGTCCATCGGTATCAAGATCAGCGTCAATTGAGTGCCCGCTGGTCAATGGTGACGGACACTTCTGTCCTTCTTCTCTTTCGGCACAATCTCGCGTCTTTTGTTTCCCGCATTTGACGCACCCCCGCGACTGTGCAAGATGCCGCGCTTTCCGGCCCGCTAAGTGCGGCGAATCTGACCGATTCCTCTCCCCGGCACCTGAAAGCGCCCAAATCATACGCTTTCACTCTCAACCTCTGACATTCGTCATTCCGCATTTCATCCTTCGCAGTCTTGCTACGGAGAATAGATCGGATTTCGTCATTTCCTACCTACCCCATGCCCAAAGACACCACCATTAAAACCATCCTCGTCATCGGTTCCGGCCCCATCGTCATCGGCCAGGGTTGCGAGTTCGACTACTCCGGCGTTCAGGCCTGCAAGGCCCTGCGTGAGGAAGGCTACAAGGTGGTGCTCATCAATTCCAATCCGGCCACGATCATGACGGATCCAGAATTCGCGTTCCGCACTTACATCGAGCCGATCAATCCGGAGATGGTGGAAAAGATCATCATGATCGAGAAGCCGGACGCACTGCTCCCCACACTCGGCGGCCAGACGGCGTTGAATTGCGCCATGTCGCTATGGAATGCCGGCACGCTGACCAAACATGGCGTGCGTATGATCGGCGCGAATGCGGAGGCCATCGAGAAAGGGGAGGACCGGCTCAAGTTCAAGAACGCCATGCTCAAGATCGGCCTCGATCTGCCGCAGTCCGGCGTGGCGCACACCATCGAGGAAGCGCGTGTCATCGCTGAGCAGATCGGCACCATGCCGCTCATCATCCGCCCCGCCTACACGCTTGGTGGCACCGGCGGCGGCATCGCTTATAACAAAGAGGAATTCGAGACCATCACGGCGAACGGACTCGATCTCTCGCCTGTCACCGAGGTGCTCATCGAGGAATCGTTGCTCGGTTGGAAAGAGTTCGAGATGGAGGTCATCCGCGATCGCGCGGACAACTGCGTCATCGTCTGCTCCATTGAAAATCTCGACCCCATGGGCGTGCATACCGGCGACTCCATCACCGTCGCGCCGATCCAGACGCTCACGGACCGCGAATACCAGATCATGCGCGACTTCTCCTTCGCCTGCATCCGCGAGATCGGCGTGGAGACGGGCGGGTCAAACATCCAGTTCGCCGTGCATCCCGACACGGGCCGCATGATCGTCATCGAGATGAATCCGCGCGTCAGCCGCAGCTCCGCGCTCGCGTCGAAGGCCACCGGTTTCCCCATCGCCAAGATCGCCGCCAAGCTCGCCGTCGGTTACACGCTCGATGAGCTGAAGAACGACATCACGCGCCACACGCCCGCCGCCTTCGAACCCACCATCGACTACGTCGTCACCAAGATCCCGCGTTTCACGTTTGAAAAATTCCCTGGTGCCAATGAGACGCTGACCACGCAGATGAAATCCGTCGGCGAGGCCATGGCCATCGGTCGCACGTTCAAGGAGTCGTTGCAAAAGGCCCTGCGCAGCCTGGAGATCAAACGCTTCGGCCTCATCGGCGATGGTGCCGACAAGGAAGTCGATGACGAGACGCTCACCACCAAGCTCACCGTGCCGAACGCCGAGCGCATCTTCTTCCTCGGCCAGGCCTTCGCGAAGGGCTGGGATGTGGAGAAGGTCTATTCGCTCACCAAGATCGACCGGTGGTTCTTGAGGCAGATTGAGGAGATTGTTGAAGCGGAGAAACAGATCGCCACCAATACTTCGGATCATCTGTTCAGCCTGATCCCAGCAGACAAGTTAAACGACGAAAGCAAAGCCGCTGCTCTCAGTGGTTACATGCGCAAGATGAAGAAGCTCGGCTTCTCCGACAAGCAACTCGCTGTGCAGTATGGCATTCCCGAAGCTGCGCTCCGTGCGGGTCGCAAGAAATATGGCGTGACTCCCACCTACCGCCTCGTGGACACCTGTGCCGCCGAGTTTGAGGCTTTCACACCTTACTACTACTCCACCTACGGCATCGAGGACGAGGTGCGCGACAACGACCGCAAGAAAGTCATGATCCTCGGTGGCGGCCCGAACCGCATCGGTCAGGGCATCGAGTTCGACTACTGCTGCGTCCACGCCAGCTTCGCCCTGCGCGAGCTCGGCTACGAGACCATCATGGTCAATTCCAACCCCGAGACCGTCTCCACCGACTACGACACCAGCGACAAGCTCTACTTTGAGCCCCTCACGCTCGAGGACGTGCTCAACATCTACGAGCGCGAAAACGTCAATGATCAGGTGCTCGGTGTCGTCGTCCAGTTCGGCGGCCAGACCCCGCTGAATCTCGCCAAAGGTCTCGAAGAAAACGGCGTCCGCATCATCGGCACCTCGCCGAAGAACATCGAACTCGCTGAAGACAGAAAACTCTTCGCTGCCTTACTCGACACCCTCGGCCTCCATCAAGCCCCAAGCGGCACCGCCACCAACCTTGAGGAAGCTCTCGTCGTCGCCAATCGCGTTGGTTTCCCCTGCCTCGTCCGCCCCAGCTTCGTCCTCGGCGGCCGCGCCATGCAGATCGTCTATAACGAAGTCGAGCTCACCACCTACATGCGCACCGCCGTAGACTACGGTGATGCCGCCCTTCAGCCAGCCTCCGGCAACGCCCACACCGCGAACAAACCCATCGTCTCTGCCAGCCATCCCATCCTCATCGACCGCTTCCTCGAAGACGCCACCGAGGTCGATGTCGATTGCATCAGCGACGGCGAGACCACCGTCATCGGCGCTATCATGGAGCACATCGAAGAAGCCGGCATCCACTCCGGCGACAGCGCCTGCGTCATCCCGCCCTTCAGCCTCAGCAACTCGATGCAGGACCGCATCCGCGACGCCGCCAAAAAGCTCGCCAAAGCCCTCAACGTCCGCGGCCTCATGAACATGCAGCTCGCCGTCAAAGGCGACGACTTGTATGTCATCGAAGTCAACCCCCGCGCCTCCCGCACCGCCCCCTTCGTCAGCAAAGCCATCGGCGTCCCGCTGCCGAAGCTCGCCGCCAAAATCATGGCCGGCAAGACCTTGAAGGAACTCGGCTTCACCGAGGAAGTGATTCCGAAACATCACAGCGTCAAAGAAGCCGTCTTCCCTTTCAGCAAGTTCACCGGCGTGGACATCATCCTCGGCCCCGAGATGAAAAGCACCGGCGAAGTCATGGGCATCGACTACGACCTCGGCATGGCCTTCGCCAAAAGCCAGATGGCCGCCGGCGGCACCCTGCCCACGAAGGGCAACGTCTTCATCAGCGTCAAAGAAACCGACCGCCCCAACGTCGTCCGCATCGCCAAAGGCTACGCCGACCTCGGCTTCACCCTCTACGCCACTAGCGGCACCGGCAGCGTCATCACCGAGGCCGGCATCCCCGTGAACATCCTCCCCAAACTCGCCAGCGGCCAGCGCCCCAACGTCATCGACCTGATGAAAAACAAGGACATGGCTTTGGTCATCAACACACCAAGTGGCAAGAACCCGCGTGAGGACGAAGTGAAGATCAGAACCGCCGCGATGCAAAACCGCATTCCGATTATGACCACGCTGCGTGGTGCTGATGCGGCCTTGCGGGCGATCAAGTCACTGCAAGGCAGCGAGGTGCAGGTGCGGGCTTTGCAGGAGTATCACAAATAAGCCAAGCCCAACGAGGGGAGCGCGGACACTCCTGTCCGCCTCTTCTCTTCGCGGCTTTGCCGCCATTTCAAACAGCGGGCAAGAGTGCCCGCGCTCCCTGCAGGTTCGCCTGCGAGGGATTATTCCTCGGGAAGCTTGTTTATCTCGAAGAAGTCATGCACCACTTGTTCAGCACACTTTAAGGGATCGCGATAGATTTCACTTCCAGTGAACCGCATCACTGGATACCCACCGCTTAGCAGATCACGGTCACGACTTTTGTCTTTCTTGGCCTGTTTGGGTGTTTTCTCGTGAAACTCGTGTCCGTCACATTCGACCACTAGCTTCACACTCACCTGCTCTGATAGATACTTGGGCTTCTCCGTTCCGAACATGGCTGCCATCTGATGAAACGGATTCGTGAATGTGAGTTCCAATGCGAAATCAACCCTGTGATCATCCAGTTGCATCTGGGGAGTTACTTCGAGCACCATATCGCCGTGCACACCTTCACTGCCGTAGACTTCCAGTCCCTCTTCATCGTCTTGAATTGAGATGGTGAGCTGATGCTTTGCGCACGCACAGACAAGTGCCAAAAGGAAGCGAGCCTCGATTGGACTTTCACAAATGGCCACAGCGCTTTCCAGCCTATCGGCTGCATCAATCAAAACACTTCGCAATGACATTGAAACCGCCGCGCCAAAAGCCTGTTCGATTCCAGGAAATTTCTCCGCTTGGCTTTTTGATAGTAGTCCAGCCGCCGTTTCTAGAGGCAGAATAAGTGGATCAAGGCAACCATGGTCCATCTCCTCTTTTCGTATTTGTAAGATCGCGTCAGTGAAGGGGTCGTTGTTCAAAGTCTTACTCATAACAGATGCGCTAAAAGTGAGGCAAGGACCGGATGTTGCAACTATGGTCAAAGCAAGACTTCCTGTCTGCTTCTTCTCTTCGCGGCTTCGCCGCCATTTGAACATTGCGGGCAAGAGTGCCCGCGCTCCCCTCGATTAGCTGGGCCTATGAAGTTCTTCGATCCACGAGGGGACATCGAAAAGACCCACCACAATCTCGCACATTGGCAGCAGGGCAAGGTGGCGACCTTCGTCACCTTCCGCCTCGCCGATTCGCTGCCGCGTGAACTCCTCGATGACTGGCTTCGCGCCCGCGATGCCTTTCTCGCCGCGAATCCACCACCCTGGGACGACATCACCGAAGCCTGCTACCACGGCCAGTTCTCCGACAAGCTCGACGAACACCTCGACGCCGCGCACGGCTCCTGCGCCTTGCGTGATCCACGCCTCGCTAAAATCGTCGCCGACCGCCTGCATCACTTCGACGGCCAGCGCTACGACCTCTGGAGCTACGTCATCATGCCCAATCACGTTCATGCGCTATTCACCCTCCGCGTCGGCGAATCCCTCCCCGACACACTCCAAGGCTGGAAAGGCGTCTCGAGCCGCCTCATCCACAAAACGGGCCTCAGCGCCCTGAATCCCTTCTGGCAGCCCGATTACTTCGACCGCCTCATCCGCAGTCCCGAGCACTTCAGCACGGTGAAAGCCTACATTCGCGAAAATCCGGCCAAAGCGGGTTTGAAGGCCGGTTTTGTTCTTTGGGAACGATGCTGATGGAGAGGAGCGCGGAGACTCTTCTCCGCTTCATTCAAATGGCGGCGAAGCCGCGACAATGAAGAGGCGGACAGGAGTGTCCGCGCTCCGCTCCCCTCTCAATCCCCTCACGCCAGCGCCTCTTTGCAATACTGCACGCACTTCGCCACTTCCTTGACCGCGTCGGAGCCTTCGGGGATTTTGTATTCCAGCTCGATCTCGGCTGGGAAGGTCCACTTCTCTTTCTTCATCAACTGCAGCACTTCCTTGATCGGGGTCTGGCCCTGGCCCCAGGGCACGTTGCCGCCGTCGGCGGTGCGGTCTTTGAGGTGGAGGTTTACGATGCGGTCGTGATACTTCTCCAGCACGGGGATGGGTGACTTGCCCTTCGAGCCAGCGACGTAGTGGCCGATGTCGAGGTTCAGGCCGATGTATTGGCCGAGTTCGAAGATCGGATCGTGGTATTCCATCTCCGGCAGGTTGTTCGTGTGGTTATGGAAGCCGACCCAGATCTTGTGCTTGTCGGCAAACGGCGCGACGCGCTTGGCGAGGATGGCATTGCGCTCAGTGGTCACGCCGGTGCAGCCCAGCGCCTTGGCCACGAGGAAGCTGAAGTCGATCTCCTCATCTGACTGGCCGAAGCCCATCTTGTGGATGTGAATGTTCACGCCTGCGTCGTTATACATCTTCCGCAACTCACGGCATTTCGCGAGCTGCTGCTCACGCTCGGCGTCCGTGGCCTTGCCTTTGATGCCTGCGAAATCCTGGATCGGTCCGCCCATGAGTTCGGTCTCGCTGAGGCCGTCATCGAGCAGCGCCTTCAGCGTCTCCTCGGCCGTCTTCGCCATGCTGCGATAACTATACGTGATACAACCGATGCGCACGCCATTGAAGACGGAGTTAGGCTTCTCCGCCGCCGATGCGAATCGTGGAAGCGAGAGGCCAGTGGCGGCGGCGACTGCGGTGCCGAGAAAGCTGCGGCGTGTGAGTGGGTTGGATGTCATGAAATGGTGAACGGAGAAACGCGGCGTCTTTTGCCAGAATCGTGGAAAATGAAGGGCGTGGAGTGCTTGAGCTACGCGAGTTTGCTCAGAATGCAGTTACTCCACCGCGCCCGGCCGCAGCCAGTAGAGCACGCTCATGCGCACGGCGATGCCGTTTTCGACCTGCTGGTTGATGAGGCACTTCTCGTAGTTCATGCCGGTGTCAGTGATCTCGACGCCGCGGTTCACGGGGCCGGGATGCATGAGGTGGAGGCCGCGCTCGCGCAGGATTTCGACGCGTTCGTTGGTCAGGCCGTAGTTCTTGTGATATTCGGCGGCGGTGGGGAAGAACGGCTCATCAAGGCGCTCGCTCTGCACGCGCAGGAGGTAGATGACATCGGGCTTCCAGTCGAAGGCATCGCGCCAGTTGCCAAACTGCGGAATTTCCTGCGGCACCTCGCGTGGCATCATGGAACCGGGCGCAAGGTAAGCCACGTTCATGCCGAGGCGACGGAAGATGAGGCTAGTGCTGCGGGCGACGCGGGAATGCTGAATGTCGCCAACGATCAGAGCGCGGCATCCGCGCAGATCCTTGTGAATCTCGCGCAGCGTGAAGGCATCCAGCAGCGCCTGAGTGGGATGCGCATGCCAGCCGTCGCCGGCATTGATGACGCTGGCGCGGGTGTTTTTGGCGATGAGGTTCGGCGTGCCGGACTGCTTGTGACGTACGACGATGTAATCGACGCGCATGGCTTCTAGGGTCTCAACGGTGTCCAAAACGGACTCGCCTTTGACGACGCTGCTCGATTCGATGTCGAAGTGCGTCACGTCGGCGCTAAGACGACTGGCGGCGACTTCAAAGCTGGAGCGTGTGCGCGTCGAAGGCTCGTAAAACAAGGTGAGCATCGTCTGGCCCTTGAGCGTGGGCACCTTCTTCACGCTGCGTTTGAAGAGGTCTTTGAACGGCACGGCGTTGTCGAGCACGAACGCAATTTCCTCATCCGTGAGCGAGGCGATATCGAGGAGGTCTTTGCGCGGGGTCATCTCGTTGAGGCTTGGGTTTGTACGGTGCAGGCGTCCTGGCCGTCCACTTCTTCAAAGCGCACCGCCACACGCTCGCCGGGGGCCAGAGTGACCTTGAGGGCGGAAAAATCGGGCTGCACGGGGAATTCTCGACCGCAGCGGTCCACGAGCACGGCAAGCTGCACACGCTTGGGGCGGCCAAAGTTCAGCAATTCATCCAGCGCGGCACGCACACTGCGTCCGGTGAAGATGACCTCGTCACACAGCACCACATTGATGTCATCGAGGTCGAAGTCGATGTCTGAACCTTCGAGCTTAGCCACCATCTGGAAGGTGTTCAGGTCATCGCGATACTGCGTGATGTCGATGGTACCAAAGTGAACCTTCATGCCACCGAGTTTCATGATCGCCGCCGCGATGCGCTGCGCCAATGGCACGCCACGAGTGAAAATACCAACGAGAGCAATACTCTCGGCACCTTGATTTGCCGCGCAGATACTTTTTGCCAAAGCCGCAACTCCTTCAGCCATCTGGGCCTTCGTGAGGAGCGTGCGATCATTGTCTGGCATGGCGGCGTGTAGTGGACAGTCCGGCGATTCGCGTGCTTGTCAAATCACCCGATGCCGAGGTTGCAAAGCATGCGCGCCTTTGGTTTGATGCGCCCATGAAATCATTTCCCCGTGCCATCTTGATGTTGGCCCTCTGCGGACCGCTGGCCAGTTGCGATATTTTACGTGAGAACAAGCTGCTGATCACGACCCATGTCCAGTCGGAGGAGATCGTGCATCCCACCGAGATCATGAAGCTGCCGATCGGCGGCACTGAAATGACCTTTCGGAAGATTCCTGAGTTTAGCCAGCGCAGCATTTCAGGATTCGAGTCTTTCCCGGCCGAGGACGGCCAGGGCTACGGCGTGCTGCTGCAACTCGACACCAAGGGCAGAAACGCGCTCGATCTCGTCTCCCGCATGAATCGTGGCATGGTTCTACTCACGATGGTCAATGCCCTGCCAGTGGACATGGTCGAGATCGACAAACCAATCACGGACGGTCGCTTCACCATCTGGCGCGGACTGTCCAAAGAGACTATCGACAAGATGGGCAAATTCTATCCGCGGCTGAAGTACATGAAATCTTCCTCGCGCTGGATGGACATGCTGCCCTCCACAGAAACAGAAAAGAAGCAATCAGTCAAAGTGGCCAAAGATGCGGAGAAAGCCGAGGCCAAGGCCAAAAGTGACAAAGAACGCGGCATCCTCCCTCCAGCGCCCAAGACCAAGGACATCCCGCTCGAAGGCTACAAGCGTCCCGGCACATGAGGAAATCAATCTTACTGGCATTCAGCAGCCTCATACTGCTGGCCCGGCCCGTGTTGGCACAAAGCACACTGCTCTTGCCCACGGGCAATCATGCGCTGTTTGACCAGCCTGCGGAGTTTTTCCAATTTGTGGACCGCGATTTCGAAGGGGCAAAAACCACGCCATGGGAAGGCGGTCAATTTGGTTTTGTCCGTGATCCGCGGCGCATCGGCAGTCGCATCGCCTATGCGAGATTTCACGAAGGTCTCGATATCAAGCCGCTGCAACGTGATGCCAAGGGCAATCCACAGGATGAAGTGCGTGCCATTGCCGATGGCGTCGTGGTCTATGCCACAGCCGCCGCTAATCTGAGCAACTACGGTCGCTACATCGTGGTGAAACATGACTGGGGCGAGGGGCCATTCTGCTCGCTCTATGCGCATTTGCGTGAATCACGTGTCGCGGCCAGTCAAAAGGTCAAAGCAGGCACGACTCTCGGTATGCTGGGTTACACCGGCAGCGGCATCGACCAACGTCGTGCCCATGTCCATGTGGAGCTGAATATGTTTCTCTCCAGCCGCTTCGAAGCCTGGCATGCGGCGAATTTCTCCACGCCTAATCATCACGGCGTTTACAACGGCCTGAATCTAATCGGCCTCGATTTGCAGGCACTATACCTCGCCCGAAATAAGAACTCTTCCATCACCGCCGCCGAAGCCGTGCGTGCGACGGAAAGCGGCTACCGCGTGGCCGTTCCAAGCGATGCTACGATGGAGATCGTGAAAAATTACCCTTGGCTACTGAATGGACCGCGCCCTGCAGGCGGGGCAGCGAGCTGGGAAGTCACCTTCAGCCGCTGGGGCCTGCCGCTGGTCGTGAAAGCATCGAACATGGTCGTCTCACAGCCCACCGTGACGTGGGTGAAAGATGTAGGCATTCCACATTACACTCAAACTCGCGGTTGTGTGACTGGCAGCGGCAGCAGCGGTAAGCTCACAGCGGAAGGGATGAACTTTGTGAAGCTGGTATGCGGCTGGTTTTAACTGTAGTGCAAGCGTCTCGCTTGCAACACAGCCATCAGAGCAAGCGGGACGCTTGCACTACTGCTCCGGCACATAGAATCGGCCCATGTGCTCCAGAATCTTTGCACGAAGTTCTTCGCCGTCGATTTCGCCATTGTGGCGGAAGATGACCTCACCACCGGGGGCGACGACGAGCGTGTGCGGAATGGGTCCTGGCCATTCAGGATCGAGCGCCTGAATCAAAGCGTCGCTGCTGGCTTCATTAAAGATGAAAGCGTTGCCCTGGCGACCTTCGGCTTTGAGCGAAGGCTTCAGTTTATCGTGAACGATAGCATTGTGTTTTTCGAGGAAGGCCTTCACCGCTGGCAGTTCTTTGGGATCATCCATGCTGATGCTGATGAACTCAAAATCGCGCAGGCCAAACTTGCGCGAGGTGGCGACGAGTTCGGGGAATTCCTTCACGCACGGTCCACACCACGTCGCCCAGACATTAAAGAGACGAACTTTCTTCGTGTCGTTCTTGCGCAGAGCCGCAATGCCTTTGGCGTCGATCAATTCGACCTCCACCTCACCCTTCTCCCACTTTTCGTTGTCGGCAGCGAGTTGACTGCGCTTGTCGATCCACTTGGTGGAGCAGCCGTGCGGCTTCGTGACTTCCACGGGCACTGGTTTGCCTGCTAAAAGCGCCTCGATGGCATTGCGGGCATCGGGAGATGTCACCGTGGCATCGTCGGCATAACGTGAATCGTCCAAACGGCCTTGATAGCGAAGCTTGCGCTCTTTGTCGAAGATCATGACATGCGGCGTGGCCAAGCAGCCGTAGGCGAGCGCCGTCTTCTGTGTGTCGCCATCGTAGAGATAAGGGAAGTTGAAGCCCTGCTCCTTGGCATGGTGCTTCATTTCGGGAAAGCTATCGTTGTACTTCGAGTAGCCGAGTTCATCGGGCCGCAGAGCTGCGGGATCATTCGGATTGATGGCTATGAGTTTCAATCCTTTGCCTTTGTAGTCTTTCACGATTTTCTTGATACGTCCCTCCACTGCCTGCGAGGTAGGACAGTGATTGCTCAGAAAGGCGACCATGAACAAATCGGCACCCTCGTAGTCCTTGAGCGTGTGTGTTTCTTCGTCGATGCCGACCAATTCGAAGTCGGGTGCTGTCTCACCAATTTTCAGTTCATGAAAACCTGCGGGCTGTGAGGACGACTTTTTTGCTTTGGGCGTTTCAGCATTGGTAAGAGTCGAAAGCATTGCTGCCAGTAGGCAAATAGTGAGCTTGTGCATGGTCGTAATCATTCGGGTTTAGCAGCCTGACAGTTCCAACACAGGTCAAACGAGGCAGGATTGGATTCTTTGCAGCAAGGACAGCGCCATTCTTCGGCCGCAATGATGGAGCCGATCTCATGATGGGGTTTCAGCAAGGCTAGCGCCTGTTCGTACTGCTCATCGTTGATAATGCAAAGCGTCGGTTGGAACACCATCGCCAGCATGTTTACAAGCTGGGAAGTGGTTTCATTCTGGATGAAGCAGGAAATCCCGGCCTCATCGAGGACCGACTTGTAGAAGCCGATCCGTGTGGAATCCATGCTGGTGTAGAGTTCGCGCATTGGATTCCGCCGATAGGTTTACATCTCAAATTCATCCGCTGGATCAAACGGCGGCATGGGCACGTTGATGATCTTCAGTTTGCCGACCGCCCGATGCACGCAGCCAGGGCGGATCATGACCGTAGTCATAGGTTTGAGTGGAATGATTTCGCCATCAGCTTCGAGATGGCCTTCGCCTTCGAGCACGATGTAGATCTCCGTCATCTTTTTGTGGTAGTGCGCTTTGGAGTCGGCGTGGATATCCGTGAGGTGAACGGTGGCCAAGTTGTTCCAGTCCTCCTTGAATGCACGGCGTGCCTGACCACATGGACAAGGCGTCGGCGTGATTTCATCAAGCTGAGCGACGGCGAATCGAGGTGTGCTCATGGGAGGAATTAAAGTGATGCCAATGCCGCAGCGGCGACTTCCGCTGTTTGTTCGAGGTCATCGCGGCTGTGGGCCATGCTGATGAAGCCGGTTTCGAATTGGCTCGGGGCGAAGTAAACGCCGTGGTCGAGGCAGTGGTGGAAGAATTTGCGGAATGCGACGAGGTCGCTGGTTTTCGCGTCTTGGAGGTTGTGCACTTCCTTTTCGGTAAAGAAGAGGCAGAACATGCTGCCTTTGCGATACCAGCGGTAATTGAGGCCCTTCTTCTTGAGCACGTCGAGCACGGCGGTCTCCATGATCTGCCCGAGGTTTTCGAGCAACGCGTAGCCGTTTTTCTTCTCCAACTCACGCAGTTGGGCCAAACCGGCGGCAAGTGCGACAGGATTACCGCTGAGCGTGCCGGCTTGATAAACGGGGCCGAGCGGCGCGAGGTAATCCATGACGTCTGCACGGCCACCAAAGGCTCCGACGGGCAATCCACCGCCAATGACCTTGCCGAGGCAGGTGAGGTCAGGCGTGATCTTCTCCAACTCCTGCACGCCGCCTTTGGCGAGGCGGAATCCGGTCATGACTTCGTCGAAAATGAGCAGTGCGCCGTGTTTCGTCGTGATATCGCGGAGTTTTTGCAGGAAGCCGGGTTTCGGCAAAATGAGGCCCGCATTGGCTGGATAGGGCTCGACGATGATGCAGGCGATTTCGTGGCCTTTTTTATCGAAAAGCTCTTCGAGGGCCGCTTCGTCGTTGAATGGCAGTACGCTGGTGAGTTCGGCAAAAGCTTTGGGCACGCCAGCGCTGTCGGGATTGCCGTGCGTAAGTGCTCCGCTGCCTGCTGCGACGAGCAGGCTGTCGCTATGGCCGTGATAGCAGCCGTCGAATTTCACCAGGCGATCGCGGCCGGTGAATCCGCGTGCGAGTCGGATGGCGGACATCGTGGCTTCCGTGCCGCTGCTGACCATGCGCACTTTTTGAATGCTGGGCACCCACTGGCAGATGGTGCGGGCCATTTCGACTTCGTAGAGATTGGGTATGCCGAAACTGACGCCGTCTTTGGCGGCGTTATGGATCGCTTCGATGACGGCAATCGGCGCATGGCCGAGGATCGCGGGGCCCCAGGTGCCGACGTAGTCGATCATGCAACGGTCATCGACGTCGTAGATGCGGCAGCCCTTGGCTCGCTTCACGAAAAAGGGATCGCCACCGACATTGCGAAAGGCGCGCACGGGCGAGTTCACGCCGCCGGGGATGTATTGCTTGGCGAGGTCGAAGAGTTTGGTGGAAAGGGGTCCGTTGGGCATGATTTTGGGTTGGAAAGGAATACGCGGGAGAATTTAAGCGTCGAACAAAAGGTTGCCGGGAACCGTCTGTGTCGGCTATTCTCATTCCCAAGCCCAGCCCTATGCCTATGAAAGCGCTCTGTCGGATCCTTCTTGTCCTGTTCGCCTTGCAGACCACTCAGGCGCAGGTTGCGACCTCGAGTTCGCGCAACAAATCATCTTTGCAGAATTTGGAGCCTGGCACGTTTTCCGTGGAAGGAATGACGCCTAAGCCGGTGGTGGTCAAAGTGCAGCTCGAAACGCCGATGTATCCCACCAGCAAGTTTCAGAGCGCGCTTGGCTCCTTTGCCCCCGGCACATTGGTCACTCTCATTGCCATGTCGGACACAGCCTACCGTGTGCGTGGCCGGGCACGACATGGCGATGTCGCGGGCTGGATTCGCCAGGCCGACGTGCTTTCCCCCGATCCGAATCTGGCCGCGAACCTCAAGAAGCTCTATGATCGCACCAAGAAGGTCGAGGAACTCATCCAGAACCATCAAGTCGCTCTCGGCATGACCAATCAGGAGGTGCATGCCTCCCTGGGCAAACCCTCCCGCACGAGCGCCAAGGTCAACGCCAACGGTAAGGAAGAGAAACTCGAGTTCAGTGTCTATGACAAGGTGCCGCAGACGACCACCTCGCTGAACGGCTTTGGCCAGATCGTTCAAACGGTAATCTATGTGCGGGTAGAAGTCGGCACACTGGCTGTGAGTTTCAAAGATGGCGTCGTGTCTGAGATCGAAGAGACCAAGGGCAGTCCGCTTGGCGGCGGTGGCGTTCAGATCGTGCCAAATCCGCCCATTTTCTAAATTAGCGAATCGCCTCTTTCACACGTTCTGGCGTCCACTCTGCCGCACGCAGGCTGCGCAACGAACGCGCATCATCGCGTTTCGCCAGACGTTTGCCGACTTCATCGGTGATCAGTCGGTGGTGATGCCATTCCGGCACCGGCAGGCCGAGCAGCTCCTGCAACAAGCGATGCAGGTGTGTCGCCTCCAGCAAATCCTCGCCACGTGTCACCAGCGTGATGCCCTGCAGCGCATCATCGACCACCACGGCGAGATGATAGCTCGTCGGTGTGTCCTTCCGCGCCAGCACCACATCGCCAAAAACATCGGGCTGTGCCTTGAAACGACCTCGCTCTCGATCTGTCCATGCGAGATCGTGTGAAACCAGCAGCACAGCTTTGCTCACATCCAACCGCAGCGCATATGCCTCGCCAGCAGCGATGCGTGCGTTCCGCTCTGCCGCATCACGAACTCGGCACGTTCTAGGATACAGCGGCCCATCGGGTCCCTGTGGCGCATTGCCTGCGCGTGCGATCTCATCCTGAATCTCACGCCGTGTACAGAAACACGGATAGAGCACACCCAATGCCTCCAGCTTCGTCAAAGCAGCTCGATAATCGTCGAAATGATCCGATTGTCGCCGCACTGGCGTCTCCCATTTCAAACCGAGCCACGCCAAGTCCTCAAAGATCGCCTCTTCATACTCCAGCCTCGCTCGCGTGCCGTCGATGTCTTCGAGGCGGATCAAAAACCGCCCACCCTGCCCTGCCGCCCCCTGCGCAAACAATGCCGCATACGCATGCCCCAGATGCAGCCATCCGGTGGGACTGGGAGCGAATCGGGTGACTTCATCCATGCTCAAACCTTCCCTGGCTTCACCACCACATCGCCGTTCTCGAAATTTCCACGCATCACGCTGCGAAACACATGCATATCGGGCCGAATCATGCCGTGCGTGTTACCGCACTTCACCTTTGTGACCGGCAACATCGGTGATTCCAGCCAGCCGCTTCTAGCCGAGTCCATGCTGCCTCCTTGTAAATAGAGGGTGTGGTCAAATCTCTCCTTTTCGTGAACTTCGCCATCATGAATGTGCAGCGTTGGGAAAAACACAGTGCCTGACAAGGCTGTCGGAAACGAAAATGCCATCGGGTGAACTTGGGCATTGCCAGCTTTCAATTTGAAGACGGCGAATCCAAAATCTGCATATCCGGGCAGTTTCGCCCAAACGCCTTCAGGCAGGCGAAACCGGGCATCCAAGCGGCTGAAGTCGGCAATCGTCGGCACAAAGCTCGCATCATACGCTCCCACTGAAATGACTTTAAGAGAGTAAACGGGGGCTGCTGCAGTTGGAACTGCGCCAAACGGATCTGCCCCTCTCGTGTTTTTTTGAGGAAACAATTCCCATAGGTCCTCAAACACCGCTTCATACTTTGAAAAGTCGAAAAACTTCACCGCGCCCTCATCTGCGCCGGCTTTGACTGGAATCGGCAGAACCATCGCCAACTCCTGCGGCGCATTCATCGACATTTGGTAAATGAGGACTTGGTGCCCAAGTTCACCCAGTCGCGCAAAAATGCGTGTGTTTTTGACCTCCTCGACTTTTCCTGTGAAGCAGCACATGATGCGCATGCTAGCCAAACGACTCACTTCCTGTCCAGCATGAATCTTACCGATCTCGTCTCCCACCTCGATACCGAACTGCGCATCGCCGAAATCGCCGACTACTCGAACGCGCTCAACGGCCTCCAGCTCGAAAATCATCACGGCAAGGTCACGAAGATCGTCGCCGCCGTCGATGCGACGTTGCCAGTGATGAAGAAAGTAGTCGCCGCAGGCGCGGATTTGCTCATCGTGCATCACGGCATGTTCTGGACGGGTCTGCAGACCTGGACGGGGCCGGTGTTTCAAAAGATCAAACTGGCGCTGGATGCAGGTATGGCGGTTTACAGCTGCCACCTGCCGTTGGATTTCCATCCCACACTCGGAAATGACGCCGTGCTGGCTCGATCACTCGGTTTCGAACCCTGCAGTAACTTCATGAAGACGAAGGGCACCGACAACGGTGCGAAGATCGAGACGGAGATCAGCCGTGATGAACTCGTGCAGCGTCTCGAAGCCTCCACCGGCTCGCGTGTGCATGTGTGCGCGGCTGGACCGGCTGTGTGCCGCAAAATCGGCATCATGACCGGCGGCGCGGGCTCCGAGGTGGGCACGGTGGCCAAAGCAGGCATCGACACCTTCATCACCGGTGAGGGACCGCACTGGAGCTACACGCTCGCGGAGGAACTGGGCATCAATCTCATTTACGGTGGCCATTACGCCACGGAGACCTTTGGCGTGAAGGCTTTGGCGGCGCACATTCAGACGAAGTTTGGCATCCCGTGGGAATTTGTGGATCATCCGACGGGTTTGTGAGAAAATGCCTGCATGAATGCCGCAGCCGTACATCCGCCTCTGCATGCACATCCTGAGCCAACGCGCTGGACCACGCTGCTGTTTCTAGCCAAGGCGAAAGTCCACCAACTAGGCCGTGTCTTAAAAGACTGGCGTGACGGTATCTCAATGCATCCCAAGAGCCACACGATGATGTTGTTGCCCGTGTTCGCTCAGTGGCAGTCTGATTTGCGGCACGTTGATCATGCCTCGGCTCGTGAGAGAGAACTTCAGGAGGGTAAAATTCAAAATCTGCGCGTAGCAGCAAAGATGCTGGATGGAGTGGAAGTTCCAGCAGGTGAAGTGTGGAGCTTCTGGATGCAACTCGGACGGATCACACGCCGCAAAGGTTATGCCGAAGGCCGCGAACTCCGCGAAGGCTGCCTCATCCCCCAGATCGGTGGTGGCCTATGCCAGCTTTCCGGTGCCATTTACAATGCAGCTCTCGAGGCAGGGTTGGAGGTCGTCGAACGTCATGCACATACGAATTCTGCCGTCGGTTCCCTTGCGCGCATCGGGCGGGATGCGACGGTGTTTTGGAATTACGTCGATCTGCGAATGCGTGCGCGCTTACCTTGGCGCATGGAGGTCGTGGTGACTGACACCCAGCTACAGGTGCGCATTCGTTGCTCGGAAAAACTTCCCCGTGGCCCCATCGAACCCGCCGAACCCTCGCCAGCCACGCCATTAAACTCGTGTGCCACCTGCGGCATCGGTTCCTGCTTTCGCAGTGAGTGACCACCGACATGCCCTATCTCGGGACAGCATTCTTCGAGCGCGATGTCCTGACCGTCGCCCGTGATCTGATTGGCGTGGAACTGACCTGGCACGGTTGTTCCGGCATCATTGTCGAGACCGAGGCCTACGCTGTGGAAGGGGATTTAGCCTGCCACACCGCCTCACGACCCAGTGCACGTGAGTTTGTGAAATCAAAGCCGCCCGGCACTGCCTATGTTTACCTCAACTACGGCATGTACTGGCTCTTCAACCTGCTCGTGAAAGGCGGTGAACGTGACGGCCTCATCTTGATTCGTGCTCTGGAGCCATGTCGTGGCCTCAAGCAGATGCAGCAGCGGCGCAATCGTATCAAGCCGGAGGACTTATGCTCTGGTCCTGGCAAACTCGCGACTGCGCTCGGCATCGTCGGCACACATCACGGCACGGTGATGTGTGGGCGCGGCAAACCGGCTGACGTAGGATTGAAAATGACCGCAGGCTCGGCTCACGAAGTCGTCAGCGACATGCGCGTCGGCATCAGCCAAGCGGCGGACTTTCCATGGCGGTTTTTGTCGCGCTACAGCCCGCACGTTAGTTTGAAGCACGGCAAAGTGAAGGTGCCGAGAACTTAAAAGAAGCCACCGCCAAGGAACAAGCGCAGCGCCGCAACGATGGCGACAGCGACATTGATTGTTAGGCCGATCTTGCGCTCACAGAAGGAGCCGAAGATGATGCCCAGCAAACAGCCCGCCAGCACGGCCCATTGCAGCCAGCCAAGGAGAGGAATGAGGCCTGGCACCAACAACACGGCGCAGACCAGACCAATGAGAACAGAGAGGATTTGCATATCGGTGGCAAAGACCGCCAGCCGGAAGTGAACTCAACTGAAATTCCGGGACATCATTGTAAGCCCCGCCTTGCGTTCCTCCGCAGACGCGGTACTCTCCGGCCTCGCTGAACTGAAGGAGAGGTGGCTGAGTGGTTGAAGGCACCTGACTCGAAATCAGACGTTGTCGAAAGGCAACCGAGGGTTCGAATCCCTCCCTCTCCGCCAGTTATCGAGTCTTCGCTATGAATGGCTCGGGTGTATCAGTAAAAAACTCGCCCACATCACCATCCGGCATGCCGTGACTACGAATACCTTCGAGCCTGCGACGGCTGCCGCGCTCGCTGCTAGGACGGTTCGCAGTACGTTGCACCAGTTCCGTAATGACGGGCGCTGCGATGGCGGCACTGGCGGCCAGCAGGGTAAGCGCGATCACATTGGACGAGCCACGCCGCATGCCACGGCCAAACAAAATACCAAGCGCACAACCTGCAGCAGCAGGGGCAATGAGCGAGGCATAGGATTCGTAGTTCGGGGCAGGCGGGTTTTCTTGCATGCTCCCATCATAACCGAACACGCGAGAATCGCCAAAGAGGAATTTGCCCGTGTGGTGCTTTCCGGCTAATGAAGCACTTGATCACTAAACCCAACGCATGACCCAAGCCGCATCCCCCAAACGTTATGCCCTCATCCTTGCCGGCGGCAGCGGCCAGCGCTTCTGGCCCATCAGCCGTGATGCCCAGCCAAAGCAATTGCTGAAGCTGTTTGGCGACAAAACTCTGCTCGAACTGACCATTGAGCGCCTCGACGGCTTCGTGCCCAAAGAAAACATCCTCATCCTGACCAACAAGCAGCAGGAGGCTTCTGTCCGCGCCCTGATCAAAGACTTGCCGGCTGAAAACATCGTCGCCGAACCAGAAAAACGTGACACTGCCCCCGCCATCGCCCTAGCCGTCGGCTGGGTCGTTGCCCGTGATCCTCTGGCCACCATGATCGTGCTCCCGGCCGATCATCTCATTCAAAACCACGCTGAATTCCAGCGTGTGCTCACCAACGCCGCGCTCGCTGCCGAAAATAGCGGCAGTCTCGTCACCATCGGCATAAAACCCACCTGGGCCTGCCCTAGCTATGGTTACGTCGAGCGTGGCCGTCGTGCCAGCATTGGCGGACTTGATGATCTGCCTGTCTGGGAGATCGCGCGCTTCCGTGAAAAGCCCAATCCTGATCTCGCTGAGCATTTTATCAGTCAGGGAAACTTCCTCTGGAATGCTGGCATGTTCATCTGGACCATTCCAGCCATCTTCAGCGAACTCAGTCGACACTGTCCCGTGCTAGCGGATTTTATCTCCGAACTGCGCGGCTCCAAAGATTTCAGCGCCACGGTCGCCAAGCAGTTCGGCAAACTACCGAAGCTTTCCATCGACTACGCGCTGATGGAGCGTGCCTCCCGCGTGCTCAACATCGAGTCCACCTTCGATTGGGATGATGTGGGCAACTGGACAAGCGTGGGCCGCTACCTTAAAGCCGATGACAATGGCAATCAGCACAACTGCGCGCTCTCGCAGCAGGACTCTATAAACAACATCGTCTTCACGCAGACCGGCCAGCACGTCGCGCTCATCGGCGTGCAGGATCTCATCATCGTAGCTGCGAAAGACGGTCTGCTCGTTACCAGTCGCAGCAAGGCCGAGAGCATTAAAAAACTAGTCGATGGTCTGCCGCCTGAACTGCGGTGAAACGTTTTGCTGAATCGTCATGCCGCGCATCCTCGCCATCGATCACGGCACCGTACGCATCGGTCTTGCTTTGAGCGATGAGACCGAGACCGTAGCGAGTCCATTTAAAACAATCGACGCCAACCGCGAACCCGAGCGCACCATCGCCCGCATCGTGAACGAGAAACGGATTGGCAAAATCGTCATCGGCATGCCTTTCCGCATGAGCGGAGAGAAAGGCAGCGCTGCTGACCGCGTCGAAAAGTTCGTCACCAATCTCGGTAAGGAGCTACAGCACGCAATCCCCATCGACTTCGTCGATGAACGCCTCTCCTCCGTCGAAGCCGAGGCCTCCATGTCGCGCGCTGGCATCACTGGAAAGCGCGAGCGCAACGAGATCGTCGATCAACTCGCGGCTGTGGTCATCTTGCAGGAGTATTTGAACCAGCAGCGCGGCCCTGAGGGCTTTCTGCTGCCCGACGCCAACTACGAACTCCCATGGACCCATGAGCCGAAGCGACGTCGAAAGTAAAGCCGGCGTGCAGCACGGGCCCGAGCCGGGCTACAAACGCTTGCGTCTCACCATCGCCTATTGCGGCACACCTTGGCGTGGCTGGCAGAGCCAGGATGGCGGCGGCGGCGTGCAGGATGAACTCAACGCCGCCATTCGTAAAGCGACCCGCATCGAGGCCCGCGTGCAAGGCAGCGGCCGCACCGATGCCGGCGTGCATGCATTTGCGCAAACCGCGCACTGCGACGTGCCCGAAACCGTACGCATGAGCGGTGAATCGTGGGCGAACGCGCTCAATGCCTGCCTGCCGCTCACCATCCGCATTTTGCACGTCGAAGAACCTGACCCGAGCTTCCACGCCCGCTTTGACGCTATTGGCAAAACCTATCGCTATCGCATCTGGCGTCCGCGCATGCTTTCGCCCTTCGAGGCCGATCGCGCCTGGCATGTCTATGGCCCGCTCGACATGGAAGCGCTGCGCTGGTGCTGCGAAAAACTCGTCGGCACGCACAACTTCATCCGCCTCTCCGCCAATCGCGGCGACATGCCTGAAACCGAACGCCGTACGCTGCCAGACAAAACCACGCGCACCATCCATCGCGTCGATCTCCGCGAAAACGGCGACGTGCTGGAGCTCGAATTCGAAGGCGACGGCTTCCTCTACAAAATGGTGCGCCTCATCGTCGGCAGCCTCATGCACGTCGCACGTGGCCGTGAACCAAAAGAGTGGTTTGCCAACCTACTGACTGATTCCAGCGGCATGCAAAGCAATCAAACCGCCCCCGCCTGCGGCTTGTATCTGATGGGTGTGAACTACGGTTCCTGATTTTTACCGAAATTGTCATTTCGGATGTAACCTCAATTGGGACTTCCGGAATTAGAGGGTGAACCGCTTTGCTTGGTAACACGCAGCGGTACGATTCAAGCCTAGCCCGTCGCCCATGAAAACACCTGTCTTCTCGATGTTCTGCATTTTAATAGCATCCCTGCTGGGTGCTGTGGGACAATTTCTGTACAAATCGGGGGCCAGACAAGTCACTGGAGGTCTTACTAGCCATTTAATGAACCCCCGCCTGCTAGGAGGCATGGTGTGCTACGTTGGTGTGATGCTGCTTTTCATCACGGCATTCAAGCGAGGCGGTGAACTCTCCGTCTTGTATCCGATTTACGCCTCGACGTTCATCTTCGCTGCCTTCGGCGCTTGGATGCTCTACAAAGAACCGATTCACACCGTTAACGTGGCCGGCATGGGTCTGCTTGTTGCGGGTATGTTCCTCATGGGATGGAAACCATCATGAAAACCGTCGATTACACCCCTGAACGGCGCCCTCTCGCCGCCCGCAACTGGAACGCCTCGCATGGTGCGGCGCGATGGCTCGCAGCACGCGGCGTGACGCCAAATTCCATCTCCATAGGCGGCTTCGTCGCAAGCCTCGCTGCGGGTACATCGCTAGCATTTAGCAGCGAAGTTAATCAGCCTACTATGTGGCTTATCATCGCATGCGCACTGATTCTCGCGCGTGGAATGTGCAATATGCTTGACGGCATGGTGGCGGTTTCCACAGGCAAGGCATCCCGTGGTGGCGAACTTTTCAACGAAGTGCCGGACCGCCTCTCGGATGCTGTAACGCTGGTCGGTGCGGGGTATGCGGTCGGTGGCATTACCGAACTCGGCTATATCGCCGCCGTAGCCGCCATCTTCACGGCTTACGTGCGCGTGCAAGGTTGCGCGCTCGGCATCAGCGCTGACTTCGGCGGACCCATGGCCAAAACACACCGCATGTTTGTCATCGTCGGTGCGGCGCTCTACACCGCATTCGCTCCTGCACCGTTGCAGCCAGTGCTGCTAGGTGCTCGCCGTGCGGGCATGCTGGCAATTGCTTTGTCCATTGTCATCGCAGGATGCTTCGCAACATCTCTACGTCGCCTGATCAAGTGCCACAAATTGCTAGGGAATAAATCATGAATGCCTCGACTGCAGAACGATTCTTTGGCTATGACCACGCCTTCGCACATCCGGTCACGCGTGGCATCGTCATCTTTCTGGCGTCAGCGCTTGTGCTGACTCCTATGATCTTCATGGGGCTTCGCCGGACGATTCAGATCGCCGAGGCCACCTATGCCGAGTTGTGGGCGCGTTGGCGCTCCTGGATCTGGATAAGCATGGCACTGATCGTGCCCATCCTGCTCGGCGCGGCGTGGGTGATCGCAGGCGTGTTTATGCTGAGCCTGCTCTGCTATCGGGAGTATGCACGTGCCACCGGCATCTTCCGCGAAAAGATGATCAGCTTCTCCGTCGTGATTGGCATTGGTCTGATATCCTTTGCGGTCATCGACAACTATTCGCGACTCTTTTTTGCAACACCGGTACTTGGCATCGGCCTTATCGCGATTGTGACGATCCCACAGGACTGTCCCAAAGGCTTCAATCAACGCGTGGCGCTTGGGGTGCTGGGGTACCTCTTTTTTGGTTTCTCGTTTGGTTATCTGGGATTGATGACCACCGACCCTCTCTACCGGCCACTGATGCTCTTTTTGTTTCTCGGTGTCGAGTTGAACGACATTTTTGCTTTTTGCTCTGGGCGGTTCTTCGGCGGGAGGAAGCTTTTCCCTCACACGAGTCCCGGCAAGACGGTTTCCGGTGCTGTCGGTGCCGTCGTCTTGACAACCGGCATGATTGTGATCGTCGGACATTTCTTCATGTTCACCAACACGCCCATGGATCGCTGGCCCATGCTGCTCATTCTCGGCACGGGGATTAGCGTGTTCGGCCAATTTGGTGATTTGTTACTTTCCTCCATCAAACGTGACATCGGCATCAAGGATTTGGGCCATATGCTACCAGGCCACGGCGGACTGCTCGATCGCTTTGACAGCCTCGTAATCATCACGCCGCTTTACTATCATTTTCTCTCCCTTGTTCTCGGTCCACTTGGCCATGGTCAGGCTGAACGCATCATCACCGGAGGGCCTATGCTATGAATGACTGGATTCTCGATCCGGCGCATGATCACGACCTGCTCGGCATCGAACGTCATCGCAGCATCGTGCGCGAAAGCGGACTCGTCAGCAGCACGTTGCGCTTCATAATGTGGTCGATACTCCGTCCGGCTTTGAAGATCTGGCACCGGCCTCGCATCACGGGTCGTGAGCATCTTCCAAAAAGTCGTCCCTTCATTTTGGTTTCCAACCACACCAGCCACCTGGATGGCATCCTACTCGCCTCTTTGCTGCCGACGAGTTGGCGTGACCATGTCCTCCCTATCGCCGCTTTCGACACGTTTTTTGAGAAACGGCCGGCGGCGGCTTTTGCCGCTCGATTCCTGAACGCTCTAGCCATGCGCCGAGGCGGTGCGGTCAACCACGATCTCGATGAAATGCGCAAACGGCTCAACCACGAGAGGGAAGTATTTATCGTCTTCCCTGAGGGCACCCGCAGCCGCACCGGCGAAATGTTGGCTTTTCGCAGTGGAATCGGCCGTCTCGTCGCGAGAACCACAGTTCCAGTAGTTCCGTGCTATCTTGAAGGTTGTTTCCGTGCATGGCCTCCCGGCAGGCACTTCAGCAAACCCCTGAGCATCGGCATCTCGATCGGCCCGCCAATGAACTTTGAAGATTGTTCCGATGACCGCGCCGGCTGGGACAGCATCGCGAAGCGCCTGAAAGCAGCCGTCGAGAACTTAGCCGGGCGACGGCAGGCTTCCAGTCTCTCGGGCGCAGCGGATCAACTCCCTTGATCCCCCCACTTGCATCTACGCGACCTCTGAGGCATGAAGCCCGCCCTCATGTCTCACGAAGCCCAAATCGCCCGCCGTCGCTCCTTCGCGATCATTTCGCACCCGGATGCCGGTAAAACGACGCTGACCGAAAAGCTCCTGCTCTACGGCGGTGCCGTCGCGCTCGCAGGTTCCGTGACCGCTCGTAAAAATCAGCGCGCGACGACTTCCGACTGGATGGAGCTCGAAAAACAGCGCGGCATCTCTGTTAGCTCCACGGTGCTGCAATTCGAGTACAAAAACTGCGTCGTGAACCTACTCGACACGCCGGGTCACAAAGACTTCTCCGAAGACACCTATCGCGTGCTCACCGCCGTCGATGCAGCCATCATGGTCATCGACGCCGGTAAAGGCATCGAGGCACAAACACGCAAACTCTTCGAAGTCTGCCGCCGCCGTGGCGTACCCATCTTCACCTTCATGAACAAGCTCGATCGTCCTGCGCGCGAGCCCATGACGCTGCTTGATGATCTCGAAACGGTCCTCGGCATCGGTGCCTGCGCCATCAACTGGCCGCTTGGACTCGGTCAGCAGTTCCGCGGTGTCTATGATCGCCGCAAAAAGGAAGTCCATCTCTTCGAGCGCACCGTTCACGGCGCGTATCGTGCTCCTGAAAAAGTCGGCGGCCTCGACGATGACTTCGTCGCGCAACACACCGTCCCCGAAGCTCTCGAACAGGCCAAAATGGAACTCGAAATGCTCGACGGAGCCGGTCACGAATACGACCGCGCCAAGATCGACCGTGGCGAGCTCACGCCCGTCTTTTTCGGCAGCGCCAGCAACAACTTCGGCGTACAGCTCCTCCTCGATGGCTTCCTCGAACTCGCTCCGCCGCCTGAAGCACGCATGGCCGACGATGGTCGCATCATCGAGCCCAACAACGAAGGCTTCTCCGGCTTCGTCTTCAAAATCCAAGCCAACATGGACCCGCGCCATCGCGATCGCATGAGCTTCGTGCGCATCGTCAGCGGCAAGTTCGAGCGCGATATGCAGGTCACACACACGCGTACTGGCAAAATCGTCCGCCTCGCCAATTCGCAGAAGCTTTTCGCCCAGGATCGCGAGACCGTAAACGAGGCCTACGCGGGTGATGTCGTCGGCATCGTCGGCAATCACGGCTTCGGCATCGGCGACACTCTCGCCACCGATCCCAAGCTCAAATTCGACGAAATCCCCCGCTTCGCGCCGGAAGTCTTTGCCTTCCTGCACAACCCCAGCACCGCGCACTACAAGCGCTTCCGCGACGGCCTGGAGCAGCTTCTCAGCGAAGGCGTCGTGCAGCAGTTCACCCAGCCCCACGCCGGTCAGCGTATCCCGCTTCTCGGTGCCGTCGGCCCCTTGCAGTTCGAAGTCGTTCAATTCCGTCTCGAGAGCGAATACAACGCCCAAAGCCGCATCGAAAACGCCCCCTACACCGTCCTCCGCTGGGTCCGCACCAAGGACGGCGGTGCCATCGAAGACTTCGATATCCCCAGCGGCGTCACCACCGCCCAGGACAGCGACGAGCGCTGGGTCGTCTTCTTCAGCGACCAATGGGCCATCAACTACTTCGAACGCCGCAATCCGAATGCCGAGCTGTCCGAGATTCCATGGGATGAGGTGGACAAGGCGAAGGCTTAATTTGAGTTGCCGAACCCTGAGTTCTTCCGTCATGCTATCTGCATGACCACCGCCGAAATCAGCGCCGCGCTCACCGTCATCCGTGCTGAGACAGATCTGAATGCCAAATCCCTGCTTATGGCCGGGCTGGTATCCGAATTGTTCCGCGAACGTGGCTTTGAGCCCGTGGTCGTGGGCGGTTCCGCTATCGAGTTCTACACCGACGGCGCTTACATGTCCGGCGACACCGACATCTGCTGGGCCGGCTGGCCCATGCCGGACGAAGAGCAGCGGAATGAGATCATGCGGCAGATTCCCGGCATCACAGCACATGGCGGCAGCAAAAGCTGGGGCATTGACGATCTATGGATCGATCTGCTGGGTGAGATTGACTATCGAGCGAACAAAGACCTTGTCGTTTTGGAGACCCAGCTCGGTGAAGTGACGCTGATCCCGGTGGAGGATGCGCTCGTGGGACGTGTCTATGCCGCGCGCAAGTATGTGAACGGTTACGATGAAAAAGACGATGACTGCGCCAAGAAGCTGATGGCCAGTGTGCTTCAAGGCCGCATACCCTTCGATTGGCAAGAGGCTCTTCGGGTGGCGGCATGTTCGAAATACGACTGCATGTCGGAGTTCGAGGCCGTACGGGCCGAAGTCGAAGCCGAACTGGCAAAACCGGAGTCCTGAGCTATACCTTTCCCCATGACACCGACGAAACTCATCATCAAACCGGAGCGCCGCTTCACTTGGGAGCAGTGGCAGGCGGGCCGTGCCGAGCGGCGGCGGCTGGGGAATCTCGTGGCACCGAAGAACATCCGTCGTTTGAAGAGCGAAGGAGATGAATACCTCCGCGAAACCTACGGCGGCGAGCGCGGACCGAAGTTCAATAAGCCGTTTGATCCTTCGGCGGACGACGTCTGAGCATGAAGGGGAAAACCGTCGTCATCACCGGCTGCACGCGCGGACTTGGCCACGCGATGATTCCACGCTTCATCGCCGCAGGTTGGCAGATCGCCGGTTGTGGCCGCAATGAAGCTCAGATCGCCGATTTGAGCCGCCAGATCCCTGCCCCGCATCTTTTTCAACCCTGCGATGTCTCACTCGAATCCGACATTGTTGCGTTTTGCGCGGCGATTCTCAAACAATTCGGTCCGCCCGACCTCGTGCTGAACAACGCGGCCATCATCAATCCGAATGCGCCGCTGTGGGAGACGAGCGCGAACGACTTCAGCCGTATCATCGACATCAACATCAAAGGAACCGCATCCATGATGCGACATCTGCTGCCCGCGATGCTGAAACGCGGCAGCGGCGTGATCGTAAACTTCTCCTCCGGCTGGGGCCGCTGCACTGCGGTGGATGTCGCGCCGTATTGCGCCACGAAATATGCCATTGAGGGCCTCTCCATGGCCACGGCGCAGGACACGGGTGGCAAGGTGGCGGTGATACCGATGAATCCCGGCATCATCGACACCGACATGCTTCGCAGCACCTTCGGTGGCGAAGCGGGCGGTTTCCCGGATGCCGATGACTGGGCGAAACGCGCCGTGCCCTACTTCATCAAGCTCGGCTCCAAAGACAACGGCAAGCCGCTCACGGTTCCCGGTGGCTGACAACTCCTTGACCGTTGACCTCCGACTCTGGACGTTCGGCGATGCGCCTCCTCATCACCGCCGGCCCGACGCGGGAGCCGATTGATCCGGTGCGGTTCCTTTCGAACCGCTCCTCGGGTCGCATGGGTTATGCGCTCGCCGAGGCCGCGTGTGAAGCCGGGCATGATGTGGTGCTCATTTCCGGCACCGTGGCGATCCCAGCACCGGAAGGTGTGATGTTAGTTCATGCGGAAACCGCCCGCGAGATGTTCGACGCGGTGCAAATCTACCTCAGTGGTTGTGACGCGGCCATTTTCAGCGCCGCCGTGGCGGATTATCGACCCGTGCATGTGGTGGCGCAAAAATTGAAGAAGACCGCTGACAAGCTCACGCTCGAACTCGAACGCACCGAGGACATCCTCGGCTCCGCACGCTCGAAACTCGGCTTTCTGGGCTTCCTCGTCGGCTTTGCGGCGGAAACGGAGAACCTGATCGCTCAAGCGCAGGAGAAGCTGATTCGCAAAGGTTGTGACATGATCGTGGCGAACGATGTGTCGCAGGCGGGCATCGGGTTTGACAGTGTGGAAAACGAAGTCACCCTCTGCCTCCCCGGCGGCCGGACAATTGCCCTCCCCAAGCAATCCAAAACCGCTCTCGCACGCGTATTGATCGCGCACATCACCCAGCTCTCAGCCCCCAACGACCCGAAGTGAAAGAATTACTCGCCACCGCCACCGAAGCCGCGCATGCCGCCGGAAAAATGATCAAAGAAAACTTCGGCTCCGAGCTCACAGTGAACGAAATGCAGCGCCACGACATCAAGCTCGAACTCGACGTGCTCAGCCAGAAACTCATCACCGAGATGATCCTCACGCGCTTCCCCGATCACGCCATTCTCGGCGAAGAAGGTGGCGAAATCGGCGGCAATGGCGAAGTCGAATGGATCGTCGATCCCATCGACGGCACGGTGAACTACTTCTTCGGCATCCCACATTTCTGCGTCTCCATCGCCGCACGGAAGCGCGAATCCAAAGAGCTGCTCATCGGCGTGATCTTTGACCCCATGCAGAATGAAACATGGACCGTCGTGCGCGGCGAAAAAGCCCAGCTCAATGGCAAACCGATCGCCGTCAGCAATCGCGCTGAGATGGCTGAAGCCGTCGTCACCGTTGGGTTCTCGAAGAGCAAAGAGGCGCTCGATCTCGGCTTCGACCGCTACAAGCGCATCGCGTATGAAGTACGCAAAACGCGGATGCTCGGCAGCGCCGCACTTGCCATGGCCTACATCGCCTGTGGGCGTCTCGATGCCTATGTCGAAGAGCAAATCAGTCTGTGGGACATCGCCGCCGGTCAGCTCATGGTCGAAATGGGCGGCGGCAAAGTGATGCTCAAACCCAGCACCACCAAGCCCGGCACGATGTTCATCTGCGCGTGGAACGGCAAGCTACCGATCGAGGCTTCGCTCTAAATCGCATGTCCGCCCCCGATACCCGCGAAGTCATTCTCGAAGCACGCGATCTCACGCGTGAGTTCGATGGTGTGAAGGCGCTCGACGCTTTCAGCTTCAAACTGCATCGAGGCGAGGTGCTGGGCTTGCTCGGTGCCAACGGCGCGGGTAAAACGACTGCGATGAACTGCCTCCTCGGCCTCACACTGCCGACTTCGGGCGAACTGAACGCGTTTGGCATGCCCTTGCAGGCAAACCGCATCAAGATCCTCCAGCGCTCGAATTTTTCCTCCGCCTACACCGCGTTGCCCGGCAACCTGCTCGTGTGGCAAAACCTCAGTGTATTCGCACGCATCTACGGCGTGCCAAATCCCAAGAAAAAAATCGCCGAGCTGATGGAGTTGCTCGAGATCTCCCACCTCAGCAAACGCGTCACCGGTCAGCTTTCAGCGGGAGAGTCCACTCGCGTGAACCTCGTCAAAGCCTTCCTCAATGATCCCGAGCTCCTGATGCTCGACGAGCCCACCGCCAGCCTCGATCCCGACATCGCCGACAAGGTGCGCAAAGTCGTGCGCAAGGTGCAGCGCGAGCGCAGTATCGCCATCCTCTACACCTCCCACAACATGCGCGACATCGAGGAAGTCTGTGACCGCGTGATCTTCCTGCACAAAGGCAAGATCGTGCGTGAAGGCACCCCCTCGGATATCGTCGCCCAGTCCAGTAGCGATAACCTTGAGGATGTCTTCATCAAGATCGCCCGTGACGGCGAAATCCTCGACGAACCGAAAAAAGATTCCGCCGTATGAATTTCCGCATCATCAGCGCTCTCGTGATGCGCCACCTCTTTCTTTATTCCCGCACCCCCATGCGCATGGTGGAGCTCGTGTTCTGGCCGCTGGTCGATCTCGTGGTCTGGGGAAACGTCACTGTTTTCATCCAGAAGAACAGCGACGCCAAGTTCGGCGGTTTCATTCTCTTCTTCCTCGGTGCGATGATCCTGTGGGACATCCTGTTCCGCGCGCAGCAGGGTGTGGCCATATCGTTCCTCGAAGATGTCTGGACCCGCAATTTGCTCAACATCTTCGTCGCTCCGGTACGCACGGCGGAGTACTTGAGCTCCACCTTTGTGGTCGGGTTCCTGCGCATCCTCATCACTTGCGTCGTCATGAGTCTCGTCTCGTGGATCGGCTACTCGTTCAATATCTTCCAGCTGCAGTGGTGGCTCGTTCCCTTCTTCCTCAACCTCATGGTCTTCGGCTGGGCACTCGGCATGATCTCCACCGCCTTGATCCTGCGCTGGGGTCAGGCCGCTGAATCACTCGCCTGGGCCGTCCCCTTCTTTATCCAGCCGGTTGTCTGCGTGTTCTACCGTGTCGAGGACATGCCCGCCTGGTCACAGCCCATTGCTTGGCTGTTCCCCGCCACACCGATCTTTGAAGGCATGCGCGAAGTGATGAAAACTGGCTCCATGAGTTGGAACCATCTCTGGCTCGCCGCAGGCTTGAACGTGATCTACCTCAGCCTCGCCGGCTGGCTCTTCGTCTGGGTTCTCAATCTCACCCGCAAACGCGGCTTGCTGACGAAGTTCGCCACGCAGTAAAAAGTGGAACAGGCAGCCTGCCTGTCACTTCCACACCCCCGCCGCACGCAGCACCGTCTCATGCACAGCGATGTCATGCGCCGCGTCCCATTCCAGTTTCTTCTCACTACGAACGATCGTCGCCAGATCAACAAACTCTGCCGCATAACGATCCTTCGGCACCTCAAGCTGGAATGACTGCGAGCCCTTCTTGTAGGCTCCACGTGCCTTGCTGATCGACAGATTCACCTTGCCGGACTCGAGAGGCACGATCTCGAAGGTTCCTTCTGTTCCAGTGACATTAAAGCGCCGCCTTGGTCCACCAAACGGGTCGGCATGATTGCAGCGGATCACCGCTGTGGCCTTCGCGTATTGCAGCACCGCCATCTGATTGTCCTTCACGCCATCGGTGCCCACTGGGGTTGAAAAAGCCGTCACCGAGGCCGGCTTGCCGAGAATCGTCATCGCAGCATCGATGATGTGACCAGCGAGTTCAAAAAGACCACCACCCTCTAGCTCGCCAATCTTCTTCCGAGTACCCGGATCGGCCAGTTTGCCCATTGCTGCGTCTATTTCCGTGATTTCTCCCAACCAGCCTTCACGCACTGCCTGGAACAGCAGCTCAAACGCCGGATTGTAGCGCAGCATGTAGCCCATCTGCACCGTGAGGCCTCGTTTCTCTGCCTCCAGACGCATCGCTTTGAATTCGTCATGCTTCAGCGCCCCCGGCTTATCCAGATGCACATGCTTGCCCGCCTCAATGCAGCGTCGCGCCATTTCGCATGATGCTTCGATGGTTGTCTCCACCGCCACCGCATTTAAATCCGGCACGGCGAGCAGTTCTTCGACGGTCATCGTCTTCACGCCGTCATAGCCTTTGGGTCCCGTCACGCCGACGACATCCCAAAGCTCCGGCAAACTTCGTATCGCCGCCATCTTTCCGGCCGCATGCGCATGCTCCGTGCCGATCTGACCGATGCGCAAACGTGAAGAAGTGCTGACGGCAAAGGCCGTGGAACCGCAGGCGAACAAGAAGGAGCGTCTTTTCATGCACTATGAAGCGTTCGTTCAGCCACGCTTCTTACCGCCGCGTTTCGGCTTACCGTAAACGACGTTCTTACGCTGCGGCAATGTTCCCGAGTCATCCGTGTTCAAACCGGCGCGCTTCTTGAGTTCACGAATCTGATCACGCAACAATGCAGCGCGTTCGTATTCGAGCTTGCTGGCAGCTTCGGCCATTTCTTGTTCGAGTTCGCGGATTGTTTCGGTGATGGCGAAGTCGCCGCCGCCTTCACGCACGACGTTTTCTTCGATCTCACGGGCCTTGCCGAGGATGTGCAGGCTCTCCTGCACGGCACGCTGCACGGTTTGTGGCGTGATGCCGTGCTTCTCGTTGTGGTCGGTCTGCACCTGACGGCGATGACCGCTGACGCTGAGCAGAGCTCGAATGCTTTTGGTCTCGATGTCGGCAAAGAGCACGACTTCGCCGTTGATGTGGCGTGCGGCGCGGCCGGAGGTTTGAATGAGTGACGATTCACTGCGCAGGAAACCTTCTTTGTCGGCATCAAGGATGCAGACGAGGCTGACTTCAGGCAGGTCAAGACCCTCGCGTAGGAGATTGATGCCCACGAGCACGTCGCAATCACCTGAGCGCAGGCTGCGCAGGATTTCGACACGCTCGATGGCGTCAATGTCGCTGTGGAGGTAGCGGACTTTGAAGTCGAGATTGCGCAGGTAATCGGTGAGGTCTTCGGCGGTGCGCTTGGTGAGCGTGGTGACGAGCACGCGTTCGCCTTTTTCGATGCGCTGACGGCAGAGCTCGATGGTTTCATCAATCTGGCCTTTCAGTGGCTTGATGGTGATGACGGGGTCGAGCAGGCCGGTGGGGCGGATGATTTGTTCGACGACCAGTGAGCGGCCTTTGGCATTGACATCAAACTTTTCGACGGGTTCAGCACTGCCACTGAGGCGCACGGTTTTGGAGAAAGGCAGCGGATCAGCGATCTTGGCGATGTAACTCGTGTTTCCGACGACGCTGTTCTCGATCTCGAAACGTGCGGGCGTGGCGCTGACATAAACGAGCTGTCCAACTTTGCCCATGAACTCCTCGAAACGCAGCGGACGGTTGTCGAGGGCGCTGGGAAGGCGGAAGCCGTGCTCCACGAGCGTGGTTTTGCGCGATTTGTCGCCCTCATACATGCCACCGATCTGAGGAATGGTGACGTGGCTTTCGTCGATGAACATCAGCGGCGGTTCCTTGAAGAAATCCAGCAGTGTGCCGGGTGTGGCACCGGGTTCGCGACCCGTGAGGTGGCGGCTGTAGTTCTCGATGCCCTGGCAGAAGCCCATCTCCTGCATCATCTCGATGTCATACTGCGTGCGCATCTTGATGCGCTGCGCTTCGAGCAGTTTGCCCTCCTTCTCGAACCACGCCACGCGCTCCTCGGCCTCCTCGCGGATTTTCACGATGGCTTTGCGCAGCTTGTCGCCGGGTGTGACGAACTGCTTGGCCGGGAAAATCGTGTAGTTGGGCATTTTCAGCGTCACGGTGCCGGTGAGCACGTCCACGGCGCTGATGCGGTCGATTTCGTCGCCGAAGAACTCGATGCGGATGGCTTCGTTCTCGAGATATGCGGGCACGACCTCAATGACATCGCCACGAGCACGGAATTTGCCGCGCGTGAGCTGAATGTCGTTCCGCTCGTAGAGCATATCGACCAGCTTGGTGAGCAAGGTCTCGCGAGACATCTGCTGGCCCACATTGACCGGCAGCATCATGCCTTCGTAGTCTTCAGGCGATCCCAAGCCGTAGATGCAGCTCACACTTGCCACGATGATGGTGTCCTGCCGCGTGATCAGTGCACCCATGCTGGAAAGGCGCAGACGCTCGATCTCGTCGTTCACTGCACTGTCCTTTTCAATGAAGGTGTCCGTGCGGGCGATGTAGGCCTCCGGCTGGTAATAGTCGAAGTAGCTGACGAAGTACTCGACGGCGTTGTGCGGGAAGAAGTTTTTAAACTCCGAGTAAAGCTGCGCCGCGAGCGTCTTGTTGTGCGAAAAAACTAGCGCTGGACGACCAATCTGCGCGATGACATTGGCCATCGTGAAGGTCTTGCCCGATCCCGTCACGCCGAGCAGCGTCTGATGCCGATTCCCGGCACTGACGGACTTCACCAGCTTCGCGATGGCCTGCTCCTGGTCGCCTTGAGGGCTGTACTCGGTGTTGAGCCGAAAGGCAGACATGGCAGGAGCCGCGACGGCTTAGGACATGCCCTGACCGGCTTCGCTAGGCGAAGGCAGGTCCGCAGGATCCACCTCTTCAGCCTTGGCTGGAGCCTGCTGAGCGTAGCGCTGTCGGTATTCCTTCCAGGAGATGAGTTTGCGGTCGGATTCATCCCAAAGGCGCAGATTGATGCACTTCAGGCTCGACCAGAATGTCAGCGGTTTCACCGAATGGAACATTGGGTGCGAGTTATGGCAGTCCTCCAAGTAGTAGTTAGGGATGCGTGCGCTGAGATGGTGAACGTGATGGAAGCCGATGTTGCCGGTGAACCACTGAAGGATTTTCGGCAGCTTGTAGAAGGAACTGCCTTCCAGCGCAGCGGTGGTGTAGTCCCAGTCTTCGCGATGCTCCCAGTAAACGTCTTCATACTGGTGCTGCACGTAGAACATCCAGATGCCCGCCATGCCGGCGAACATCGTCACGGGAAGCTGCATCAAGACGTAGTTTTTGAAGCCGAAGAGCCAGCTCAGGCCGATGATCATCAGCAGGAGAGCGACGTTCATGACCATGACCGAAGCGCGGTCCTTGCCCTTGGCCCGAGGTGAAGGGAAACGCTGGTGGATGAGAAACAAGAACAGCGGCCCGACAATGAAGAGGGTGATCGGATTACGGACCAGACGGTACCAAAAGCGCAACCTTGGCGTGGCTTGCTCGTATTCCTTCACTGTCATCGTCCAGATATCTCCGTCGCCGCGGCGGCTCAGGTCACCCGAGGTCTGATGGTGCACCGAGTGCTGCCAAGTCCAGTGCAGGTAGGGCGTGAAGGTCAGCATCCCACAAATGAAGCCAATGATGTTGCTGGCGGGTTTCGATTTGAGGAATGAGCCGTGGCCACAGTCATGAAAGAAAATGAACACACGCACCAGCAGGAGACCGGCAATCAGAGCAAGGCCAAGCGTCAGCCAGTAAGAAACCATTAGGCTTCGATACATCGCATACCATAGCAGCGCATAGGGGACGAAGGTGTTAATGATTTGCCAGGTGGCACGGGGAATCGAGGGAACCTGGAAGGGGGCAACAATTTTTTTCCATTCGGAAATCGTGGCCTGGGGCTTGGATGATGTCATCTCAGGGGCGCTGGTCATGGTTAGTGGAGCAGAGTATGTAGCAGGGTTTTGGGATTAGTCCCGTGCTCAATTTGCCAAAAACCTCTCATTTTTGAGCTGCGCGGGGAGACTTAGAACTATGTAAGCTGATGGTGGCCAGACTCTTGTCAAAAAACTTCTCTCAATAATCCCGGAACGGCCCTCTTGGCTCACTGGCGTCCATCTCAGACCGCCACTTCGTGAACCGCTCGCTCATCATCTTTGCGATCTCCGGTTTTTCGGCGCTCAAATCGTGCTTCTCACCGAGGTCGGCGCTCAAATCATAGAGCCCACTGCCCTTCTCGGACTCCACCCACTTCCATTTTTCAAACCGCGCCGCCTTATCTCCTCGACGCTGCCAGAACATCTCCTTTCGTAAAGATTTCGCCTCGCCACGCAGCACGGGCAACATGTCAAAGCCGTCCAGCTTCACGCCATCAGGAGCTTTGGCGCCGCTCGCAGCCAGCAAGGTTGGCACCAGTTCGAGAGAGGTCAAAAACTCATCCGTCACCTTCCCGGCGGGCAGTTGGCCAGGCCAGCGCATGATGAATGGCACGCGCAGACCGCCCTCCCACATCGTGCCTTTGCCGCCTTTCAGCGGCGCATTACCGCCATTGCCGCTGCCGCCATTGTCGGAGAGGAACAGGACGATCGTGTTGTCCTTCTGCCCGCTTTTCTCCACCGACTCCATCAGCGCACCGATGGCCTCGTCCATGCACGTCACTGCGCCGTAGTAGCGGGCCAGCCTCTCGTCCTTCACCTTGCCACGATACAACGCGACGTATTTCTCCGGCGCTTGCACTCCTTCGGTCACATTCTTCTCTCCCTCCGTCGTGCCTTCGCCAAAGGTCGAGGCCCCATGTGGCGCATTGAATGGCAGATACAGAAAGAACGGCTTCTTCCCCGCCTGCTCTTCCACAAACCGCAGCGCCTCGCGGCGGAACACATCGGTCACATAGGTTCCCTTGTCCTTTTGCGTGCGCTCATTGCCACGAAACAGCGATGGCACGCCGTAGCGTTCGTGGGTGTAGTAGTCGATGCCGTTGTTACCGTGCCCGTAGAAGAAATCGAAGCCGCGTTGCAGCGGCAGAAAACGTTTCGCCTGCCCCATGTCCCACTTGCCCACGCAGCCTGTGGCATAGCCCGCCTTGTGAAGCATGTCGCCGATCGTCACCTCGCGCACATCCAACCCCAACGTCATCTCCGGCGACACCGCATACTCCTCGTCGGTAAAGCGATGCCCATAGTTCACCATGTCATTGCGCACCATGTCGTAGAGACCGTTGCGTTGCGGATAGCGTCCCGTGAGGATGCTGCCGCGTGATGGCGTGCAGGCCGGCCACGTCACATAAAAACTCGTCCCCCGCAAACCTTCGGCGGCCAGCTTGTCCAAATTCGGCGTGATCAACGGCTTTGTGCCAATGCGGCCGAGATCGGTATAGCCTTGGTCATCGCTGACGATGAGAATGATGTTCGGCTGCGCGGCGAAGCACGCAGCCGAGAGAATCAGGAAGAGGAAGGCTCGCATGCCCGTCTCAACGACGGCAAGCGGCGCATTACTTCACCTTGATCAGCTCCACGTCGAAGATCAGCGCCTCATTCGGGCCGATGTCGCGTCCGGCACCACGGGTGCCGTAGGCGAGCTTGGATGGAATGTAGAAGCGGAACTTTGCGCCTTCCTGCATGAGTTGCACTCCTTCGGTCCAGCCGGCGATCACGCCGTTCAACGGGAACTCGATGGATTCTTTGCGGCGATACGAGCTGTCGAAGACGTTGCCATTGATCAGCGTGCCTTCGTAATGCACCTCCACGGTGTCCGTGGCCTTCGGGCTCTTGCCGGTGCCAGGGGTGATGACCTTGTATTGAAGACCTGAGGCCGTGACGGTCACGCCTTCTTTCGTGGCGTTGTCTGCGAGAAATTTTTCACCTTTGGCGAGAGCGATGTCGGACATGGGATGTGGGGTTGGTTAAGTTGAGGAGGGGAGGCTAGCCAGTGGCTCCAAAATGTCGAATGACGAATGAAAAATGCCGCTACACTCACGCCATGAATCGTGAACGCCTGTTTTCGCAGCTCGCATCGCACAGCGGCCCGTTCGACATCGCCATCATCGGCGGTGGAGCCACGGGACTGGGTGCAGCAGTCGATGCGGCTTCGCGAGGGCATTCGGTGGTGCTCATTGAGCAGTCGGACTTTGCCAAAGGCACCTCCAGCCGCAGCACGAAGCTGGTGCATGGTGGCGTGCGCTATTTGAAGCAGGGCAATGTCTCGCTCGTGCTGGAAGCGTTGCGTGAACGCGGCCTGCTGTGCAAAAACGCACCGCATCTCGTGCACAGCCTGCCGTTTATCATTCCGAGCTACCATTGGTGGGAGGGGCCGTTCTACGGCATCGGCTTGAAGATGTATGATGCGCTGGCAGGCCAGCTCGGATTGGAGCCTTCGCGCTGGCTGACGCGGGACGAGATCATCGAGCAATTGCCCACGCTGGAGACTGAGGGGCTCGACGGTGGCATCGTTTATCACGACGGGCAGTTCGATGACGCGCGCCTGGCGATTCATCTGGCACGCACGGCAGTGAATCATGGCTCGATCGTACTCAATCACATGAGCTGCTGTGGCCTGATGAAGGAAAACAGCCACATCATCGGCGTGCAGGCCGAATGCGCCGAGACGGGTAGGCAGTATGAGATTCATGCGAAGTGTGTGATCAATGCTACGGGCGTCTTCGTCGATGACGTGCGGCACATGGACGAGCCGAAGGCCGAAAAGATCGTCGCTGCGAGTCAGGGCGTTCATCTGGTGCTGCCGCGCGAGTTTTTGCCCGGCGACTCGGCGATCATGATTCCAAAGACCGACGATGGTCGCGTGCTCTTCGCTGTGCCGTGGCATGGTCGCGTCATCATCGGCACCACGGACACGCCCGTAGAGCATTTAAGCGTGGAGCCACGGGCACTGCCAGAAGAGATCGCCTTTCTCATGACGCACGCGGCACGTTACCTCACGCGTGATCCGAAGCCGAGCGATGTGCTGAGCATTTATGCTGGCCTTCGCCCGCTCGTCGCGATGAAGAACGCCGAGTCCACCGCCACGCTCTCGCGCGATCACACCATCCTCGTCGCCGATTCCGGCCTCATCACCATCACCGGTGGCAAATGGACGACGTATCGTCGCATGGCCGAGGATGTCATCGACCATGCAGAAATGATCGGCGGCATTGGCGTGAAACGATGCGTCACGCATGATCTCATGATCCATGGCAGCGCCACCGTTCTCGCCAAAGACGATCCGCTCGCCGTTTATGGCAGTGATGCTTCGGCAATTCGTGACCTTGCCGCCAAAGAGCCCGAGTGGGCCGGGAAAGTGCATCCCAAACTCGATCTGACCTGCGCCGAAGTCGTCTTCCACACCCGTCACGAAATGGCCCGCACCGTGGGCGATGTGCTGGCACGCCGCAGCCGCAGCTTGTTGCTCGATGCGCAGTCCAGTATGTCCGCCGCACCACTTGTGGCCGCCTTGATGGCTGCCGAACTCGGCTGGGATGCCAAGACGACCGCGCATCACGTGGAGCGCTATCAGCATCTCGCCTGCGGTTACATTTTGGAAGGTTGAACATGGCCAGGCATTGTGACAAAATCAGTCCATGAGCCTCCAACAAATCGAGCAGCAAATTGCCCAGCTCTCCGCCGCAGAACTCAAAGAGTTCTCGGGTTGGTTCGACGCCTACATGGCCGATGAATGGGACAAACGAATCGAAAGCGATGTCCAGGCTGGCAAGTTCGACAAACTCTTTTCCGAAATCGAGGCTGAGGCCGGACGTGGTGAGCTGCAGCCGCTATGAAGCACCACACCCGGCACTCGTTCTGGCAACACTTTGAGCGACTGCCAGGAGAGGTTCAGGACTTGGCGCGGAAGAATTTCGATCTTTTGAAACAGAACGAACGTCACCCTTCCATCCAGTTGAAGCGCGTCGGAAAGCTCTGGTCTGCCCGTGTTGGATCAGACTATCGCGCACTCGCCTACGACTCCTCTGTGGGTCTTGTTTGGTTTTGGATCGGACCGCATCACGAGTATGACAAACTGCTGAGCTGAGCATCCGTTCTTGACCGCGCGCATCACCGCATCTTCGCTGCGCGATCATGACCCCACTCCATCAACTCCGCGCAGGCATCATCGGCACAGGCTTCATCGGCCCCGTTCACATTGAGGCTCTCAAGCGGCTCGGCGTCACGGTGAATAGCATCTGCGGCTCCACCAAGAGCGCACGGCATGTCGGTGAGCTGTGGGGCATTCCCGAGATCTACGGCGACTACGATCACGAGGCGATGTACGCCTCGCCGAACATCGACGTGGTTCACATCACCTCGCCGAACCGGGTTCACGTCGAGCAGTGCCTCGGCGCACTCGCCATGGGCAAGCACGTCATCTGCGAGAAGCCGCTGGGCATGACGGCGAAGGAGACCCAGCTTGTGGTCGATGCGGTGAAGAAAGGCGGCAAAAAAGGCCCGGTGTTCGCGGTGAACTACATGTGCCGCTTCTTCCCCGCCATCCTGCAAATCCGTGCCATGATCGCCCGTGGCGATCTCGGCAGGATCATGCACGTCCAGGGCCATTTCTTCCAGGACTGGCTGATGTATGAGACCGACTACAACTGGCGCATTCTTTCCAGCGAAGGCGGCAAACTGCGTGCGGTGGGCGATGTCGGCACGCATTGGATCGATGCCGTGAGCTTCGTGCTCGGATCAAAGCCCAACAGCGTCTTTGCGCACATCGAGACCTTCCACAAAACCCGCAAGCGGCCGAAAGGCGAGGTGCAGACCTTTGCGAAGGTCGATCCGAAGAAGATGATCGACTACAAAGTCGATACCGAGGACTTTGGCAGCGTGCTGCTTAAATTCGGCAAGGCCAAGCACGGCTTCGCCGACGGCGTGCATGCGAACGCGAGCATCTCGCAGGTCGCCGCCGGTTGGAAGTGCAGCCTCAGCTTCGGCATCTACGGCACGAAGGGCAGCGTGCGCTGGGATTTGCAGCAGCCGAACGAGATCCAGGTCGGCCATCGCGATGAACCGAATCAAACGTTGAATCGCGGCACGCCCGGCTTCCTCGAAGACGTCGCCAACTTCACCGACTACCCGCCCGGCCACGCCGAAGGCTTCAGCGACGGCCATAAGATGCACTACCGTGCCATTTACGAGCACATCGCCAGCGGCAAGAAGACCGAACCGCTTTTCGCCACCGCCGAAGACGGCCACCACGAGGTCAAACTTTGCGAAGCCATCCTGCTAAGCAGCAAGGCGAAGACGTGGGTGAAGGTGTGATGTGCATCTAGGATCGAATGAAAAAAGGCGATACAACAATCGAAGACGCACTTCGATCGCGAACCTTTGAGAGTCTAGCGATCAAACGCATCGACCGTGAATGTTATCTCGTGGTCATAGTGAATGGATCCACACATGTTCTCACAAACGACGATGGCCACCACATTACGTTTCGGCATGCATGGCAGGTTCGCGAATGGCTCCTGCAAAAGTTCCAGATCGCTACCGAAACCATCCCCGTCGAAACCCATCGATGAATAGCCCAGTGGCTCCTTACCGCCATTGTTGAGCTTGGATTGTCAATAGGTCCCAATCCCAAGCGCCTGCCGAATCGCGAGCGCGTCTTTGAGCGCTTCGTCAATCGAGTCACCGAGGACGGTGAAGTGGCCCATTTTGCGGCGGGGGTGGGCTTCGCGGGTGCCGTAGAGGTAGTAATGTGACCTTCCAATCTTTGAAAGCATGACCTTGAAAAACAACCTCACCGGTCGATGGTCGGCTCATGCAAATCCAAACACATGAACAAACACAAGCTTGGGAGCGCCATCCTGATGTGTTGGGTGGTGATCTCGTCTTTGCCGGCACACGCGTTCCGGTCCGCAGTTTGTTTGATCATCTGGAAGCCGGAGACTCGCTGGATGATTTCCTCGAAGGCTTTCCAAGCGTGACGAAGGCACAAGCCGTCGCAGCACTGGAAGCATGCTGGCGGAGGGCGGCGGATGAAGATTTTGCTGGATGAGAACCTCGACTGGCGGCTCGGGCGCGACTTGTCGGGCCATATGGTTGATTCGGTGCCCAAGATTGGTTGGGCGGGCGTGAAGAACGGCGAACTGCTGCGTCGAGCCAACAGCACCTACGATGTGCTCATCACGATGGATAAGGGCATCTACCATCAGCAGAATCTCAGTGGACTGCGGCTGGCGATCATCGCGTTGCGGGCCAAAACCAATCGACTCGCTGAGACACAGCTTTTGATGCCAGAGGTGCTGCGAGTGATCGCAACCATTCAACCTGGCGGTTTTTATTCGCTGCCTTGATCAGCCAATCCCTAACGCCTTGCGAATCGCAAGCGCATCCTTGAGTGCTTAGTCAATCGCGTCACCGGGGAGAGTGAAGTGACTTGCAGCGGGCACTTGTGAAAGTGTGATCTTGAGAAACTTTAGGATGTCGGCACTTTGGAGCCATGAAAACCAAGAGCAGAACTGTCAGTGCCAAAAGTCAGGCCCGCAGGTTGATCGACAAGCTTCCTGCTTCAGCCTCGTGGGACGATGTGATGCAGCAGATTTTTGTGCGGCAGAAGATCGAGGCCGGTATCGCTGATCTGAACGCAGGACGTCGCCATTCGCAGGCCAGCATCAAACGTGAGTTCGGCGTGGCGTGAACATTTTCTGGTCCAGTCAGGCGCGGAAAGATTTGCGGGCCATCCGGGCCTTCATCGCCAAAGATTCGGCATTTTATGCGGATCGCATGGCGGCTAGGATCATTGAGCGAACAGATATTCTCGCGCTTCATCCGCATGTGGGGCATCCCGTGCATGAGGCGCCAGATTTGGACGTGCGGGAGATTCATATGGCGTCCTACCGCATCATTTATCGCGTGCTGCTCGATGAGGTGGAAATCGTCACACTGGTGCATTTTGCCCAGCGGTTGAACACGAAACGGCTGCGTTAGACCGTTCCAATCCCCAGCGCCTTCCGAATCGCGAGCGCGTCGCTGAGTGCTTGATCAATCGTGTCACCGAGGACGGTGAAGTGGCCCATTTTGCGGCGGGGGCGGGCTTCGCGTTTGCCGTAGAGGTGGAGTTTAGCGCGGGGATGGTTCAACACGGGCGACCAATCGGGATGGGTGAGCGGGGCGGGCCAGATGTCGCCGAGGAGGTTGATCATGACGGCGGGCGTGTGCTGGGAGGCATCGCCGAGCGGGAGGCCGCAGACGGCGCGCTGCTGCTGCTGGAACTGGTTCGTGCGGCAGGCGTCGATGGTGTAGTGGCCGCTGTTGTGCGGACGCGGGGCGATCTCGTTGACGATGACTTTGCCGTCGGTGGTGACGAACATCTCAACGGCCATGGTGCCGATGTAATCGAGGCCTTCGGCGACGGCTTTCCACAGCTCGACGGCCTGCGCGATGATCTGCGGCTCCACGCGGGCGGGAGCGATGGTGACATCGAGGATGTGATGCGTGTGCTGGTTCTCGACGCAGCCGTGCGTGGCCATGCTGCCGTCGATGCCACGTGCACCGACGACGGAGACTTCGCAAACGAAGCTGACCCATTGCTCGACGACGGCGCGATGGCCGACGAAGCCACTCCAAGCATCGGCGAGATTCGTTTCGGCAGTGACTTTGCATTGGCCTTTGCCGTCGTAGCCGAAGGCGGCGGTTTTGATGACGCAGGGGCGGCCGAGTTCGGCGACGGCGGCTTCGAGACTGCTCAAATCATCGACGACGCGGAACGGGGCGCAGGCGATGCCTTGATCGCGCAGGAAGTTTTTCTCGCGCTCGCGATGCTGGGTGGTGAAAATGGCTTTCGAACCGGGGCGCAGCGGTTTGACGGCCTCGACGGCTGCCAAGCAGGATGCGGGAATATTTTCGAACTCGGCGGTGACGACATCGACCTGCTGCAAAAAGCGGTTCAGGGCCGCGGTGTCGTCGTAGGCGGCGTTGATCTCGATGTCGGCGAACTGGCCGGCGGGACAACCCTGCGATTCATCGGTGAAGATGGCGATGCGATGACCGGCGCGGCGTGTTTCGAGGGCGAGCATACGCCCGAGCTGACCGCCGCCGAGAACTCCGATCGTCGAAGGAGGCGGGAACATCATGCTTTCGGTTCAGCTTCGAGTTCCTTCTGGCTTTCGAGCACCTTTTGCGTCTGCCGTTCGCGGAAGGTTTTCAATTTGGCGGCGAGATCGGGGTTTTCATTCGCGAGCATAGAGACGGCGAACAGCGCGGCATTCAAAGCACCGGCGCTACCAATCGCAAAGGTGGCGACAGGGATGCCGCCGGGCATTTGCACGATCGAGTAGAGGCTGTCCACGCCGCTGAGCGCACGGCTGGTCACGGGAACGCCGAGGACGGGGATGGTCGTCATGCTGGCGGTCATGCCGGGCAGATGCGCGGCACCACCGGCACCGGCGATGATGCATTTCAGGCCGCGCGAGGAGGCGGTGGTGGCGTAATCGTAAAGAAGCTGCGGCGTGCGGTGCGCACTGACGACTTTCTTTTCAAAAGGCACGCCGAAGTCACGCAGGACCTGGGCGGCGTTTTGCATGGTGGGCCAGTCGGAACTGGAGCCCATGATGATGCCCACAAGGGGCTTGATAGCGGCGTCTTGGCTCATCGGGAAGGCAGGTAGGATGGCGGGCGCTGCGGGCGGCGTCAAATCTTCGATTTGGCGGGAGTGAAAAGCCGTGCCATGTGGGCGGCGCATGACTTTTCTCGACAAGCTGAATCAACGCATCGCTAAAACCGGTTCCAACCTTTGCGTGGGGCTCGATGTGCGGGCTGAAAACGCGGAGGAATCGACGAAGCGCTGGATTCTCGATGTGATCGCCCAGACCGCGCCGTTTGCGGCGGCATTCAAGCCGAACTCGGCCTACTTCGAGGCGCTGGGCTGGCGTGGCGTGAAGATGCTTGAGGAGATTTTGCAGGAGATTCCGCAGGAGATTCCGGTGGTGCTGGATGTGAAGCGCGGGGACATCGGTGAGACGCAGGGTTATTACGCGAAGGCCTGTTTCGACGTGATGAACGTGGATGCGGTGACCCTGAACGCCTACATGGGCCGCGATACACTGGAGCCGTTTTTGAAATACACGGATAAAGGGCTGTATCTGCTTGGCGTGACCTCGAATCCGGGTGCGAAGGACATCGAATTGCAAAAGACTGGCGACCGGCAGGTCTATGAAATCGTGGCCGAGATGACGAACGGGCATCCGCAGGCCGGTTTGGTGGTGGGTTTGACGAATGCGGCCCCGGATGTGCTGGATCACATCCCCGACGTGCCGTTGCTGATCCCCGGTCTCGGGGCGCAGGGCGGTGATCTGGCGGCGCTGAAAGGCTGTGGACGCAAGGCACCGCTGCTGGTCAATGTTTCGCGGGGGGTGCTGTATCAAAAAGACGATATGAGCTTCGAGCAACGGGCGGAACACTGGATGCGGCAGATTCAGCAGGCGGTTAACTGAGGTTTTTCATTTTTAAGAATGACAAAATCGAAACGCGGAAGCTGCTTGCTTGAAGCGTATTCGAGAGGATGAATGGAGTTGTTCATCCTTACTAAATCCCATTTGCCGCCTCCATGGTTTTCGATCTCAGCGAGCACCTCAAAACCCCTTTCCAGCGACGCATTTACCGTTTGCTCGGCCCTGCCGTGGAAAATGCGTTGGGATTGCGTGGTTTTGAGGAGGTTTACCAAGATTCCGCTCGTCTGTTTCGCTCTCACCCGCAGCATCCGAATGCGTTCGCGTGGTTCGACTCGGTAGCACATGCCTTCAAGCTGCAAGAAGATGTCGATCTGCCAGCAGAGTTTGTGTTTCCAAAGCAGGGACCGTTGATCATTGTGGCGAACCATCCGTTCGGCATCATCGATCCCATCATGCTCGCACGCTGGGCGGCGCAATTCCGGCCCGATTTAAAGGTGATGACGAATTCACTGATGCTGGCGATGAAGGAACTGGAGGATCATGTGATCCCCGTTGATCCCTTCGGTGGCAAAGGATCGGCGAAACGGAACATGGCACCGATGAAGGAGGCGATCCGGCTGCTACGCGGCGGAGGCACTCTAGTGATCTTTCCGGCGGGCGAGGTTGCTTCATACAAACCAGGACGAGGCCTAGATGAGCCAGTCTGGAGCAATCATGTGGGATCTCTGGTGCGGCGCACGCAGGCGACGGTGCTGCCAGTGTATTTCCCCGGATCAAACAGCGCCCTATTTCACGCCGCAGGGCTGATCCATCCGCGTCTGCGCACCAGCCTGCTGCTACGCGAGTTTTGCAATCGGGCCAACACACCGGTGCCGATGCGTGTGGGACAGCCGATTCCATATTCGCGCCTAAAGAAGTTCGAGGATGATGAGTCGCTCACACGCTATCTGCGCATCCACACCTTTGTGCTGCACCAACGTGGCAAGGAGGAGGCCGCGAAGCTGACCGTTGAAGGCGAGAACATCACCATCACGCCGCCATCTGAAACGCAGCAGGCGCGCATGGCTGAAGAGATCGACCGCATCCGCGCACGTGGTGGAAAACTTGTGGGGCAGAGCAATCTGTCTGTTTATCAGGCGCATTCGCACGAAATTCCCACATTGCTGCCGGAGATCGGGCGTTTGCGTGAAATCACCTTCCGTGAAGTCGGAGAAGGCACTGGTAACGACATCGATCTGGACAAATACGACCGCTATTACGAGCATCTAATTTTGTGGGACGAGGAGAAGGAGCAGGTCGCTGGTGCCTACCGACTTGGACGTGCGGATGTCATCTTGCGTGAGTATGGACCGAAGGGTCTCTACACCAACACGCTGTTCCGTTTTGAGAAGCCGTTCCTGGCAAACCTCGAAGCTGCTGTCGAGATGGGACGCAGCTTCATCATCAAGGCTTATCAGCGGAATCTCGCCTCGCTACCGCTGCTGTGGAAGGGCATCGCGCACTGGATTGCACGAAATCCGCGCTACAAGAAGCTCTTTGGGCCGGTAAGCATCAGCAAAGATTACAGCAGCTTGTCACGAAAGATGATCGTGGAGTTTTTGCAGGACAACCGCATGCATCCGAACCTTTCCAGCTTCGTGAAGGCGCGGAATCCCTTCCGCTACATGCGTACCCGCCGCATGATGCGCGAGTTCATCAGTGCCGATCTGCAAAACGTGGATGATTGCTCTGCCCTCATCTCCAGTCTGGAAACAGACGGCAAGGGGATCCCCACACTGCTGAAACATTACCTCAAGCTGAACGCCACGCTGTTAAGTTTCAATGTGGACAAAGATTTCTCCTCCGTCGTCGATGGCCTGATCATGGTCGACTTCACCGAAACGGATCCACGTTTGCTCTCGAAATACATGGGCGAGGAAAACTGTCGCCAGTACCTCGCAAGCCACAAAAAAGAAGCGGCCTGAAACCAGGCCGCTCCGTGACCGAAGTTCTCAGGCTCTCATTTACTTCGTGTGAGCGACGCCGTTGGAATCGGTGCTAAACTCAGGCTCAATGAGGCCGTATTCACCGTCCTTGCGGCGGAACAGAATGGCAAGCCGGTGTGTCTGCTGATTGTGAAAGAGGACGAAGGGCTTGTCGCTGATTTCGATGTCCATGATGGCTTCATCTGCATAGAGTGGACGAATCTTATACTTCTCTTTGTGCACGTAGGAAGGCTCGATCTGCTCTTCATCCTTGTGCATCGAGTCTTCATGAAATACGTGCTCCTCGAGGTGACGGATGGAGCCATCTTTACGTGGGCGATGGCTTTTGAGCAGGCGAGTCTTGTACTTGCGCATGCGGCGGGCGATCTTGGCGATGCTCTCGTCGATGGAGGCGTAAATATCTTCCGTGATGGACTTCACCTCGATGACAATGTGGTCAGCGCAAAAAAGAATGATTTCGGCCATCTGAAGGCGATGATTCTGCACGTCTAGAATGACCTTGGCCTCAATGATGCGCGGATAATCAAGGTGGAGACCTTCGACTTTTTTATGCGCGTAGTCACGGATCGCGTCGGTGACGTCCATGTGACGGGCGGTGACAATGATGGGGAGGTTAACGTTGTTTTTTTGCATGGTGGGTTCTCCTTTGTGGTTGGGAATGGTGATGGATTGGGTTGAACGTCACATGGTGAAGTCCTCGCCTAGATAGAGGCGGCGGGCTTCATCATCGTTGACGAGGAAATCTTTGCTGCCGTGGCGGCGCACCTTGCCCTCAAAGATGAGGTAGGCACGATCCACGATGTTGAGGGTTTCACGCACGTTGTGGTCAGTGATGAGAATGGCCAAGCCAGCTTGGCGGAGCATACGAATGATGTCCTGAATTTCACTGACGGCGATGGGATCGACGCCACTGAAGGGTTCATCAAGCATGAGCAACTTTGGCGAGGTAACGAGCGAACGAGCGATGGTAAGACGACGTTTTTCGCCACCGCTGAGAGTGATGGCGAGATTTTCAGCCACATGATCAATGCCAAACTTTTCCATCAACGACTGCGTTTGGTCTGCGCGCTCTTGCTTGGTGTAGGACTGCGTTTCCATTACCGCCATGATGTTTTCGCGCACGGTGAGACGGCGGAAGATGGACTCTTCCTGGGGCAGGTAACCCATGCCAAGCCTAGCGCGCATGTACATGGGCTGATGAGTAGCATCTTTGCCATCAAAAATGACCTTGCCGCCATTCGGCTGCACCAAACCGACGATCATGTAAAATGTGGTCGTCTTCCCGGCACCATTGGGCCCGAGAAGACCGACGATCTCACCGCTTTTGACCTCAATATCGACACCGTTCACCACCGCACGGCCATCATAGACTTTTTTCAGGCCTTCGGTGTGCAGCAGGGTAGATGCTTCGGTCTTTCCAGAAGCGACCGACGTGGTAAATCTCTCAGGGGCATCAGTGGCTTCCCCGGAAAGTGCGAGTTCCTGGTTTGCGGTATTCTTTCTTGGTTGCTTACGCGAAGCCATGGTCACTGCGGTGCGGGTGCGGAAGCTCGTGTCATTGGAGCCATGCTACGACTTTGCGGTGTCGCTTCTTCACCTTGAAGGATGATGGTGCGATGTCCGCCGGTGGTCGTGAGTTTGCCTCCTTTATCAATGATCATCACGCAGCCGGGTTCGGTGGCTTGGTGGAGCTTGTTGCCAGCCTGCACCTGAGGCCAGTCGCGCAGCGTGGTGGTATCGGTCTTGCCGTCATAAAACAAGTCTTTGCAACGGCCGACCTGCAGTTCGCCATCCTCAGCAATTTTTTCGATCGTCACCATCGGGCCGCGTGCATACGCCTTTTCAATCGGAGGAGGGCCATTTGCTTCTTTTTTAGCTGGAGCCAAGATGTCGGAGTCTTTCACCATAGGGCTGACAGTTTTTGGCTTGGGCGTGCTGAGAACACCGCCTCCCTGCTTAGCCATGTAGAGTTCCAGTTCTTCGCACTCGATATACATCTGCGGGTGGCGTGCTTTGACGTCACCGGTGTACATGCCGTAGCCGAGGTTGGCGTCGAAGAAGGCACTCTTTTGCGCGGTGATAAGGATCTGGCCCTTCGTGGCTCTTGGAACTTCATCCAAATTCATGGGCTGAAGCGGTTTAGGCTGCCGCCCGACTGGCGGCGGTGGTGGTGCTTCAACCACGGGAATAGCGGGAGATGCAGCGGCAGGAGCTGGTGCGACGGTCTTGGGAGCGTCCGTGACGTTTTGCATCAGTGCTTGGGCGGCCTGCAGTGCTTTCTGACGCATATCGGCGCTTTCGGGTGAAAGCATCAGTTCCTTGGCCTTGTCTTTAACTTCATCCGGCACAGCCTTGATGATGGTTTTGGCTGTATCGACTGCCTTGGCCTTCGTTTCCGCATCGACGTTCTTTTTGCGAAAATCAAACAGTGGTCGCTGGCCGCCTGGGCCTTGTGCCCATGCGCCAACACTGCTGATGAGCAGGGTAATGCAGAGAATGGATGACGCTTTCATGTCACTTGGCGGGTTGGGATTCTGTAGAGGGCTTCCCCTCGCCGCTGAGGAAGCCACTGTCAAAGATCACCATGCGGATGTTTCCAGTCATGCGTCCCTGATTTTTTGTGGTGTCGAAGATGAGGCTGTCGCCTTCGATCTCAAAGTCGGCCCGGCTAACGCGGCTGCGCTCTGTGCTGCGCAAGACACCGCCACCAGCCATGCGGTAAAAGGCGGTCTTCAAATCAATGCGAACATCATTTTTCGGATCTGTATTGAACATCTGTACGACCAGCTTCTCTGCCCACAGACGTTCGTCATCAATGCGGCGTATCACGGCGGCAGTGATGAGCGAGGTGCGGCGGCCAGTGACATCAAAGGAGGGAATCACCGCCCCTTTGCTTTCGGCCCCGAGCGGTATCATCTGCATGAAAGCGCCCATTCCAGAATCAGCCGGTGACGGCTGCTGTGCTGCGGCAAACATGACGAGTCCCGCCATCACACCGAGCACGATGGAAAACGCGAATCTGCGGCGACGCAGCAGTTCAAGTGATGTCGCGAACCAAGCCATGAATTTTCCGCAAGGTTTCCACCACTGACGCAATCTGCGAAAGCGGGATTTGATTGGGGCCATCAGAGAAGGCCTTCGCCGGATCAGGGTGCGTCTCCATGAACACACCATCAGAGCCCGTCGCCACCGCAGCGCGCGCGAGCACGGGAGCCAGTTTGCCATCACCGCCGGTCGCAGTGCCAAGACCACCGGGACGCTGCACACTGTGCGTGGCATCCATCACCACGCGGTAGCCGAGTTCGCGCATCCAGTAGAGTGAGCGCATGTCGGCCACGAGGTTGTTGTAGCCAAAGGTCGTGCCGCGCTCGGTAAACATGAAATTCTGGCAGCCGACACTCACGAGCTTGTCGGCGATGTTTCGCACATCCCAAGGAGCGAGGAACTGGCCCTTCTTCACATTGACAGTACGTCCCGTTTCACCTGCGGCGACAATCAAATCGGTCTGGCGGCACAGAAAGGCGGGGATCTGCAGCAGGTCGATGTGTTCCGCCGCCTGCTTTGCTTCCTCAGCAGTATGAATGTCCGTCGTCACCGGCACACCGAGTTTCGCGCCGATTTGCGCCAACAGCTTGCAGCCAGCCTCACAACCAAGGCCGCGATACGATGAAATCGCGCTGCGATTGGCCTTGTCATACGAGGCTTTGAAAATCCAGCGCCAGCCATGCTGGGTGGCCATGGCACCGAGCTTTTCGGCGACATCCCAGATGAATTCTTCACTCTCGATCACACACGGACCGAGAATCAGCACTGGTTCCGTGCCATCCATCGACACTGACCCTATTTTCACCACCGGAAGAGAGAACGTCCCCATAAATCTTAAAATTGATCCTATGAGCGACGCTCCAGAATCGGTTTGAAGATCTCCAACCCCGTTGCGCTGCCCGCTGGCTCAAAGTGTAGCGGGAGGGCCGGAGATGACAACGGGAGATTCGAGGGAAAGACTCCACAATTCATGAGCCACATTTTGAGTTCGACTTGCAGCACTGAGACGGTTTGCAGGAATATGGGGGCCTTTTCTGCTGCCTTTGCTTCACAACGCTTGCCCGGAAGGCGGTTCTCTGAAACAGTGCGGTGGTATTTCCTATTCTAAGCCTGTGAAACCTGATCCGGCCAAGCCCGCACCCCCATCCGCCGAAGACGAGTCTTCGAAGTACATGCCACCCGAGATGGCCACGGGGAACGTGACGCTAGGCCCGGAGGATATGACGATTGCGGTGCCCAATCTGAAACGTGGCGGACCACCGAACAAACCAGCAACGCCGCCACCTGCATCGGAGTTGAGCACGGGGAACGTCACGCTGGGACCGGAAGACGTGACGATTGCCATTCCGAACACCAGTCGAGGTCTGCCTGCGGCGACGATGGGTTCCAAGCCGCCTACTTCCGACACGGGCAATTTTACGCTGGGGCCAGATGATCAGACCATTGCCATCCCGACCAACAAGCAGGGCACGCTGCCGGGTGCAGCGACAATGCCGAGCCATGGCGGACTACCGGCGGCCACCGGCAGTTCGATGGCTTCAATGGGCACTACCTCGAAGCCGAGGTCGCACATGGAGTCTCTCACCGGCAACGACGGCTGGATCGGCGACCGCTACCGCTTGCTCGATAAGCTGGGCGAAGGTGGTTTCGGTGTGGTTTATCGTGCGGAGCAGGTGAAGCCGATTCACCGCATCGTGGCGATAAAGATTGTAAAGGCGGGCGTGACTTCGGCGGACATTTTGGGCCGTTTCGCCATCGAACAGCGGACGCTGGCCATCATGGAGCATCCGAACATCGCGCGCATTCTGGATGCTGGCGAAACGGACATCGGCGCACCTTATTTCGTGATGGAGATGGTGAAGGGCCGCTCCATCACCAGCTACTGCAAGCAAAACGAGTTGGATCTGCGCCAGCGTCTGGCGTTGTTCATTCCGGTCTGTCGTGCGGTGAACCACGCGCATCAGAAAGGGATCATCCACCGCGACATCAAGCCCGGTAACATCATGGTGATGGATGAGGCCGGCAAGGCAGTGCCAAAGGTTATCGACTTCGGCATCGCGAAGGTTTTGGAAGGCGAAGGCTCCGGACACACGATCGCCACCGGTGTCGATCAACTCGTTGGCACGCCGGGCTACATCAGTCCGGAGCAAATCGAGCACGGCAGTGCACAAGTGGATACGCGTTCCGACGTTTATGCTTTGGGTGGTGTCTTTTTTGAACTGCTTTGCGGCAGGGCGCTCATCACGCCTTCAGACATCGCACAGAAGCCGATCCATGTCCTGCTGCGCGATTTGGCTGAAAACGATCCGCCTAAGCCCTCCACCATCGAGCCTTCCGTTCAAGGAGATCTCGACTGGATCACACTCAAGGCGCTCGAACGTGATCCAGACCGCCGCTACGGCAGCGCGGACGATCTCGCGGACGACATCACGCGCTTTTTGAAGTACGAGCCAATCGTCGCGCGTCCGCCGAGCCGAAGTTATCTCATTTCAAGATTTGTTCGTCGTCATCGCATCGGTGTTGCCGCAGCTGCGGCTATTGCACTTTCCGTCATCCTTGGCGGCATCATCAGTACCGCGATGTACTTCAAAGCGGAGCGTAACCGCCTCGAGGCCGAACGCGGCCGCGAGAACCTGCGCAAGTCCTACAGCCGCTCCGATGAGCAGATGGCCCGCCAGTTCACCGACAATGGCCAGTACAATGACGCCGTGGCCTTCCTCACGCGTTCGTTGCGCACCGATCCCGCCAACGATCTCTCCTCGACCAACTTGCTTTCATTGCTCGCGAATGTGCATCTCATCCGCCCGGAAATTGCACCGCTAGCGCTGCCGGAAGGTATGCCCGAGGCTTCCAAGGTCGCCGTGAGCCATCAGTCCGGTATGGTGTTAGCCGTGAGTTCCACCATACCGAAGCTTCTGCCCGCACCGGTGCAGACACCGCCGCCACAGCGTGAAACCATCTCCATTTGGAAGATGAAAACGGGTGAGCGCACCGATCATCCCATGCCCTCCGGCATATCGGTCACTTGCCTTGAAGTTACTCCCGATGGCTTGCAGGCGGTGATTGCGCGAAGCGACGGTGCCGTGGAGCTTTGGTCGCTCAAAGACGGCAAGCGTCGCAATCTCCTGCCACGTCTGCCTGAAATGGTCACCTGCGTGGCGTTTTCCGGTAACGGCGAGAAGCTGCTAGTCGGCAGTGAGATCGGTGCAGACGGCATGGGCGGCATTCATGCTTGGGATCTGCGCCAGCCGCAGGATCCCGCCCGAGTGATGAAGCAGAAAGGCGTGGTAAGCGAAATAGCGACGGATGACCTGGGTATCTTCGCCGCGTCCATCTACGGCGGCGACCCGATCAATCCCGCAGGCGACGACAGCGCCGCTACCACTTGGGATCTGCGCAATGGCCAGCCTGTTGGCGCACCCGTCGAAGTGGACAAGGGTTTGCTGCACGTCGCCATTGAGCCCACCCATGAACTGGTCGCTCTCGGCATGAATGACGGCACGCTCTACGTCGGCAGCTTCCGCAACGGCGGCGAAGTTTTGAAGCCCATCACACACGCATCCGCGATCACCTCGCTGGCTTTCAGTGCCGATGGCAAATCCATCATCGTCGGTGACGCTGGCGGTTATGTTCACATCTGGAACGTCGGTGATGGCAAGCTGCGCTTCCCTACTCGCCGACATGACGGTGAAATTTTCAAAGCCATGGCCGCGATGGACACCAGCCTCATCTCCAGCGTTTCCAAACATGGCGAGGTCAGTGTGTTTGACATCAAGACCGGAGCGCTGCAGTCAGCACGGCTTCAACACACCGTTATCGACGCCAAGATCACGCCTGACGGCTCCACACTCGTCCTCGCTCCCGGCGGCATCCCCTTCGTGCAGGTTTGGAACATTCATGAACGCATGTCGGGGCGCAAATTCGTCGATGTCCTCAACAAGGACCTGATCACTCGCATCAAAGGCCCAGAAGGATCACCGCAGCAGTTGCGCGACTCTGAGGCTGGCGGTGCTAACCGGCAGAAATCCCTTTATGCGGCAGCAGATTCAGACGGCACGGTGTTCATTTATGATGCGAAGACGCTAAAATCCATCGGTGAGCCGTTTCATCATCCACCCGCTGTGGGAGCCGTGACACTCACTCAGGATGGAAAATTGCTCATCACCTCCGGTCGTGACCGTGAAGTGCGCGTCTGGGACATCGCCACGCGCAAAAACATCGTCAGCATGCGCCATACGTCTTTTGTGCCAGTCCTCGCGCTCAGTTCGGATGACGAACGCCTTGTTACTGTCACCGATGAAGGCGAGATGCGTGTTTGGAATGTGCGCAGCGGCGACTGCCTGACCCCCGCCATCTGCGACACTCCGCGTGAACGCAGCGACCAAGAGGGCATCGTCGTCGCACGTGTCGCGGAAGACGGCAAAAGTATCCTCTTCCGTGTCTCCGAGCATGGTTTTTTCAGTGCACCAATGCCGCCGCAGAACACACTGCTGCCCGAGTGGTTCCTCAAATTTGCCGAAGGTCTCGCCCGGCGTCGGCTCGCACCTGAAGGCCGCATCGAAGTGCTGCCGCCAGAGGATTTCGAGGCCGCTGTTGCCGCCATTCCCAAAACGGCCGCCAAAGGTGAGGAAACCGCCGTCCGCTGGGCCAAATGGTTGCTCGCTTCGGCCGCCACGCGCCCGCTTTCCCCACTCGAAGATCAACCGTTTGACGCCTACCTCAGCTCCCTCAAAGAAGAGGGATCACCCGCCGCCGCTCGCGAACTGCTTCGCTATCGCCCCAAAGATCGTGACGCCGTGGAAAAGGCCGCCAAGCTCGTTCCAACGCCACCAAAGTGACTTCAAGCCGCGATCACCGCCGCGCGCGCATTTTCCTCCGCGCCGGTTTTTTGCAGGTAGTAGTCGTAATCGCCTGAGTACGGCGTGACCACGCCGTCACTGATGTGCAGCACCTTCGTCGCGAGACTGCGGATGAAATGCACGTCATGGCTGATGAAAACCAGTGTGCCTTCGAACTTTTGCAGCGCCAGGATCAGGCCCTCGATCGCCCAGATGTCCAAATGCGTCGTCGGTTCGTCCATGAGCAACAGGTTCGGCGGATCGACGAGGAATTTGACCAGATTCACACGACTTTTCTCGCCACCACTCAGCACGCGGCATTTTTTATGCACGTCCTCACGCTTGAACAAGAATGAACCGAGAATGCTCCGCGCTTCATCCTCGCGAATTTCTGGCGCGACTCGTTTAAGCTCCTCCAGCACGCTGCAATCAGGATCCAGCGTGTCGGCACGATGCTGCGAGAAGTAGCCGAGCTTCACATTCGTGCCCAGTTTGCGCTCGCCCTTCTGAAACGGCACTTCACCGGCCAGAATCTTGATCAACGTCGATTTACCTGAGCCATTCGGCCCCACCAGCACGGTGCGTTCCCCGCGCTCGACTTCGAGATCAAGACCGCGGTAGACCTGCTTCGTCTCATAGGCCTGATAAATGTCCGTCAGCGCGATCAGGCGCTGCCCACTGCGCGGTGGCTGCGGGAAATTGAAACGGAAGGGTTTCCGCAGCGGTCGCGGCTTCTCGAGCTTGTCCATCTTTGCGAGCTGCTTCTCTCGGCTCTGCGCCTGTGAGGCTTTCGATGCCACGGAGCGGAAGCGGTCGATGAATTCCTGAATCTGCTCGATCTCTTTCTGCTGGTTCTTGTACGCTTGATTCGCCCGCTCCCAGTTCGCCTCACGCTGTTCCAGATGCTCGCTGTAGTTGCCCTGGTAGGCGATGAACCGTCCTTCATCGATCTCATAGACCGACTGCACCAGCTCATCCATGAAATCGCGGTCATGCGAGATCATGAGGATCGCGCCGGGGTAGTTCTTCAAATAATTGCGGAACCACATCAGCGAGAGCAGATCGAGATGGTTCGTCGGCTCATCGAGCAGCAGCAGATCCGGCTCCATCACCAGCAGCCGCGTCATGTGCGCTCGCATCACCCAGCCACCGCTGAACTCACGTGCCGGCCGCGCAAAGTCCTCCTCCTTGTAGCCCAGGCCTTTGAGGATGCGTTTCGCCTTCGCCTCGGCCTGCGGATTCTCCAACGCGTCATGCTTGGCATGTGCTTCGAAATATTCCGGGCTCGAAACATCACCGCTAGCCTCGAACTCACGCAAAATCTTCTCCAGCGCTTCGATCTCGCCCGCCTTGCCCGTCGCGATCTGCAATACCGTCTCCTCGCCGACCGGTTCACTCTCCTGCGGCAGATAACCGACCGTCGTCCACTCATCACGGATGATCTCACCGGCATCCGGCGTGTCCGTTTTGAGGATCAGCGAGAACAATGTCGATTTCCCCGCCCCGTTCGGCCCCACCAGCGCCACGCGCTCGCCATAGTTGATGGTCAGCGACGCAGCGCTGAACAGCGTGCGGGCATTGAAGGTCTTGGTGACGTCGCGGATGGTTAGCATTGCCTTTGCGTATCACCGTGCCGCCATCACTGCACGCGGTTTGTGCTCTGTAAGGATTTTTGACAGCGGCACTTCCACTGCGTTTTCCCGGCCCAGAAACTCCAGCAGGATGCGCACGCGGTCCGCGCCACTGAGCATGGCGTTCACGATGCCCTTCAGCCCGCGCATCGGCCCTTCGGTCAATTCCACGATGTCACCGACCTTCACACCGACTTCCACCTCGCAAATCTCCACGTCCTTCATCTCCTTTTTCAGCTCTGCAATGGCGTGGTCCGGCACCGAGGTGAGGTTCCCACCGAAATCGACCACGCGAATCACGCTTTGCGCGTACTTCACCGCCCGCATCGACTCGATGGGAATGAAGCGGGCAAAAAAGTAGCTCGGAAACAGCGCTTCGATGAACCAGACCTTGCCCCGCCGCGTGTTGCGCTGGAAACGGATGCGCGGGCAGTAGGTCTCCACGCCCTCGAGCCCAACCATCAGCGACGCAGCGATGTGTTCACACTTTGGGCGGGTGTGGACGACGTACCATGCTGGGATGTTTTCCTTTTTTTCTTTCATACGGTGAACGGTCTCAAACTGTCTCTTCGCACCGCTTGGGCAACCTCAATCCTACCTCAGGAACATCGCGTTTGCGCAATTGGGAGGTCTGCGCCACCTATGCGCCCGTTTTCCCCTGCTCACAGCGCATGTTTGCCGATCTCTACGACTATCTCTACCATCAGTCTCCCACCGGCGGCATTCCGCTCAAGGGAACCGGCATCGTCGTAGCGCTGGCACTCATCGTGGCCCACGGCTGGGCGCTGAAAAATTCCGCCAAGACCCAGGCCTTCCTCAAGTCCTTTCCCCGCACCTACAAATGGGGTGTGATCCTCCTCTCGATCGATTTCCTCTGGGGCGTCTTCGCTCTCTCTAATATGGACATGGGAGAATTCTTCCACATGCGCAACACCTTCATCATGATCGTTGCCGGCGGATTCGTCGCCGTGTTGATCTATGTGAAGGAATTTCTCGCCGTGCGCGCGCTGGGTTCGCTCATGCTGCTGGTCGCCGGCCCCGTTTTGACGGCGGCCTTCCTCCAACCGCAAACCAGCCGTCTGCTGCTGCCCATCCTGGCCTACGCCTGGATCATTGTCGGCATGTATTTCATCGGCATGCCTTTCCTGATGCGTGACTGGATCAATTGGCTACTCGCCAAACCCCAGCGCTGGAATCTGATGGTGTATTCCGGCATCGCTTACGGTGTGGTGCTGCTCGCTGCAGCTATCCTGTTTTACTGATGAAGCCACAGCCCCGCGTTCTCGTCATTCGTGGCGGTGCGATTGGCGATTTCATCCTCACGCTGCCTGCCATCCGTCTGCTGCGCGAAACCATCGCTGGCTGCCATCTCGAAGTCATCGGGTATCCCGCCATCGCCGAACTCGCCCGCACTGCTGGACTCGCCGATTCGGTGCGCAGCCTCGAACATCGCACCATGGCTCCGCTATTCGCCAAAACGGCGCCTATCGACGAAGCGCTAGCCGAACACCTGTGCAGCTTCAATCTCGTCGTCAGCTTCCTCTACGACCCCGACGGTCACTTCCGCGCCAGCATGGAACGTGTTGGCGTCAAAACACTCATCGAATGCTCACCGCTGGTGCAAAACGATGGCCTGCACGCTTCAAAACAACTCGCGAAGGGCCTGGAGAATCTCGCCATGTTCTTGGAAGATGATCTTCTTCAGAAGCCGCTCTTCCCTGCCAGCGCAGAACGATCGCCCAAAATCATGATCCATCCCGGCAGCGGTTCGGAGAAGAAAAACTGGCCGCTAGAACACTGGCTGCGGCTCGCAGATGAACTGATTGGCCATGAGTTTATTTTCATCACCGGCGAAGCCGAAGAAGCCCGTGGTGTGAGGATTCCAAAGCACAGCCACTGGCATTCCCTACCCCTTTCCGAACTCGCGACCCGCATGAGCACGTGCGCCGCGTTTCTCGGTCACGACAGTGGAATTTCACACCTCGCCGCTGCATGCGGTGTGCCTTCGCTCCTGCTCTTTGGCCCCACTGATCCGGCGGTTTGGGCACCGCCGCAGCCTTGGGTGTGGATTTTACGTGAAGACAGCCACGATTTGTCTGCGCTGTCTTACGAGCGGGTGAAATTGGCCTTCACACAAGTTGTGTCAAAATCTTAGCGTGTTAGCTTGCCCGCTCATGTCCGACGATAAACAGCCCGCAAAATTTCGCACGTTCCTCATCCTTGGTGCTCCTGGCAGCGGCAAGGGCACGCAGGGCAAGGTGCTAGGTTCCATCCCGCGCTTCCATCATCTCGCCTGCGGCGATGTGTTTCGCTCACTCGATACCCGCACCGCACTTGGACAGAAGTTCGTCGAATACTCCAGCCGTGGCGAACTCGTGCCTGATGATGTGACTGTGCAGCTCTGGCGCGCAAACATAAAACAGCGCGTCGATTCGCATCAGTTCAAACCCGAGATCGACTTCCTGGTGCTCGACGGGATTCCCCGCAACGTCGATCAGGCCAAATACATGGAAGATGACATCGAAGTATTGAAGGTCTTCCATCTCTCCTGTCCTGACCGCACCGAACTGGCCCGTCGTCTGCGCAAACGTGCGCTCAAGGACAACCGCTTCGATGATGCGAACGAGATCGTCATTCAAAACCGCTTCGCCACCTACGAGGCTGAAACCAAGCCAATCCTTGATCACTACGCCGGGGATCGCATTGTCGATATCGACGCCAGCCAGTCTCCCGCCAAAGTGCTCTACGATATCATCGGCAGCGTCATGACGCTGGAAGTCTGGCGTGAGCAGGAAAAGCTGCGGATCTAGTGCGGCTATGCGCGTCCTTTTCATCGGCACCGGCGACATCGGCCTTCCTTCGCTGGAATGGCTGCTCAACACGACAAAACACGAAGTCGTCGGTGTCGTTACGCAGCCGGACAAACCCGTGGGCCGGAAACAGGTGCTCACCCCGCCGCAGATCAAAGTGCGTGCGCTCAGTGCAGGTATTCAAGTCATCCAACCGCCCAAGATTCGTCACGCCGTCGAAGAACTGAAGGCTTTCAATGCCGATGTCGCCATCGTCGTGGCCTACGGCCAGATTTTATCACGCGCCGTGCTCGATGTACCGAAGTTCGGCTGCTTGAACATTCACGCGTCATTGCTGCCGCGTCATCGCGGTGCCGCGCCCATCCAGGCCGCGATTCGCGATGGAGATGCTGAAACCGGCGTCACCATCATGTTCATGGATGAAGGCCTCGATACCGGCGACATCCTGCTCATGCAGCGCCTGCCCATCGCCGCTGACGACACCGGCGGCAGCCTGCATGACAAACTCGCGCAGCAAGCTCCCGCCGCGCTCGAAGCAGCCCTCGATCTCCTCGCCGCAGGCCATCCGCCGCGTGAGAAGCAGGACAACGCGAAAGCGACGCACGTCCGCAAACTCACTCGTCAAGATGGCCGCATCGACTGGACCCGCCCCGCCATCGAACTCGACCGCCTTATCCGCGCCTTTACTCCCTGGCCCGGCACTTCATGCATGCTTAAGGACGCGCAGATGAAGATTCATCACGCTGAAGTCATTTCGAGTGCCGATGCCTGCCCTGCACCCGGAACCATCGTCAATGTGAATGCTGACGGCATCATCGTAAGCTGCGGCAGCGGCCTGCTGAACCTGCTCGAAGTTCAAATCGAAGGCGGCAGACGCTTGTCTGCCGCCGACTTCTTGCGCGGGCACCCGCTTCAGGCGGGCGATATGCTTTTGTGAGCTGGACTACTCCTGCAAGAAGACAAACACGCCCTTCTTGTTGCCGATGACGACGTCCATCTTGCCGTCCTTGTTCACGTCGCCGGGAGTCACCTGCGTGCCGACGCCGCTGTTGTCGTCGATCTGATGCGGGATGAACTGTGTGTCTTTGCCATCGCGTTTGATCTCGAACCAATAGAGCACCGGTGCTGCATTCGGCTCATCGTCTTTCAGCGGCCCGTGAGCCCAACGGCGCTTGCCAGTGACGACATCCATCACGCCGTCACCATTCATGTCAGCGAGTTGCATCGCGTGAAGCTGGCTGAACTTCACACCAACGGGGCTTTCTTCGACCGTGCTTCCCATTAATTTGTGCTCGGTGAAGGTGCCGTCTGCCGTTTGCTCGAACCAACCGAAGCCGTAACCATGCGCATCGTAGCCAGTGATCACATCATTGCGTCCGTCGCCGTTCGCATCATAGACAAGCAGGAAGGAACCGCCGCGGCCACCGGCTACGGTGAAGAGCTGCGGGTGAAATGCCCAGTCGCTGTCGGCTTTGGTGTCCGCTGGTTGTTCACGCCAGCCTTCTTTGTCGAGAATGTCAGGACGACCGTCGCCATTCACATCACCGACGCCGTAGCCGTGAGTGTATTTGAAATACTTCTTGTCGTTCTCCGGTGATTTGGGCGTGATCGGGCGGAAGCGGGCTTTGCCGAAGGGATTGCTCCAGTCGATCTCCGCATAACCGAGCTGACCACCGGTGTGGCATACGAGTTCGGGCTTTCCATCGCCATTCACGTCTTTGAAATCAGGCGATTCATTGTCCGTGACATCAAAGATGGTGTGCCGCGTCCATTCACCGCCTTTGTTCTGCGGATTTTCAAACACCCACGTTTCCTTGCCCGGCCAGGAGTAAGCCAGGATGTCGCTCCAGCCGTCGGCGTTGAAATCATACGTGTAGGTCAGGAAGAAGTCGCTGTAGCCCTTCGCCGGATCGTACGGCTCCTTCTCGAACTTCGGCGCGAACTCGACGCGTTCCTTGAACTCCGGCCCCTTCCAGATGAAACGGCCCGAGCAGATGTCGTTGTTCCCGTCGTGGTCGAAATCCGCAAAATGAGCGCCTTCAGCGACGAATTCCTCGGTCAGCGTAAACTTTTTGAACTTCAAATCAGCGGCGCTCAGCGGTAGCGCAATCAAGAGGGTGGAAATGAGCAGTTTGGTCATGGTGGTTGGCAGGGAACAGCGCGAAGGCGAATGATCTTGCAAAGATCCAGCAAGCCGTGCCTTCGGCCGCCTCATTCCTGCCTGCAAGGCGGCACGTTCACTGCGCGTTTGGTTTTTGGAGCTTATCATTTAAAATGCGAAGCTCCGAACCCCCACATGACCCTGCGTTTCCAGTTTCCCTTTCTCGTTTTGGGCGGCCTTGCCGTCGCCTGCTCGTTCGTCTCAGCAGCGGACACGTTTCCGCCGGACCAGATCGAGTTTTTTGAGAAGAACATCCGACCTGTGCTCGCGGAGCGCTGCTACGAGTGCCATGGCGCGCACAAGCATCAAAACGGCCTGCGCCTCGACTCGCGTGCCGCTGTCATTCGCGGCAGCGATTATGGCAAAGTCGTCGAACCGGGCAATCCGAGCGCCAGCAAGCTGATCAAGGCCATCAATCACGTCGCTGGCGTCGAAGCGATGCCGAAGAAGGGCGACAAGCTCCCTGCGCCGCAGATCGCCGCGCTCGAAAAATGGATCAGCATGGGCCTGCCGTGGCCGGTGGAGAAGGAAGTGGCCGATCATGCCGCTCCAAAGGCCGATCCGATGCAGCACTGGGCCTTCAAGCCGGTGCAAAAGCCTGCGCTGCCCGCCGGCTTCAACGGCAATCCCATTGATGCTTTCGTCGGTGCGAAGCTGAAAGCCGCAGGACTCGATTTCGCCGGACCAACTGATCCATCTGCGCTCACACGCCGTCTCTACCTCACGCTGACTGGCCTTCCTCCAACTTTTGCGGACTTGCAAAAAAAACGCGACCCACAGTCCGTGATCAATGAACTCCTCGCCACATCCGCCTACGGCGAGCGCTGGGCACGCGTGTGGCTTGATGTCGTGCGTTATGCCGACACGAACGGCTATCAGGTCGCTGGCCGCAGCAATTTCTACCCTTACGCCTACACGTATCGCGACTGGATCGTGAAGTCGCTCAATGAAGACATGCCGTATGATCAATTCGTGAGCTATCAGCTCGCGGCGGATCGACTCACCTCTGCCACACCGAATTCACCGCATCTCGCGGCACTGGGCTTCTACAATGTAGGTGAGCGCTTCATCAATGATCGTGTGCTCATTACCGATGACCGCATCGATGTCGTGGGACGCGGCTTGCTGGGCCTCACCATCGGCTGCGCACGCTGCCACGATCACAAGTTCGACCCCATTCCCAGCCGCGATTACTACGCAATGTATAGCATCTTCAACAGCACTGATGAGCCGGAGGAGCCTGCGATGCCAATCATTGGCAAGACGGGCGATGCCAAGCAAGCTGCTGACTACGAAGTCAAGGTAGCCGAGATCACCAAGAAGGCGCTCGACTTCAAAAAGAAGGTGTATGACGAACTGCGTTCCCCTGAGCAACTCGCCAGCTATCTCGCCTTTGCGCAGGAATCGCAAAACATGGACAAAGATGCCGCGTTTCGCGGTCGCGCCGGTCAACTCAAGCTGCGCGATAACGTCGCCTTCAAGTGGAAGAGCTTTCTGAAACGCTATGCACTGTCAGCAAAACCTCATCCGGCCTTTGTTGCGTGGAAACGGTATGCTGAAGCCAAGCCCGAGCAATTCGCCGCCATCGCTCAAGAACTCGCGAAGCCTGAGACAGGGAGCGATAACATCATCGCCGCCGAGATTGCCAAAGCATCGCCCAAATCTCCCCAAGACGTTGCCGCATGCTACAGCCGTCTTTTCGCCGAAGGAAAACTCGACGCAAAGCTCATGCAGGATCCGCTCTGCCCGCTCTCAGTTCCCGTTGAGCAAATGGACGGCTTCTTCACGCGCAAAGATCGCGATGTCGTGGTCAAAAACGAGAACGAGCGCACCAAGCTCGACAGCACGCATCCTGGTGCACCGCCGCGTGCGATGGTTTTGCTCGACAAACCGAAGCCACAGGACGGTCGCATCTTCGTCCGCGGCAATCCCGCACGCCAAGGTGAACCTGCGCCACGTGCGTGGCTCACGATGTTCGGCGGCGAAAAATTCACCGATGGCAGCGGTCGTCTTGAGCTCGCCAAACACATCGCCAGTAAAGACAATCCGCTCACCGCACGTGTCATCGTGAACCGCGTGTGGATGCAGCACTTCGGCAGGCCGCTCGTTTCGCAGCCCAGTGACTTCGGCGTGCAGACACCGAAGCCCGTGCAGGCTGAGTTGCTCGATTATCTCGCCGCCACCTTCATGGAAAATGGCTGGAGTTTGAAGAAGCTGCACACACTCATCCTCACCAGCCGCACCTATCAGCAAAGCAGCCATGCCACGCCGGACAAGCTCACGAAGGATGCTGAGAACGATCTGCTGAGCCGCTTCAATCGCCAGCGCCTCGATTACGAAACGATGCGTGATGCGCTGCTGTCCGCCACGGGTGAGCTGAACGCTCAGGCACACGGCGGACGCGCCATCGAGCTGAATGCGAAAGACGCCGACACACGCCGCACGCTCTATCTCAAAGTGGACCGCTACGATCAGGCCAGTGTGCCCGCGATGTTCGACTTCGCCAATCCTGATGGCCACAGCCCACAGCGTTTCAACACTACCGTGCCGCAGCAAGCGCTGTTCTTGATGAACAGCCCCTTCATGCGCGCCCGTGCCGATGCTGTCGCCAAAGCCACACCGCTCGCCGGCACCACGCTCGATTCCGAGGCCATCCGCGCCATGTA
>Ga0114966_10000087_pt1 | contig 81538 bp, 61 predicted proteins | sample M_130207_XF_Meta_FD_87029 | JGI IMG/M metagenome (GOLD analysis project Ga0114966, IMG submission 87029) | Freshwater microbial communities from Lake Montjoie, Canada to study carbon cycling - M_130207_XF_MetaG | ecosystem: Environmental > Aquatic > Freshwater > Lake | place: Lake Montjoie...
CATTGGGCGTCAGCCCCCTGGTTCTTGGGCGTCAGCCCGTTTGCAAAGAACCAGGGGGCTGACGCCGCCCCGCTCAGAAAGACATCGCGCGTGGCCTAAGCGAGGCCATCAAACTGCAACCTCAACGCCAGCTCTTTCACGCCCGTCATCGGAATCTCATCCGTTTCAATCGAGCGGTTGGAACTGATGAAGATCGGTGCTTCGCGGGCCTCTTGCCCCGGCGTCGGCAGACGACCGTGGCTACCGCGCACCGGCGATGCGTCGAGGCCGATGATGTCCATGTAGTAACGGAAGCCCAAGAACTTCTGAGCCAATCGCCGCGCGATGCGGAGCTGTGGCAATGACAACTTGGGATCGACGAACAGTTCCATCGGGTCGTAGCCCGGCTTGCGATGGATGTCGATCGTGCGCGCGTAGTCCGGCGCGAGAGCATCGTCTTCCCAGAAGTAGTACGTGAACCACGAATCCGGCGCGGCGATGACGACCAGTTCGCCCGAGCGTTCGTGATCGAGACCGAACTGGCGCTGTTCACTGCGATCCAAGATCAGGTCCACGCCATCGGTCTTCTTCAGCAGGAGCTTGATCGCTTTGATGTCATCGGGCCGCTGAATGTAGACGTGAGCCACCTGATGATCGGCGACCGCGAACGCGCGCGACGCACCGCAATCGAGCGTCTCCCACCCGAGTGGCTCGCGCCGCGCCTGCACGTAGCCGTGTCGCCTCAACACGCGATTGATGTGGACCGGGCGCGAGACCGGTGTGATCGCGTACTCGGAGACAACGATCACCTCCGCACCGATCTCGCGTGCTGCGTCGATGCACTTCCCCGCTTCGGCATCCACGAGACGAATGTCTTCGGCGATGCGCGGATCGTTCGGCCCGAGTCGTTGCAGTCCGTAGTCGAGGTGCGGGAGATAGACCAGCGTGAGGCTCGGCTGGTGTCGCCGCATCACTTCGACAGAAGCCTCCGCGATCCAGCGCGAGCTGCGGATGTCGGCTCCCGGTCCCCAAAACCGATGCAACGGAAAGACGCCCAGCTTCGCCTGCAACTCGTCGCGCAGGCCAAACGGCTGGCTATACGAATCGAACACCTTGCGGCCGTCGGCGGGATAACTCGGGCGCGGCGTCATCGACCAATTGACGTTGGCGTACATGTTGTACCACCAGAACATCTTGGCTGTGGTGTAGGCCGCATCGCGCCGCAGCCCCTCGTCATAGATGCGGTCGCCGCGCACGAGTCGGTTCGATTGCCGCCAGAACAGCACTTCGGCGAGGTCTCGAAAATACCAACCGTTCGCCACGACCCCATGCTCGCGCGGCAGCGTCCCGGTCAGCAACGTCGCCTGCGCGGAACACGTGACCGCCGGCAGCACGGTCCCCATCGGCCGAGCAAATCCCTCCTCGGCCAGCCTCTTCAAATGCGGCGTCTGCGCTCCGAGCATCTCGTGCGTCAGTCCCACCACATTGAGCAACAACAACGGTCGCGGCATGAACATTTCCCAATCGTATTCGACAACTTCTGGCCGTAGTCCGGACCCCTTGGTCCGGACGCGACGAAGCGAATTACCCGATTGAGGCCAACGCCGCCATCACACGAGCCGCCACGCGACTTGCCTCTCCGCTCAGCGCCTGTTCCCAAACCCGCACCACGCGCCACCCCAGCCGCGTCAACGTCCGCTTCAGCAGCCGGTCACGCCGCGTGTTGGCCGCTGACTCCCCTCGCCCCGGCTTTGCGGGGAGAGGGGCTGGGGGTGAGGGGTTCTTCTGACCGGCCGTTCATCCAGAATGGCCACATTGCTGACAGGCACCCGGCCATGCCAAGGACACCCATGCCAGAAGCAGCCATCAACAAACACCGCGACCCGCCCGGCCGGAAACACAAAATCAGGCCGCCCCAACACGGGCCGATTTCTCCGCCACCCGCTGATCCCATGCGCGCGAAAGATCGAGATCATCCTCAACTCGGTCGAATGATTCCCCCGCGCCCGAACCCGCTACATGACCTCGGATCGTTTGACTTTGGCGAAGAAGTCCCGTTGCAGTTTGAATAGGATCAACGGTGCCCACCACTCGCAACTTCAAGGCGTATTCAGTCAAGTACGGGAATTCCGAGTTCCGTCAGGTAATCAAACGTTGTGTCGTAAAACGCGGGGGATCGAGTGGGATCAGTTACCTCGCCGGGCGGAACAAACACAACCATCCCTTGTCGCGCGCGAGTGAGCAACACTCGGTAAGCGTTCCGAAGGTAAATTCGGTTGTCGGCATTGGAGATGTTTTGCCATCGGGTACCACGGAAGTCGTGGCAGCTCCACCCCGCACCTGTGAAACGCAGGTCGGCGTCCCATGTCACGCACGCCCAATCCAGTTCCAAGCCCTGCACCTGAAATTCTGTCGCGGCATCTTCGAGATAGTAACTCGACCGAGTGTCGTCCTTGTCGTTCAGAAACCAGTGAACCGGATCGACGTCGACACGAATATCAATCGCGTGTGGCTTGAGCCGCTGGGCTTTCGATGAAGCGACGAGGCCGAACCGCTCCGTTCCTCTGGCCCGAGCACGAATCCATTGCTTGGCAAGATTCAAGTCGCGGGTGACGGCAATCGGATACCGCTCAGCGAGCATCGCGAAAGCCTCGCGCGCCTGCTGCTTCTCGCAATCAAGCAATGCCTTGACGAAGTAGGAAACGTTTTCAGCCCGGAAAGATCGCATCGAGACGGCGAGATGCAGGCAGTCATCGAGGTACACATTCGGCCGCTCACGCACGGCCTCCAACGCATTTCCCGCTGCGTATTCGCTGTCAGTGAGCCTCGCCGAGATGTACATCTGCCAGTGAGGAAAGCTTGAATTCACGGCTGCAAGCCATGCATCGATTCCCGCTTCACCGATGTTGATTTCCTGACCGCCACCGACAAGGCAAACGATCACCGCCCAATCCTCGTGACGATCCATGCACGAAATCAGGAACTCTGGCTCTGACTGCGAAAAGCCGGGGCGGTTTTTCTTCCGCTTCATAAAGCTGGCGGTCTGTTTCAAATTCCACGCGCGTTGTGCCTCGTCGAAAATGACAACGTGTTCGTCAGGCGGACCAGAATCGACCAACGCCTCATCGCGAAAGTGATGGACGTTCTGAATGAATGCTTTGATGCTCTCGGCAACCTTACCCTTCCGCACCTTCTCACCCAGTTTCTTTCGACGATGGACTTCGTCACGAGTAAGTGCTTCGCTCAACACCGCGACAAGTGGACCGTTCCCTGAAAGGAACACAGCGTGTGTCGGTTGATCCACTTCACGGTGTCGAGTTGCGATATTCAAACCGACCAGTGTCTTGCCGGCCCCCGGAACTCCGGTGACGAAGCAAATTAGCTTGAGCCCATTTTCCTTCGCCTCATCCACCAATTCTTCTATGCGGCGCGAAGTGAGCCGTAAGTTTTGCGCCCCGGCATCGTAGCGAGCGATCGCTTCGACTGAATGCTGTGCATAGAGAGCCCGCGCGGCTTCCACGATGGTGGGTGTGGGACGATACGAAGCTTTCGACCAATGTACGCCGTTCACCAGTTGGCCGGTGATGGCCTTCAGACTCGCGTCGATCGCCTCGCGAAAGCTGGCGGCATGCACCGAAATCGGACGATAGACTTTGTCCTCGTCGACATGGAGATTGAAGGATGGCGACTCGATGGCCGCAGTGGCGATGAGAATTGGAACAAGCGAAACATCGTGACTCGCTTCGTGGAAATTCTTCAGATCCAAGGCGTAGTCCCACACCTGATCGACCGCGACACGATCAAACCCCGTTTCTCCCACTTTGAATTCCACTACGAACACAACAGGGCCGACTAGTAACACCGCATCGACGCGCCGTCCCATGCGAGGGATGTTGAACTCCAAAAACAATGCGCCCGTTAGCCCGCAAAGATTTGCTTGTAGAAAAGCGATTTCGGCCAGCCAAGCATCCCTCTGGGTTGGTAGCAGGGCGAAGTCACTATTTGTTGCCAGTCTCCCAACGATTGTGTCCGGATGAGTTTCGAGGAATTCAGCAACGGAAGAGCCATACCACGCTCGTGACGATGGTGCCGCGGTGCCAACTGTGTCGTAGGGTGCTTTCATTGTGTCAACGATGCCAAGATGCCTTGTCAAAGTGAAGCAACGTCCGCGCGCGGATGCCACTGGCGAGGGGCTTCGCTCGCGAGTGGCCTTCTCAATGCACTGCCGGGTCAAACCTGCCGCCAGTGGCAGACGATTCCGAGCGTCGGGTGGGCAGGAGCAGCGTCGCGATGAACCGTGATCTTGAGTTGACCTCCGTCTCCGTGGCTTCGCCCAAGGCGGCTCCAGCCACGGTCAACCGGAGGAATTTCTGATCTCGCGGAGCTGATTTGTCGCGTTGGAAAAGTCTTCTGGACGGCGCTGGCGGCCAAAATCGCGTTGGAAAAGTCTTGTGCGGCGCGCTGGAGGGCTGTGACGGGTTGCAAAAGACTTTTTTGGCGCGCTGGCGGCCTAAGGCGCGCTGGAGAAGACTTTTCCAACGCGCTGGAGGGCTGGCGCGCGTTGGAAAAGTCTTTTTTGGGACGCTGGACGCCTCCAGCGGCTTGGAAAAGTCTTTTTTGGCGCGCTGGCGGACGATTCGGGCGCAGAAAAATGGCGTACGCTTGCGTTTTTATGACGCAAGTCGTGTAGTGGATTGCGATTGATGTGGCCCAGCGGGTGAGGGAAATCAAAAGAACCCCTCACCCTAACTCTCTCCCCCGATGCCGGGGGCGAGGGGACCGGAAACTCTCAGGCGGAAGTCTCTGCCGTCCGGGTGGGCCAGTGGTTCACTGCTTCTCGACGTTTCATGTTCTCTCCCCCTTTCTATTTGGAGTCCGCTCATGGCTAGCAATGCGTTTCCCGCCAACTTGGACAGTCTGTTCGCGATGGGTGATGCGATGGCAGACGGGCTGCACGATCTGGAAACTCTCATTGGAGTGCTGCAACACACCGAGGTGAAGTTGCGGGTGAATCTGGCGACGGCGCTGACCAAGCAGTTGGCGTTCAACGGGTCGAAGTCGGCGCGGGTGGCGCTGACGCAGGCTCAGGCGACGGCCGACAACAACGGGCGGACGTTCATCGGACAGACGAAGAACGTGCTGGCGGCGACGCTCGGCGGGCAATGGTCGCAGGTCTGGGAGGCGACCGGCTTCCCCAATCAGTCACTGGCGGTTCCCTCGACGCTCGACGAGCGGCTGTCGCTGATCGGGTCGTTGCAGGCGTATCTGACGGCGAACCCGACGCTGGAGAACGCGCCGCTGAACGTCACCGCCGCGCGGGCCGGGCTGCTGTTCAACACGCTGTCCGACGCCCGCAATGCCATCAACGCGAATCTGGCCGATGGGGCGCTGAAGAAGTCCGAGCGCGAGACGGCGGTCGTGGCGCTGCGCGTCCGCATGCGCGGCGTGATCGACGAGCTGACCAGTCTGCTCACCCCCGACGATCCGCGCTGGTATCAGTTCGGGCTGGTTCCTCCCGCGCTGTCGGACGCGCCCGAGGCTCCCGAGAGTCTGATCCTGAGCGCGGGCGGTTCCCCCGGCGAAGTGCTGGCCGACTGGTCCGACTCCCCCCGCGCGGTTTCCTACCGCGTCTACAAAAAGATCGTGGGCGTCGATCCCGACTTCGTCCTGATCGCGTCTCCCGCCGACAGCGACGCCACGCTGAACGGCCTCCCCTCGGGCCAGACCGTGCAGGTCCAAGTCGTCGCGGTCGGCGCGGCCCCGCAGAGTCTCGTCAGCCCCGCGAGCGCAACCCTACAGATCGTTGTGTCGTGATTGCAGTGGGATGCTTGTGTCCCACAGGGACGAGTCTTTGAGGTCTCACCATTTCAACGGTCGGGGCCAGCGCCTGGTGGGGTCTGTTCAACCAGTAGGGTGGAGCCAGCGGCGCTTCGAGCGCCGGCCCACCCTACTGAGGCACAGAGAAGGCGAACTGAGAGAAGAGGTGGACGGGGCATCGAGGCCATTCTGCCAATCGTTCCACCCTCACGAGTGTCCCCGAAGGGAACGGAACAACTACCTTGAACAAGGCGATGGCCCTGCGCCATTGATCGAGCCGGTTGACCCTGTTTTCTGCGAGGCCAATAATGCGGCCGGTTGAGGACTCTCCTTCGCCAACTCGCTTTTCTGGCTCACCGCCATTTGTGTTGGATGTGTGATTGAGCCGCACGGCGTTAGCCGCCGGTGTCGGCGAAAAAGACCGGCGGCTAGCGCCGTGCCGCTCACGAAACTCCATGTTCAACACGAATGGCGGAGAGCCGCTGTTCTAAAACGTTCCGTTCGATCGGCATCAGGAGCGACTGCATTATGTTCCGCGTTCTGGCCATTGCTGTGAGTGGGCTGTGTCTGATGGGAGTCGTCTCGCGCGGGGAGGCCCAATCGTCTTACCCGACGGTCTATGGTTCGACCGGCCAACCGTATGGGCCGACGCAGGCGGAATACCAATACCAGCGGCAGTACGGGCGACCGTGGCATGGATATGGGGGGCAGACTTCCAGCGGGCTGTCATCAACCAGAGGATTGTTTCGCGGGACGCATTCGGTCTCGGGATGGTCGGGGGCTTCGTCGTACGGCCACAGTCATCACTACGGGTACGCGGGACCGTGGGGACCACCGGTCTTCGGTTATGGTGGGGTTTCGTATCCGTTCGCGTCGGTCGTCGTCGTGGCTCCCGTGAGCGTCACCACTCCCGGCCCGTACGTCTCCGGGTTGGACGCGCTGACCCATCCCGGTTCGTACCGACCGAACGTGGCTCCACTCAACGGATCGTGGCGACGGAACGCGGCATCGACGCCCGTTCAGCCCGACTTTGCCGATGGACTCGGACCCATACAGCCCGTCACGACGAAGCTCGATCCGACGCAAGTCCCCGTTGCGGAGTCGAGTACCAGTGCGAAGCTGCGGAGTCTGGAACGGCAGTCGATCGGCGATGAGAAAATGCGGAAGCAACTTTGGGCGCAGGCTTACATCGACTACCGCGCGGCGGTCGATGTCGCACCGGATCGGGCCGAGGCGCACTATCGACTCGGCTACGTGTTCGCGTCGCTGCAGCACTATGGGTCGGCAGTGCGCGAGTTCAAGCGAGGTGTGTTCCTCGACCCGACGCTGCCTCAAACGGGAGCCAAGCTCGTAACGGTCTTCGGCCCGAACAGTCAGATCATGCGAACATCGCTGATGCACAAGGTGGCCGATTGGTTGCGCGAGGACATCCGCGATCCGGATCGACTCTTCCTGTTGGCCGTCCTGCTGCACTTTGAAGACGACGCACGTGCCCGCGAGGTCTTCGAGGCGGCTCAACGCATGGCGAGTCTGGGCGAGCGATCGGTCGATCACATCGTCGCCTACCTGTCGCTACCTGTGGAGCAGCCCGAGTCTGCGGGACCGAAGCCCGCGCCGGGTGAGATCGATCTCCCGCCATTGCCGAAGCCTCAACCAGCCGCCGTCGGAGTGGGACGGACTCCGACGGAGCGCGACGATTTGCCGCCCGCTCCCGTGCCGGACGAATCGACTCCAACACTGCCCGCTTTGTCCGGCGTGGCCACTCCGCCCACCGTCGATGCGGTTCCTTGAATCCTGTCTGTCACTCACCCCGCTTGGAGTCCTGCATGTCGTCTGATCCGTCGCAACCCGAGTCCCCATCGAGTCGGCTCGTGGTGACGGTTTGCACCTACAACGAGCGTGAGAACATCGCCCGTTTGATCCCGCTCATTTTGGAGGCATTGCCGCAGGCGGACGTGTTGGTGGTCGATGACAGTTCGCCCGACGGGACGGCCGATGTGGTGCGAACTCTGGGGCGAGACGACGCGCGCGTGAAGCTCTTGTTGCGGACGCAGAAGGCGGGACTCGGTGCCGCGACGCTGGCGGGGTTTCAGTGGGCGATCGACCACGGCTACGACTTCGTACTCAACATGGACGCCGACTTCAGTCACCACCCGCGTCATTTGAGCGCGGTCTTCGGTGCGATGCGGTCGGCCGACGTGGCCATTGGTTCGCGGTACGTGCCGGGCGGCGAGATCCTCGGCTGGAGTCTGAAGCGGCACGTGATGAGCCAGGGGATCAACGTCTATTCGCGCGTGCTGCTCGGACTGCGGGCGCGCGATTGCAGCGGAGCCTTCCGCTGTTACCGGATCGCCAAGCTGCGCGAGATCGACTTCGCCCGCTTCCGATCGCGCGGCTATGCGTTTCAAGAAGAGATGCTCTACCGCTGCGCGCGAGTCGGCTGCCGCATGGTCGAAACACCGATCACGTTTGAGGACCGGATCGTCGGCCAGTCGAAGATCAACCTGCGCGAGATGCTCCGCGCGGTGCGCGACCTTTTTTTACTCGGCCTCGATCGTCTGCGTGATGCGCCGGTTCGTGTTGGCGACTGATCGCACGGGCAATGCCCGCGTGACTCTTGGGCGTCAGCCCTCTTCCGGACTTCCGAGCGGGGTGGCGTCAGCCCCCTGGCACTCACTTGGAGCGGCAAGGCGCTAGCCGCCGGTAAACGGAGTGGTGTTTCCAAGCAAAGAACCGGCGGCTAGCGCCGTACCGCTCACGGGGTGAATGACAAAGTGAGTGCCATTGGGCTGACGCCACCCCGCTCCGAAAGGCATCGGAACGAGTCGCAACGCTGTCGTTGGCGATCTCCTCCGGCTTCACCGAGTCGTGGCCTGAGGATGATGCCGCCCTTGCCGCTTGGGACCGCTGCCGCCTCGATCCGTCGGAGTGTTGATCGCGGGAGGCGGCTCGGTGATGAAGGGTCTCAGGCAGTGCGGCTTGTCGCTGCGACCGCCGCGTTGATAGTCGCGCCACAATACGGCGGCGACGTGGGTTGGAACTAAGCCGCGTTCGGTCGTGAGGTACTCGAACAACAGTTCGACCAGCCGGCTGAGCGCGATGCCGTGCGCTTGGCCCGCGCGCGTGAAGAGCCAAGTGGCGAGATGACGGAACTCGGTGAAGGGGGATGGTCCGCAGTCGCTCGCAGAACCGGGGGACTCACGTTCCCCGCTCGGAAAGACGGGAAGAGGGCTGACGCCCAAGAAGTCTTCCTGACGGCCTCCTGCTTGCTGTCCCCTGATTCCTTCCCACACCAGCGGCAGCGTCTCCACAAAGTTGCCGCTGTTGGCGATCGTGTCCCACAGCTTGGCGAAGCGACGGAGTTCCTGAATCGTGGCGAAGTCGAGCAGTTTCGTTTGGAGGACTTCGTAGGGCGGGTGCGGGCTGTAGACCATCTGCCACTCGGCGTCATGTCGGATGATCGGTGTGCCGCGCAGACGTTTGAGGATGCCGACTTGAATCTCGTGCGGCTTGAGCCTCACCAACCGGTCGAAACCGGCGGCGAAGCTATCGAGCGATTCGCCCGGCAGGCCGACGATTAGGTCGGCGTGAACGTGAACCGACGTGTGGTCTCGCAGCCATGTCAGGTTCTGTTCGACGAGGTCGTTGTCCTGATGACGGCTGATGAGGTTGGACACGTCGTCGTTGAACGTTTGAATCCCGACCTCAAACTGCAACGCGCCGGACGGGAACTGGACGATCAACTCTTTCAGCGAGTCGGGGAGCCGGTCGGGGATCAGTTCGAAATGCAGGAACATTCCCGGCTGGTAGCGCTCAAGAAAGAAGTCGAGGATCGCGCGGCTGACTCGCAGGTTGAGATTGAACGTCCGGTCCACGAACTTGAAGCACTTCGTGCCTCGTTCCAGCAACCGCCCCATCGCCGCCAGAAACTCGTCGAGCGGGAACTGCCGCACAGGGATGTCGAGTGCCGACAGACAGAACTCGCACGTGAACGGGCAGCCTCGCGAGGCTTCGACGTAGATCACGCGGTGCGCGAGGTCTTCGCCTGAATAGAGGTCGTAGGGGAGCGCGAGGTTGGTCAGCGTCGGGACGGGAGCGTGAATGATCCGGGGCTTTGTCCCCTCGCCCCGGCCTTGCGGGGAGAGGGCTAGGGTGAGGGGGGCTTTCGTTGGTTGAGAGTCGAAAGTTGAGAGCTGAGAGTTGGAAGCAGACGAAGGCAAAACGATTGATTCGAGATTGTGTGCGTCATCATCGCTCGGCCCCCTCACCCTAGCCCTCTCCCCCGAAGACGGGGGCGAGGGGACGAGAAGAGAAGAACCCCTCACCCCCGGCCCCTCTCCCCGCAGAGCCGGGGCGAGGGGAGCAAGCAATTCCCGGCACAAGGTCCCGAACGCCAGATCGGCCTCGCCGGTAATGACGTAATCGGCGAGCCGCGCGAGCTCCTGCTGGTCGGTCTCGTAACTGACCTCAGGTCCGCCGAGGACCACGATCACGTCGGGGGCGACCCGCTTCAGATCGGACACCAATCGAGTCGTCTCATCCACATTCCAGATGTAAACGCCGAGTCCCACGATGCCCGGCCGCTGCGCCAAGATCGCGTCCAAAATCTCCAGCGTCTGCTGGTTGATCGTGAACTCCAGCAACGTCGTCTCGTCCCGCAACTCGCCCATGTTGGCGAGCAGATAGCGCAGCCCGAACGCACAGTGCGGGTACTTCGCGTTCAACGTGGCGAGGACGATGGAGGGCATGGTGGGCGAGTTAGTCGTTGAGGAGATTGGTCGTGTATGAGACATCTGAGCGGGACGGAGTCAGCCCCTTGCACTACTTGGGCGCAAGCCCGTTTTCAAAGAATCAGGGCGCTGACGCCACCCCGCTTACAAAACCAGTAGAGGGCTGACGCCCAAGATGCAGATTCAAGCTCGTCACCAACGTTGGTTGCCGGTGTTTCCAAGCTCACTTAGACTGACGACCCATTGTGGCCGACTTCGCGGAAGAAACGAAGTTGGTCCCACTCGCCCGCCCACACGTGACGCCACTCCCTTGGAGAATGAATCGCATGTCCTTGCCCACTTTTGAACAGCCGCCTCGCCTGACCTCGACCCAGTGGCTGATCTGCGTCATCGCCTCCATTGGCTTCGCGTTTGACATCTACGAACTGCTGATGCTGCCGCTCATCATGCGGCCCGCGCTGATGGAGCTGACCGGAGCGGCTCCCGGGACTCCCGAGTTTCAGATGTGGGTGGGACGACTGTTCTACATCCCGGCGTTTGTGGGTGGGCTGGTTGGAATGTTGGGAGGCTACCTGACCGACCGTCTCGGTCGCCGCCGCGTCCTGACCTGGAGCATCCTGCTCTATGCGTTCTCGGCCTTCTTCGCCGGGTTCTCGACAAGCATCTGGATGCTGTTGGTGCTGCGTTGCACGACCTTCATCGGCGTCTGCGTCGAGTTCGTTGCGGCGGTCGCATGGCTGGCCGAACTGTTCCCCAATCCTCGTCAGCGCGAGAAGGTGCTCGGGTACACGCAGGCGTTCTCGTCGATCGGCGGGCTGCTCGTCGCGATCGCGTTTGAACTGGCCGTAACACATGGGGCCGGGTGGTTCACGGTCGCGGTGCCAGAATTTCTGACGGGACTCGTCGGGACGGTCGCCGTCGATCACCAGCACGAGGCTTGGCGGTACACGCTGATGTCGGGATTGATCCCGGCGATCCCGCTTATCCTGATCCGTCCCTTCCTGCCCGAGTCACCCGTGTGGGAGCAGAAGCGAACTTCGGGAACTTTGCGTCGGCCAAGCATCGCCGAAATCTTTTCGCCCGAGTTGCGCAAGACAACCATCGTGACGGCATTGATGTTTGCCTGCAGTTACGGAGCGGCGTTTGGAGCCATTCAGCAGTTGCCTCAGATTGTGCCTGGCTTGGCGGATGTGAAGGCCACCGTGGCGGCGGAAGTTGCCAAGTTGGAACTGCCGAAAGATCCTGTTGCGGCCAAGAAAATGATAATGGCCAAGACGCGCGCGATCGAGGCCAAGGTGGCGTCGCAGTACACGAAGATGCAGGAGATCGGTGGGCTGCTGGGTCGGTTCCTGCTCGCACTGTTTGCCGTCCGCATTGCGAGCCGCCGCAGCCTGCTGCGAATCTTCCAGGTCCCCGGCTTGATCTTGATGCCAGCGATTTTCGCCTGCTTCCTGCTCGTCGAGAACCAGACGTTCTTCACGATCAATCTCGACTTCATGCTGTTGGGCAAACTGCCGGTGACGACAATGTCGATCGGGGTTCTCATCGCGGGACTGTTCACCGTCGCGCAGTTCAGCTTCTGGGGGAACTATCTGCCTCAGGCGTATCCCGTCCATCTGCGAGGGACCGGCGAGAGCTTCGCGGCGAACATCGGCGGTCGCATGATCGGAACCTCGTTCGCGTGGGTGACGGCCACAATCGCCGGTTTGGAAGCGACCCCCGGTGGCTCGGCACCGATGAAGTTCGCCTACACCGCAGCCGGTGTCGCTCTGTTCGTCTACGTGGCGGGTGTCACGCTGAGTTTCTTCCTGCCCGAACAGAAGCCCGAGATGCACCACGATTGAGGGAGCTCTCACAGAGAGTCCTGATTCATTTTCAAGCCACTCCGCCGTGACCCGCGCCCGGGTCCGGCGGATGTTTCATATCGAAGGAGTTTCGACAGTCATGTCCACGGAAGAGACCGCCGCAACACCGGCCGCACCCTCGAATTTCATTCACGACATCATTGCCGAACACGCTCAGTCGGGGCGGTTCGGGGGGCGAGTCCACACTCGGTTCCCACCCGAGCCGAATGGCTATCTGCACATCGGACATGCCAAGTCGATCTGCTTGAACTTTGGCCTCGCGAAGACCTATGGCGGGAAGTGCAACCTGCGCTTCGACGACACCAATCCCGCGAAGGAAGATGTCGAGTACGTCGATTCGATCATGGACGATGTGCGCTGGCTCGGCTTCGAGTGGGATGGCCTGTTCTACGCGAGCGACTATTTTGAAACGATCTATCAGTACGCCGAGCAACTCATCGAGAAGGGCCTCGCGTATGTGGACAGTTCGACGACCGAAGAGGTCCGTGCCCAGCGCGGTTCGCTGACGGAAGCGGGGCAGCACAATCCGTATCGCGAACGATCCATTGCCGAAAACCGCGACCTCTTCAGGCGGATGAGAGCTGGAGAATTCGCTGACGGGGCGCATGTTCTCCGTGCCAAGATCGACATGGCGCATCCCAATATGACCATGCGCGACCCGCTCCTCTATCGCATCCGTCATGCGCACCATCACCGCACGGGCGATGCGTGGTGCATCTATCCGCTGTACGACTTCACACACGGCTACAGTGATTCGCTCGAAGGGATCACGCACTCGATCTGCACGCTCGAATTCGAGAACCATCGGCCGTTGTACGACTGGCTGATTGACGAACTCGGCCTTTACCGCCCGCAACAGATCGAGTTCGCGCGGCTGAACCTGACGCACACGATGATGAGCAAACGAAAGCTGTTGGAACTGGTCGAGACGAAGTCGGTCTCGGGCTGGGACGATCCGCGCATGCCGACGATCGCGGGCATTCGTCGTCGCGGCTACACGCCCGCTGCGATGCGAGCCTTCTGCGAAGAGGTCGGCGTCACGCGGTTCAACGGCCTGACCAGCATGGGCGTGCTGGAGAACGCCGTGCGAGCCGATCTCAACAAGACTGCTCCGCGCGCGATGGCTGTACTTAAGCCGCTGAAGGTCGTCCTGACGAACTATCCCGAGGGACAAGTCGATGAGTTGGAAGCGGTCAACAATCCCGAAGACCCGGCGGCGGGAACGCGTCTCGTCCCGTTCACCAAGACGCTCTACATCGAACACGACGACTTTCGCGAAGACCCGCCGAAGCAGTTCTTTCGATTGGCACCCGGCCGCGAAGTGAGGCTGCGTTACGCCTATCTCATCACTTGCCAAGAAGCAGTGAAAGACCCCGTGACGGGCGAGATCACCGAGCTGCGCTGCACCTACGATCCGCTCACACGCGGCGGCAACGCGCCCGATGGCCGCAAGGTGAAGTCCACGATCCACTGGGTCTCGGCCGAGCAGGCCGTCACTGCGGAAGTCCGTCTGTACGACCACCTCTTCAGCATCGAGAACGTCGCCAACATCCCCGAAGGCGAAGACTGGAAGACGCATCTCAACCCGAAGTCACTCGAAGTCATCAGCGACGCCAAACTCGAACGCTCGCTCGCGACCAGCCAGCCCGGCTACCGCTGCCAGTTCGAGCGGCTCGGCTATTTCTGCGTCGATAGCAAAGACTCAACGCCCGAGCACCTCGTCTTCAACCGCACGACGACGTTGAAAGATACGTTGGCGAAGATCGAGAAACGCGGCGGGTGATTCAGCCTGCGGCCGCTTGTCGTTCTGGGGCATCATCTCTGATGAGGTTGCTCAGTTTGGTCGTGACCGCCGCTGTCCCTGCATGAATTGCTTGAGGTTCGTGGCTGACTTCGTCCACTCTTTGGAACGAGCATCGCGGATGATCGCGGTCAAAGCGTGGTGGCCTGCTTCCGTCAGACTCCCCGCGGCAAGGAGGCGGTCGAGTTCAGCGGCGGTCTGTTCGAGCAGGTCGGTTCGCTTGGAGGTGACTGCTGTCCAGAGAGCATCCACCGCCTGAAAGCACTCGTTGTTATCGACCACTTGGGGAGGCCGACCGCAACCTGCCAATAACAAAAGGAACAGGCCGCCGATGGTGGCCCAGAACCGATGGTATCTCCAAGGGCATTCACACAGAGGAACGAGCGCGGATCCAGTCATTGCTTCTTCCGTCTCGTCCATCTCAGTAAGAGTCACTCACCACTTCGCCACCGTTACGAGTCGATACGGCAACCCACACGAAGCCGTCGGTGAACTCGGAGATGAACCGGATAGAACCGTCTCCAAACAGAATGTTGGCCCCGCCGACGTGTTCCGAGTACATCTCGTCGGTGTGACCGAACGGATGATTCGGGGCGTGAATGATGACCTGCGGATGATCGTGCGTATCGGGGCCGCTGTGTGCTCCGACCAGACATCCTGCGCTGTTGCATTCGGATGCCCAGCCGGGTTTGGGACACGTTGCGGCGAACGGGACCGTGCCGTACCACGTTTTATTGCTCAGCCGAGAACTATGTTCACCGAGGAAGACCGTGCTGGACAGTCCGTCGGAAACGTCTGCCGTTCGGATTTTGGAATTGCGGTAGAATGGGCCGTCTTGAGTGACCGACTTTCCCGTCGCTGGAATCGGTTCGGGGAGCGAGAAGTCACTTGAGTAGGCCGGGTTTCTCCCCCACGGTTGATGGATGCCCGCATTTGTCACGTAGTGCGAGTGAGCGAATGACAACGTTGGACTGAAGGGGATTGGAGTCGAAGGAGCTGCCGAAGATCCCACCGTCCAACGTTCCACAATGAAGCCGTCGCTACCTCCAGATGTAGAAGGGCAGAGAAAGGCGGGTAGCTTCTTTTTCGCAATCGCCGCGTGGGCTGGTGCCCAACACGGGAGCGAGAAGTCGAGGCTTTGGTGCATGGAAGCTTGGTCCAGTTGCGGTAGCAGCAGCGTGCCCCAAGCGAACCCCGACGGCCCATTCGCGTTGTCATCGGGATAGGTCATGCCAAATACCGTTCCGGCCCCCCCCACTCCCCCGACATACGCCGGCGGAAACACCTGGTGGATGTCGTGGTAATTGTGGAGTGCCAAACCGAGTTGCTTGAGGTTGTTCTTGCACTGCGTCCGCCTCGCCGCCTCACGCGCCTGTTGCACCGCAGGGAGCAGAAGTCCAATTAGAATTGCGATGATCGCGATCACGACTAGCAATTCAATCAGCGTGAAGCCTGCGTGTTTTCGATGTTGGGAATTTTTAATTTTGATTGCCGATCACAAATATTTTGCATACTCAAAAACTTAGATTTCGATTCTACATAAAGTGTGAAAACTGTCAATCGCTCAATGAGATCATCCTGAGGATGTCAGTTGGCGACCGAGTGAACTTTGTTCAAATCGAACCCTAATCAGCAACGATTTTGGCCCGAGTTCTGCGAATGAGGCCCACTGCGGATTAGCTTGAGTGGACAAAATGGCAATAACGAGGTTACTCCGCCGGATTAGGCCCCCGTCGTCGGTACATCAGCGGAGTGATCACACCGCTTGGCAAAATCGAGAACACGGTGATGACCGCTGTGAACCACGTGTTGTTGGCCGCTTGCCGCTTCATTCCGGTGACGAGCCAATGATTGTCGAGGACCGCGTGAGCTTCGGCGTCATTGGCATGCAAGGCGGAGGCTTCACCACCGACGGCAAAGTCGTGAGCCAACGCGCCGATGGCCAGTCCGCCGAATGAGACCAGTCCGATCGCGAGCCCACCAAAACGGAAGATCCCCAGCGCCAATCCTCCGACAGCAATACAACCACGTGCGACGCCGCCGATCGCGATCAAAATTCCATCCGCCTCATCGCCAATCGCAATCCAGCCGCGTGCCTGCATCGGTGCGGGACGATCCGCCGGGGATGAGTTCGGTGTGAAGAGCGGATCGCTGACGTTGATGTCGATCAGTGGCAGGCCCAGCAGCGACGATTGGCTGCGGTAGACACGACCTTCCCACCGCGAGACACCGTTCGTCAGCACGAACTTCTGTTGGAAGTACGCCTTGACCGGCGAGTCATTCGGATTGGACTCGGCGGGCGTCTCGGTGCGGATGCGTTTGATCGCCCAGACCATCAGCGTGATTTCCGTCCAGATGTACAGGTTCAACAACAGGATCCAACCGATCGTGAACCCGGCGATCCATCCTCCGCTCAGCTTCATCCCCTGCGAATACATCACGGCAAGCAGCAGCACTGACATCCCGACACTCACGCCGAGCATCCTTCGACCAACCTTCAGTTGATGCCGCCGCTCGCGATTGGTGGGAGCGAACTGCGCTGGGACCCAGCATCCGATCCAGCCCCCAGCCAGACCAAGCAGCCCTCCGGCAAGCCCTCCCAACAGTCCGGTCGAGGTGGCGAGAACCGGCGCCGCTGGAAGCATTGCCGCAGGTGCCCCTTCCACCACGTTGGCCACTTGTTCGCGCAGCATCTCACGTCCGCGCGACAACCGCTGCTTCACAGCGTCGGTACTGAGTTCGAGCGCCGCGGCGACTTCCGCCACCGATTGTTGCTCGCGATAGAACAGGATCAGCGGTTCGCGGTAGTTCTCGGGGATCACTTCGAGTGCGTCCCAGACGAGCGTCTCCTCCTCGCGTGAGACCGCTTCGTCGTGCGGCTCGGGTGTGAGAGCTGCCGGATCGACAGACTCATCAAGCTGCGAGGCCCCTCGCGCCGCGAGGCAAGTTCCGCGCGACGCCGCACAACCACGCTCGCAATCGCGTCGGATCGCGCCACGCCGCCCAGAACGTTTCCTGCGCGATGTCCTCGCTCTGTGTGAGGTCTCCGCAGCCGTTGTACGCCACCGCCGAGACTACCGACTGATGCCGCCGGACCCGTTCTTCAAACGCCTCGCGGTCATCGCGGCAGGTCATCTGCCAGGGACTTGCGTCATTCACGTTCACCGCGGAGACCGCCATCACATCACCTGCCTGTCGAAGGAACGAAGCCACTTCCGTGCCGCACGGATGAGGAGTCGGCGAGTCTCTGGATCAGACTCACGTCGAATGCTCCCGTCGCAAAGATGTGGCTACGAACGGTCAGTCGGTGACAGAGTAATCCCTCGCGCGGCCAAGAATGAGGCGTTTGTCAGTTTAACCGCGACCCTCTGGGGAGCGCGTTGCTCGGGCGACTCGCAACTCCCCGCGCTCCCCAGAGGGTCGCGGTTAAACATCTCATTCTTGACCGCGCGAGGTGGAGAGAACTGGTGGCGTCAGCTCAGTTCGCTCCGGGCTTCCTCGCTTACAGCTTCTTGGTTAATAGCTCCCTCGCTCACTGCTTCCACGGGCCGACGAGTTCAACAAGGTTGCCATCGGGATCGCGATAGTTGGCGAGAGCCACTCCGGCGGGGAAGCCTTCTGGAAGCGGGACCGGGCACTTGGCGATCGGCTTGGCTCCGGCTTTCTCAGCACGAGCCACCGCCGCGTTCACGTCCTTCACCGCGACCGTCAGATAGCGAAAGCCATACGACGAGTGAATGAACGTGTTGTCCACGCGCGCACCGGGCGAGGTCTTGAACTGCATCAACTTCAACTTGGTCGCCTTCTCACCCTTACCGAGGACCAGCACATGCACATCCAATCCCAGCTTGTTTGCCAAGCCGGTATCGAGAGCGAACTGACCCGGCACTTGGAAGCCCGCGACTTCCTCGAAGCCGATTACGTCCTTGTAGAACTTCAGCGACTTGTCGAGATCACTGACGACCATTCCGAGATCAATCACTTCACTGGCGAAGTTCGTTTCGGGGGCGGTCTGCTGATCGGCGGAGACTCCCAAAGCGAAGGCCGTCGCACAGACGACGACTGCGGCGAGGGAACGAGTCAAACTTTTCATCGAATGGTTTCCTGAAAGAACGAGTGATCGGAATCGTGTCCGCCGCACACCAACCCGCAGCGTGAGCGAGAAAAAAATCAAGCGGCAGTCCTTGCTGACGCGGCGGGTTGGTGTGCGGCGGGCGGCTACGTTACAGAGAGCCTCCAACCTACGGCAACCGAAGTCGAGCGTCCGCGTCACATCGCGCCTCGGACGACAACGATGTGCGGTCGTTCTGATAGACTTCGCGTCCGTCACGGGTGTGTGATTCGGTGGTTCGTTCGTACGCCTTGCTTCCTGAGTTCCGCATTCATTGGGAGACAACTTGATGCCAAAGAAACCTGGACACACGCCAAGGCGTGTGTTGCTCACGTTCCTGATGAACGCCGCGCTGATCGTCGGTATTGCGGCAATCGGCTGTGCCCGCGCGAAGCCGATGCCCACACTTCAGTCCAACACCGAAACACCAGACGCACCGCCCGCCCACTCGATTGAAGGAGACGACGAGATGTCCGCCGCAGACTCGAATGCCGAACCGATCCGCACGGAATACAACGAACTGACACCCGCCGAAGCGCGCGTCATTGTGGACAAGGGAACCGAGCGGGCGTTCGTCGGTGAGTACACCGACCTCAAGGATCCGGGGACGTTCGTGTGTCGCCGTTGTAACACGCCCCTCTACCATTCAGCCGACAAGTTCGAGAGTCACTGCGGCTGGCCCAGCTTCGATGACGAAATCCCCGGAGCCGTGCGACGCATCCGCGACATTGATGGCTCGCGCACCGAAATCGTCTGCAAAAATTGCGACGGCCACCTCGGCCACGTCTTCCTCGGTGAACGCATGACCAACAAGAACACCCGTCACTGCGTGAACTCCCTGTCGATGAAGTTCTACGCGGAAGGCAAGACACTTCCTGCCGTCATCAAGCCCAAGCCCGAATGACGTTTCTGAGAACGGAAAAGTGGACTGGTCCATATACGAACGTATATGGACCAGTCCACTTTGATTTTGTGACGGTTCTTATCGGTATCGCCTTCGTGTGGAGCAGGTCTCAATCAACGACCGCATACTCCGCGCGTGAAGCTTGGTATCAGCCACTCGCACAACTCCGCCAGCGACGGCTCTACGTGAACGAAATAGCGGAGTTCCTGTTCGTCACCCCGCTGCAAACATGGGTGAAGCTCGCTCGACACGGAGAACGATTGTTGACCGACAACCTCTTCCCTGCGTTCACAGTGCGACTCCCCGGTTGGTTCGCTCAACAGTTTGAATCCCTACAAATCGGTCACATTGAGTTCGACCTCGCCGCATCGTTGCTCAGCTTGGCCGCGATCCTTCTGACGCTGCCGCTCGTGACGTGAACCGAATAGGTTGAATTCACGGCCGCGAGAGATTCAAAATCGCTATTTGCCGCGGTGGGCGGCAGGCGCCGCTGGGGCGGCCTTGTCTGCGGCTTCTCCTGCGGCAGTGCCCACTTCAAACGTGAAGGACGCTCCCTTTTGAACGTCAGCCTTCAGCGTGGAGCGGTCTCCGAAGAACGCGGCACCAATCCCTTTGCCCTTGGCACCTCCATGAGCCCCGTCCGGTCCCGGTGGTTCGGCCGCCGGATTCGCTGACGGATTGATGGTGAGCCTGACTAAGTTGGCCCCCACAACGGCCTTGCCCTTGCCTGATCCTTGGGCATCGACGGGAATCGTGGAGATGGCCCCTTTGCCGGTGGGTTGGAAGACCAGATCGATCCCGGGACCAGCCACCGGCTTTCCGTCTATGGTGACTTTGAACGAGATTTCCGCCGTCGGCTGCGCATCGGGAGCACCTCCCGAACACCCGATCATGCCGCACATCAAGACTAAGACCGCTGCGCTACAGTTTGTCCGAATCATTCTTTCCTCTAATCTTGTTAAGAATTGCTGGCCATCGTACCGCTGCGAACACATTGAACGAACGGCATTCTCTGTTGCTGATCCAGTCGATGCGGCAGTGACGACTGCTTGATATCCCGGCTGACTTACAAAGGTCAATCCTGCAATTCGAGTCCGGATCGCTTCGGCGATCGAATCGTGTGAGCGTTACCTCGCGCGCCCATGAGCAAGTTGTTCGAGGCGAGCCGTGTGCCGTCAGGCCACGGGTTTCCGCGAAGCGATCAAGAATCCGCCGCCTGACGGCATGCAGCTCGCCTGCCTCTCGCCTTCTGCCGAAAGTGGCCGATCTCCCGTCCGCCGAAAAGCTACACAGCGCTCCGACGCATTGCCAAGAAATGCCTACTTGTCTAGACACGTCCTGTTACAGATTTGTATCAAATTGATTATTGCAATTGTGGGAATCCGGCGTAGAGTTCAGGTTGGCTTCACATTGGCTGTCTCATTCTACCCGTCTCCACCGCGGACAATCGTTTGGGTTTTACAAGTGGAAAATTTCCCGCTTGTCGTTGGTTATCCTGTCTTTTTGCGTTTCACGTTTCCTCATTTTGAAAGGTGGTCTGACTATGAGAAGGTCCTTCGCTCTACGTTGGCGGCGTGCGTTCACGCTCATTGAATTGTTGGTGGTGATCGCGATCATCGCGGTCCTCATCGCCCTCTTGCTCCCGGCCGTTCAGCAAGCTCGTGAATCGGCTCGCCGGACACAGTGCAAGAATCATCTAAAGCAATTGGGGCTGGCGCTTCACAACTACCACGACACCCATCTCATTCTTCCTCCGGGAATGATCTGGTTGAAGAATGGTGCCAGCCAAAATCAGCCGGTTGGCGGAAGTCCGACTGACGTGGCGAATCATGTGACTAACGGCAATATCGGCCCCAACTGGATGTTCCTGATCCTGCCGTATGTGGATCGTTCCGCGCTGTATGGGAGGTACGACGAAAACTTTCCAATGTCGCAGCCAGCACCCCATGCTCACGCGACTATTCGGCAGACGGTCATCCCTGCGTTCCTCTGCCCAACCGATCCCGCCGGTGCGACGAAATTGACTAGGTACAACGGCCCGTGGGGACGGTCCAACTATGGAGCCAACGTCGGTCGTGAGCGTGGTGGCGGAAATGCCTATCAGCAATGGACGAGCATGGCTGGTGATCGCCGCGGCGCGATTGCGATGGGAAACAGCGCCACGATGGCGACCTTTGTGGACGGGTCATCCAACACGGTCATGGTCTGGGAAATTCGCGTGGGATCGGTAGACACCGACCCTCGCGGGACATGGGCACTCGGCCGCGTCGGCCCCAGCTTGGTCGCGGGCTGTGATAACCTTGGTGATTGCTATGGCATCAATACCAAGGGGAGCAACGGCGACGATGTGGCCGACTGTACGGACTCGGCAGCGACTGGAAACGGCTGCTGGGGTTCGGGCGACGGGCAGATGGGACCGAAGAGTCTCCACGTGGGTGGCTGTCATGCGTTGCTCGGCGATGGAACCGTTCGCTTTCTGAGCGAGAACATGAACACCGATATCATGCGCGGCTTGAACAGCTCGGCCGGGTCCGAGAAATTGGGCGAGTTCTGATTCGAGTCACGCCGAGCAAGGAAGCCGTTCGCGGCGGGTGCGTTGTTCCACGTGCCCGCCGCTTTTCGTTGAGTATCCCCTCATTCTCGGAATGCCCGTTGTCTCATAAAGGCTGTACAGACATGAATGATTTGTCTGAGAACAAGCAGCCCCATATTCCCGTGAACGGGTGGCGAACTATCGGCACGGCGCGCTTCGGTTTGGCGGTTGCCGTCGTGTCAGCGTCGATGGTGATCGGGGTATTTGAACTGGCTCGACTCCGGTCACCGAGTTCTGCCCACGAACCATTTCCGGAGGGAGTCTCTGCACGGGAGTACCAGCTCGCCAAGGAATCGTTCGAGTTGAAGTATCACCGGATAGCGGATCGCCTCGATGTGCTGTCTTGGCTGGCCGAGTGGTATCTCGGTCGCGAACGCCGGCCGCTCGCGGTGAACTGCTTCGCCGCCATTCCCAGTGCTCATCCCCAGTACGGCCGCATGGCTCGATACCAGCAGGGACGAGCACTGCTGGAACTAAATCGAGCGGTGGAGTCGGAGCAACAGTTTCGTGAGTTGATCCCGTTGGAAGAGACGGCACCGACGATTGAGCCGCGCTACCTGACCGATGCACGCCAAAGGCTCCGTCATCTCTTGGAGGTTTCGCTGCGGTTCGAGGAACGGCAGCAGTTGCTGCGGGGCGTGATCGCGCGGGGCGAGGCCGATCATTTTGAACTCCTCGTTTTTTGCTTTCCGAGTCATTTGCGTTGGAACGGTCCAACGACGGTGCAATGGCTCGAACGCTTCCAGGCCAGTGACCCGGCTGATCCCGTGCTAAACGTCGCGCTGGGACGTTACCGGACCGGTCAGGGAAAGCTCGACGAAGCACGGCCGATCTTGGAGTCCGTCGTTCACGCGCGGCCCGATGACCGGTTCGCGCTGGCCGCGTTGTTGGCTTGCCTGCGCGATGCCGACGACCCGGACGAATGGTCGCGTCGCATGACGGCGCTTCCGGCACAGTTGTCCGATGATCCCTGGCTGCTGCTCATTCAGCGGGGCGTGTTCGCCAACCAGAACGACCAACCCGAGATTGCCGTCGCCGCGTTCGAGCAACTGCTCTCTCAGGATCGGACCTGCACCGAGGCTTGGACGGGCCTAGCCGAATCGTGGCTGCTGCTGAACGAACCGGTTCTCCGCCAGAAAGCCTTGGCGATGGTCGCGGGACTCGGTCGGATTCAGAACAACCTCAGCAAGGTCAACCTGCACCCGACAAACCCCGATGGGTACGTGTACGTGGCGGACATGTGTGCCGAGATCGAGCTTGACCATGAGGGGCTGCTCCTGACGCAGTACGCGGAAAAGTTGGCTCCCGAGAACGAGCGCGTTCGAGCCGCGCGCGAGATGTTTCAGACCCGCCTGGCCTCCCGGCAAGGTGGTCTGTCCGAAAAGCCTTGAGAGAGGGCGGGCGATGGATTCTTGTTCAGACTCGCCAAATTCGTTTTTACGTGAGCGGTGGTGGGTGGCCGTTTGTGTGTTGTGGATCGCGGCCTGTCAGAGAGCCTCTGAACCCGTTCCACCCGTCCCGGCGAAGTCTCCCTCAGTGAATTCGACTTCCGCTCCGATCGCGCAGCCAGCTTCCGCACAACCACCAGCGGTTGCCACCCGTGGGGTCGAGGACGCGACAACTTCTCAATCCGCGATATCGCGCCGGCCGTTTATTTTTTCCGACGGCACGGCCGACTCGGGGATCGACTTTACCCGCTTCGACGACATGCGGGGCGAGAACCGCATTCAAGAGGCCATCGGCGGCGGAGCGGCACTCGCGGACTTCGATCTCGACGGACGTCTCGACGTGTTCTTCACGCAAGGGTGTCGGTTGCCGCTGCGTGAGAAAACGAACGACTACACTCACGAACTCTTTCGCAACGCGGGGCGGTTCGAGCGTGTGACCGGTTCGGCGGGACTGGTCGCTCACGGGTACTACACGGGGTGTGCGGCGGCCGACTTCGACGACGACGGGTTTGCCGATCTCTACGTCACCGCGTTTGGACGGTCTTCGCTATGGCGGAACAATGGCGACGGCACGTTTGACGACGTAACCGAACTCTCGCACGCGGCCGTCTCAACCTGGAGCACGAGCGCCGCGTGGGCCGACTTCAACGGCGACGGTTGGCTCGACCTGTTTGTCGGCACGTACGCGCAGGCTCACGACGATCCGCCGCTGATCTGTAAGGAGCCGCGCAGTCCCACGGGAACGGCCTCGTGTTCACCGACGCTGTTCGCGGCTTGGGACGATGTTCTCTTCGTCAACGACGGACAGGGTGGCTTTGTCGATGTGACCTCCGCTGCGGGGATCACTGGTCGCGATGGGCGCGGACAGGGCGTCGTCGCGTGCGATCTCACCGGTGACGGCTGGTGCGACCTCTACGTCACTAACGACACGACGCCCAGCTTCCTCTACGTCAACACGACGGGCAGTCGCGACCAAGTACCGGTGGCGGGGGCCGACGTGCATTTGCCGCTCTTCGCGGAGCGCGGGATCGAGTACGGCGTGGCGTTGAACGGTGAGGGCAAGGCCACGGCGGCGATGGGCGTCGGTCACGGCGACTACGACCGCGACGGCTGGCTCGACCTGTACGTCACGAATTTCTATCTCGAACCGAACACGCTGTTTCGCAACCACCGGGGGCAAGCCTTCCTCGACGTGTCGTCGCCGTCGCGCACGGGGCCGCCGACACGCAGCACGCTGGCGTTCGGGGCCGAGTTCCTCGATGTCGATCACGATGGCTGGCTCGACCTGTTCGTCACGACCGGCCACATCGAAGACCGGACGTGGACGAAGCTCGAGCCGTACCGGATGCGGCCGCACCTGTTTCGCAACGAGCGGAACGGTCGCTTCACCGACGTGGCGGCCGGGGCGGGAGACTACTTCACGTCGGAGTGGGTCGGACGCGGATTGGCTCTCGGCGATGTAGATCGCGATGGCGACCTCGATCTGGTCGTGGCTCATCAGCTCGACCGCTCGAAGCTGATTCTCAACGACACGCCGGCGGCGGGAACCAGCGTCATCATCAAGCCCGTCGGAACCAGCCGCTCGCCGCGCAATGCGATCGGCACGCGAGTCACCGCAGTGGGAGTCACTCCGATTCTGATGCGAGACCTCGCGGGAGGCGGCAGCTTTCAATCGACCTCGGCCCAAGAGATCCATCTCGGTTTGGCGGATCGCGCTGAGTTCGAGCAACTGGAAATCCGCTGGCCCGACGGTCAGACCGAACGCCACCCCCGCGTGGCCGCCGGCTACTACATCGCCATCCAGGGGCGAGGCATGGTTCGTATCGAGTTCGCGCCGCAAGGCGACCGGCAAGACAGGATTGACCCGTAGGATGGACGCCTCGTCCGTCCTACCAACTCGGTGGCAACTCGGACGGACGAAGAAATCAAAGGAGGCCGGAGTTGTTATCTACTTCACGTAGACAAACTGATTTAAAGAGTCCAAGTATCCTCGCATGGGGGGGAGCCGTGAATACGAGACCTCACCCAAGATTCAGTACGGCGACGCCAGCGGCAATCGACGCAGATGCCACGCAAGTCCGATGTCTGCTCCCAATCTGTCCCAAGTGAAGTTGGGAAACAAAAAAGGACCCGGAGCAATCTGCTCCGAGTCCTTTTTTAATCACGTTTCGCATCACTCACGGCGTGGTGCTGAAGAGTTGCCCGACCAGGATTCGAACCTGGACAAACAGAATCAAAATCTGTTGTGCTAACCGTTACACTATCGGGCAATTTTGTGCTGGCGGGCCTGTCTCAATCAGGTACGCCAGTGCAAGCGGGGCGGAGTGTATCGGAAGCCTTCCCACGCTCGCAAGCCCTCATCTGGCGGCGAAGCTTGCTGGTTGGTTGAGCCGGTGGATACGATCCCCGCCCTTCCTTGTCCCGCCTCGAAGAGACTCCTGCCAAGGCTTTTTCACATGGTGCTGCGTGCCTGTCGATCCCTCCTGCTTATCGCGGGAATCTCGCCTGTTCTGATCACTTCCATTCTCGTCGCCGCCGATGTGACACCGCCGCGTGTGCCGGGGTTCGAGCGGTTCTACACTGCGCCGCTGATGACGCTGGACGAGGAAGTCATCCCGGTCGATCCGGTCACAGGCGGGAGGCTGTTGCTCGGTGAGTTGAATTGCCTGAGCTGCCACTCGGCCGAGAACGAGATCAAAGAGGTTGTCAGCACGAAGAAGGCTCCGATTCTCGACGAGATCGGCAACCGGGCGCGGGTTGACTGGCTGCGTGAGTACCTTGCCAAGCCGCATTCGATCAAACCGGGAACGACGATGCCCGACCTGATCGCCGCGTTACCCGAGGCGGATCGCGCGGGAACGGTCGAGGCGCTCGTTCACTTTCTAGCGACGACCGGGTCGGTCACCGAGTCGCATCCCGATCGCGGGGCCGCCAAAAAGGGGGCCGACACGTTTCGGAAGGTGGGTTGTGCGGCATGTCATGCGCCTCTGGGAGACAGGCCGGGCGATGGCAAGTTGGCAGACATGGCGACGACGATCCCGTTGCCGGACGTTGGCAAGAAGTATTCAGTCCCGAGTCTGATGGCCTTCCTGAAAGACCCGCTCAAGGTCCGATCTTCGGGGCGGATGCCAGCGCTGGGGCTGAAGGATGAAGAGTATCGGGACATCGCGCAGCACTTCGTCGATCCGGTCGAGCTGTCGCCGAACGTGAAGTACGCCGTGTATGAAGTCGGCGGCAACGACTTCCCCGACTACGACAAGCTCACTCCGACAACGTCGGGAACGTGTGCCGGTTTCGATCTGACGGTCGCGGGGCGCGAGAACAATTTTGCCGTGCGCTTCACGACGTTTCTCAAGATCACCAAGCCCGGTCAGTATCAGATTCATCTTGGGTCGGACGACGGGAGCCGGGCGTATGTCGGGAAGGATTTGATTGTCGATAACGGCGGCGTTCGTCCGCACACGTTCAAGTCGGGGAAGGTCATTCTCGACGTGGGCTTTCATCCGCTCATCGTCGATTACTTCCAAGGGGGAGGCGAATGGACGCTCGATGTCGATCTGTCGGGCGGGGGTTTGAAGCAGCAACCGCTGGCGAACTTCGCGTTCTTGGAAGCGAAGGATGCGGCCGTCGCGAGTGACACGGGATCGAAGTCGGACAAACCGGCGTTCGCGATTGATGCGGCTCTGGCCGACAAAGGCCGCGCGTTGTTCGGGTCCATCGGGTGCGCGTCGTGTCACCAGTTAAATGAGGACGGGAAGCAAGTCGCTTCAATGTTGAAGGCGAAGCCGTGGAAAGAACTCGCCATGAATGGCAAGAGTGGCGCGAGCGGCTGTCTCGCCGAGAACATCGCGACGAATGGTCTCGCCAACGTGCCGCGATACGGACTGAGTGCCAAGCAGCGGGCGTCGCTGGTCGCGGTGATCGCCTCGTCACAGGGAGAGGCCGGAACAAAGGAATCGCCCAACGAGAAAATTCATCGGACGTTCGCGTCGCTCAACTGCTACGCCTGTCACAAGCGAGGGCAACTGGGCGGCGTCGAGAAGGAACGCGATCCGTTCTTCGAGACGACGCAGAAGGAAATGGGGGACGAAGGCCGATTGCCACCGCAGCTCACGGGAGTCGGCGACAAACTGCGGCCCGAGTTCCTCAAGCACGTCCTCAACAATGGGGGCGACGACCGGAAGATTTACATGCTCGCGAAGATGCCGAAGTTTGGCGGAGCGAACGTCAACCCACTGGCCGAACAACTGACGGCGCTCGACACGAAGAATGATCCGCTGCCGCAGCGCGAGTACCCCGAACCCGAGTACCGCACGAAAGCGGCCGGGCGACATCTCGTCGGCGGGCAGGCTCTCTCGTGCATCAAGTGCCACGACTTCAACGAGCATCCCTCAACCGGCATCCGCGCGATCAATCTCACTCGGATGCACGCGAGGTTGCGGCCCGAATGGTTTGATCGGTACATGCGCGATCCGCAGCTCTTCCGACCCGGCACGCGGATGCCCGCGCCGTGGCCGTTCGGTCAGGCGACGATCCGCGATGTGCTGGCTGCCAACGTCAATTTGCAGATCGGTGCGGTCTGGATGTACCTCGGCGACGGAGGCAAGGCGGCGGTCCCGGTCGGTCTGGTGCGCGAGCCAATCGAACTGACGCCGACCGATGCGCCGATCGTCTATCGCAACTTCATCGAGGGTGCCGGATCACGGGCGATCGGCGTCGGCTATCCCGAGAAGATGAATCTCGCATGGGACGCGAATGAGATGCGCCTCGCCCTCGTCTGGCACGGAGCGTTCATCGACGCCAGCCGCCACTGGACCGGACGGGGCGTCGGTTACGAAGCTCCTCTGGGCGATCACCTGATCCCGCTTGCACCGCACGCGCCACTGGCGAAGCTCGCATCGCCCAACGACCCGTGGCCGACAACGCCCGCGCGAGACAGTGGCTTCAGGTTCCTCGGCTACAAGCTCGACGCGAAGCAACAGCCGACGTTCCGGTACTCGTTCGCAGGCATTACGGTCGAAGATCAGCCAACGCCGCTGAAGGCCGACGATCAACCGTTCGCCGGTTTGCGAAGAACGCTCCACTTCACCGGCACCACCGACGGCCAGCTCTACTACCGCGCCGCCGTTGCCTCCAAGATCGAGAAGACAGCCGAAGGCCACTACAAACTCGATGGCTTCTGGACGATGAAGCTCACCGGCGGCGAAGCGGCCACGCTGCGTCAGGCTGGCGACAAATGGGAACTGCTCGTTCCTGTGAAGAGACAGACGACGATCACTCAAGACTACGTATGGTGAGACGACTGCCAGTTGCTCCACAATCTCCTCAACGATCACATGACCGAGGTTCTGAGAATGCGATTCCTACTGACTATTACCGCTTCGTTCCTGTTGCTCTCGGCGTCGTTCGCTCAAGCGGCGGATAAGCCGCTCGTCGAGAATGACTTCTATAAGCTGATCGCGTTCGACATCCCGAAGGAGATCATGCTTGAAGCGGGGGGGATCGAGTTGTTGGCGAATGGGCGGGCGGCGGTGAGTACTCGGCGCGGCGAGGTCTGGATGCTCGACAAGCCGTTTGCCGAGCCGGGGGCCGAGGGGAAGGTGGCCGATGCCAAGTGGAGCCGCTTCGCGCATGGGTTGCATGAGGTGCTCGGGATCGTCGAGCGAGACGGGTGGATTTACGTGACGCAGCGTGGCGAAGTGAGTCGGCTGAAGGACACCGATGCGGACGGTAAGGCCGATCTGTTCGAGACCGTCAACGACGACTGGCACATCGACGGCGACTATCACGAGTACGCCTTCGGATCGCGGTTCGATAAGGACGGCAACATCTGGGTCGTGCTCTGTCTGACCGGTTCGTTCAGCAGCAACAGCAAGTACCGAGGCTGGTGTCTGCGGATCTCGCCCGACGGCAAGATGATCCCCACGTGCAGTGGCGTTCGTTCGCCCGGCGGCATTGGGATGAATGCTCTCGGCGAAATGTTCTACACCGATAACCAAGGTCCGTGGAACGGGACCTGCGCACTCAAGCAACTCATCCCCGGCAAGTTCGTCGGGCATCCCGGCGGGTTCAAGTGGTACGACGAACCAGCCGTCAAAGCGGCAATGGGTCCGCGTCCGAAGGAACCCGAGAGCGGCAGTCGCTTCATGACTGAGGCCGCCAAGATTCCCGAGTACGTTCCGCCGACGATCCTGTTCCCCTACACGAAGATGGGCAAATCGGCGAGCGGCATTGCGTGCGACACCACCGGCGGGAAGTTCGGTCCCTTTCAGAACCAGATGTTCGTCGGAGACCAAAGCGACAGCACCGTCATGCGTTGCTTTGTCGAAGAGGTCGGCGGCAACTATCAGGGAGCTTGCTTCAAGTTTCGCGAAGGCTTCGGCTCGGGAACCCTTGCCATGCTGATGAGTCCAGAGGGTTCGATGTTCGTCGGCGGCACCAACCGAGGCTGGGGTTCGCGCGGCCCCAAACCGGGAGCGTTTGAACGGCTCGTCTGGACCGGCAAGACGCCGTTTGAAATCCACGAGATGCGTGCCAAACCCGACGGCTTCGAGCTGACGTTTACTCAACCGGTCAACCCGGCGACCGCGTCCGACGTGAAGAGCTACGCGATGACCTCGTACACGTACATCTTCCAATCGGCCTACGGCAGTCCCGAAGTCGATGCCTCCACTCCGACCATCACCTCGGCCACCGTCGCCCCCGACAACAAGTCGGTCTACCTCAAAGTCGATGGCCTGAAAGCTGGCAACATCCACGAACTGACCTCAGCCGGAGTGAAGTCCGCCGACGGCCAGCCGCTTCTCCACAAAGAGGCGTACTACACCCTGAATCGAATTCCAAAGTGAGCTGTTGGCAATGCGATGTTGACACTCGGCATTCCCTCACTGAAGGCGACCTCGTTTCGCAACGGACTCACTGAGGATGCGGCATGGCCGTGGTCAAGAAACCTTGGAGTGACCGCGCGGGGATGGGGTGTGCGATCCTGTTTCTGCTGCCGTTCGCGGCGACGGGAGTCACCTGCGCCGTGATGGCGGTTTGGCACATGTGGTGTTGCTGGGATGCTCAGTCTTCTTGGACGGAGCGACCCTGCACGATTGTGCGGGCCGAACTGAAGGCTCAACACGGTGAAGGGACGACGTACAAGGTTGAGGCCGAGTACCAGTACGAGTTCAACGACCAGCCCTTCACTGGAGACCGCGTTTGGTTTGGGACCGGCTCGGACAACATCAGCGGCTTTCATGAGAATGCTCATCGTGAACTGGAGCAGTGCCAAAAGCAGGGCCGTCCGTTTCGTTGTTTCGTCGATCCGAATGACCCTGCGTCGAGCGTCCTCTATCGCGACGTTCGATTTGAGATGGTCGGGTTCCTGCTGATGTTCGTTCTGGTTTTCGGTGGCGTCGGCGTGGGAGGCCTGTGTGGTCTGGTTTATGTCTCACGCCAAACTCGGCGCATGAATGACGCCCGCGAACTCCGTCCGTCTGAACCGTGGACTTGGGACGAGAGGCTGCAGGACGGGATGTATCGACCACAGGCAAGCTGGGTGGGGATCGTGCTAATTGCCCTCTTTTGGAATTCGACCAGTTGGACGGGTGACACTGACTGTTCTGATCGTGGAGTGGAAGAAGGGCTTCTCGTGGATGTGGCTTTTCATGCTGTTCCCGGTCATCGGTGCCGGTATGGCATGGATGGCCGTGAAGGCGGTTTGGCACCGATTGCGTTTCGGCCTGCCCGTATTGACCGTTCGTCCTTGGCCGCTGTTCTTGGGCGATCCGATTGAGGGGACGATCGACTTTCCCGCCGTACGACCTTGCTCACCCGACCTCAACATCGAGCTGACGGTCCTCAGAAAGTCGACTACCGAGGAGAGTCCGGACACGGCGTTGTTCCGGGAAGCGACCAGCATTTCCAACGATGGCACCGGTTCCGCGTTTCGTCTCTCATCGCCCAGCGGTCTGCCTCGAACCGCGCTGCTGAATGATGAGTCCGGTACTCAAACGGCCAAGTGGCAAATCAAAGTCACCGGTTCTGAAGGGCCGTCGGACTTTGAAGCGATCTATGAACTGGCCGTCTTCCAACGTCCCGCAACTCAGTAACCGGGGTCTTCACAGCATCTCTCGGATGGTTGGTCTCGCCCCGCCGTCAGATCACGTAGTCGGGTGCCTCAGGCATGAAGACACGGACGTTGCGAGGGGCGACGAAGACTCGGTCGCCCGTCTTGATGCGCAGTTGCGCGTAGCGTTCCAGATTCAGATCGACGTTCAGGGCGAGGCCGAACTCTTCCGAGAAGACTCGGACTTTGGCGACCGATCCGGCCGGGTTGATCTGCGTGACGCGGACTTCGAGACTCGATGTACCGATTGGCGTGTGTTCGATGTCGAGTTCGTGCGGTCGCACGTAGGCGGTCGCTTGGCGGGACTCGGCGTGGGGGTATTCGGGATAGGCGACATTCAGCGCGCCAAGCATGGCCATGCCGTTCTCGACTCGTCCGTGAAAGACGTTGACGTTGCCGAGGAAGTCCATCACGAACGGAGTGGCCGGGTGATCGAAGACCTCCTGCGGCGTACCAGACTGCTCGATGTGGCCGGCACGCATGACGACGACCCGATCGGCCACCTCGAAGGCCTCTTCCTGATCGTGTGTGACGAAGACGGTTGTCAGGTGAATCTCATCGTGGAGCTGTCGCAGCCACTGGCGCAGCTCTTGCCTCACTTTGGCATCGAGTGCTCCGAAGGGTTCGTCGAGCAGCAGAATTCTTGGCTGTACGGCCAGTGCGCGGGCCAGGGCAACTCGCTGTCGCTGACCGCCCGAAAGTTGAGACGGATAGCGTTGGCCAAGCCCTTCCAACCGGACAAGGTGGAGCAGTTCACGGACACGGGCATCGACTTCAGCCTGTGGCTTTCGACGGACTCGCATTCCGAAGGCGATGTTTTCGTAGACCGACATGTGGCGGAAGAGGGCGTAGTGCTGGAAGACGAACCCGACTTGCCGATCTTTAGGCGACTGATGCGTGACATCTTCGTCTTGATATAGCACGAGACCTCGGTCGGCTCCTTCGAGACCTGCGATGATGCGCAGCAGCGTGGTCTTGCCGGAACCAGAAGGTCCGAGCAGCGCCAGCAACGAACCGCTGGGGGCTTCGAGGCTGACATCGTTCAACGCGGTGAAGTTGCCGAAATGCTTGGTCAGATTTTTGACGACGATACTCATGATGGCCTGTGTTTGTGGTGAGTGGTCTGTCACGTCCCCTCGTCCCGGATTTGCTGGCTGAGGGTGAGGGGGCTTCTGTCTTGGCTCGCCCCTCACCCTAGCCACATCGGAACAGTGCGGGAGACATGAGCGGTGGTGTCACGTTGATGCCTGTGTCTCCGCCGCCTCTTTCAATTCCTGCTGAGTCTTTCGTTCGAGAACGATCTTGATGAACAACGTGACCAGCGCGAGCGAGGTCAGCAGTGACGCAACCGCGAACGAGCCGGGGTTGTTGTATTCCTGAAAGAGCTTCTCGACACGCAGCGGCATCGTGTCGGTCTGTCCGGCGATGTGGCCCGAGACGACATAGACCGCGCCGAACTCACCCATTGCCCGGGCGTTGCAGAGGATCACGCCATACAGCAGCCCCCACTTGATGTTGGGGACCGTTACGCGCCAGAACATCTGCCAGCCGTTCGCACCGAGGCTGATCGCCGCGATCTCTTCATCCGAGCCGATGGCCTCCATCACGGGAATCAGCTCACGCGCGACGAAGGGGAGCGTCACGAAGGTCGTCACGAGAATCAGCGCCGGCAGCGCGAAGGCGATCTTGATGTGGTGCTCGCGCAGCCACGGGCCAAAGTAGCCCTGCATACCGAACAACAACAGGAACATCAGCCCGGCGACGACCGGCGAGATCGCGAACGGAAGATCGATGAGCGTTGTCAGCAGCGTGCGACCGGGGAATCGGAAGCGCGTGATGGCCCAAGCCGCGGCGACTCCGAAAACCACGTTGGCGGCCACCGAAACCGGCACGACCAGGAACGTCAGATAGATGGAGTGCCGCGTGTCGGAATCGCCCGTGAGGTTCTTCCAGTAGACACCGGGTCCCGCAGCAAACGCCTGATAGAAGACGCTGACCACCGGTACGATGATCAGCAATCCAATGATCGCCATCGCCGTACCGATCAACGAGTAGCGGAGCCAGGCCGGATCCTGCTGCGCGGCGCGGCCGTGCGTTTTCGACACGGAAACCACCGGAGGTAGATGCGAGGGAACGCCGTGCATGGTGACCTGTTCGATTTCTGTTGGCATCAAGTCCCCTCGCCCCGGCTTGGGCACCGCCGCTTCGGTGGTCGGGAGAAGGTTAGGGTGAGGGGTCTTCTGGTTTTGATCGAGTGCAAGAGTCCTGTCCGCACACCTCGATCACTCAATGAGCTGACGAATTGGCCGCCTGTGTCCGTCGTTCGAGCAGGTTGATGACTCCCAACATTGCGAACGATGCCACGAGCAACACGACCGCGATGGCCGTCGCCTCGGCGTAGGCGAACTCTTCCAATCGCGAGACGATCAGCACGGGAGCGATCTCCGTCTTGAAGGGCATATTGCCCGACACGAACACGACCGAACCGTACTCACCAATCGCGCGGGCAAATGTCAGCGCGAAGCCCGTGATCAGTGCGGGATACAGCGCGGGAAGCAACACCATCGTAAACGTCTGCCAGCGGCTGGCTCCCAAACAGGCGGAGGCTTCCTCCAATTCGGCGTCGAGGCTTTCGAGCACCGGCTGCACCGTGCGGACGACAAACGGCAGGCCGACAAACGTCAGGACCAGCACGATGGCCAATCGCGAATAGGCTCCCTGGATCCCCAGCGGCACCAAGAACTGCCCCAGCCAGCCGTTCTTGACGTACAAGCTCGAATACACCAGTCCGGCGACCGCCGTCGGCAGCGCGAACGGCAGATCGATCAGTGAATCGAAGACCCGCTTGAATGGGAACTCGTAGCGGACGAGAACCCACGCCAGCAGCAGACCGAGCACGGTGTCAATGGCCGCGGCGATGGCCGCAGCTCCGAACGTCAACAGGTACGCCGCGCGAGCCCGTTCCGTCCAGACAGCCTTCACCAACTGTTCGCCCGTCAGCGACGAAGCCTTCGTGAACAGCGCGATGAGCGGAATGAGAACGAGGATGCTCAGGTAAAACAGCGTGATGCTCAGGCTGATCCTCATGCCGGGGAGTATGCGCCGCGTGTTCATCATGATTGACCTTGATATCCCACACCTTAAGTGCCCAGCTCGCGTCGGCCGCGACCAAAGCCCGCGTGTTGTAAGGTGTGAGTTGGAATTGGGGGTAAGACTCAGTTTTGTGCGGTAACACGTCTCATTTCGGAAGATGTTTGAGTTCCAACGGTTTGAGTTCCTTGGTTCCCGGTGCGATTGTGATCTTCAGTGGAGAGCTTTCTGGTTTGCTGTATGTCGCCGGCGCCAAATTCGGTCCGAACTGAGTCTCGCCATCGACGACGACTGGTTTGCTCCAGACGACGGTGATCACGAAGTCACCACTCGGGGCACCATCATTCGGATCGAAGGTACTCAGCGCAAAAGTGCCATCCGCCGCCACGCTTCCGCGGGGACGCAGCTCCGCAGGCACCTTGGAACTTGAGCTGGGGTGCAGGACGACATTCGCTCCCGACATGGGCTGGCCCTCAAACAAGGCCCGTCCCTTCACCGGGTGAACCGCCACGGGTCGAGACGGTCCGAGGGTCGCGTACCAATAACCGAGCAGTCCCACGATCAAAACACTGCACACGGCGGCAACCATCCGAATGTGAGGTTGCCAATCGGTCCAGTTGGTGAGATCGGACAGCGAAGTCGAGGAACCTCCCGAGAAGGTTCGCATCGGAATCTGCTGCGACACGGGCCGTCGTGCAACCGGGCTGGAAATCGACAGTCCGTCGTTCACCTTAATCACACCCGGAATTCGCTGTAACAGGATCAACAGCGTGAGTCGCTCCGTTTCGGACGCCACATCGCCACGGACGGTAATCACGCCGCGTTTCACGTCCATGCCAATTCGAGCGAATGAAGCCGTCTTCTGCTGTGCCAGACAATCTGCCACTCCTCGCAAGACTTCGTCATCCGAGGGAACAGCCTCGATGTCCGAGGCGGGTGCCAGACGAGATGCCGTAGTCGCGGTGGAAGCGACGATCGCGTGGCGTCTGTCACTCGGAGGTTTTCGATGCTGCGGTTCCGTAACGACGGAAGTTGCGGAAGCGGTTGGCGTGAAGCGTTCCTGTGGCTCGCGCTGCGACGGTGGAACGGTGGCGGACGCCGACACCCGACTAGAAGAGACAACTGGAATCACCGGTGAGATTTCGGTGGGTTTGACCACCACAGCAGAGATCGAAGTTCCAGTAGTCGGCATCTTCGGCGGAGGTCCGGCGAGTGTCACCGCGGCCTGCGCCTGTGACTTGGCAATATTGAGTACTTCCGCAGCGCGAGCCACCATCGCCGCGGCGTTGAACAAGCCGGGAACGTTGGCTGCCGCCACGGGCTGACCGAACTGACCGTTGCGAACGAACTCAGACGATTTCAATTGACCAAACTTGGCCAGCGTAAACACGTGCATGAAATCGACCGGGCCGAACTCGATGCCGTTCATCCAACCCCACCAGTCACGCTCCCGATTCTGGGCGGTGGACCGTGTCAACTCGGCCTTCGCCTGTTCTTCGACCGCTTGATAAGCGGCTTCGCCTTGGGCAATTAACGCTTGTGCGATCTGAGCTTTGGCCTGTTCATACGCGACTTGATAGGCGATCTCCAAATCCCGTTCCGTGTACATGGTCGCTGGCGGCGGCGCGGTGCTGGTGGCGGATTGTTGATCAACCACATCAGGCTGATCGACGGCAGGTGTCTTCGACTTCGAGGCACTTGGAGTGACTTTCTTTTCGCCCGCTTGAAACGGCAACTCCGCCATCAGCCGCCCCACCGAACCGACCTGCCGCCACTGGCCCTTCGCACCAAATCTCACTTCATCGTCCGTCAACATCTGCCCGCGTTGTGCACATTTCACGAGGCCATCGAAACTCATGGGGCCGAGTTCCGCGCCACTCAAACGGCAATACCACTCGTCGGCGCCGCCGTTGACTGGGACCGGTTCGGAACCTGTGCGGGACACACAGGCCAGCGTCACTGCCATGTCCGGCCGTTCGTCCAGGTTTTGGTCTCGATGTTGCGGCCGCCCCGAAAGTGATGTGGAATCTCTTTGAATCACTGAACCAACTCCCGAGTTCACCGACATCACTCAGCCAATTGCTGCTGTCTAAGTTCGCCCTGTTGGGCATTCCGAGTTGGAAGCAGGAACCGGACGGTCATCTGTCCGGTTCCTCGTGACTCACGAGTCGAGGGGTTTGTTCCCACCCGACTCTTGCAAACCAGTCACTTCAATTGGCCAGAGTATTCGCTTCAATTTCACCGTTGCCGCGGGTGAGGCCAGCAATGAAGGTTTTGAAGTCCACGTTCTCGGCCAGGAATCGCACACTGCCATCACCAAACAAGAAGTGAGCTCCGCCCGTGTGGAAGGAGAACGACTGGCTGGTGGAGTGCGTGAGGAACGTTGGGTCTGGATAGGTGGCACTAGCCTGAGCACCGTTGGTGGCGTTGAATGGGACCGGGTTACCAGTGATCGTCGTGACTGCCGCAGTGCCCGTGGTGGGGGTGATACTCGACGCGATCGCTGCTCCATCGGCTTGCTGAGCGGTCGTCAAAATATCGCTGGCAGGTCGGCACCAGCCGCCACCGTTCACTCGGGCTGTCGGCAAACTTCCTTGGACCTTTGGCCCCCTGCGGTACACCGCAGGACGACCGGCCGATTCGCAATACATCACCGTGTTCGACAAACCGTCCGTGCAGTCGGCCAGCTTCGGGTCACTGTTCTGCGTGAGCAGACCGGGATAGTACTCGTGGACGTTTGCGGTCCCCGCAGTGGTCGGATCGGTATATAGCCCGGTCAAATAACCAGCCGGGAAAACGGCTGTCGGCAGCAACTGCACGGCGGCATTCACACCCTTGTTTGGCGAATAGTCCGTGTTGGCGACCATGTTCGCGGCATAGCCGGATGGAGTCGTAGCGGTATCTGGGTCACCATCCAGGACCGATTGCGTCGGATTGGATGGGCAGATCCAAGACGAAATCCGTGTTGAAACAACAGCCCTCTGAGTAGCGTTGGGATCGCTCCACTGCAGGGTCTGATCGTACTTGTTGTAAAGCGGAGCCTGATCGATGTATGGAAGCAATCGAGTCAAACCAGAGATCCGCTTGGTCCCTGTTCCCGGCGGACGGTTGCTCGACGGCAGGTGCTTGTACGTGTCGTGGAAGTTGTGCGCGGCGATGCCAAGCTGCTTCAGGTTGTTCTTGCACTGAGTACGGCGGGCCGCTTCACGAGCTTGTTGCACAGCCGGCAGCAACAGCGCAACCAACACCGCAATGATCGCGATCACGACGAGCAGCTCAATCAGCGTGAAGCCGGCGCGGCTGGCGAGCAAGGAACGTCGATGCACCGACGTTCGCGAGAAACTCGATTCAAACTGGATCTTCTTCATGACGATTTCCCTTGTGAACTGAACTAGGTAACGAATGGAAAGGCTTTAGTGTGCTGCTAGAACACGGCAGGCGTGGCGATCCATCGCACACGTCTCCTCAGTTGTGGGGGGCTTCGTCAACAACAACGCAACATGATGCAGGTCTCCTTTTGAAGGCGATGGACATACGAGCGGGGGAGTATTCCGTGAGACTCCGGACGGCTTGGCGACTCCTTTCACCAAGCCGTTCTGCCGAGTCGTGACTGGTCAGCGGCTACTCTTTGTTCGGAATGTCGGCCGGACGATAGATGCCGTCGAAGATCGAGCCTTCCGCGAAGAACTTGCCCTGGGCTTCGTCCCAGTTCGCCACCAAGTCGGTGATCGGGAACAGTTTGATTGACTGGAATTGACTGGCGTACTTGGCGGCCACTTTCTCGTCGGTGGGCCGGTAGTAGTGCTTCCCGATGATCTCCTGACCCTCCGTTGTGTAGAGAAAGTTCAAGTACGCTTCTGCGGCCTTGCGAGTCTTCTTCCGATCAACGACCTGATCCACGATGGCGATGTGCGGTTCGTGCAGAATGCTGAGCGGCGGATAGACCACCTCCAGCTCTCCTTTGTTTTCTTGCACTTCGAGATAGGCTTCGCTTTCCATCGTGAGATGCACGTCGCCGATGCCCTTCATGGCGAAGGTCGCCGTCGATCCACGAGCTCCCGTGTCGAGCACCGGTACGTTGCGATAGAGCTTCGTGACGAACTGACGCGCCTGTTCCTCTGTGCCACCACCCAAGACCACACTTCCCCACGCAGCCAGAAAGCTCAGCTTTCCATTGCCCGAGGTCTTCGGGTTGGGAGTGACGACAACCACGTTGGGTTTGGACAGGTCGGACCAATCCTTGATCCCTTTCGGGTTCCCCTTCCGCACGACGAAGACAACCGTTGAGGTGTAGGGCAACGATCGATTCGGCAACCCCTCTTCCCACCGATCCTTCAGCAGCCCCTGCTTGCGAAGAGCGTCCGTATCCGACCAGATCGAGAGCGTCGCGACATCGGCCTCCAAGCCATCGACGATGGATCGCGCCTGACTACCCGACGCACCATGTGACTGCTTGATCGTGAGCGTGTTGCCCGTCTCCTGCTGGTATTTTGGGATGAACGCCCGATTCAGATCCTTCCACAATTCACGAGTCGGATCGTACGAGACATTCAACAGTTCGAAGGTTTCGCCTGACGGATTGGTGTTCGTTCGTGACTGGCAGCCAGCGCCCGTCAGAGCGATCAGCAACAGGACGCTCATTGAGAAAACTCGGTTCATTTCTCTAGTCTGCATTCTAATCACCCACTAGGTGGGTGATATTTATGGACATGGAAAACTCAGATGCCGTCGCCACCGATAAACGCTGCTGAAAAGACTTCAAGTTGAGTCACGGGAGCACTCCCAAATACTTCTGCCAAGTTCGCCTCATCCATCAATCGGGACGTGTAATTCCGGATTTCCAGCAGGATGCGTCGGAAACGACAAGTCATTTCTTGGCTGCACTTTTCATAGTTCGACACGGACACACACCCAATCGGAGCCAACAGGCCGTCGAAATGCCGAACGATCTGCCCCATTGAAATCTCTTCCGGCCGCTTGGCCAACTCAAACCCACCGATCCGCCCGGCAATGCTGTTGACCCAACCCTTCGCTTTCATCTCCAACATGATGTGCTCTAAGAACCTACGAGGAACATCATTGATCTCGGCCAACTCCCGGATCGACACCGGCCCCTGCCCGAATCGCTCGACGAGCGTCATCAAGGCACGCAGGGCATAATCAGATTTGCGTGACAGCTTCATCGTCTGTACCTGTCCTGCGACTTGAGAAATAAGCACGACCTGTTGAGTGATATTAAACACGCCCGGCAAGTTTGCCAAGCCCGCTGGAGTAAAAAAATGACCGACTTGAAAACCTTCAAGACAGGGGTTCGTTCAAGACAGGGGTTTGAACTGGATGGCGAAAGTAACGTCATCGCTATTGTCTGGCCGACTCCCACTTCATGCGGTCAAAAGCGAGGCGCTTTCGTTTGAACAATGTTACTCAGGGTCAGAGGCATTGGACCGACGCTTGCCGTTTAATTCGGGTCACGCGATCGTCTCGAACTTCAGCCAGATGACGCCGCCGAGGACGATGGGGGTGCCGTCGGTGAGGGGGTAGTTCTGGCCGGCTTGGGCGAGTTCTTTTCCGACTTGAGTTCCCGTATTGCCGGGGAGTGGTCGCAGTGTGAACGTCTGCGTGTCGCGGGCGCGCAGGACTTCGGCGTGGCGGCGCGAGACCTTGCGCGACAGGGACTCGTCCACCAACGAACTGAGATCGAGATCGGGGAAGTCACCGCGCACGGCGTCTTGTCGGCCGAGGACCACGACATCCTTGTTGATGGGGAAGTAGCGCACGGGCTGGCGCGGCTTGGTGTCGGAGTAGACGACCAAGCAGACCGTTCCGGCTGGAGGGCGTGTTGTTCCGGCGAGGGCTGCGGGAGCGGACTCGGGCGGCGCGGGGGTCGGTGGCAGCGAGGTCGCCGATGGGGAGGTTGTTCCAGCGGGAGCGACCGACGAACTCGTGCGTGCTTGCAGCTCGGTGCCGCACGAACAGAACTCGTCCTGATGAGACGCACCAAACGTCAGGCCGCACGCGGGACATTCGCGTTCACCGTGATTCGATTCCGCGCTGTCGCTTGCCGCGCTGTCACTCTCAACGGACACGAGCGACGCGGGGGGCATCGGTGGCAGGGGCGCGAGTGCGGGAGGCGAACTCGCGGGCGCAGTCGCTTCCACTGTCGAACCGCACACATGGCAGGTCTTCTGCTCGGGCTGAAGGGCTTCATCGCAGACGGCGCATTGAGGCATGGAGGCTTCCTTCACGAGTGGTGCGAGGAGGGATGATCGGGACGGTGAAACGACGCGGCTTTGCCGCAGCCAAAGTAGCCTTCATCGCTCCGCGTGAAGTCAGCCGAATGTGAGTCAACCATGATTTGACAAATCGGCACCGAACTCGCGCTCGGCTTTCTTCACGCGGAGCGATGAAGGCTTCTTTCAGGCAAATCAAATGCGCGCAGCCCGACAAGATTTCGAGACCTAATAGTACGAGGATCGTTCCGGCTCAAAAATCATCGACCTCTTGGACGGCGATGGCTCCCTCGACTTTCGATGACGCGGCCAGTGAGCGGTTCATCATTTCTTGTGTGATCGTCCCTTGCCGAACGTAGTCGTCGCGCATCTGGCGATAGATGTTGAGGTTCGCCTGATCGCCCTGTTCTTCAAACTTCTTCACGAGGGCATCGAGCAACTTGGCGACGACGTTCTTGTCTTTGGCGGTCGCCTGCCCTCGTTCGAGCAGATCACGCTTCTCTTGCAGGAACAGCAACTGGCGCTGAGTTTCCGCCTGCGTGATGACGCGCCGCACGTCGCCGGTGCGCATCAATGTGCGGGCTTCATCGGCGGTTGATTCGATGGCGATGTTCGCTTCGACGCGACCGCCCGTCACGCCGAGAGCCGGAACGTCAAACGTGAGCGTCGCTTTGGCGAGTCGGAACCGGCCGGCATCGCGGGCGGGGACCGTGCTGCGGAACAGCACCTCGTAGACCTTGCCGCGCTCCATGTATTCCAACGGGATTGAGACCGTGTTGCCTGCGTCGGGCTGCATATCGCCGACGAACAGGACTTCGGGTTTGGTGCGATAGAGTTCGCGGACGAAGATTTCGGGCGACAGCCAGAGTTGCAGCGAGACGTTGGTCGCGAGGATGTTCTTCTGGCCGGTGAAGACTTTGTCGAAACAGTCTTCGGCCTCGCGCTCGTTCTTGAGATTGTCGAACGCGCCGCCGAGAGTTGTGCCGCAGACCTTCATCAGGAAGTCGGCTCGCGAATCGCCCGTGCCGAGCGCGAAGATCGGCAAGCGGAATTCTTCTCCTAACTGTGTCGCCTCGCGTAACGCGGAGTCTTCGTCGCTGTCTTCGCCGTCGGTGAGCAACACAATCCGCCGCGTCTCCGACCGACTCTCGGCTCCCGTGAGTGACTTCTTCACGGCACCAAACGCCAGTCCCAGTGATGTTCCTCCGCCGCCGACATCGACCAGTTGACGAACCGCATCGTCGAGTTCGCGGCCTCGCGCCAAACCTTTCGCGAGTGGGTAGGCACCCTCATCGAACGCGACCAACGTCATGCGGTCGGACGGTTCCATTCGCTCGACCAAGCGACGGACGACGTTGACCGCGACCATCCGGCGACTCGGGACCGACGCGACGACCTCGGTCATCGACCGGCCTTCGACCGTGGCGGTACCGACGACCTTCGCGTGCGGATCGGGTTCAATCAGCGTGTTCATCGAGCCGCTGACATCGACGATCACGATCAAGTGCGCGGGGAGACTCGCCGCGCCCGATGATTCAAGTAGCGACCCCAGCCGCGCGCCGTTCGGCTTGATCGTGACGAGGCTATAGACATCCGCCGACCGACCGTTCAGCACGGCCGGTTGGTCGAGTTTGCACTCCAACAAAAACTCTTCGGCCACGATCAATCCTTTCCAAACGATGTCCAGTGATGGAGCGAATGCCTGATGCACACTAACCCGCAGCGTGAGCGAGGGCGAACGTTGCGAACGACCAACAATTCGGAGAGATGATCATCGCGCGTCCTCGCTTACGCTTCGGGTTGGTGTATTTGCCATTCGGCGAACCGCAGCACGATCGCGGTGATGTTGTCTCCGTAACCATTCGGCTCGGTCGATGAGGGGAGGCGTTGCTTCGCATCCGCCGCCGCGACCAGGTGTTCCGCGAGTTGCTGCGATGCGAGGTCTCGACCAGCCTCCATGATCGTGGCGAGGTCTTCCGGTTCGAGAAAGACCCGCTCTTCGACGAGGCCGTCCGAGCACAGGACGATTGTGTCACCGGGCTTCAGTCGCCAGTGACTGATCTGCGGTCGTGCTCGCTCGACATCGACGACCAGTTCACCAGACTCCGTTTCGCGGCACGCTCCCAAACAGAACCGCAGCGCCTTGCCCGCAGCGCCGAGTTCCTGAACTTGTTCGGGTGGAGTTCCGAGGGCGAGCTGTGACGAGGCGACATCGCCGTCCACCGTCAGTTGCTCGGCGAAGCCGTTCGCGACGAGATAGGCGCGACTGTCACCGACGTTCGCGAGATGCAATTCGTCGCCATCAAGAATGCCGATCAACGCGGTGGTACTCATCAAGTCGTTGTCGCGCGTCGGGACGGGACGGTCCGGGAGTGAGAGGGCTTCGCGGACAATCGCTTCGCTGGCGGCGACGCACGCGGCGTCCAACACTGTCGGCCACGCGGGTTCGTCAGCCTCGGCGAGCGTGGCCAACTGGCTGCGGATCGACGTGAGCAGCAGCTCGCACGCGAGGCCGCTCGCCAGTTCACCGGTTCCGACCCGTGCGTGCGTCACACCGTCGGCCACGATCAGCAGTTGAATCTCACGCCCGCAAACGGTCTCGCTCACGACGACGGCTTGGTCTTGGTTCACCGCGCCAAGGGCCGACTTCGCGCGACCGGGTGCAGTGAGCCAGCCGAGGTCGATTTGCGAGCGCGGCCCAAACGACGGGTCATCCACACCAACCCGCTGCGTGAGCAAGGATGCTGCGAGTGCGTCTGTGAGAACATCCTTGCTCACGCGGCGGGTTGGTGTGGAAGCGGCCGCGCATTCGAGTTCCTCGATCAGTTCACACGTCGTCGCCGGACGATGGGCCACGTTGATTGAGAGGGCGCGACGGAGGACTGGCCAGATTCCGACGGGCAAGTCTGGACGAAAGACTCGCAGCGGCGGCAACTCAAATTCAAACGCCTCCAACCCGCGACCAGCAAACCCACCGGGCCACAACCCAGCCAAGCGATAATAGACGAACAGGGCGAGGTGATAGACATCGGTCCTCGGTCCAATCCAGTCGTCGTGAAAGCGACAGACTTCGGGGGGCGAGTACTGTGGCGAGATGCGTGCGAGATGGCTGGGACAACGCCCGATCGGGAACAGCCGCCAGTCGAGATTGGTGACGCGCACGAGCGACTCGCCCACTTCGATCGCCTGCGGATCGAACTCCAGCCAGACGTGCCCCGAGTCATGGAGGCCCGTCATGGCAATGTTGAGTAAACGAGCGACTCGCAGCGTCTCTTCGAGCAGTGCGGAGATAGGACTGTTCTCATTCACACCAACCCGCAGCGTGAGCGAGGATGAAGTTGATTCGACGCCGATGAATTCATCGCGCTCGCTGGCACCGTTGTCCTCGCTCACGCTGCGGGTTGGTATGGTGAGATTGCTGTTCAGATCGTTCGGTCCCGCCGGCGGAGCGTCGGGACTACGGTTGTTCCAAGACTCTGCCGCGATGATTGCGCCGCCGCCGAGTTCGATCACATGCACAAGAGGCAAGACGGGGAGCGAGACCGCTTGACGTGATCTCACCTCCGGCGCGAGGTCCGGCCACAGCGCGGGGCGAATTGCGCGGACACGGAACGCGGCGGCACCCACATTCACCTCGAATGCACGACTCGGGTCATCAGGCCAACCGACACTCAGTGCCGCGAGACTCCACTCGGAAGCCATCGCCGAATTCACGGTGGAGGTGGCGTCGATCAACAGAGCAGGGAATCCCAGCGGGGAATCGTTCACCGCTGCGGGTAACTCCGACTGGCAATGCTCGCAATACGCGAGGTCGAGCGACACGCGATCGCACCGAGGGCAACGCGCTCCCGCCGGTGGCACACTCTGCGACATGCGAATCAGCCCCGCTTCAACATCGTCGGTCTCGATGGCGATAAAGCCGAGCCGTTCATACCGGTCGTTGCGACGACATGCAATGCGGCTGATTCCAAGAACAGACGGTGTTCGAGTTGGTCCGTGGCCGATGAACTCGGTTACACTCCGGCCACAATTCACACCAACCCGCAGCGTGAGCGAGAAGGTGCGATTCGGAATGACAGGCGTTCGCGGGACTCGCTTGAACGACGACATAAGTGATCGTCCTCGCTCACGCTGCGGGTTGGCGTGTCGGGGGTTAAACGACGCGACCTTTGGTCGCAAACAAGTCGCCTTCATCGCTCCGCGTGAAGGAAGCCGAGTGTGATGCGGACAGGGATTGGCATCGTCATCGTCCCACTCCCAATCTGCTCTCTTCACGCAGAGCGATGAAGGCGACTTTCAGACAATCCCAATGTGCGCGGCCCGACAACATTTCGGGATCGAGTGTTACGTGAGGCACATCTCACAACATCATTCAGGTGCAGAAGCCATGTTTCACGATTACACACGCCGGGCGGCTTTGAGGATCGGTGGCCTCGGGATGTTGGGGCTGACGTTGCCGAAGCTACTGCGAGCGGCGGAATCGTCCGGCGGTGAGAGCGCGATTTCCGCGCGCGCGAGGCGTGCCAAGTCGGTCATCTTTCTCTATCAGTTTGGTGGGCCGAGTCATCTCGATTCGTTCGATCCCAAGCCCAACGCACCGTCCGGTGTGAGGAGTCAATTCGGGGTGATCGACACCGCCGCGCCGGGCATTCGCATCTGCGACCAGTTGCCGAAAATGGCGCAGGTGATGAACGACGTGACGCTCGTCCGGACGGTCCATCACACGATGAAGAACCACAACTCGGCGGCCTATTACGCGCTGACCGGCCACGCGCCGCCGCTCGACGACATCCGGCTGCGCGACTCGCAAGAGTTGTTTCCGGCGTATGGCTCGGTTGTCGATCGACTCGCCCCCACCACGAACGGGATGCCGACGTTCGTCGCGTATCCGCATGTCTTGCGCGATGGCGAGATCACGCCGGGGCAGCACGCCAGCTTTCTCGGCAAGGCGCACGATCCGCTGCTCGTGACGAGCGACCCGAACGAACGTGGCTTCTCACTTCCTGAGTTGTCGCTGCCGAGTGGCCTCACCGCCGAGCGGCTTCAAAACCGGCGTGAGATGCAGCAGCTCGTGAATCGCCAGACGAAGCTGCTCGATTACTCCGCCGCCGCGAAAGGGCTGGAGGCTTACTACGAAAAGTCGCTGAGCATGTTGAACTCGTCCAAGGTCCGCGATGCCTTCAATCTGTCGGCCGAGCCCCAGGCGATCCGCGACAGGTACGGACGGACCACGTATGGGCAAAGTTGTTTGTTGGCGAGGCGACTCGTCGAAGCGGGCGTCAAGTTTGTGAACGTCTACTACTCGGACAGCATCGGCGGGAGGTTCCCAAAAGACGGTTGGGACACGCACGGCTTCGACAACACGCGGATGTATCCGATTCTGAAGGACTATCACCTGCCACTGGTCGAGCAGACGTTGCCGACGCTCATCAACGATCTAAAGGAACGCGGCTTGTTCGACAGCACGCTGATCGTCTGGATGGGCGAGTTCGGGCGGACTCCCAAGATCAACGACAACATCAGTCGCGACCACTGGCCACAGTGCTATACCGCGCTGCTCGCGGGAGGCGGCGCGAAGCGTGGCTTCGTTTACGGCACGTCCGACAAGCAAGCCGCTTATCCCGACAAGGATCCCGTCCTGCTGGATGATCTCACGGCAACGGTTTTCGCGCTGATGGGCCTCGATCCCGAGACGGAAGTCCGCGACAAGCTGAACCGCCCACTCCCGATCTCGGCGGGGAAGATCGTGACCGGGGTGATGGCGTAGTCGATACGTAGGACGGGCATTCTTGATGCGCCCGCCAAAAGTCGCCTTCATCGCTCCGCGTGAAGTGAGCCGAATGGCGAACGACGCGTTTTTCGGAATTTGGGTCGCTGGTGACTCGGCTTTCTTCACGCGGAGCGATGAAGGCGACTATTTGTCGGTCACGTCACTCTTGCCCGTCCGCTTGATTGAAGACAGGGCGGGCAAGAGTGCCCATCCCACAGTCCCGCAACCCGCTCCTTTGCGACCTCTTTTCGTCGCGGGTACACTCCGCCCGCGATTCCCCTATTTCAGCCCTTCTCCAGCAGGCAAAACACCGATGGCTCAATTCTTTCCTGACGTTCCTCACATCGAATATGAAGGCCCCAAGAGCAAGAACCCACTCGCGTTCAAGCACTATGACCCCGAGCAAAAGGTCGAGGGAAAGAAGCTCAAGGACTTGATGCGGTACACGGTCTGTTACTGGCACACGTTCCGAGGGACCGGTAGCGATCCGTTCGGTTCGGCGACGTTGCAACGACCGTGGGACGATGGCACGAACTCGGTGAGGAATGCGGTCAAGCGCGTTGATGCGGCGTTCGAGTTCATCGAAAAACTGGGCTGCCCCTTCTATGCCTTTCATGACCGCGATGTCGCTCCGGAAGGTGATACGCTGGCCGAGACGAACAGGAACCTTGATGCCGTCGTGAAGGCACTCAAGGCGGCTCAGGAACGGACGGACATCCAGCTCCTGTGGGGCACGGCCAATATGTTCTCGCACCCGCGCTACATGCACGGCGCGGCGACGACCTGCAACGCGGATGTTTTCGCGTGCGCGGCGGCTCAGGTGAAGAAGGCCCTCGAAGTGACGAAGGAACTTGGCGGAGCCAACTACGTCTTCTGGGGCGGTCGCGAGGGCTATCACAACCTCTTCAACACCGACATGAAACGCGAACTCGATCATCTCGCCAAGTTCATGCACATGGCGGTCGATTACGCCAAGCAGATCGGCTTCACGGGCCAGTTCCTCTTCGAGCCAAAGCCCAAAGAACCGACGAAGCATCAGTACGACTTCGATGTCGCCGCGTGTCTGAACTTCTGCCGCGCGAACGGGCTGATGGAGCACGTGAAGATGAACGTCGAGACCAACCACGCGACGCTCGCCGGTCACTCGATGATGCACGAATTGGAATACGCTCGCATCCAAGGGGCACTCGGCAGCATCGACGCCAACACCGGCGACCCACTGCTCGGTTGGGACACCGATCAATTCCCGACGGACATTTACCTGACCACGCAGTGCATGTTGGTGATCCTCGAACAGGGGGGCATCGCGCCGGGCGGAGTCAACTTTGACGCGAAGGTCCGTCGTGAAAGCTTCGAGCCGATCGATCTCTTCCACGCTCACATCGGCGCGATGGATGCCTTCGCTCGCGGAGCCAAGATCGCCGCCGCCATTCGCAAAGACGGCGTCCTCAAAAACTTCGTCAAGAATCGCTACCGCAGCTTCGATGAAGGGATCGGTGCCGAAATCGAAAGCGGCAAAGCGACGTTCGAGTCGCTCGAAAAATACGTCCTCGGCAAGAAGAAACTCAACCCAAACGAATCGGGCCGCCAAGAGATGCTCGAGAACATCATCAACCAGTTCCTGTGACAAGTTGAATAGCGGTTCCATGACGACGATGAGTTCTGAATAACGGATGCCCGGCCGCGTAATGCGGCCGGGCATTTTGTTTTTCGGGGCATACGCCAATGAACAACAGCACTTCCGCGACAGCCGTCACTTTGGGAGGATCGTTTCGATCATGTCGCACGTCCTCACAACCCGGCTTCCCGTTGGTCGATACTGATGTCATATTTGCCCGCCCTGCACTTGGTTGGCTCCGGATTTCGTGAGGTCTCTCATGCTGACGTTGAATGGTTCGCGACTCTCCTCGTTTTGTGATCGCGTGACGCGGCGATCGTTCATGCAGATCGGCGGGCTGTTTCTGGGTGGGATGACACTGCCCCGGTTGCTGCACGCCGAACAGGCAAGTAGCGCGCGAGCGGCATCCGGTGGAGTCCCGTCGGGCAGTCAGCGCCAGCGCGGCGTGATCATGATCTACATGCCGGGCGGGCCGCCGCATCAGGACATGTACGATCTCAAGCCCGACGCGCCGTCTGAAATGCGTGGCGAGTTCGATCCGATCGCGACCTCCGTCCCCGGCATCGACATTTGCGAACTGATGCCGCGACTGGCGCAGCGGATGGACCGGTTCTCGATCATTCGGTCATTGGTCGGTTCGGACGGTGCTCATGCTTCGTCGTTGTGTGTCACCGGCGCGCCTTACGGGAATAAGGTGCAGGGAGGCGCACCTCACTTCGGGTCGCTGGTCTCGGCCGTGCAGGGGCAGACACATCGCGCCGTGCCCGCCGTCGCCGATCTCTCCGAAATCATGCAGCACGCGCCGTACAACATCGGCGGGCCGGGGTTCCTCGGTTCGGTTCATCAGCCGTTCCGACCGGACGGTGAGACGAAGGAGAACATGCAACTGCGTGAAGGTCTATCGCAGCGCATGGACGACCGCCGCTCGTTACTCACGACGTTTGACCGCTTTCGGCGCGAGACCGATGCGCGGAGAACGCTTGGCGGGTTGGAGACACAAGTCGAGCAGGCCCTCGATGTCCTCACTTCCAGCCGCGTGATGGAGGCTCTCGACTTGAATCGCGAAGATCCGAAGGTCCGCGAGCGGTATGGAACCGACGACGAAAAGATTCTGCCCTACTCGTACCTCGGTTATCGGGCGCTGGTCTCGCGGTTTCTGGTGGCTCGCCGTTTGATCGAAGCGGGCGTGCGGTGTGTCACTGTGTCGTTCGCCGACTTCGACTGGCATGGAGCGAATTTCGCTCACGGTCGCAAAGTGCTGCCGGTCTTCGATCAAGCCATCACCGCGCTGGTGGACGATCTCCACGATCGCGGTCTGTCGGACGATGTGAGCGTCGTGGCGTGGGGTGAGTTTGGTCGCACGCCACGCATCAATCCGGCGGCGGGTCGCGACCATTGGCCTCAGGTGAGCAGTGCCCTGCTCGCGGGAGGCGGTATGAAAACAGGTCAGGTGATCGGTTCAACCAACCGCCTTGCCGAGGCCGCTCAAACGCGACCGGTTCATTACGGCGAAGTCCTCGCCACGCTATATCACAACCTCGGGATCGACATCGACGCTGCGACCGTCCGCGATCCCTCCGGGCGTCCGCGCTATCTGATCGACAGCCACCGGCCGATCCCCGAACTGATCGGGTGAACGCACGGGTTGAACGAACAACGGCGCGAGATGACTCGCGCCGTCGGTCCATCTGCTGCTCGACACAAGAGTCCGCCTACGCCTGAATCAGCAACTGCGTCTGTTCGGGCAGATGTTGGGCGACACCTTGAATCGTGTCGCCTTTCATCGTGCGCCAGAGTGCGCCACGTTTGGATGTTCCGAGAATCACGCGGTTCACGCCGTAAGTGACGGCAAAGTCCACGATCGTCTCGGCGATGTTGTCGGCAACGGTGTAGAGGAACTTCGCGGGAACACCCGCCGCTTTGGCCTGCTCTTGAATTAGCAGCGCCACTTTCTGTGCTTCGGGATCCTCACGAAGATCAGGCCGGTTGGCGGGGCCGAGCATTGGAACGGCAATGTGGCGGACGTACAGGAACAGCGCTTCGGCATTCGCCTGCTTGGCCTGTTCCAACGTGAACGCGACCAGCTTCGGGTTGCCCTGCGTGGCGACAAGGAATCTCAGGCCGCTGGTATCGGCAGGCCGTTCCGCCCCGACGGTCGTGATGTCTCGAAGCTGTTCGACCAGCGCCGACACCTTGCCGCCGATTGCTCCACGATTATGCGTGATCCAGCGCGCGGCCATCCCTGATAGCACGATGACGCCCGCGAAGGCGAGTGCGTGGGGTTTCTCGTACGCGATGGAAATCCAGACGGCGATCATCAAGACCGCCAGCATCGACATCAGGGTTCGTTCCCACCTTTTCAACGGCAGGGTGAACGTGGTGACGCAGCTCCCCAAGTTGACGGCAACAGCTCCGACAACACCGATCGCGTACAGGTCGGCCAGATGCCCCACATCGGGAACCGCCAGGACGGTGAGCAGCGGAATGATCGTCGCGATGGCCAGCGGGATCAGCGGCATCCCCCATTTGTTCAAGCCGCCGAACGACTGCGGCAACTCACGGTCGCGAGCCATCATGTATTGAATGCTCACCAAACCGGTGATGGCTGTGTTGACGGCCGACAGCAGCAACAGCGCGAAAACCACGGCGGCAACCGCCGCGAAGGCCGGCCCGACGTAGTAGTCGGCGATGACGCGCAGCATGTCCTCTTTGTGAGCGGTGTACGGATCGACTCCGCCTTTGCCCAGTACCGACAACGGGATCGCCAGCATCGCCAGCGTGAGGACGAGGTTCAGCACGACGATCTCGATCAGCACGATCCAGATGGCGCGCCGCGCCGTCCGTTCGACCGGTTCCACCATGATGCCCGTCATGTTGGCCACGGCCTCGACCCCCGAGATGGCGAGGATGATCGCGGTGAACTGTGTCCACCATTGAATCGGTGAACCGGTTGCCGCTTCAAGATGGACCTGCGGCAACGACGGTCCCGCCGCGACGGCAATGACCATGCTGAACGCGATCGTCAGCACTGCCGCGACCAACGCCGCAGTCCCCGCCTTGGTCGGACCAAAGATGTTCACCAGCCCCAGCACGGCGATGCTTCCCGCCGCCCAAAAGGCCGGGTACGGGATGTTCAAATAGTGAAAGGCATCCAGCGCCGAGAGCGAAGCCGTCACCACGTAGTCTGCGCTCAGCAACAGTGCGCCGAGCATCGCCAACGATTGCGACTTCTGCTTCGCCGACGAATAGACGCCGCCGCCATCCGGATACAACCGGCAGATCACCGAGTAGGCCCAGCCGACCGCCAACAGCAGTGCCGACATCGCCAGCATGAACCACAACGCCGCGTGCCGCGTGTGCATGAAGCACAGTCCCAGCACGTACAACCGACTCGTCCCCCAATCGCCGTACAACATCGGTCCGGCGTGATACCAGGTCAACTGGCGCGGACGATTCCCATGAACCAACATGTCTTTAACTCCGAGACGCAGCACTGGTCTGCCGGGCGAGGCCGATCCGACCAAGGGACCGGTAACAGAAGCAGACCGAACGCGGTTCGCGACGACTGCGGAAATGTCACCCGCAGTGTCCGTGTACCGACTTTCGATCTCTCATCCTCGACGCGCTTACGAGGTTAGCTGACGGGCTGGGAGTCGAGTGATCTCCCTCGGGCAGGATCTTTCTTCCCAACCGGATTAGCCCCAAAAGTGTGGTTCCCCCGTTCCGCCGCAGTCAGGCGGATTCAACGTTCGTCACAGCGTGACCAGTGATGACTGCGTCTCCAACACGGAAAACCGTAGCAGGAACGGCGCGAGTTGCGAAGAGATCACTCCGGCATTGCTGTTGCCACAGGGTGTTGCTGAGGCGGATGTTGTCAACGGTCTCACGCCCCTACTTCGTGCGCGTGACGTGAAGCGAAGCCAGCCTTACGCTAGATTGTCTCGCGTTCAAGAACGCTGCTCCACAGACACTACATCCACGGGAGAGACGACATGCCACGCTCTGTGTTCGGGTTGATTGCCGTTTGTTTGGTTTCCCATTGGGCGGGCTCCGCCTTTGCGCAGGAGACCGCCGTCAAATGGGAGCGGATCAAGTTTGAAGACGCCTTCCGCGCCGAGGGGGTGGCGGTCGGAGACTTCAACAAGGACGGACGGCTCGACATCACGAATGGTGAGGCGTGGTATGAGGCTCCCGCCGACGCGAACATGTACAAGACCGGCAACTGGGCGATGAGGCCGCTGCGGCCTGAGGGGATTCGCCGGTACATCAACGATGGCGCGTACAGCAACAACTTCGCGCTGTGGACTCACGACATCAGTGGCGATGGCTGGATGGACATCATCGTGATCGGCTTCCCCGGCGTGCCGTGTCACTGGTTCGAGAACCCCCAGAACAAGCCCGGCCCGTGGAACCAATACGAAATCTGGCACAGCGCGGCGGGCGAGTCGCCTCAATTCCTGGATGTCACCGGCGACGGCAAGCCCGAGTTGGTGATGACCTCCGAAACCGAACAGATGATGGGCTACCTCGAAGTCCCGACGCCCGAGATGGCGAAGAAGAAGTGGGACTACCGGCAAGTCAGCGCGGACAAGCTCGGCCCGTTGGCTCATCGTTACTACCACGGTCTCGGCGTAGGAGACCTCAACCGCGACGGCAAGCAGGACATTTTGATTCCCGCTGGATGGTGGGAGCAGCCTGCCAAGCTCGAAGGTCCGTGGGCGTTCCACAAGCACACGCTCAGTGCCAACGGTGAGGGAGGCTCACACGCCGCCGCCGACATGCACGCCGATGATCTCGACGGCGACGGTGACAGCGATCTCATGATGAGTTCCGCGCACGCTCACGGTGTCTGGTGGTTCGAGAACAAGGGCGAAGGGAAGTTCCAACAGCACGAGATCGACACGAGCTACTCGCAGACGCACGCCCTGCACTACCAAGACATCGACGGCGACGGCGTGAAAGACTTGATCACCGGCAAGCGGTTCTATGCTCACGGCTCGAAGGGTGATCCCGACGCACTCGGCGAAGTCGTGATGTGCTGGTACCAAGTGAAGAAGGGCGAGAAAGCCGCACCGACATTCACCAAGCACAAGATCGACGCCGGAACCGACACGGGCGTTGGGACGCAGTTCTTCGTCGGCGACATCAACGGCGACAAACTGCCGGACATCGTGCTGTCGAACAAGAAGGGGACGAACATCCTCGTGCAGAAGCGGTAAGTAGTTGGCGTTATACTTTGCGCGGTAGGTCATGAGGCTTTCTTGGTGAGCCGGGCGGCGTAAGCCCCCCGGTTCTTTGAATCTCCCTGTCGTCTGAAAACAGGGCTTGGTTCAACTGGAGGTCATAGCCAAGCAGAAGCCTCCGGCCCCCTCGCCCCGCAAAGCCGGGGCGAGGGGGCCGGAGAAGACAACTGAGACCCAAAGCCACACCTGTTTGAACCAGGCCGAAAACAGGGCTAACGCCGACCCGCTCGGAGGCCTCGTCATCTGCAGCGCGAGGCATGGCTGGAGTTCCGGATGACTGTTTCGGGCTGAACATCAAGGAGTAGACGATGGCATCCGATTCACTGACTACTGATTCACTGGCAGCACTGATGGAGCACTCTTGGTCGCCGCAGCCCGAACCGGCGCGGCTTGTGCAAGCGTTGCTGGATGACTCGCTGCAACGCTGTTCGTTCGCTGCGGACCTCGCGCGGCGGATGCTCGCTGAGTCCGGGACGAGGTTGCTCGATTGGATCGATCACTTGGGCTTGGACTCGAATGATCCGGTCGTCGGTGAACTCAGCCGCGTCGGTTATGTGAGGTCTGCTCTGGAAGCCGCCACGGCATCATCGAACGGACCAGGCTGCGTCGCGGGTGCCTGTTCGGATCGACACGGCCACGCGGTCGATGAACTCAATACCGCAGACGCAGTCGTGACGGATGACCGCGACGAGCGGGGTCGCTCCGATTGCCTCAATGCCACGTGGGAGCATCCGCTCGGACTGTTCCCGCGTGTGAGGTCTCTTCCCGCGACCTGTTCGACGAACGGAATAACCCGTCAGCTCGCGATCAAAGTTGAGTCGGTCGTCGATTTCCTGGCGGCTCACGGACTGACGCAGGTCGAGATCGAAGGGCCTTCGTTCGCGTCTCTGCGCCGCGCGCGAGTCGCCAGCGAGAACGGTGTCGAACTGTGGGTCGTCGAACGACACGGGTCGCTCGCCTTTGAGTCCACTCTGAGCGAAGACGTTCCGCTCGGCGCGATCGCTCACCACTCCGAAGCGTTCCGGTTGCGGCACCGTGAGTTCGAGCACGATGCCGACGGGTTCGCTCACGCCACGCAGCTCGTGGACGCCGCGATCGCTGATCTTGGGCGCGACCGCGCGTGCGACTTGTTCTTCGCCGCCGAGCGTGAATACTGGCTCCGTCGGAACCAAGCGGGTCGAGTTCAAAAGGGACGGCAAGACAGACTCGGCTCGGGCTGGGCCAATCACGATCACCACACGTACCGTTCGAGCCGAGCCTGCTTCGCGCTGCTGATCGGGTTCCTCGAACGACTTGGCTTCGTCTGTCGCGAGCGGTTCTATGCGGGACGCGATGCGGGCTGGGGTGCTCAAGTCATCGAACATCCCGTCACCGGCATCATCATCTTCGCCGACGTGGACATGTCTCCCGAGGAACTCTCGCAAGACTTCTCACACGAGCCGCTTTCGCCGCGCGACCAGCTCGGCACCGTCGGTCTGTGGTGTGGTCTGCACGGCGAAGCCTTCTTGCAGGCGGGACTGCATCATCTCGAATGCCAGTTCGACTTCAGCGCGACCCGCGACCAACTCAAGCTGGCGGGAATCGACACGATGCCGCCGTTCACCGACTACCCCTATCTGCGACAAGCCTTCACACGCGGCGACCATTGGCCGGTGAAGCCTCACCGTATCGAACGTCTCCGTGCCGCGAGCCTCATCACCGACGAGCAGGCCCACACGTTCGTCGCCAACGGCGCGCTGGGGTCTCACTTGGAAATCCTCCAGCGCAACGACGGCTACAAGGGTTTCAATCAGAAGGGAATCAGCGAGATCATCGCCGCCACCGATCCCCGCCGAGCGGGTCACGCAACGTAGGGTAAGCGTCTCGCGTGCCCATGCCTGATTTTGTTTCGCGCCCGCCCCCAGAACTACGCAGAGAGGACATCGAGTCATGACGGAGCGACATCGAGTTCGGCCAGCGTGGTTGGCCTTCACGTTTAGTATCGCGTTCCTTGGTACATTGGTCGTGCGAGCTGAAGAGACCGATCCGCGTCGGCCTGCCGCGATTGAAGCCAAAGAAGTTCCCGTGGTCCCTGCGGAACTGATGGCCAAGCTGGCTCAGTACCAGAGCGTGCGCGGGGCGAGTTTTCGCGGGTTCGCTCCCGACGGAAGCGGCATCTTGATCGGCACGCGGTTCGGCAACTCATCGCAGTTGCATCGGGTCTATGAGCCGGGAGGGCGACGGGAGCAGATCACGTTCTTCGATGAACCGGTCTCCGGCAGCTTCCTCCCCAAAGCAACCGACGGTGCGATCGTGATGCTGATGGACTCAGGCGGCAACGAGAACGATCAGGTCTACCTGCTCGACCGACAGAAGTTCGCGACGACGCGGCTGACCGATGGCAAGTCGCGCAACAAGCTCGGAGCCGTGCGGCCCGATGGTTCGCAGATCGTTGTGACGAGCAACCAGCGGAACGGTCGCGATGTGGACCTGTATCTCGCCGATCCGCGTCAGCCCGGTTCGATGAAGCTCGTGATGCAGGTCGATCAGCAAACGTGGAGCGCGTACGACTGGTCGCGCGATGGGAAGACGCTGCTGCTGAATCGGTATGTCTCGGCGAACGAGTCGTACCCGGCGCTGCTCGACGTGGCGAGCGGCCAGCGTACCGAGTTGCCGCGACCGACGAAGGACAAGGCGGCGTTCGGGCCGATGGCGTTTGCGGTCGATGGAAAGTCGATCCTGATCGCCAGCGATGCTGGTGGTGAGTTCAGTCGCCTCGCGCGGCTTGACCTCGCGTCGCAGAAGTACACGTGGCTGACGGACGACATCCCGTGGGACGTGAGCGACATCGCGGTCGAACCGATCACCGGTGACATCGTGGTCGTGGTGAACGAAGACGGTGCGAGTCGCCTCTATCTGCTGTCCCATGGGGACGGTTCGCGCCGCGCGTTGAAGCTGCCGCTCGGCATTGTCTCGGGGCTGGAGTTCTCGCCGGATGGGAGGCGGCTTGGGTTCACATTGGCGCGCCCGGACTCGCCACCCGATGCGTACTCGCTCACGGTCGCAGAGGGCGAATTGACACGCTGGACGTTCAGCGAAGTCGGCGGTCTCAACCCGGCGTCGTTCCTCGCGCCGAGCCGCATCCAGTTCAAGTCGTTCGATGACCGGATGATCCCGGCCTACTACTTCCGCCCGCGCGTTGCCTCGTCGTCGAAGAAAGTTCCCGTCTTCATCAGCATTCACGGCGGGCCGGAGTCTCAGTACCAGCCGTTCTTCTCGCCGATCATTCAGTATCACTTGAACGAGTTGGGGATGGCGGTGATCTGCCCGAATGTGCGCGGGTCGAGCGGCTACGGCAAGACGTATCTCGCACTCGACAATGCTGAGAAGCGCGAGGACAGCGTGAAGGACATCGGCGCGTTGCTCGACTGGATCGCACAGCAGCCCGAGCTGGATTCGTCGCGCGTCGTTGTCTCGGGGGGATCGTATGGCGGTTACATGGTCCTCGCGTCACTGACTCACTTCGGCGAGCGGATCAAGGCGGGGATCGACAACGTCGGCATCGCCAACTTCGTGACGTTCCTCGAACGGACCGCTCCGTACCGCGTCGATCTCCGTCGGGCCGAGTACGGAGATGAACGCGATCCCCGCATGAGAGCCACCTTCGATCGCATCAGCCCGCTCAACAACGCCGACAAGATTCGATCTGCTTTGATGGTCGTTCACGGCCGCAACGACCCGCGCGTCCCGTTCTTCGAGGCCGAACAGATCGCCGCCAAAGTCCGAGCCAGCGGCAAGCCGGTCTGGACACTGTTCGCCAACAACGAAGGCCACGGCTTCGCCAAGAGGGACAACAGCGACTATCAACGCGCGGTAGAAGTCCTGTTCCTAAAGCAGCATCTTGGAATCGAGTGAAATGCGGACATGCGGTCGCAAGGAGTCACTCATTCATCCCGGTTGTGGGTTCGTCAGCCGGTCGCGATCTGCGCTACGTCCTCAATCACAACGGCCTGACGCGCGAGACGACGTTGTTGGCTACTTCGCGGGGTACTCGATTTTCGCGGTCGTGCGTTCGCGCGTGATGGTCGTTTGCCAGAGTTGGTCGGCGAGGCGTTCGACGATTTGCGGGCGAACATCTTCCAAGCTGAGGTCGCCTGGATGGCGTTCGGTCACTTGGATCAGGTGGACTCCGAACGTGGAGACGATCGGCTCGCTGATGTCGTTCCCTTTGAGAGCGAACGCGGCTTGAGAGACCGGCGCGGGGAGCTTGCCTCGAAAACCGAAGCGGCCCACGTCGCCACTCTGTTCGCGGCTGGGGGCTTCCGAAAATTGCTTGGCCGCGTCGGGGAACGACAGCTTGCCCGAGACGATTTGCTCGCGGATTTCCTTCATGCGCGCGACCAAGCCAGCGGGGTTGATGTCGGTGGCGCTGGCGTCGCGTTTGAGGAAGACTTGTCGGGCGCGAAGCTGAGTTCCGTCGAACTCGGTCCGATGTTGCTCGAAGAACTCGCGCACCTGCGGCGTGGTCACGGTCTGACGGACATAGACCTGCCACGCAAGGGGTAGGCCGAGTTCCTGCTTGAGCCGCTCGGACGTGTAGCCGAGCTTCGCCAAGAACGCCTCGGGGTCTTCGCCCAGCTTCTTGAGGACCGACTCGGCATGTTGAATTTGGAACTGCACATCGTCGGCCGGTGCCTGAATCTTGCGTTTGGCCAAGAACTCACGGACGAGCTGTCGTTCGATCAGGCGTTCGATGAGTTGCGGTTCACGTGCGGCTCGTTCATCCGGCTTCACTTGCTGAGTGACCGCCGCGAACTCGACATCTCCCGCCGTAATCGCCTTGCCGTTGACCTTGGCCACCACCCGCGCGGCGTCATCCGCACCGAACACGCCGCTGATCGGAAGCCATGCCACCGCGAACAACACCGACAACCAAGCAGTCTTCATGACGACTCCGTTCTGAGATGACACGCATCGCATGTCTGACCTGAATCAGCAGCATCCGGATTGAATAGGCAGGCAATGGGAACACTGATCTTCGCTAATCGACACTGATTGAGATCAGCGTAGATCAGTGGCAATGAGTGTTCTCAAGTCTTCATCAACGTCGGTAGCGTTTCCTATGCGGTGAAACGAGTCACGCGCCCGAACGGGTGAGCGCTTGGAAGCGGGCGAGCAGGTCGCGAGTGATGGGGCCGGGTTCGCCCGATCCGATTGTGCGACCGTCGAGGCTGACGACGGCGACAACTTCGGCGGCTGTGCCTGTGAGGAACATTTCGTCGGAGACGTAGAGGTCGTGGCGCGTCAGCGAGCATTCTTCGACGCGATAGCCCGCTTCCGTCGCGAGCTGCATGACTGCGTTGCGTGTGATCCCTTCGAGGATCCCCGCGTCGGGACCGGGTGTGCGCACGACACCGTTCTTCACGAGGAAGATGTTGTCGCCGGTACATTCAGCCACCTCGCCCTTATGGTTGAGCATCAGCGCCTCGACCATGCCAGCGTCGGTTCCCTCGATCCGCGCGAGGATGTTGTTCAGGTAGTTGAGCGACTTGATCCGGGCACTCAACGCACCGGGATGGTTGCGAATGGTGCTGGCCGTGACGAGGTTCATCCCCTTGGTGTAGGTCTCGGGCGGATAGAGCGAGATCGTGTCGGCGATGACGATGACTTGCGGGTTGCTCGTCCGGCGTATGTCCAAGCCGAGGCTCCCCGCTCCGCGCGTGACGACGAGCCGCACGTAGCCATCACCGATGTTGTTGGCCTTCACGGTTTGTTCGACGGCGTCGATGACCTGTTCGGGCGTCATCGGGATGACGAGTCGAATGGCCTTGGCACTCTCGAAGAGTCGGTCGATGTGCTGGCGGTGGAGGAAGACCTTGCCGCCGTAGACGCGAATCCCCTCGAAGACGCCGTCGCCGTAGAGCAGCCCGTGATCGAACACGCTGATCTTGGCATCGGCTTCGTCTACCAACTTGCCGCCGAGGTAAATCTTCAAGGCCATCGAAAGGGTTCCCGTGATGAAACAGCCCGGCACAGGGCCGGGCTGCGAGTCGTGACTGTCAATGAATGACCAACGGAAGGTTGATCGACGTGAGTCGGATTCGTGGAACGATCACTGTTGAAGAGAAGCGATTGATAAATGACAAATGACAATTGCAAATTGATAAATGAAAGACTCGCGTCTCGTCTTTTGGTTCGTCATTTTGCATTTAGCAATTACCAATGATCAATTTGCAATAGCCTTTCATCGCTCTCACGCCGGTTCGATCCGACCTTCACGTAGTTTCACCGTGCGATGTGCTTCCGCCGCGATGAGCTGGTCGTGTGTGACCATGATAATAGTGAGGCGTTCCTGCTCGTTCAACTTGGCCATCAGCTCGATGATGCCGCGCCCGGTCGCTTGATCGAGGTTGCCGGTCGGTTCATCGGCGAGCAGGATTTCGGGGCGAGCGACGAGTGATCGCGCGATGGCGGCGCGCTGCATTTCGCCACCGGAAAGTTCGGACGGACGGTGCGTCAGACGATGGCCGAGTCCCACGCGGTCGATCATTTCGCGAGCGCGATCTTGGTACTCGCGCCGCCGCTGCCAGTAGCCCCAGATCGAGTGGCGGATCATCAGCGGAACCAGCACATTTTCCATGAGGCTCAGTTCGGGGAGCAGGTGATAGAACTGAAAGACGAAGCCGAAGACGCGGTTCCGCAATTCGTCGCGCGTCCGTTCGGACAGGTCGTCAATCCGCTGGCCGTCGAGCTGCACTTCGCCCACGTCGGGCGCGTCGAGCAGACCGAGCAGATGCAGCAACGTGCTCTTGCCCGACCCCGACTGACCGACGATCGAGAGGAACTCACCCTTGTGGACCGAGATGTCCACGCCGTGCAGCACGGGGACTTGGTGGTCTCCCTTGCGGTACGCCTTTTCAACGGCAATTGCCGCAATCTGCGGTTCGGGCATGAGTGGCTTCTCGCGAACTGGGGCCGTGGAAGTGGACAGAGTTGAAGAGGGATGAGAGGTCGCGCTGGCGGTGGGCATGGTTTCCGTTCCTGGCCGGTGAGGCGGGTCCGTTGAGTCAGTCAAATGCCACTGCTTCGGAGTCTTCGGAGAAGCAGTGTTCTTCGCGAGGTCGTCACTCGATCGTCACTGCTTCTTCCGAAGACTCCGAAGCAGTGGCACATCTCACGCGGTCGCCTGTCTCACACTACCGTTCACTCGTGCCTGAGTGCCTGCACCGGTTGCAGTCGTGCTGCGCGGCGAGCGGGGAGGATACTGGCCACGACGGCAATCGTGATCGCACCCAATGCGACCCAGCAGACCGTGAAGGGGTCCACGTGAGTTGGAATCTCTTTGAAGTAATAGATCCGCTCGTCGAACACCTTGTGACCGGTGATGATCGTGATGATCCCTTCGATCTGGTTGATGTAGTGAACGAAGAGCAACCCCGCGACGACGCCGACACCGCTGCCGACCATTCCGAGCGACAGGCCGTAACTCAGGAAGATCGACATCACGCCGGAGGAGCTGGCCCCGAGAGCTTTCAAGATGCCAATGTCGCGCGTCTTCTCGACCACGATCATGAAGAAGATCGCCAGAATGCCGAAGCCCGCGACGGCGATGATCAGGAACAGCAGGATGTTCAGGATCGACGATTCGACATCGACCGCCGCCAGCAGCGGCCCCTGTTTTTGTTCCCAGGTGCGCACGGTGTAGCGATCGGGTGTGAACTCGGTTCGCAGCAGTTCGACCACTTTGTCCGAGTCGCGATAGTCCTTGAGTCGGATCTGCACGGACGTGATCGCCCGCGACTCGGAGCCGTCCTCGTTGGTTCGGATCATCTTGCGAACCTTCTGCAAATGTTCGAGGTTGCAGAAGACGAAGTTCGAGTCGTACTCACTCATGCCACTTTGAAAGACATCGACGACGGTCGCGTCGAAATAGGCCCCGGTGGGGATCCCTGCCGTCGCCGTGGTGATCTTCACATCGTTGCCGGGGCGAACCATGAAGACGGTCCGCATCTCACCCGATTGCTCGTCCTTGTGTGGAAAGCTGATGAGTCCCGCGCCGATGTAGACACGTCCATCCTGTGGCTGAGCAATCGCGGCGACATCTTGCATCGCGACGTTCTGCACAGCGCCGTCGAGTTCCGCGAATGGGTCATCCGCCGCGCCGCGCGGGGCCGGTTCGTGTTGCCCCGCTTCGCCATGCCGCTGCTTCTTGAGTTCTCTCAACATCTGGGCGCGTTGGTGGGTGATCTCAGCGACGCGCTGTCGTCGTTCGATCGCCGAGGCCGTCAATTCCCAACCCGGTTTCTGGTCGAGAGGCCGCTCGGCGGGAGTGACCTCTTTCCCATCGGGCTGAGCGTGATAGCTCTGCAAGTAATCGACCAACGGGCCGACTTCCGATTTGCTCTCGGGGTCGATGCCGATCAACGTGACGGGGTGCGGAATGAACTGGCCGCCGTATTCAAAGCTGAGCATCCCGTACATCTCGACCGTGGCCGTGACGCCCGCCACGTACTTCCCGATCAGCTCGCGAACGAGAGCCTTGTGAGACTCCGCGTCCGGCTCGCCATCGGTGCTGCGGGTTTCGATGACGACATCGGCGAGAACGCCCTTGATCCGTTCCCGCATCTCGCCACTAAACCCGGCCATGACCGAGTTCACGACGATCATCGTCGCCACGCCAAGCGTCACGCTGATGACGCTGGCCAAGGCAATGTAGCGCGTCCGCAGATAGCGCTGGCAGAGAATCAACTTGTACATGAGCCAGTCCTTTGGCAATGGGTCGCGGGGCGTTAACCGCCTGCCGCGTTCGTTCCGTCGGTCATTTTGTCCTGATGTCGTCCGTCGCCATTGATCGCCCAGATGAACTGAACTCATTCAGCACTTGGGCAATTGCCTAAGCAACTTGCCGGTTCACAAGCCGATTGTGATCGAGACAGCCCATTCGGGGAAGAGCTTCTTGCGAAGAGTCGGTCCTCTCCGTCCACAACCTACGCCGAGTGTTCCGGCTTGAGGAGAGGGAAGAAGATTACGTCGCGGATGCTGGTCGTGTTGGTGAGCAGCATCACGAGGCGGTCGATGCCGATTCCCATGCCACCGGCGGCGGGCATGCCGACCTTCAAGGCTCGCACGAAGTCGTGGTCCATCTTGGCCATCGAGTCCTCTTCGGCCAGTCCCTGAAGTTGAGTGCGGAACAGTTCTTCTTGCAGACGCGGATCGTTCAGTTCGGTGTAGGCGTTGGCCAGTTCCATGCCGTCCACGAACATCTCGAACCGCTCGGCGATGGTTGGGTCCGACTGCTTCCGCTTCGTGAGCGGGCACATCGACGCGGGGTAGTCGTAGACGAAGATCGGACCGACGAGCTTGTCTTCGACGGTGGCCTCGAAGACATCGTTGACGACCACGTCGTGGTGACGGTTGGCCGTTTCGATGTGAAGCGTTTTCGCGACGGCGATCACTCCCTCGGCGTCGTGCATGTCGCAACCGGCGTGTTCGCGGAAGAGGTCGCCGTACTTGGCTCGTTGGAACGGCGGCGTGAAGTCCACGGTCTTGTCGCCCCACGGCAGCACAGCCGTTCCGTTCGCGGCGATCGCGGCGTTCGAGATCAGCTTCTCGGCTAGTTCCATCATCACTTCGTAGTTGGCGTACGCCTGATACAGCTCGATCATCGTGAACTCGGGGTTGTGAGTCCCATCGACGCCCTCGTTGCGGAAGACGCGACCCATTTCGTAGACCCGCTCGACCCCGCCGACCATCAGACGCTTGAGATGGAGTTCGAGGGCGATCCGCAGGAAGAGCGGGATGTCGAGCGCGTTGTGATGCGTCGTGAAGGGCCGCGCCGCCGCGCCCCCAGCGATCGCGTGCAGGACGGGCGTCTCCACTTCGAAGAATTTCTCGCCCCGCAGCGTCTGACGGATCGAGTCGATGATCCGGAGCCGCTTGAACATGCGGTCCAAGACCCCCTCGGTGTAGATCAGATCGACATAGCGCTGACGGAGCAGCAGCTCTTTGTCTTGCAGGCCGTGGAACTTTTCCGGTGGCTGCGCGAGCGACTTGCAGAGGATCGTGAGGCCCGTCACGAGAATCGTCTTCTCACCGGTGTTCGAGACGCGCGTCGTCCCATCGACGCCGATCAGGTCTCCCAGGTCGAGGCACTCCAGCAGCGACCACATCGCCTCACTGGCGTCCTTTTTCGACAGCATCAACTGGATGCGGCCGGTGTAGTCCTGGATGTGAATGAAGTGGAGCTTTCCCTTGTCATTCCAGCGGAGGATACGCCCGGCGACGCGCACGACCGGACCTTCCGTTCCCGCTTCGGTCGGACACTTTTCGCGAGCCTCTTCGATGGCGATGTGCCCATCAAACCGCTGGCCCCACGGGTCGATTCCCATCGCCTCGATCTTCGCGAGCTTGTCGAGACGGGCGGCTTCCAAACGATCGGGGGTGTCGGACATGATTCGCAGTTTCTGTCTGTGAAATAGGGGTTTTCTGGCGTTTCCGACGGGGCGGAACTATGGGTGAATCGCCATCCAACGTCAATGGCATGGCCGAGGATGGAGCCAAGTAGGGTGCGTGGAGTCTTCGGAACGCACCGGCGAAAAAACACCGTTCCCGCGAGGGTGCGTTCCGAAGACTTCACGCACCCTACTGGCTGAGGCCCACGCACTCTCCGCTGGCCTGCGGACTCTTCATCCGTGTCATCAGTTCCATCCGTGTTTCGCTTTCTTCCTCAGTGTGCGACCTGCGTGGCGACTTGCTTCAAGAATGCTCGCAAGGCATCGACGACCAGCGGCAGGTCGGGGCCGTAGACATCGTTGTGGTCGGAGTTGGGCAGAAGGACTTGTCGCTGGGGAATCTTCCTCGACGACAGAGCCGGTGCGGCGTCGAACAGCTTCTGGCCGAGCGACACCGGGACGATGCGGTCACGCTCGCCGTGCAGTTGGAGGATCGGGCACGTCACGGCGGTGATGTGGCGCGAGGACTCGAAGCGGTCGATCAGCAGCAAGTTGACGGGCAGGATCGGGAAGTGATGTCCACCCGCAGCGACCAGCGAATTGAAGGTGGACTGCACGATCAGTCCGCCCGGTTCGATGTGGTCGCGACAGAGATCGCTTGCCAGCCTCACCGCCGATCCGCCACCGAGTGACTCGCCGTAGAAGACGATCTGTCGGGGCGAGACTCCCAGCGTTTTCGTCGCAAAGTCCCACACGGTTCGCGCGTCCTTCGCGAAGTTCGCTTCGGACGGCTTGCCCGGGTTCTCGCCGTAGCCTCGGTAGTCGAAGATCATCGCATCGACGCCAAGCTCACCGAACGTGTGCAACAAGTGAGACCGGTACGCGCGATGACCGGCATTGCCGGGGAAGACGATCACCAGCGTTCGCCCCTTTTTCAACAGCGTTTTCGGGTCGACGGGCAGCGCGGACTTGGGTTGTCCGGCCACCATGAGCCAGCCGTGCAGAGTCAGTCCATCGTGTGACTTCACTGTGACATCGAAGACCGCATGCGCGAGCTGGCTCCCCGCCGCAGGCAACTCTTTGACCTTGGCCGGATGGTAAATCAGCGATCGTTGGAACCACGCAAGCATGATGAGCAACAGCAGGACAATCCGCAGAGAGGAGATGAAGAACCGCCACGTCAGTGCAGTCGCCTTGCCTTTGGCGGTGTCAGGAGATGCGGGAGTCACCGAGTCGGGAGGTGGTTCAGGCATGTGCAGCCTCGCAATGAGTCATCAGGATTCGGCAAACGCGGGGTAAGCGTCTCGCTTGCCCCGCTCGTTCATGAACAAACGTTATGGACGAGACAAAATGGGCAAGCGAGACGCTTACCCTACGAGTGGGCGGATAGTATCACCGCACGTTTCCACCTCTGTCCACCGGACCTCTGTCGATGCCGAGCCTTCCTGATGAATGATCTTGTCTCCCCCACTTCAACGCCGCCGCAGTCGCGCGATTCATTCGTGCTGCCCGTTCTCGACCTGCTCGGTGGCGTGGTCGTGCGAGGTGTGGCGGGGAGGCGGGAAGAGTACCAGCCGATTCGGAGTCGGCTTACGTCGTCGGCTGTTCCGCTTGATGTGGCTCGTGCGTTGCGTAGTGAGTTCGGTTTTGAGCGGCTCTATGTGGCTGATCTGGATGGGATCGTCCATCGGCGTCCGAACTGGGATGTCGCGTGGCAGCTTGTTGAGGAGGGTTTCAAGCTGCTCGTGGACGGCGGGGTCGAGACGGTTGAGGACGTTCAGCGATGGAGTTCACACGGTTGCGAAGTGGTCGTCGGTTTGGAGTCGTCACGTTCGCCGAGTGACCTCGCCACGATGGTCGCGGCGTGTGAGTCGGTCACGTTTAGTCTCGACCTGCAAAACGGCGAGCCGATGTTGGCGGAGTCGGCGAGCGATTGGAGCCGCGACCCGCGTGAGATCGTTCGTCAGGTGATCGGTTGCGGGGTCTCTCGACTGATCGTGCTTGATCTGGCGGATGTCGGGATGGGATGTGGGACGCGAACGGGTGCGCTGTGCCGGTCGATCCGCACCGAGTTCCCGTCCCTCCACCTGATCTGCGGCGGCGGCGTTCGCAGTCGGGCGGACCTGATTGACTGGCAAGCGGCCGGTGTTCAGCACGTCTTGGTGGCCTCGGCTCTCCACGATGGCCGGTTGTCTGCGGGGGATTGGGAGATCACCAATCACCAACCCGAAGCGTGAGCGAGGGCGTGCGCTGTTGTGGTGACGTGGCGCTGTTTTGATTTTGAGCAGGCTCCCCACCGGGCTTGCCCGGTGGGGTCGCTTGTTTGAGGGCGAGTAGTATGACGCAAGGGGGCAACACAAATTGGCCGACCAGTAGGTTCATTGTTCGCAACTTCTGTGAATTCGCCGCGAAGCAGTTGTCCAAGAGTGCAATGTGAGAAGTGGCCAGTGCAAAATCGCAGAGTGCTCTCGTCCGGAGACACCAAGACGATGAACATCGGCGGTGCGATCGGCATAGTCGTCAAGCCGGGCCATTTGCTGCCGCGCGAACACGACGATTTCCCTGAAGGGTCGAGGCAGTCTGCAGCGACGATCCGAAACTGCCGACGAATGAGGAGCCGGATTCCAAACGTCAACGGGGACATCTCGTCGAGCGTTCCAATGTGAGTGCGATTCCTCCGCGAATCACGAGGTCGGGTGTCTGATTGATGTGGTAACGCTGGTGAAGATCGACGTGATCTCACTCCCGCAGCAACCTCAAAACGACTCCCGGCCCCGCTTGTTCTGTGATGAGTCGCTGCAAACTCGCTGATTGACGCTCGTCTCCGCAGACCAGTAGGATTTCGCCCGTCAACAAACTCATCCTCCGTGACACATCGGCGGCGAGCGGTTTATGAACAGCCTCGGTAAAACATTGGTGGTCTTCGTCACGGCGACAAGCCTCGGCTTCGCGGCGTTCGCGCTGTCGCTGGTCAGCGGTGGTCCCAACTGGAAGGGTGAGGCGGAATCGGCCGAAATCACCGACGACTTTGTCATCACCACGACACCGGGCGAGAAACCGTCCTACGCGGTGAAGACTCGCCGAACGGGAGATGCGGTTGGTTCGTCCACTCCTTTGCTGGCTGAAGTGGTCGTGGCCGCACGACAGCGACAGCTCAAAGACGCCAAAGAACTGCAAACGCAATTGACTCAGAAGATCGACCAGATCAAGCCGGTCATTGCTGGTATCAAAGCACTGATCCCTGTCGATGAAGCGGGTGTGAAAGCTCGATCCGAAGCGTTCGAGAAACAACTCGCCGAGTTGAATACCGCCATTCAAGCTGCGACGACCGACTTCACTGCCAAAGGTGGCGAGATTCAGCAAACACGCAAGACGGCTCAAGAACGACGAGAAGAAGGCTTCCGCCTGAAGAACCAGCTCGAACTGCTCCGCAACGATTTGTTCGCGGCCGAGAAGCAGCAGAAGTCTCTCGAAGACGAATTGATCCGCGCGGAAGAGAATTTGAAGCGGCTGGAGCGGCGCGAGAAGCAGCTCAAACAACAGACGGGCGATTACGACAAGTAGCCGCCGCAGCCCAACGGACGAAGTTTGGAACGAGGACGCGGGGCCGGTCGAGTCGGTGGATCAAGTGCAGGGACGGTCTTTCGTTGTGAAGTTCGATGTGGAAATACCGGTTCCCTCAGAATGAGGTGCTTCGATGACTACGGTTGGCAAAATTCTAGTGGTGCTGCACCTGGTGCTGAGCATCCTGTTCATGGCCTTCGCTGGCGGCGTGTTCACCGCACAGCAGAACTGGCGAAAGTTCGCCGAAGCAAAAAAGGCTGAGCTTGTAAAAGCCGGCCAGAAACAGAAGGACCAGCAGGCGGAGTTCGAGAAGGAACGAACCGACACCGCCAAAAAGCTGACCGACTTGACGAATGACATCGCCAAGCTGACGGGCGAGAAGACGGCTCTCGACAACCAGGCGAAAGACTTGGATGCCAAGAACAAGCAGTTGAATGTTTCGCTGGACGGCCAGCGCGACTTGGCCGCGCTGAATGGTGTCGAAGCGGATGAACGTAAAAAAGAAGCCGATCTCCAACGTGGCAACAACGCGGTCCTCTATCAGACCCGAGAAGAACTCATTACGAGTTTGCAGAAGGCATCGGATGACAAGTTCGCGTTGGAGTTGAAGCTGTCGCAGTTGACCGAAAAGCACGCCGAGATGCTGGCCGATCTGGCGACGATGAAGCGGTTCCTGGCGTCGAAGAATCTCGCCACCGATCCCAAGTTGATGCAGGCTCAAGTCACTCCGCCGCCGCCATTAGATGGCATCATCACCGAGTATCGCAAGGACGCTAAAGGGGGCCTTGAGTACGTCGGGATTTCGCTCGGCAGCGATGAAGGTTTGAGTGTTGGTCACAAGCTGACCGCCTATAGCACGGACGGCAAAGCCAAATATCTCGGGCAGATTCGCCTGACGACGGTTTATCCCGACAAGTCTGCCGGGATCGTCGTGAAAGAAGAAAAAGCGAAGAACGTCACCATTAAAGAGGGCGATCATGTCACCACGAAGCACTGACAACAGCCCGGCTCCGGACATCTACGTGGCGCTGTTGTGGGTCTCACTCTCGGCCTTGCTCACGGGGATCGTGTTCCTCGTCATGACGCTGAACGCCTACGGCTGGAAGGTCACGGCGGGCTGAGTTCATGCTGGCTGAACACGTAGGGTAAGCGAGACGGTTATTCAGCAGGCCGCTACGAACCGACGTATCTCGCGTACAAGCTCCTCGCCACCGCGAGGTCTTCCGTTCCCTGCACGATCAAGCGGCCATCGCGGAACACAGTGAGTTGGAACTCGTCACTCGTTGCTCCCGCCGTTTGCGTTTCGGCGCGCGGTTGGAAACGGAGCAGGAACGGGTTGCGAGTCACTTTTCCCAGCGGCGCGAGTCGCGCGGCGAGGTCTTCCAGTGCGAGGCAACTCGGTTCAGCAGGCGTGATCTGGACCGAGTTCCTGCCGCACAGCACCGTCGATTGCGACGAGTGGCCGCCGTTCAGGAAGTCGCGCCGTTGAGCAGAGCCACACGCGGGACAGTCACCTCGTTCACGCAGGCCACTCACGTTCATCTGACGCAGTGTTCCTTCCCAGACATCGACAATCGTGAGCTTCGGTTCCACGAGACGCCGCTGCCCGGAAAGAATCTTCAACGCGGTGGCCGCTTGCAGTGACGTGACCATGTGAATCGCCGGAGCAATCACGCCCGCCGTGTCACACGTTTCAGTCGTCCCCGGTTCGGGCGGTGACTCGACGATGCAGCGGAGACAGGCAGACTCATTCGGAAAGATCGGCATCGTCTGGCCGTGGCTGCCGACGACTCCCGCATAGACCCATGGGATGCCGGTCTCCAGCGAAACGTCATTGATGAGGAACCGCGTCTCGAAGTTGTCGGTCCCGTCGAGGATCAGGTCCACGTCGCGAGCAAACTCGCGCACGTTCCGCCAATCGACATCGGCCACGTGCGGCTCGAGCGCTACCTGCGAGTTGACTCGCGCCAGCTTGTTCGCCGCAACGATGGCCTTCGGCAAATGCTCGGCCACATCCTGCTCATCGAACAACACCTGCCGCTGCAAGTTGGAGAGATCGACGAAATCCCGATCAACAATCCGCACGAAGCCAACTCCCGCCCGCACCAGCGTATCCGCGAGCACGGTCCCCAACGCACCGCACCCGCACAACAACACCCGCGCCGCGCGAATCTTCTCCTGCCCCTCAACGCCAATCCCGGCAAACCGCATTTGGCGGCTGTAACGTTCGAGTGAGGAATCAACTTCAACTTGAGAGGTCATCGGCGAATCTTCGTCATGTCCCCTCGCCCCGGCTTTGCGGGGAGAGGGTTAGGGTGAGGGGGCTTTTTCTTCGGGTGGACCAGCATAGTCGCCTGTGAGTGTTATGAATTGAGCATTGATGACGGCTCGATTCCACGATAGTGCCGCCCCCCTCACCCAGCCGGACTCTTGAGCCCGCATCGGAGGAAGGTCGGCTCGACGCCGAAAGACAATGGCTTTCATTCGAGCATCACCGACGGACTCGACGGGAATCATCTTGATCCCTCGCAACCGAAGGATCGGTGACTGACGACGATATTCGTCCGCTTGGAACTGATGCAACGTGGGCCCGACCGCAATCGCCGTACTGAATCCCTGATCCAACACAGCTTGCTTTAGGAGTCCCCTCGTGATGCCGACACCCCAGTAGTCGATTTCAAGTCCGCGCCGGTCTGCCCCGTTTTGACCCACCAACTCGTTGTAATAGCCCAACTGAAGGGGGCGAAGTTGCGTTGAAATCGCGAGCGACCACGCCATCACAGCCAGGAGCAGACTGCGGGGAATCCAAGGAAAGCCGAATTGAGAACCAAAACTCCAAGCGATTCGCATCCCGCGTCCCACGAAGATCGCCCACAGCGGGAAGACCGTCAGAAACAGCCGCTCGCCGTCGTACACGGCGACTCCCGGCAGAGCGAACACGATCAGCGGAAACACCGTGCAGGCGAGCAGCAACCAGTCGGAGTGCCTTGTCCCCTCGCCCCGGCTTTGCGGGGAGAGGGTTAGGGTGAGGGGGGCTTTCGGTGGAGGGGCGACATTTGAATCGCTCGAAGAACCAGGGGACTTACGTCCCCCGCTCAGAAAGGCGAAGAGGGGCTGACGCCCGAAGACAGATGACGCGCCCCACGCGCCAAGCAGATGCAGCCCCACCGGCACCGTGACCGCGAACATCACGAACGGGTAGTGCCACGGGACTGCTTTATCGGCGTAGCGGACTCCGAAATAGAAGCAGTGGATCGTCGAGCGGTTGGTCGTGCGACCGAGGTATTCCAAGTAGTGGCCGACCGGGTCGAGCCACAGATACGGCCAGAGGACGAAGAAGACGACATTGGCCGTTACACCCCAGACGAGCAGCGGCACGATCACCTTCGATCGCCAACGCCACAGTGCCCAAGCGATGACGGGGAGCGGAATGAGGATCGCCTGAATCTTCGTCAGCAGCGCGAGGCCCATCACAACGCCAGTCAGCAGCGCGACGCGACGCGATGGCGGCGCGGAGCCATTCCACCAATGAGCGATCGCCAACACAGCGGCAGTACACGTCAGGTTCGTGATCGTTTCCAGCGACGCGATGTGAGCGTGCCCGTACAGACGTGGCATCAGGACGAGGGCGAGGCTCGCGAACAGTCCCTCCCATTTCGCACCCGCATCACATCCGAGCGGGGGACGTGAGTCCCCCGGTTCTTCTGACAGTGAAACCGAGCGCGAACCGCACGGCACATTGATCGAAGAACCGGGGGACTTACGTCCCCCGCTCAGAATGACCGGGGGCTTACGCCCGTTACGTCGAAGTGTGACGAACGCTCCGATCATCCAGACCGTCAGTGCGAACGCCGTGGCCGATCCCGTGCGGGCACATGCCGTCACGCAAGGCCCTTCCGGATCGAACGGCGGGAAGAGCCACCACGTCAAATGATGATGCACGCCGAGCCAGTAGCGTCCCAATGGAGGATGATCGGGCAGGTAATGGTTCTCGGGTTTGAACGCCTCGACCGACGTGCCGGGAACCAAATTGAGCCAGCCCAACGCCTTAGCCTGTTCGACCAATAACACACCTTGCTCGACGTTGAATATCTCATCGACCGTCAGCCCCGGTCCCTCGGGCATGGTCGGGTAACTTCCCGCCGGATCAATCGCGATGACGATACTGACCCACGTCACAACAGCCACGAGGGCCGAAGGCCAAGTGGTTGCCAGCAAATGTCGGAGGGATGTCAGGACGTGTCGCATGGAAGCCGATGTTATCATCCGCCAATCCTCATCGCAGTGAGCAACCACGACAAACTTATCGAGAGAATCGCCATGCCGGAGCTTCGTCGTCTTTGTGTCTTCTGCGGGTCCAGTTCCGGGTTTGATTCCGTGCATCGTCAAGCGGCGGATGAGTTGGGGGCGGTGATGGCTCGCGAGGGGGTTGAGCTGGTTTACGGTGGTGGCAGCGTCGGGTTGATGGGGGCGATCGCGGATGCCGTGCTGGCGGCGAGCGGGCAGGTGATCGGAGTCATTCCGCAGTTTCTGGCGACGAAGGAACTGTTGCACACGGGAGTGACTGATCTGCGCATCACGCAGGACATGCACGAACGAAAGGCTCTCATGGCGGAGTTGTCGGACGGGTTCATCGCGATGCCCGGCGGACTCGGCACGTTTGAAGAGTTGTTTGAAGTCATGACGTGGTCGCAACTTGGACTGCATCGCAAGCCGATCGGGTTGCTCAACGTCGCCGGGTACTTCGATCCGCTCGTTGCAATGATTGACCGTGCGATCACAGACGGCTTCTGCAAGGAACAGCATCGCGGTCTGTTCATCGTCGATGATGAAGCGGCTCGCTTGCTCGAACGACTGCGCACGCATGAAGTCCCGCAGACTCCGAAATGGATTCGTTCGACGAGCGAAACGTAACGCGCGGATTCACGGGGGATTCACCCGTCGAGCCGCATCTCGACGGGTTTGGCGCGTTCACCTATCTTCCGGCGAGGGCACTGTCACACGACGGAGCTGTTGAATCCCTTCTCTTCGCTGGCATCAACCTATCGTGAGTGACTCGCTCCACAACGTCTCGCGCAACCTGCGTGTGGTCAGTCTCTGCACGATCCTCAGCCGAGTTTTCGGGTTGCTCCGCGATCAGGCGATGGGGGCGATCTTCGGGGCGGGGCCGATTCTCGATGCGTTCACCGTGGCGTTTCGACTGCCGAACCTCGCACGCGTGCTGCTGGGTGAAGGGGCGATGACAACGGCCTTTCTGCCGGTCTTCGTGAAGGAATTGAACGAGAAAGGGCGAGAATCGGCGGCGCGCATGACGTGGGCCGTCTTCGTCGTGCTGATGGCCGTGTTGTGTGGCGGCGTGATCGTTGCCGAAGGGCTGCTCTGGTCGCTCGACTTGCTGTTTGTGTTGAGCGATCAAGCCAAACTGCTGCGCAACCTGACCGCACTGCTGTTGCCGTATGTGATCTTGATCTGTCTGGCGGCTCAGTTGAGCGCGGTCCTCAACGCACTCGGTAAATTCTTATGGCCCGCTCTCGTGCCGGTCGTGTTGAACGTCGCGTGGCTAGCCGCGCTGTGGTGCCTCGTCCCACTGTGGCCTGATGCGACGAGCCAAATCTACGTGACGGCACTCGTCGTGGTGGTCGCGGGGGGACTTCAATTGCTGTTCCCACTGCCCGCTTTGTCACACAGCGGCTTCGGCTATCGCGGCGACTGGCGCGGGGCACTCGATCGAGTCTGGAAGATTGCGCGCGACATGCTGCCGGTCGTGATCGGCCTCTCGATCACGCAACTCAACGCGGTCCTCGACAGCTTGATCGCGTGGGGCTTCACTCAGCCCGCAGGCGGTGGACCACTGATGCCCCTGCCGGGATCGCCGGCGTATCCGCTCACAGAAGGAACCGCGACCGCGCTCTATCTTGGGCAGCGTCTGTATCAGTTCCCTCTCGGCGTGTTCGGTGTCGCGCTGGGGACGGTCTTGTTCCCGCTGCTCACGGCACACGCTCAACGCGGCGAGACCGATAAGCTTCGCGCCGACTTGTCACTCGGCGTGAGGCTGGTGCTGGCGATCGGCATTCCGGCGAGTGTCGGTTTGATGCTGGTGGCTCATCCGCTGGCGACGCTGTTCTTTCAATACGGCAAGTTCGACGCCGAGGCCGCTCGTCAGACCGGCGACATGATCGCGTGCTACGGCTCGGGCGTGTGGGCTTACTGCGGCCTACTCATCCTGCAACGCGGCTTCTACGCAACGGGAGACCGGCTAACGCCGATGTACGTCGGACTCGGGGCACTGCTGCTGAATCTCGCGTTGAACGTGAGCCTCATCTGGCCGCTGGGTGGTCGAGGCTTGGCAATCGCGACCGCACTGGTCGCCGCGATTCAGTGCCTCGCCACCGCGTGGCTGCTGCAACGCCGAGTCGGTTCGCTGCGGTGGTCCGAAATCGGAGTGACCTTCGCGAAAACGGCCATCGCTACCGTAGCGATGGCCGTCGTGTGCCGACTGTCTTTGCATGTCGTCGCGAATTACGAAAGCTTTGCTTCAAGAGGCATCAAGCTGACGCTCCCACTGGCCATTGGCTCGGTAACATTTTTTTTAGTGGCTTGGCTGTTGCGTCTGCCTGAGCCGTGGATGGTCATCTCTCCACCAAGCCGCATCGAACCTGATGCGGCCTCAATGTCCGACGCGATGTCATGACTGCGGTCAGAACTCACCAATCACCTCTCCACCCGCACGGGTTCCCAAGGCGCGCCAGACGTTGAGATCGATGTTCTCAGAGAGGGAACGAACCGAACCATCGACCAACAACGACTGCACAATCCCGGTGTGATAGCTGCGCGATGTGATCGCGGCATAAGTCGGCGCGGTCGTCGAATCGCCCTCTTCGACCGAGGTGTAGTCGACGTCGTAGGCGCGGCCGGACTCGACGTGAGCCACCTTGGCATTCGGACGAATCGTCGTCGTGAAACCATTCTGATGGACTCGACCCTCGACCCACTCGGTGTGACCGTTGTCGGCCTCAAAGTTGCCCGACCAGCCGCCAACTACCTGCGGACTTGCTGGAGGCGTCGCCGTCGGGCTGCCCCCCTCCTTGATGATGGGCTGAAATGCCTTGACCTCGCTGAACGCCAGTGACTGGCTGGTGCCATCCGTAAAATCGCGAGTTCCAATTCGGCTGTTCGTTCCGAACGCTCCGTCTCCCGGTTGGCCCGTGACCGGATTGAACACCATCCAGGTTCCGAAATTGGCCGCATAGTTGATGGGATACATATCAATTCCGTCTGCCACGCTGCCGCGATCCTTAGTCTCGCTGGGGCACATGTATGTCGGCACGCGTGTGCGGCAGACCGCGAGTTGTGTGTCGTAAGGCAGCGAAAAGTCGATCAGCCGCTGCAGGTTGGCTTGGTCCAAGTAGGGCAGCAGTCGGGCTTGCGGTCCCCATTGGCCAAAATCGGCACCCGAAAGTGTCAGGCAAAGCGCGGGGGGAAAGACGTTGTTGGTGTCATGGTAGTTGTGCAACGCCAAGCCGATCTGTTTGAGATTGTTCTTGCACTGCGTCCGCCGCGCCGCTTCACGGGCCTGCTGGACGGCAGGCAACAAGAGAGCGATCAAGACGGCGATGATCGCGATCACGACCAGCAATTCGATCAACGTGAACGCTCGGCGTCGGGCGCGGGAGAGGACATCGGGATGTTGAAAAACGGCGTTTTGGCTCATCAGAAGGGGGCCTTGTCACACGGGTGATTTAAGTTTTAGGAGCGAGGAATTTGATTCCGTTCGGACGACAAGTGGTAACGGCAAAGACGATCGCTCAGAACTCGCCCACGACCTCGCCGCCCGCGCGGGTTCCTAACGAACGCCACACGTTGATGTCGATGTTTTCCGAGATCGAACGAACAGCTCCGTCCATCAGTAACGATTGCACAATTCCAACATGATGGCTGCGAGAGGTGAAGACGCCGAATGTTTCCGCTGTCGCACTGATTCCCTCTCGGCTGCTGACGAAGTCGATATCGCGAATCGTGCCGGCATCGTTGTGAGGGCACTTGGAATTCGGAACGAATGTCGTCGTGAAGGCCGTTTGGTTGGCACGCGAATCGACCCACTCGTTGTGTCCCGAGTTGCGGAGACTCCCCCCGAGAGCACTCACGTCATTCGGAGACGCTGGCATTGCTGGTGTTCCACCAACATCCCTCAGGTAGTACTGCCATGCCTTTACTTCTGACATCGCGATCGAGTTGCTGGTGCCATCGCCGAAGTCCCGCATTCCCGTGCTGGCGTTGGGGCCAAACGCACCGGACCCAAAACGATTATTCGCCGGGTTCCAGATGAACCATTGGCCGTAGTTGGCTGCGTAGTTCAAAGGCCAATATGTCAGTCCATTGTCCAAATAGGCCCGAACATTGATTTCGCTCGGGCACAACAACACCCCCAATTGGGTCGAGGTGACTGTTGGCTGCGCACTGTAAGGCTGGCTGAAGTCGATCAGATTCTGCAAACCAGCCTGATCGAGGTAGGGCAAGATTCTCGACTGAACCGACCATCCCGCGGATTGCGTGACATTCGTTCGGTACGCGCCTCCGGGTGGGAACACCATCGAAGTGTCGTGATAATTGTGCAGTGCCAGCCCCAGTTGCTTGAGATTGTTCTTGCACTGAGTTCGGCGAGCCGCCTCTCGGGCTTGCTGGACTGCGGGCAGCAGCAGCGCGATCAGGATGGCGATGATGGCGATCACCACCAGCAGTTCGATCAGTGTGAAACCGCGTTTTAGCGGCAACAGTTGACGACGGTCGTTCATTTTTGAGGACTCCAGCAAGAGCAGCAAGGAACTGGACTGCCCCTCCAATATTTGGTTGGGCAGTTGTCCGTTCGCATGGCTGGCGCGGTGCTGGCGAGCTTCACGGTGAGCCGGTCAGCCCAATAGCGAGTTGACACTGCGTCTCAATGTCGCGACTATTGCGTCCGAAACGACTCCCGTCAAGCTAGGCCAATTGAAAACTCCGGTGCACCTCTTCGGCCCGGCTGAGAGGGTTCAAATGTATTCGTGGCCATTACCTCTGGAGACCAGCTCGTGGCTGAACATCAACAAACATCGACCATTTCCAACAAAACGCAGCCCGAATCGGCGACACCAATCACGGTGCGTGAAATCACGTCTGCGAGTCTGCTTCAAGGCGAGAAAGAGGTTCTAATCCTTCACGAGGAAGAGGTTTATCGCCTGAAGCTCACTCGGAACGGCAAGCTGATTTTGCAGAAATAGGCAACTTGCCGGTAGGACGCGGCGGGTGAGTCTCGTTCAATTGGGCAAGCCGGGGCGGGAGAGTCATCCTGTGAGAGTTCTCATCAACCTGAAGCAGTCAAGCCTCCGATGAAAGTCGTCTAGGTGGAACCGATAGCTGGCGGTCAGGCATGATGCCGACCAAAGTCGCTCGGTAAGAGCCATCGTGGTAGAGCAGCATTTCCAAGGATGGCATTCGCGAGCCATGGCAATTCCGTCTGTAGGCTCCAACTCGCTCGATAACCGACGTCGACGCCGATTGGCTGTCACGGGCGAAGGCGTGCCTATTGAGGACGATCTGCTTGATGGTGTTTCCGCCTCAGGGCGAGTCATATCGGAGTTGGTCGGGTCAGAAGCCGCCGCTCCTTGGGTTCCCGCCGATGAATGGCGAATTTGGACCTATGGGGCGATGCTCGGGCTGCTGTTGATTGCGGTCTCCTTTGCACTCACTCACCCCACAGCATTTCGACCGGAGCTGGCTCCGTTAACGAAGCATCTGCTCCAAGGAGACCGTCCTGTTTTAGGGGCCGTTGTTCAGGCATCGCTTTGGTTTTTGTGTGCTCAGTTGGCGGTGTTGATTGCGTGGTATCGCATCCAGTGCAAACTCGATTTTGGAGGCCGATATTGGGTTTGGCCATGGGCGGCAGCGGCATTTGGAGTGATGGCCTTCTGCTCCCTGACGAACGCTCACGGATTGTTTGGTGAGATCATCTCCCAACTCCATTGGCTCAGTTGGCGAGGCGACGTTTTGGCGTGGCTGTTCCCGGCGGGTGTGGCTGCTGTCCCACTCATGTTCCTGCTGGATCGCGATGTGCGTCGAGGCCGCTCGACGGTCTGGACATTGCGCACGGCCGGGCTGCTTGGTTTGGTGACAGGCGGTTTGGAGTTGTTCTCCCCCGATCTGCTGAGCCAGTCTTGGTATCCCGCAACACGGCTGATTGTGCCGCTGTTTGCTGCCGGAACATTGTTTCTCGGGTTGTGGTTGCACGCGCGAGTCGTGGCCTACGTCTGCCCTGATCCCCCCGAGTGCGATGAGCCGAAAGCCGGATCGCAATTGCTGGGGGCCGCTCGCTGGTGCTTTCAACTGACGAGTCGCTGTTTCGGTTGGATGAGCCGTTTCTTCGTGAGGCGAGCTAAGTCGGCGGAGATCGACGAGGCGGAAGCCAAGCCAAAACGTCGCAGCCGAAAAGTGGCTGAAACGGAAGAGACTCCCAAGCGGAAACGCAAACCGGCGGCGAAACGAGTCACCAAGCCTCGCACACGAGTCGAGGTCGTTGAAGAGGAAGAAGAGGAAGGAGAAGAACAGCAGGAGGAGATCGAAGACGAGTCCTACGAAGACGCCAGCGAGGGTGCCGATTCTTACGAGTCAGAAGTGGAACCGTCGTCGAGTCACGACAGCGATGAAAATGAGTGGGACGAAGCAGATGAAGAGGAAGTCGAAACGCCACGACCGTCCGGTCGGTCGGCCAAGTCGGCTTCGACCAGTACGGCGAGTTTCTCCGCTTCACAAAAGAAGCCAGCAGCCGAGTCTTGGCAACAGCAGCGACCCGCTTCGCAAGGCCGAACCACACAACCTCCAGTCACCAACCAGTCCGAGTCATCTGACGAAGAGGAAGACTCGGATGAGAGCGATCCGTCGTACAGACTGGATGACGGCCTGACTCCCGATCAGCTTCGAGGACTCAGTAAGCGACAGAAACGCGATTTGCGTCAGAAGATGAAAGACCCGCAACGGACGCCGAAACGCTGATCGGCTTACCCCGTTTGCGGCGAGGAAACCGGTTGCTACACTCCCGCCGCGATCCGCTTGGAAGCCTCTCCCGACCGTCTCGTCTCATTCCTCTTCGCAACATTCTGGAGCCGTTTGCATGACTCACGCATGGCACGATGTCGTCCCCGGTGAAAACCTGCCTGGGGAGTTCACGACGGTGATCGAGATCCCCCGAGGATCGAGCGTCAAGTACGAACTCGACAAGCAAACGGGCATGTTGCGGCTGGATCGAATGCTGCATTCGGCGGTGTATTACCCCGCGAATTACGGCTTTATCCCACAGACTTTGGCCGAGGACGACGACCCGCTCGACGTGCTTGTACTGTGCCAGGAACCGGTCGATCCGCTGACGTTGGTTGAGGCTCGGGCGATCGGCTTGATGACGATGGTCGATTGCGGCAAGCGCGATCACAAGATTCTCGCCATCGCCACGAAAGACCCTGAATTCAACTCGTTCACCGAAGCGGACGAACTGCCACCGCATCGGCTGGCGATGATTCGCCGGTTCTTCCAAGACTACAAAATGCTGGAAGGCAAGGCGGTCGAAGTGGACGAGTTGACCTCGGCCAAGACCGCGTTCCCCATCATTCTGGAAGCGCTCGAGCGATACAGCCTCGTTCGCCGCAAGGGGTTTCATTAGAGGCGGCGTCCAAGCCCGAACACCAACCCGCAGCGTGAGCGAGGACGCTTCCACACGTCCTCGCTCACGCTGCGGGTTGGTGTGGTTGGGCCCTCTTACCGCCAGTCGTCCCGAGATTTCAAAGACCTGCTTCATTGATAAGGCTGAGACATGACCTGGCCCCCGACACTCCTTGCCATTTACTGCGTGCTGATTGCGATGTCGTCGCTGCTGGGCGGGTATCTGCCGTCACTCATCAAGCTGACTCATTCGCGGATGCAGCTTCTGGTCAGCTTGATCGGCGGGTTGATGTTGGGGGTGGCCATCTTTCATCAGTTGCCTCACGCGGTTGAGGCCATGGCCGGGAACGGCCAAGGGCACTCCTACGCTCTGGACTACTGTGTTGCCTGGCTGATGGTCGGCTTGCTGACGACGTTCTTCATGCTGCGGATGTTTCACTTCCACAACCACGAGCCGGTGGCGACGGACGACGATCACGATCATCTCTGCGGACATGACCACGATCACGATCAGGCGTGTCTCGCGAAGCATGACCACGATCATGACTCGGGCCACGTTCAAGATCCGAACCATCAACACAGCCATCATCCGGCGCAGGGAGCCAGTTGGATTGGCATCTTCCTAGGGCTGTCGATTCACACGCTCATTGACGGCGGCGCATTGGCGGCGAACGTCAAAGCAGATGCTCTGCATCACGGTGGCGGCGCGGCGTGGCTGTTGGGGCTGGGAACGTTTCTCGGCGTCGTGCTGCACAAGCCGCTCGATTCGCTGTCGATTACGACACTGATGGCGGCGGGGGGATGGTCATCACGGGCGAGAACTTTCGTCAACGTGGGCTATGCCTTGATGTGCCCGCTCGGTGCGGCGGGGTTGTATTTCGGCCTTCAGCAATTTGGTCCGTCTCAAGATGTGATTCTGGCTGCGGCCTTGGCGTTCTCAGCCGGAGTCTTTCTGTGCATCTCATTGAGTGACCTGTTGCCTGAGGTGCAGTTTCACTCGCATGATCGCGCACGGTTGTCGCTGGCCCTGCTCGTCGGTGTCGCCCTAGCGTATGGGATCGGATATCTGGAGCCGGCACACACACACGGCCAAGGTGGTGGAGCCGCGCAGGGTGAGGCTCAGCCCCACAATCATGGTCACAAGCACTGAGTCCCCGCCCCGATGTGTGGGCGAGGCTCCCGCTAAATCAACGCAATTGACAACCCGGTTGGCAGCCGGATAATCCCGCCGCAGTTCTTCCGTGTGCCCAGATCAGGTGAGGTCCTTCGCCGGAACGGTCTATTCCATCCCTGGGGTTCATGGTGACGCCTTCGCGATGCACTTGCTTCGCGGGGGCGTTTTTGTTGGTGGATCGACAGGAGTCGTTTGACCAACACGAACCCGAAGCGTGAGCGAGGACGGCTGCGCAGTGCGAGCGAGCAGCCTCTGTTCGGCTTCCTCGCTTACGCTTCGGGTTCGTGTGGCGAACGAAGCGGATCGAGCGACTCACTCCGCGCGGCGGATTTGTTCCGCTGGCTCTACTCGTCGCCGACGATCATGCGCAGGTAGCTTTCGTAGCGGGTCCGGGAGATCAGGTCGTTGTGAAGCGCTTCGCGCACCGCACAGCCGGTCTCCATCAGATGCAGGCAGTCGGGAAACTTGCAGTGTGGAATGAACGGCAGAAACTCGACGAAGAAGCCTTCCACTTCGACCGGCTGCACGTCCCACAGTTCGAGTTGTCGGATTCCCGGCGTATCGACGACCCAGCCGCCGGATTCCAACTCGCGCAGCTCGGCATAGCGCGTAGTGTGGCGGCCTTTGTGAGTCACTTGGCTCACGTCGCCGATTCTCAGAGCGAGACCCGGTTGAAGTGAGTTGAGCAATGACGATTTGCCCACGCCGCTCTGCCCGGTGAAGACCGTCTGTTGCCCTTTCAACCGTCGCCTCAGTGCGGCGAGGCCGCGTCCCGCAACGACGCTGGTGGGAACGACGGTGTAGCCGAGCCGAGCGTACATCCCAATCAGCGGCTGCAAATCGGCGAGGTCCACCAGATCGCACTTGTTGAGCACGATCAGGGCACCGACTTCGCCCTTCGCGGCACTGACGATGAAGCGGTCGATCAGGGCGGGCTTGAGCGGCGGGTCATTCGCGGAGACCACGATCGCCACTTGCGAGATGTTCGCCACGAGAATGTGCTGCTTGTACTGATGGCCTCGCGCCAACACGCCGTGCCTCGGCTCCACTCGCTCGATCACGCCTTGTCCGTCGGCGGTCGGTACGAAGAGAACATTGTCACCCGTCACGACTGCGTTCCGTGCGTCTCTCGCAACCGTCCGCACGACGCGCCGCACGGTGCATTCAAAGTGGCGTCCCGGTTCGGGCTGATCGGCGTCCGCCTGTACGGTGCATTGCGTCGAACCGATCGCCGCCAGTACGCGACCGCGTCGGCAAGTCGCCTCGTCCACGTCGATGACGATCTGATCCCCCTCAAGCCGCGCACCAACGACCGTGCGTTTACGAGTCAGCTCCCCCTTGCCGGAGACGCGCTGCCCGCGATCGAGTCCATCGAC
>Ga0114966_10000088_pt1 | contig 81509 bp, 101 predicted proteins | sample M_130207_XF_Meta_FD_87029 | JGI IMG/M metagenome (GOLD analysis project Ga0114966, IMG submission 87029) | Freshwater microbial communities from Lake Montjoie, Canada to study carbon cycling - M_130207_XF_MetaG | ecosystem: Environmental > Aquatic > Freshwater > Lake | place: Lake Montjoie...
AAGTATCTACAAATGCATGAGATACTTAAAGATGTATTTGCTGAACTGATAGATGATACTACTATTCAAGTAGAGTTTGGTTTCGAATCCGATGATAGTGAAATACTTGTTACTATAAAACCATATGCTTCTAATCGAACAAATCAGATACTTAATGGGCCAGATGAAATGGTGAAGAGATTTGAAAAAAATCTTGAGTTGGTTAAAGACATTAGTGTTTGTTATAAAAGAGCTTGTGATGAATTACAAACTGAAGGTAAATTGACGGTAGCTGCTGATAATAGAATTTATGCATCATTTAAAATACCTGGCGCAACTAAAACAGAATATCCTTTTTAATGAAATACTTAAAGAAATATAAACTATTTGAATCTTTAGAACAAGACGTTGAGGACATCTTTCTTGAGCTAAAAGACGATGGGTATGATGTTGAAGTAGATATCAGACCACAGGGTCTAGAAATGGTTTCTATTGATGTTTCTCGTGATGATTTATTCAATTGGTCGGATGTTAAAGATTACTTTGAAAGATGTTTAGATGCTATTGGTGATACTTGGAAGTTAGGTAAAATAGTTCTTAACTATTATCCACAAAGGAATCTTCACCATATGTCTCAAAACTTTTCAGGTTCGGGTTTGAATTACTTTAGACATTTTGTTAGTAGTCCTGAGTTTGTTCAAAATAATATGATATATGAGATAGCTTTTATCTTAGATAAAAATGAATTCAAATGGATTGAAAAGAATGATAAGTTAAAAAGAAAATTTGAATTCAAAGATTTTAACGAGGCTTTAGCTTTTATTAATAAACTTGCTACTATTTGTGAATCAATGAACCATCATCCAGAAATCAATTGGGTCTATAACAAAATAGAACTTACTTTATCGACACACGATGCCGGTAATAAAATTACAGAATTGGATTATCAATTAGCAAATAAAATAGATAAGATATAATATGAAATATCTAAAAACATTTGAAGAAGTTTATTACGACTCTAGAAAAGAAGTTGAAGGTTATGTTGATGCTAATGATTTAGTAGGACAAAGACTTTGGTTTCATACTAACAGAACACATAGAAACAACGGATGGAATGGTATGATTGGTATTTATGATACAACTCCAAGTGGTAGAAAAGAAGGTTATGCTGGTAGATATACAAATGAAGTAAGAGTATCAGAACCTGTTTTCTTTCAAACATCAGAAGCTGGTGCTAAAACAATTAAAGAAACTGATAAAAGAATTTTAATTGCGGGTGTGTCTGGAGTTGTTATACCAACTAATAATGATACAAATGGAATGATACAAGTAACATATGATCCATTTGGATCTGGTTACTTTCACATTATAGGTGATGAAGAAAAGAAAGAAGTTATTTCGGCTGAAGAAGTTTATTTTAATGCTACTGAAGAAGGTCAGTGGTATATATGGACTAAGAATCCTAATTTTAAATAATAATATATACAATAATGAAACATCTAAAAAGATTTAACGAAGAATTAGAACCACGAACTTATAGAAGTGCGGCTTATAAACTTAGTGGTTATAACAAAGATAAAAAGTCTAAAAACTTATTGGATTGGGCCGATAAACAAGAGTTTGGCTATTATAATATGTGTCTTGTTAATAGTAGCAGTGTTATTGCTAAAAATGATACATTTACAAATCCTAAACTAATTGGAATGTATTATGGTGATGTTAAATCTGGTGAAAGAAACAAACCCATATATGGAGAAGATATTTTAAGATCTAGTGACTCTGAGAAATTGGCTAATAAATTAGTTAATGATTGGAAAGAGGGTAGAGCTGAATTGGCCATAACATTTGAATTTGGATTTCAAGCAACCAGTCAAACAAAGTCTAAACATGAATATTTAAATAATCCGTCAAAATGGTCTCAAAGGTGGAATATAGGACAAAATGTACCAATGTTTTCTATTGAGTTACAATTAAGTAATTGGTATGATGGAATAGAAGAATGGGATGGTGATTCTAAATGGGAATCTAAACAAAGAGGTGAGGAATTCACACCTACAAGTTTATATGATTTTTATAAATTCACAGCTGAAGAATCTTTATATCTTAAAAGACCAAACGATGAACAATACTATGGTGTATTCACTGATAGAAGTTCTGCAGCTAAGTTCTTGACTTTTTTAAAGTCATCAATAGATGATAAAGTAAAAGAAAAGATAATGGATGTTTTAAGTATTATAGGTGGTGAGGCAGAAGATTTAGAAAGAATACTTAATGCCTTTACTAAAGTAAGAGTTCATGGTTTATATGATAATGAATTTACTGGTAGTAGTAATGGTAATCTCGAACAAAAATGGTTTTCTAAACAGATAAACTAACATAGTGATTTTTTGATATAAACAACTAATATATAAAAGAAATTAAACTATACATGGAAGCTAAAGCAACTAAAGGGTTTATTAGATTCTCAGAAAAGAAAGCCGTGATGAGACCATTTGATGGAGAACCGGGTTTTACTGAAGTTTGGTCTACCTTACAATCAGATTCACTAGACGGGTCTTATTTCAATCACAATGGTATTAGATACTACCTATCTTCTAAGACAGAAGATAAATAAATTATTCTCCTTTTTTCAATTGGTATAAATTAATCACGATCACCAGAAAGTTCATTATAACTACTGGATAGGTTTCGTGTGCTACTCCATAAATAATAAACATTGCACAAGCAATAGAATTTGTTATTCTTAACTTCTTAATGTTTTTCATCATCATTGAAGCAAGTACTACTATCATTGATATATAACCCCAAATTTCTATCATATTCCTAAATTTTCTAATTTTCTTCTTCTGACTTCTCTTTTGACCAGATTCTTCTTGTTCTATATATTTTTTTCTATCCTCAAGATATTGAAAAATGATTCGTTTAATTTCATATACCCAACTCTTTTAATTTTTCCTCACGAAATTCTGATAAAAATTCTACAGGATAAAACTGAACGATAAAACGATATCCTTGATTAGTCATATAATCAACTTTACTATTCTCAAATTTAACTTCATCTGAATCTGGTGTTGGCATAACCTCAACGGCTGGATCCCAAAACATCTTAGTAAATGTTTCTTCTAATTTTTTATGCCATTCATATCGGTTAGGATTAGAATGAGTACGACCATTACTAATACCATCTTTAAAGTTGAAATTAACTTTGTAACAAAACTCAATCTGAGGATAACCAGCGTAATATTTATCCATTCTAAAACAATCAACAGATTCTACTTTGCGTGAGTATCCATCAACATTGATAGACTCAATTATATCCTTCCACTTATCGGTTAGTATTTTAGAAAATTCATACATTATAATCCTAATTCTTTTAGTCTTTGTTGTCTAGCATCTTGAATAGTTGGTACTTCAACACGAGTTGCCTTACCTTTCGTACCATCTGATAAAGTAGGTGCATATCTTTTACGACTATTAAATTTATTCAAACGAGAGAATAGTTTCTTTTCTTTAATTGGAAGAAATCCTTTTATAGACTCAAATTGAGATTGAGTTAATTCAAGCATCTCATGTTTTAGATAGGTATTATAATCTCCATATTCACCAACCCATCTGGGTAATAAATGAAGTTTATAATCACCATTATCTTCTGTTATATAGTCACCACTATTTGAGTTTATCCAATAATCCATAATGACAAAGGTATGAAAAGATAATGAGATTAAAAAAAAAATATATACATTTATGATTAAGAGTTTTAGTGAATTTAATAGAGACCCTTACGCTTAATTATTTCCAAAGTATTTGAACACCAAGTATAGCCACTGCTAAACAAAGACAGATAATAGTTTTAGTATTAAATTCTTCATTCATTATGAAGTGTGAAAGAAGAGCAAAGACAATAGCACCAACAGCAAATCCAATTAATCTACCTGGCCAAACTTGACCATCAAATGCAATAGCACAATATTTAGTAAAGTAAATTAGTAAAATAGAAATTGGTAATCCAAACAAAGACATCATTAGGGGATGGTCTTTGGCCCAAGTCCAGAAGAATTGACTTTGTAATTGTAAGTAAGCGAGCGATTGTGCAATTGCTACAATTACCAAAGATATAATTAAGTGCCTCATTTGACAAATATACAATTAATATTTTAATTTTAATATATAGTATATGAAAAAACTTAAAAGATTTAACGAACTTCTTAGTGAAGTACCACACCAAGTTAGTGGAGATACAATGCAGGCATCTGGTTCAGATGTTAATTTTGAAAATGATAGTGTTATAAAATTTGAAGAGTTTGCTGAACATCGTTTAGATGGTGCGACTACAATTTCTAATAATGCAAAAGAAAAAGGAGGAGATGCTCTTTTAACACATCATCATTTTGTGGTTAAACTTCCTTTTTATGAAGAAGCTACTGATGGTAAATTTAATCCTACAAGAGCTCAAGCTCACTTTGAAGATTTAATGGATGAACTTATTGATAAAACATCTAATGGTATCAATTTAGAACAAATTGAATTTCAAGAATTGGTTGGTAAGATAGAAGCTTTAGGTGAGCTTTTAATTAAATCAAGAGATTTAAAATAAAAAAGACCCAGCTAAAAGCTGAGTCTATATTATAAAACGCTGAGATTACACGTTCATTTGACAGGTCTTTGGTTAGATTATGATTTCCCAAACTTATCCACCACCTTTTGAGTGATATCCTATCAGTACCGGTTAGTTAGACTAACCACTTCTTGAGTTACTAAATACTCTCCATTTAATCCACTTACTCAGCCTTGCGAGCTAACACGAGGTTCGATCCTCTATAAGTTTTTCGATGAAATCACATCAGCCTTTCGAGCTTCAGTGGCCAAGAACAACTCTTGACTAAGTAGGTACCTTTCATCAGTAACTAGGTAACACTTTCGATTTGTTTTTAGTTTTTGAATCTACTTTCAAATTTTAGTGCTTGTAGATTTATGTCGAAGTAGTGGTCACCTCTCAGCTCCCAAAGCTTTTGGCCTCAAGAATACTGGACTACTCCGTGTGATGCCTCCATCACAACTTTTTAAGATATCTTCACCACGACTCGCCTTGCGACTAATCTACACTCTTGGTAGAGTGATTGATGTTCATTAACAGCACCGCCTGTACAATGAATTGTCTTTCGACTTTGAGACACCTATCAAGTTGAAACTCACGATTGTAATAACTGGTTGGTCACCACTTCTCGTAAAATCTCTACAGGTTATTCTTATTGGTCTTCCGACCTCAACTGAACAATCTACACTTGCCCAGTCACCAATCCATTTCCCTACGGAGTTACCCTCGGTACTTCAGGCTTAGTGATATCCTGCTTGCTTACTCGACCTCGGTTACCCAAGACGCAAACACATTTTGCAATTGTGTTCACTTTATCCCTCTTTCAAGGTTTATTTTACGACCATAAGCGGCCGTTACTTCCATCTATCCTAAGATAGGTTTCCGTATGTAATTTTTTCAAAGAACTTACTTTATATCCGACGTTTCGGAAAAAGTTTAGAAAAACTTTCATTTTTCTTTTTATTTTTTCTACCTCTCACACCTAACACTCACTCAAAGTGGTTTGTGTATAACAACCTTAACATCACTATCTTATAGTCGAGTAGGTAAATTTGTAGCGGGGGAAGGATTCGAACCTCCGACCTCTAGGTTATGAGCCTAGCGAGCTACCCCTGCTCTACCCCGCAATATATCTTTTTTTGTAGCCCGTAGAGGATTCGAACACTCTGTTTTCTAACCGAAAAGTTAGACGTCCTAAACAGATAAATCTGTTTCTCTTGCGAGTCCAGTAGACGAACGGGCCATTTGTAGTTGGTAGAGGATTCGAACCTCTGTTTGATTTCTGAAAAGAAACCCGTCCTATCCAGTAGACGAACCGACCATTTTATTTTTCTTCTTACAAAGATAAGTAAACTTTTTTAATCTACCAAATCTTTTTTTATTTTTTTTTAGATTTGTATCTGAATCGTTATCTATCTCTTTTGTCTTACAAAGATAATATATCTTTTTTAATCTACCAAATTATTTTTTCAATTTTTTTATTTCTTTCTTCATCAATTGGATAAAATAATTCTTTTGTATACCAATAGTTTCTTAACTCATTATCGAATATTTTAAAGCCGATTGAATCGGTATCAGTAACAACATATGACTTATCAATAATTTCCTGATTGTTATTATGTCTTTGATCATATCAACAATTATATAGAATTTATTGTATTAGAAAAAACCCATACTAAGTGGGTTTTTTTATATATAATTTATGAAAAAAAATCCAGAAGCTATTTTAGCAAAATCGGGAATTGATTATTTTGAATCACTTGGTTACACAACATACAAAGAAGTATCTCTTAAAGGTGGTGGATCCATAAGAGCTGATATATTTTGTAAGAAAGGAAATGAATCAATTGCGGTTGAAGTTAAAATGTCAATGTCCTTGAAAATAATTGAGCAAGGTTTCAAATGGAGAGAACATTCAAATAAAACTTATATTCTGATTCCTAAAAAAAGAAAGTTTAATTTATTCGCTGAGCAAATTTGTAGAGACTATGGAATAGGACTTATTTATTATAAGGATGGTATATTCACTGAACGAGTTCAACCATCAATAACTTTAGAGCCTAAAGAACCTCAGTTATATGAAGAACAATTATTATCAGATGCTTCTAATAACAGAGGTGAATTTGTAACTCCTTTCAAATTAACTATTAATAGATTAATCGATTATGTAGGTGATAATAAATTACAATTATCTAATGTTATATCTAATATAGAACATCACTATAAAGATAATTCATCAGCTGCTAACTCTATTAAATCAATGATTAAAATAGGTGTTATAAATCTTAAGTTAGTTAAAGAAAGTGGTAAAATATGGATAAGTAAATAACTACAAACAAAGTAATATTAAAATAATATACTTATAAAATAAAATTATATAAAAATGAAAGTATTAAATATCATAGGATGTCCTAATAAAAAAGATTTTAACTTTGATATACACAATTCAGTTAAAGAATTCTGTAATAAAAATAAAGTTGAATATAAATTTGTTGACCTTTATTTAGACAAATTTGATCCAATTGATCGCAGTGAAATAAAAACAAATGATTTAATTACATCTTATAGAAAAAGAATTGAATGGGCCGATGTTATTATTATAACTTCTCCTTCTAATTTACATAGATTGAGTATTATGACTGAAGGTTTCTTAGGTAAAGTTATTACTAAAGATACTCTTAAAAATAAAAAGGTTATTACTCTTTTAACACATGAAAAATCAGTATTTTCAATTAATTTATCAAAAATCAGATTATATCTTCTTTTGAGATCAAGAGTTTATCAATTCTGTAATATTTCATCTATTAAAGAAATAGACAGAAAAATATACTTAGAAAGTGTTAAAACTATAATGACTAAAAATATAACAACACCTAAAAAGAAATAAAAAAACCCACTCAGTTGAGTGGGTTTTTTGTACAAGAGGATGGATTTGCACCAACACGATTTAGTTACCTATCAATCAACCTCTTTCAAGGTTTACGTCTGCTATCAATAATCATAAATAATTATCTCAATTTTCGCCACTCTTGTGTTTTTGCGGAGGCTCAGGGATTCGAACCCCGGTTACAGTTTCCCGTAAAGCAGTTTTCAAGACTGCCGCATTCGACCGCTCTGCCAAACCTCCGTTACAATTATATATAAATCTGATGTTTTGTTGTATCTTCAAATGTTATCCATATCAATATCACTAGTGATGTGTTTCTTCCAAAATTTATACAATTTAGAATTTGGAAATCTTTTAGAAAGAACATATCCCATTATGAATGTTGATATAACAACTGAAAATGAAATAATGTATATTATTAAAGCTAAACTCATTTTAATTTATAGATTGTATAAGGTTTTAACAAAGTTAATTTAGAACCATCTGTATTATAATACCAGATAGAATCCGCATTCTGACCATAAATTGTATCAGTGTAAGCGATTGCGGGTCTGAGTTCTTGGGTGACATTCACCTCATTCTGGCCAACTTGTCTTTTGATTAAGACTAAGACTTGGCCTTCAATTTTGTACTTATGTTCTTTAAAATCACATGAGAAAAGAAAAGAAGATAGTAGTAGTAAAGTAATAAATTTCATATTAATTGTTTTTAAATTTTAACATTGATTCTGCTATTTTATCAACGTTGTTTTGGTCTAAATATCCCATCTTATTACAGATAGTCATAATAAATTCTTTAGATGGTTTTCCGTAGAATGTTCCCAAAACAACACCTGTTTTCGTGTGTTTGATTAAAGTAACATCTTCACAATAATCTAAGCTTGTTGTGAGTATAAAGTTACAACAAAATTCATTATCATTTTTTAGATTAACAAAGTGTGTTGTATCCGAGGCATTTGAATACTTACACTCAATTGTAATTATTGGTTTTGATTCTGCTTTAACTAATTGACTTCCTGTCAATAAAAGTAATAATAGTATAATTTTTTTCATAATACAAATATAGTAATTTTTATTTAAATTAAAAACTATTTACAGAATTAATTATTAAATCCACTTCTTCAGTTGTTAAGAAGGGGTGAATTGGTAAAGAAACTATTTTATCAGCCCACTCATCTGTTATCTTACTTGAATAAACAATATCCATAGAACTATCAAAGATAGAGGTTTTATGAATTGGAATAGGATAATGAATAATTGTAGTAATACCATTAGAAGCCATATGTTTTTCAAATGACTGTCTATCATCAACCATTACACAGAAGATGTGATATGAGTGTGTGGTGCAATCCTGGTGTGATTTAGGTAAAGTAACTTTATCATTATTCATTTCATTTAGAAACCTTGTAACAATTTCATTTTTAGTCATTGTCCAAGAGTGTAAGTGCTTTAACTTCTCGGAAAGAACTATTGCTTGTATTGAATCTAATCTATGATTGTTACCAAGTTCATCGTAATAATATTTAACTTTAGAACCATAATTTCTAAGTGATCTTAATCTTATATTTAATTCTTCTGAGTTTGTAGTGATAATACCAGCATCACCTGCAGCTCCTAAATTCTTACCAGGGTATAATGAGTAAACAGCCATCTCACCATAAGATCCTAAGTGATTACCTTTGTATCTTGTTTCATGTGATTGAGAACAATCTTCTAAAATGCCAAAGTTATATTTCTTAGACAGCTCAACAATTTTATCCATATCACAAGCTTGTCCATATAAATGTACAGGAATTACAACAACTTTACCATAAACTGTTCTCCACTTTTCTAAAAAAGATTCTAAACTATTTACATCAATCGTAAAGTGCTCATTTTGATCGACTAAAGCAATTTTTGGTTTATCGCCTGGTAAATTTTTAACTGCTAAATAATCAGCAATAAATGTATTAGATGGAATAATAACTAAATCATTTGATTTCAAATCATATGTTTGTAAAGCTAGTTTTAACCCATCGGTACCATTTGATACACCGATTGCGTATTTACTATTGAAATATTCAGCAAATTGTTGTTCAAATTCTGTTACTGATTTTCCATTTATATAAGAGCCTTCGTGTCCTAACTTGTCTATTTTCTCAAGAACTGATTCTCTAATTGTTTGCCATTGTTTTCCTAAATCGTTAAATTGCATATTCTAAATTATTTGTTATTTTTAATGTTATATTCTTATTATCTGTAAAGTTATCAGCTGTAAAAAAATAATTCATCGCTAAGTGTAAAGGTGATTTAGTGTTAGATAAATCTTCCAAACCTTTGCTACTAACAATAGTTTTCTTAACATCATCAAATACTATTATTTCATCATCTTCAGTTATAAATAAAGCAACTCTGTTTTTTGTTTTATGTTGCCAAGATGAATTAATAATAACTTGTAAACCATCTTTATAATACCAACTTATATTTGATCCAAATTCTTCATTTGACTTAATTGAAAATTCATTCCAAGTAAAATCAAAATTATCTAATCCAAATATGTAGTAAAGAATTGATAAGTCATGTGATGATAAATCAGGTATAGAACCACAATCATGTCTAACTGGACCATCATTGGTTCTATTAAGTATAACTTGTTTAATTTTCTTTTTTGATACAATTTTTTTAACTCTATCAATACAAGGATTAAAAGTATAAACCCAATCAACAAATAACATATTGTTATTTTTATCCATCAATGAATAAATATCTTCAGATTCTTTTAAAGTTAAAGTAAGTGGCTTCTCACACCAAATTCTTTTATTTTTATATTGACCAATTTTATTTAAAACTTCATGATGTGATGTGAATGGTGTTATTACAAAGTAATAATCATATGTATCATCTAACTCGTGAAAGTTATCTAAAACAATATCAATTATTTTAACATCTTCATATCCTAAAGACATTAAATTTTTATGGATTATCTTACCCCAGTATCCGTAACCTATTAAGCAAATTTTCATAATTGTCTTGTAATTTTTGCTGGATTGCCATAAGCAACACAGTTGTCTGGTATGTCTTTTGTAACCACGGAACCAGCGCCGATTATTACATTATTTCCAATTTTAACAGGTAGTATAGTTGAATTAGATCCAATTCTAACTCTATCACCTACTACTGTTTCCTTCATTTTCCAATCCTCAATTAAATCAGAATCAAATGTATCATTTGTAAACATAACACCGTGTCCGATGAATGTGTTTTTACCAATTGTTATACCCGAACAAATGAAAGAGTGTGAACTTATTATTGAATTCTCACCAATAGTGACATCTTTTTGTATTTCTACAAATGGTCCAATTTTTACATTATCACCAATAGTACACCCATATAAGTTCGCTGGTTCTACAATTGATACATTTTCTCCTAATTTTACATTTTTAATTCCTGACATATTTTTATTTTATTTTTAAGTAAAGATTCTCATCATGTATTAACTGATTATCCTTTGTTACTTTTATATTTAAACCTTCAAATGTTTCATCTAAATCAAATTGTTTAGTTGATGGTATTATCCAATAATTAGAACCTTTTGATACAGTCAAATTACAATTATAGATGTGTTGTTTATTTATATCTGATATTTCAAATAAACAATTTTCATTTGTTTCAAATGTTTCAATTGTTAACTTATTCTCAGCTCTGTTAAAATCTAATTTGAAATCAAATGTATAAGGACCGTCAGTCATTTGATGTAAAATAGGAACTTGCATTCCTCTTCCTGACCAAAATGTTGAGCTAAACTTAACAGCATCTTTTTCTTCATTCCACTCAAATCCACATCTTAAACCAAGAGGTACTTCGTGATTTATACCGTGATATCTTTTATTTTGATAAAGTATTTTATCTTTTGTTCTTGAATCATCGGATAACCAGGAGTAGTGATCTACATAAGCTATAGATTTTGGTATTGCAATAGAGTCTGAATATTTATATGTTGATTTACCATCAAAGTGGTCGCCATATTCAAATCTATTATCAAAAAAGAATCTTCTAATACCACCGTGTCTATTCATCCAAAATATTCTATCATGTTCATAGTCATATGTAAATAAACCTTTATTAATCGTGTGATTCTTAAAGTTAATTCTATAACCATCGTGGTCAGGATTTTTCATAACGAAATCTAAAATATCTCTAATATTTTGTTCTGTAAAAACTTCATCCCCATCAATTACAATTAATAAGTCACATTTGTTACCACGACCAAATCTACCACCGTTTAGAAAGTCTAAACTTATATCTCTGCTATAATCTTCATCGATTAAATTTTTACCAGATAAAGTTGTTAAACAATCTAATCCTTTTTTAACCAATTTATTTGAAGTTCCTTCGTTTTTTTCAGAAATACCCATCTCTAAATAATCCTTAAACATTCCACTATTACATGCTATAACAAAGTTATATTCTTCTCTTAGTTTTAACCAAGGTGCTAAACAATCATCTATATGTGATTCGCAGTTATATGCTGTTAGTAATACTCCTATTCTCATAAATAATTTTTATTTTTTATTCTTTCCAAAAATTTACAGTTCTTAAATCTCCATTACCTAAAAAAAGTACAAAACTTTTAAAACCCAATCTATTCATTCTACTAATAAAGTTATCTTGGAAATCATCAAAGTGTTCATTTAGTTTATGAAACTCACAAGATAAACATCTAAGTGATTGTAAATTCTCATCTGTGATTGATGTTAAGACATCAACTTCACCACCTTCAATATCCATTTTCATAAAGTCAATTTTATCCGATACTTTACCAAATAATTCATTAATACCGACCATATAAGCTTTTTCTTGATGAATAACAGGTCTACTATTAACAGCCTCATCTTTAGATGAGCCACCACCAATATGTGTATAATCTGTGTGTATCATGAAGTCTATCCATTTATTTTGAGCACCAACTGCCATTTTATAAACTAAAGTTTTAGGACCTCTGTTTTTAATTAAACAGTTAAAAGTTGGAGTTAAAGGTTCAAATGATATAACTTTAGAAGCTCCTCTAAATTCAGCTCTGTGTGCGAATATACCAATGTTGCCACCGATATCCAATACAACATCACCTTCTTTAATAAAACAACCATATCTTTCATAATCACAACCATTGTCATCATAAACAAAGTTTGTAAACATTTCATGCCACATGTAATTGTTACCATCAAAGTCACCAGAATAATACCTATCCATAGTGAAACTTTCATTTTCTTTTGCTAAGTCTCTAAGAACTTCATTGCCTTCTTTGTCTAAAGTCCATATTTTTTTATTTCCCATATTATCTTTTTTTAATTATTATTTTAATATTTTCACCTATTCTATAGTGATTTCCTATTAAATTCCAATCGGTATCATCTTTTTTACACCAATGATAGATTAATGAGCCTTTGCCAATTATATCATAAGTTATATCAATTCTTTTATGTTCTCCTGTATAACTACCATTTTCTATTATATTCCAGGTGACCCAAGAATTTTTTAGAAAATTATCATCGATTAATATAATTGAACCAGATGGCATTTTATCCCTTATAGCAACAAATTCTAACCAACCATGTAACATAGAAGGAACCGGATTTGTTATATCTAAGTCCCAAGAGTCTAAGTGAACTAAGTTTGGATTACCACTATACTCTTCTAAAAACTTAACTGAATCTGACACATAATGATTTACATTGAATCCTGGTATATATTTTTCAAATATTAATTTACTTTTATTTACTATATCTCCATAGATATCAACTGAGTGATATGAACCACTTTTTGATTGTGATATCTTAGCCAAGTATAATCCAAAACAACCATCATCTAAATTTTGACTAGCTCCGGTTTCTATACATTCAATTCTTTCAAAATTGAAGTGTTCTTTTAATGCTAAATAAACATCTTGTGATTGATTTAACCTTCCTTCTGTTATTGATTGGTAGAAGTCTAATTCTTTTTTAGTATCCATTATATGTTGTAAAAATTTTCTATCTGTTCCATAACAGATTCTGGTGTAATTGCTTTTGTACAAATAAACCTTCTCGCTTCATCATTTCTATAAACTGGACACCATAACCAATCACCTGTGTTAAATGGATATTTATGGAAACAACCATGACATACAGACTCTTCAAAAATTCTTAAAGTCTTATCATCAATGTATTCGTTGTCTTTAGAAGTCGCATTAGAAATAATAACAGTTGGTTTTCCTAAACCTTGCGCAATCCAAGTTAAACCACTACTTAAACCAATAAACATTTCCGCGTGTTGAATGTAATTAAGAACTTCGTTGAAAGGTAGTCCAATTTTTTTAACAGCTTTACTTGGTACTTCATTCATATGACCTGGTATACCAAATGAGAAATCTTTTTCAACAACAACTGGAGTCAAACCTTTCTTTCTCAACATCTTACACAACTCATCCCAAGCACCTGGATGATTCCAATATTTACATTGAGTTGTGCTATGGACACCAATACAAACATACTTAGATTTGATTGGTCTTTCTCCGTTAACACCATCTACTTTTAATACAACACCTTCAGAACTGATATTAAAATCCTTTGCATATCCAACTAACAAAGGAACATCAAATTTATAAGTTGCGTTTATTCTTTCAGTGTGAGGTACATTATTAACATGCCAAATTCCTTCTTCTGGTGCAAACTTAACATTAGTATCTGACTTTTTATAAATCATAATATCGCGGTAAGATGATCTGAATAAGTCAGGATGGTTACAAATAACTGTAACTTTTTTACCAGTTTCTTTTCTCCACTTTTCTATAATAGACATAGCACCAACATTATCACCTAAGGCATCACTTACTATCTCAACCAATGTTCTTGGTTCAATTAATTCTTTTTCAACCTTAACTAAGTTAGTAGTTGTTACTTTACCCCAAATATTTTTAACTTCTTCCAAAACCGGAACGTAAGACGGGTTACATTCAAAAGAGGGTTTCTTTTCTAAACAAGTTCCAATTAAAGTAACTGCTTGTATATGACCCCAATCTCTTAAAGAATATTTAAGATCTGAAGCACAGTGTAATTGACAACCTCCAACAATATAGGAATACTTATAACTTTGAGAATTTTTTCTCCAAGGTGATCTATACTCTGGTTTAATAGAACTACCTAATTGAATTATATTTACATCTGTTGTTCCTGCTAAGTGAAGAACACCCGAATCCATTGTTATAACACATTGAGCTTTATTAATAATATGCCAAGATTGGTTTAATGTGGTTTGATTAGTTAGGTCTAAACCATTTTTAATATCTAATTTAAATACTGGTTTAAGAGTTGTTCCACTATAATCAGACTCTTCTTTAGTATCTTTACCAATACTAACTACAGGTATACCTAACTCTTCAAGTGATATAATAAGTGATTGCCAATTATATTTACTCCAAGTTCTAGAATCCCAAGATTGAGCAGGATGAATAACAACATACTTTTCTGGTAAGTTAATTCCTGATAAACAAGAATCATTGCTTTGTGGAAAATAATCACATGTTAACTCTTCTGGTGTTAACATAAATCCAATATCTTTTGCGTGAAACTGACGAATATCACACATAGCGTGTTTGAATTCAATGCCACGAGAATCTGTTTTACCTAAAAGAAAGAATGTTTTATGAAGGTCATATTTCTCTGATAATTGTTCTTCTGTATAATCATTAAAGTTTAAACTTTCATCTACATAAGGACAGTTATTAAAAAGATATGGGTGGTTAGATATTACTGTTATAGTTGATTGATATATCTCAGCTAACTTTTTTATGGTTGGTGTAGCACATATGAGATCGCCCATTGCCGCGGCTGATGAATAAAAAGCTTGTTTCTTCATTAACTATTATAAAATTTATTAGTTATATGAAAATAACAATCAAATGTTATATAATAGAGTAAAAATATATCTAATTTTATTAAAAAAATATTATTAATATTGAATTGTTTAAACAGAAAATGATTCACCGCATCCACAACTTCTTGAGGCATTAGGATTGTTAAATGTGAAACCTTTGCCATTAAGACCACCTGAGTAATCTAACTCTGTTCCAAATAAATAAAGAAAACTTTTTCTATCACAGACAATCTTTACACCTTTGTCTTCAAATTCTTGGTCACCTTCATCTAATTTATCATCAAATGATAGATCATAGGAAAGGCCTGAACAACCACCACCTTTAACACCAACTCGAATGAATGGATTAGTGAGGTTTTCCTCGTTCATTAATTTAATGGCTTGTTCTTTAGCCGATTCTGTTATTGTAATCATAATTGGTTATAATAAAAAAACCCCAAAAAGATGGAGTTTTAATTTATTTTTTTGTTAAAAAATTACATATTTTCTTTAGAACCGTCAACAATTTGTTTAGCAATTGTTTTTGGATCTGCTTGTGGATTTTCAGCAATTTTATCAGCAATCATTTTGTTAGTTGCTTCTTTTTGCTCTTTGTTAAATTTCAAGTAAGATGGAATAAAAGTACCACCAACTAAACCAATAGCACCAAGAACACCAGCAACTGCTTCCCAGTTAGAATATAATTCACCAGTACCATCATAATTTGATTGTTGTAACCATTGTGTGAATTGATTGAATAATTCAGGAATTTGAGAGATTATACTAAAATCAAATTCTTCATTTACTTTTTTAGCATTTTCTGTTGTCGAATACGATTCAAATTTTTGAATATGTTTCATGATTATTTAATATTTTTTTTAATTTTATACTATTATATATTAAGTTCTATTTATAGAAAATAAACTTTATCAATATATATAAGTATATTGATAAATATAACGAATAACTAGAGTGAAAAAGACTTTATTAGGTAGTGTTTTAGTCACTACAATGATTATCACATCTTGTAAAAAAGATGATATAATTCTAAATCAACAGGAAAATATCGAAGTTGATTCAACCAAGAAATCAAAAGTATATAACTTTGTTCATGCTGTTAATAAAATATCTAGCAAAAAAGAAGATCCTGTGAAGACTCAATCAAAGAAAAGTAAAAGGTTTAATAAATTTAAAGAATTTATAAAATCAAAATTCAAAAAGTGTTAATCTTTTATTATTTTATCTATTTTACTATCTCTATTTATCTCTTTATTACTTTTTAAGAAATTATTCCAAGCATTTGATAGACTTTCATTTTTTCTAATATTTACTTGTTTACTAATATTTCTTTTAATAAAGAAAAATAAGATTTTCAAAAAGAAGTTATTTATACCAATTGTTTTAAAGTCATAAAATTTTGAATCACCAGAACTCAAATTAAATTGCCATAAACCAGTATCAAAGTTCTTTTTAAATGAAACATATTTAGTCGAATAGAAATTTGACCTACCTTCAGTAGACCATTGTGAATCAATGCTAATGATTTCTTTAATAATAAACTTTCTTATATCTTTTATTGAATTATCCATAGCTATTATAGATATTCATGTTTAATTTGTTTAATATATACATTTATGGAGTATCTGAAATCATACAAAATATTTGAGTCTGAATCTTCTAGTCTAAAGTTTACAAAACAAACTAAGAAGAAGGGTGCTAAAACCGACACTTATAATGTAAGTAAAGGTGGCAATGTTATTGGACAAATCAAATGGTACTCTAGAATGAGAGGATATGCTTTCTTACCAACTAATGACATAAGTGTTGAAATTAAAGATTTTGTTAAAGACTTAATGAAAAAGAGAAGAGAAGAAAAGTGAAACATTTAAAATCATATAAAATATTTGAATCTCGTATTGAAAATCTCGAAGATGATGTTAGAGACATTTTACTTGAGTTAGAAGATGAAGGATTTCAAATTGAAATTTCTAGAACTAGCAAAGATGTAGAGATTGAACACATGAAAAGGTGGCGACCAGAAAAAGTCAACAAGTTAAGAACAGATGTTTTCTTAGAAGTTCGTGTAATGAGACCGTGGGGTTCTCCAGATAGAGTTATACCAAATACACCAACTCCACCTGGTGGTACATATCCCGGTAATATACTTATATGGAGAGAAGTTAAAGATGCTATTATCAGATTAACTGAGTGGTATTATTCAGAATCAATATATGAACCAATAGATAAAGAAACGATATACAGAACAGAAAAAGATGATTCACCTTTAAGATTTTTTAATGGTGGAATAGAATTTGGAACTGGATGGTCTAAAGAAGAAGATTTTACGTTAGGTGACCTTATAAGTTTCACAAGTTTAAGAATGGAAATAAAATTATAATATATACGATATGAAAAATATTAAAAATTACAAAGAGTTCACTAAAACTTCTATCAATGAGGAAGAAGGCTGGAAAGACATAGCTCTTGGAACAGCTTTAGCCGCAGGTTCATTGATGCCTGGTCAATTAAAGGCTGGGAATACTGATTATACTAATAATAATCCAACTGAAATATCATATGAGGCTCCTGCTGAGAAAGATGGTAAGTCTATTGATTGGCCTTGGAGTAAGAAAACTAAAACTATTCATAAAAAAGTTAAGACTGGAGCAGAAGCAGATAAGTTGATAAACAAAGGATGGTCTTTGGACTCAAGTCAAGTTGATACTCTTTGGAAAGAAGTTACTATACAAAAACCAGATACAACTGTACATATAGATGAAATAAAATTTGATAATAATCAATATTTTGCATCAGGTAAATACAACTTAAATGAAGATATGGGTGATTCTATTTCTTCAACTATTGATGATATCTTAGCTCAAGGTGGTATTATATCAGGAATACAAGTTGAATCATCAACTGATAAACAAGGTCTTTCATTAAGACTCCAAAATGAACTTAAAGGTATTGGATATTCTGGTGATAATACTGGTTTATCAAAAGCTAGATGTGGACAAATAACAGATTACTTAGTAGGATTAGGAGTTGATAGTTCATTGGTAACATCTAATCAAGTAGTTGGTGGAGGTACTGGTACAGTTGATGCGTCTGCTAGATATGTAATTATTAAAATAGTTTATTTAGATAAAGAGATAGTTTCGACACCAGGGATTGTTGATAAAATTCCTCAACTAAAAGAACTTCATTATTTATCAAAAGAAGTTGAAATAACTAAATACAAAAAGACACGTCATAAAAAACATCATGTTAGACACAAAAAAACACATATTAAAAAGTGTAGTAACATTAATAAATGTTTTGTATTTTAACAAAAAACCCACTCAATTTGAGTGGGTTTTTTTATTTTAGAAAATTTTGATTAAGAATTCTCGAATTTTATTAAAGAATCTTTTGATTCCTTTAACCTTTTTAGGTTGAATGTCAGTAACGATTTCTTTATTGACTTTTTTCAAATCAGTGGTGAATACCATAGTAGCTTTAACTTCATAGTTTTTCCAATTTTTAACACCAACACTTCTAGTTTTTACTTTAGTACTCACGCCGGTAAATTTATATTTATCAGTAATTAAAACTTTATTATGATCAAGACTTTTCTTCCAAACATCAACAATTAAAGTAGCTAACTTGTCTAAATAATCAGTATCATTGACTTTGAAGTTCATACTAACACTGTTACAAACTTCAGCAGTACTAGCGTTTTTGTTACCACCGAAGTAGATGTATCTTTTACCAGGAGTTTCAAAACCAATGTTATTTTGGTCGTGACCAACAACACTATCGTTTTTATACAAATAACTAGCTTGATTATCAGCCGCTAAGAAAGAAACAGTATCAAATTGAACTTTATTTAATCCTAAAGAAGTTCTGTATTCGTTTACTTTAACAAGTACTAAACTATCTAATTTACTTTGAGCGAAAACACTCACAGACAAGAATAAGAATAATATGCTGATGATTTTTTTCATAGTGTAAATATACAACTTATTTTGATTTTTTCAAAGTTTTTTCTTTTTTTGCTGCCATTTTTAATTTAAGATTAAAAATTTCATGGTCAGTTAAACCAGTGAATGGTGTTACTTTTATTGTTTCTTCCTGACCTTGAAAAGGACGCTCTGTGTATATGTCATCGGATTCATCACCTTCGGTGTTAATTATATCAATTTTTGATTTAGAGGTATCAACTTTAACAGTTTGTGAAAAACCGAATAAAGGAAGTAAGAATAGAAATGCGATAGTGGTTATTTTTTTCATACTTCAAATATACGGATTTTATTTCAATAAATGAATTTTATATATAAAAATAAATTAAAAATAACTATGGAAAATAAAACAGAAAATAATTCTAGTGGATTTTTTGATGTCTTCTTATCAAAGCTGAAGGAACAATCATTTATAATAGTACTTATGTTAGGTGTTGTTTACTTTCAAAATAAAATGTTTACTGAAAGAATAACAAATCATAGAGAAACTGAAAAAAAACAACAAGAGTATATAGATAAATTAGTTGATGATGAAAGAGCTAGATTAATTGAAAGAGAAAAGTATCTTGTCCAACAAAGAGATAAATATATAGAAGATGCTATAAATGAGTTAAGAAAATAATCTATCTTCTTTTCAACATTGGATCGTAATTAACATCAATATCATCTTCATATATTTGAAGCTCTTGTAGTATATGTCTTAATTTTGAAACTTCATCAAGTCTATCAAACTCTTTCCAGTTTCTATTTCTTCTAGCATATATCATTTGTTCAGTTGATAACTGGTCACATATTTTTATTAAATTATAATTTAGTAAATCTTTATTCATAATTTTTTTATATATTTAAACTTAAATACTAAAACTTATATAAATTATATGAAAAATAAATTCAAAAGATTTGAAAAATGGCTTGACCTACATATAGGTTGGTTCTTTATTAATGGTCATAAGCAAGAAGCATGGTCTGAACGTCTAAAAGAAAAGTATCCAGAAGAATATAAATCTTCTAAGTAAGATTATCTAGGTATCTTAACTTCAGCTTTTGCTTTAGGATGTTTGTAAATGATATAATCTACTAATTTATCACACATCTGGTCGGCTCCTCCATTTATCTTCTCTACAGAAATTTCTAAAGTTTTTCTACCACGGTAGTATTCATATTCTACTCTTAGAAATTTTGCAACATAATTTCCTTCATACAAAATAGAATCACCTTTTACTGAAAACTTAGCAACTTCTTGTTTAGAAATTTTACTTTGTGTATGACACGCCACCATCAAAGTTAAAAACATTATTAATAATATATTTCTCATAAATTATATATTCATGTTCTTTGTCTCATTTTGATGAAATATTAAAACCTTAACATTAAAAATTAAAATTAAGTGTTAACTAAAGGCTAAGTAAAGGTTTTATTACTGCTATACTAATTGAATTTATTGATATTTTTTAATAATTAAAAATATATAATTTATGAAAAAAATAATTATATTTTTAGGTATTATCTTGACTTCTTGTCAATCAGAAAGACTTGTTGTTAAAGTCACAGTTAAAACAACATTAACACAAGACATAAATCAATCTATTGTAGATGGATTTTATAATAATGATACCGTTGGATTAACTAGTAAGATTTATTTAGTTAAATAAATTTCACCCACATACCTATTTCAAAAATGAGCAGTATTCTTTTTCTGTTCTCATATTACGTTTCTGTTAATAAACTTATTGTTTATTTTTTTTAATCAAAAATTAAATATATAGATAATACACGAAACATAGATGAACAAAAGGACATGAACGAAATCAGAATAACACATTTAAAACCAAACTCTCAAAAAACTGAAGCTTGGGTAGCTTTACTTGAAGGTGAAGTTGTTGGCCATATTTATATGGAAAAAGAAATAGGCAATAAGATTAAATTCTTAGATGCTTGGGTTCACGATGATCACAGAAGAAAAGGAATATTTAGAATGTTATGGGACACTAGATGGGATTATGTTTCAGAACAATATTCTGGTTATTTAGTTTACGCTTGGTGTAAAGAAAATTCACTTCCTCTTTTAAAAGAGAAAGGATTTGAATTAGGTGAGATATGTACCTATGTAGAAAAAGTTATTTAATTTTTCTTATGTTTTATTGCTAAAATTAAAATTATCAAACAGATAATAATTGGTACACAAAAAGCTAAAACTATTTTTGATTCCATAACTGTGTTTTACTTTTATATATTAGTTATTAAATTCTGACTTCTTACTATCACCATTTTTTTTCAAATAACTAACGACACATTTAGCAGTTGAATAGTTTGTCGCCAATGGTACATCATGTACATTACACAATCTCATTAACATCTGAACATCAACTTCATGTGGGTGTGAAAATAAAGGATCGATAAAGAAAAGAACTGCGTCTATATTTCCTTCTACCAACTTAGCCGCAATTTGAGCATCACCTCCCATTGGACCTGATAGTAAACAATTTACATGTAAACCAGCATTTTCAATGTGATTACCGGTTGTTCCGGTTGCGTATAAGAAAACATCTTCTCTTTTGAAGAACTCCATTCTTTTCATTACAAAAGCTACCATATCGGCTTTTTTATTATCGTGTGCTACAATTGCTATATTCATAAGTAATTATTTTATATTAACATATACAATAAGTTTAAAAAAACACATCAGTTGATGTGTTTTTTATTTTAAATAATTTTTTATTTTATCTAGAAATCCTATATTGGTTCAGGGATATCAAGACATCCGTCATTTATAAAGCCATTTTTTTCAATTTTTGATTTAATATATAATAAAAAATAAGATTAACCACTACTATGAAAATTTTTAAATTAATAAGCAGCATTGCGTTGCTTTTGGCGGTATCACTACCGGCTTTTTCACAAACGGCCCCACCAGCACCATCGTCTGGAATCTGGGCAATTATCGATACTAACTACACAGTTGGTACAAGTACACTAAATGTTACTAAAGCAAGACTTACTCTTCAGAACACAACAACTAACAAAACAACCGGTGTTCAGTTTAGAGTATTTTATGACAAAGTAGCATTCTCTTCTGCGTCAGTCGCTTTAGTAGGATCATCAACAAACCTTTATCTACAATCAGTAGATAACAACACAAATGGTTATGTTACTATTACACTTGTTTACACAGGTTCAAGTAATACCTACTCATTAGCAAATGGTGAGACATTTGAAATTACCTTTGGACACGTTACGTCTACGGTCTTTCAAGCGTTAACATCAATCACAGCATTGTCTTGGTCAGGTGCTTATCCTTACTCACAAGTTGCCGCTGAGCAACCAGGTAACGATATCGCTTTATCATTACATAGTTATGGAGGTATTTTTTACTTACCTCACTTACAGTACCATGGTACATTTACAAACGTAACTGGATCGGGTGCTAAAAACTTAACTTTGGCTTTACAGAAAAAACCTAAAACAGGTTCTACTTGGTCACAAGTTAATACTTACACAACAAACATCAACGGTAAATTTTCTTTCAATGAGATATTAGACACAACTTACTTTGATGTAAGATTAGCGGTTCAAGGTGATACGATGGGTGTAGGTAACGTAATTTCTGTTGCCGATGCACAACAAATCAACCAGTGGACAATCGGTGGTGCTACACCAGCTGGTTGGGACTTTTATCACGCAGATGTAAATGGTGACAATAGTGTTTCTATATCAGATGCTTATGGTGTATTTGGTAGAATCGCTGGTCGTTTCGCAGTTTGGCCAAACTCAGTTAAAGATGTTAAATTCTTTACAGCTTCAGAGTATACAACTGTAGTAGGATCACCAACAACAAATATGACCGGTACAATTACTGGTAATACAAACTTTACATTTAATATCTTACCAGGTCAACCTGATTCGGTAACATTCTATGTAATGGTACCTGGAGATGCTAATAGCACTGGTTATCATATGGCTCGTTTAACACCAATTGAAATATTGAATCCAACAAATGCTCCTAATCACTTAATTGACGAAGCAGTTGAATATGATTTCGTTGCTCCAACAATCGAGATAAACGTTCCTAGTCTAACTGTAGATGAGGGTAACTTAGTAAAACTTCCTGTTAAAGTATTCACAGGTAGTAATAAAATAGGCGCTTTACAATTAGCTCTTAAATTTGATGGAGAATTATTAGAATTCAAACAAGTTCTAAATAGTGCGAAAGCAATGAACTGGATGTCTTTTGTTAATTCAATGGATTCAGTTATTGAATGGGGTGGATATGATAGAACTAATGGTGAGAATTTATTCATCGATGGTGAAACAGTATTCACATTAACATTCTTAGCTAAAAAACCACAAGGTGAGTGGGCACAATCACCATTATACACAACAAGAAAATTTGTTGGAGCTGAAGACGCTGGTGATATGAATTGTATTCCCACAAACGGTCTTTACCAGGTTAAAATGGTTAGAGGTATAACATTAAAAGAAAGTGAAATTCTAGTTTACCCTAATCCAACAACAGGTGAAGTTACAATTAAGTTTAACGTTCCAGTAGATGGAAATGTTAGTCTATCATTTGTTGATGTTAATGGTAGAGTAGTAACAAATATATTAAACGAGTATATGCCAAGTGGTAACTATACTTACAGAGCTAGTTTAAGTGGTTTCGCACCAGGTAGTTATTATACAACAATGACATCAAGTACTGCGATTTCGGTTAACAAAACGATTTTAATTAATCAATAATAAATTCCTAACCAACTTCTCAGGAATGGGTAGATGGTTAGCTAAAAAATAAAAAATAAAACAATAACAAAATGGCAAAGAAAAAAGTAGAAGAAGTAGAAGAACAAGAATCATCTTGGTCTGGTCTTAAAAAAACTTTAATCGGAACATTAACAACAGTTATTTTAGGTGGTGGTACTTATCTAACAACAACTTTGTTTGGTGGACACGAAGATAAGGAAGAAACAAAAACAGAACAAGTTCAACAAGCACCGGCTGCGGCTCCAGTTGTGATTAACTTATCAAACAACAATGAGCAAAAACAACAAAACAATGGTGGTACTAACACTATTATCAAAGAAAGAGTTGTTGAAAAAGCGGTTGAAAAGAAAGAAGAAAAGAAAAAGGACGAAACTGATTCTCCTTGGTAATATCTTTAATTGACTTCTCAGGAATGGGTAGTCAATTAGCTAAAAATAAAAAATAAATTAAAATTATGGGACTAGGTAAATTCTTTAGTAGTAAAACAGATTATGTAAAAGTGGAGGACAAAAATAGATTCTACTACATGCTTCAACAAATGCAAGCAAACAGATGGAGAATCACAGCAATCGTATTAGGATTGTTTACATTAATTATTGTGGGTATAAATGCTGGTGTATTCTTAGGTAAAACTATTGGTGAGGATTGGAAAGAGATGTTATTAATTCTATTAGGTGCTTTTGTTGGTAACTTAAATAAAGTTGTTGATTATTGGTTCAATTCTGAAGACAGAGATAAAATGTTAATTCAAAAAGTTGACGAAGAAGATGGTACTACACTTTCTAATGTTGGTGAATATCCTGACGAACCTAAGAAAGAAACTGTTATGCCAGACTACACATCTTCTATGAAAAAAAAAGCTGAACCAGTAGCAGTTTACACACCAGTTGTTGAATCACCTGTAGTTGAAGAAGTTATTGAGACTCCAGTATTTGAGAAAGTTGAAGTTGATGAAGATGGAGATGGCGTTAATGATGGATATGATACTGATGGAGATGGTGACATCGATGAGTATTTCGAACACAGAAATTGCCAACACACTTGGGGAGATGCTGATGGTGATGGATTTGAAGAATGTCAAATCTGTGGATTATTAAGAAGTGAATCAGGAGAATAAATTATAAAAATAAAAATTAAGATGAAACCACTACAAACTCTAATATCAATATTTGCCTTTGTTTTTTGTTTAGTTCAATCAGCTAACGCACAAATAGGTACAATAAAAACGGAAGAATATAAAGCTTCTTTTGAAAAAACACAATCTATTGATAGTGTGTCAGATTACACCGATACGATTAAAGTTCCTATTCAATTATTAAAAATTGGATTTACACAAGAATTATATGAAATGTATCCAGAGCTTAAAGAGAAAAGAGTTGGTTTAGGCGTTACAAACATTGTTATTGAATTTTTAGAAATAACTAACCGATTTGTTTTCACTGAAGATAAATTAGAAATCAAAGAAAGAATGGTTTCTCAATTCAAAGCTTCTGATAAAGGATTTACTGAAAATAAAGTAGATGGTAGAGGTAAAATTAAACTCGCTAAATACTTTGTTTATATTGAAGTTTATGACTTCTCTGTATCTGAAGATGAGGTTGTTAAAGTTAATGGACAATCAAAAACAACACAAACTACTAGATTGGGTTTACAAGTTAAATTTGTAGATGCTGAGACTGGTGAAGTTATTGTTGGATCTGGTTTAGGTGAGGCATCAACTATTAAGACTGTTTCTATTTTAGATGGAATTGACGAAGATGGTGTGAAATTTAATCAATCTACAATTGGTATTACGACTAAAAAAGCTTTAGAAACGGCAAGTTCAAGAATAGTTACTAGGCTTATAAAAAAGGGTATTTTTAAATCGTAAATGTATGTCAAGAATCTTATATTCGCAATCTTATTATTTATTCTACCGACCCTAGTAAAGGCACAGTCTTATGCTTATTCATATGTTGATCCTTGTACTGGTATTTTAAAAACTATTAATGTGCCAACTAATGGTGTTACTGTTACTTATTTTGGACAGATGAGCACTTTTAGTCCAGCTGATTTTAATAACGGCAATTTCAACAACTGGGCCAATGGTGTTTATAGTTCATTTGGTGGTAATAATCCTTGTGGATCTACTATAGGTATTAGTACTAGTATAAATATGGCTCAGAATACCGCTATGAACGTATTAGGTATTATGAACACGCTAGATGCTTTAAGTAGTATATCTGGTGGTGGATTGAACACAAATGGTGTTACTGAGAGTAGTAAAACCGAAAGTAAATCATCTAAGAAAAATAATAAAAAGAATAACTCTGACGGATCAACTACCGGTGGAACAACCGGTGGATCGACAACAACTGGTGTGACAACTGAAGGAAGTGGATCTACAACCGGTGGAACAACTGGTTCAAATACTGGTTCAAGTGGATCGACAACAACTGAAGGATCAACTACTGGTTCAAGTGGATCTACTACTGGATCAAATGGATCGACAACTGGTGGATCAACTACTGGATCAAACGGATCAACAACAACTGGTGGATCAACTACTGGATCAACTACTGGATCAAACGGATCAACAACAACTGGTGGATCAACTACTGGATCAACAACTGGTGGATCAACTACTGGATCAAACGGATCAACAACAACTGGTGGATCAACAACTGGATCAACAACTGGTGGATCAACTACTGGATCAACAAATGGATCGACAACAACTGGCGGAACAACTAGTGGATCAAACGGATCAACTACAACTGGCGGAACAACTAGTGGATCAAACGGATCAACTACAACTGGTGGATCAACTAGTGGATCAAACGGATCAACTACAACTGGTGGATCAACTACTGGATCAAACGGATCAACTACAACTGGTGGATCAACTACTGGATCAAACGGATCAACAACAACTGGTGGATCAACTACTGGATCAAACGGATCAACAACAACTGGTGGATCAACTACAACTGGTGGATCAACTACAACTGGTGGATCAACTACAACTGGTGGATCAACTACAACTGGTGGATCAACTACTGAAGGGTCAAATGGAACAACTACATCAGGTGGATCAACAACATCGGAAGGTTCTACTGGAGGATCAACTACATCAGGTGGATCAACAACATCGGAAGGTTCTACTGGAGGATCAACTACAAATGGTGGAACAGGAAACGGATCAGGAAGTGGATCAACTACAAATGGTGGATCTGGAAATGGATCAACACCAAATAACAACTCAACTGGATCGGATGCTGCTACAAGTGAAGAGAAAAAGTCATCTAATATATTAGGTGGATCTATTGGGTCTATTCAAAATGCAACAAGTACTAGTACAACAAGTTCTAAAGGCGGTGGTAGTTCTCCTACGAAAGGCAATGCTCCTACAATTGTTTTAAGTTCTGACTTTGCTGGATTTAACTTTAAGAGTGGTGATGCAACTTATGGTGGTAAAGGAACTGCTGGTTGGACATCTCTTAACTGGGATGGTACTAGATCTCACGGGTTTATGTTAGATTATACATCAGCAAATAAAGGACCTAACCTCACAGCTTTTTATGCTTCAATTAAGAAAAGAAGAATTGATTTAATATCAGTTACAGGAACAACAAGTTTTTATGGTAAAGGTTCTTTATATGGAACATTTGCTCTTGGTCAAATGTGGAGTTTCCCTAAAGTTAAAAATCTAAAAGCTATTTATATGGCTACATCATCATATGGTAATGTTTACGGTACTAAATTTATTGGAACAGCTTTCATTGCTGGTGGTATGTATGACTTTAAGGTTGGTAAAAGAACTCAAATTAAACTTACGAATTTATTTATATACGCTCCTTACATTAGCTATTACAATGACATGGTTTTAAAATCCCCATATGTCATCATGCCTATTATCGGTACAAACATAGGTGTAACAAAAAAATTCAAACTAAACGTGAACTTAGGTGGAACATACGCCTTAGGTGAGAATGTTCTTAACTTCACGGTTATGATGGGAACAAGATTTGCATTATGAGAAAATTAATATCACTATTACTAACAACATTATTGTTTTTAATTCCAAACTTAGTATCAGCACAAGCCACTTCAATATCAATGGTTGGTACATCATCAACATTAAGTGCTACTTATAACACAGCAACTGTTGTTGATCCAAACCTTACAATTACTTCCAATGGTACAATAACAAACTTCCGTGTTCAGATATCACAGACATATACATCGGGTGATGTTTTAGATTTCACAGGAACATTAAGTGGTGTTACTGGTTCTTTTAACACAACAACAGGTGTTTTAGTATTTACTGGGTCAGCAACTGCTGCTAATTGGCAAACACTTTTAAGAACTGTAAGATTCAAATCTACAACTTCAACTTGTTATGCAAATCAAAGAAGAGTAACTTTTACAGCTGGTTCTGTTTATTACAATCCTTTAACATCTCACTTTTATGAATATGTTTCAGGTAGTACATCATGGACTAATGCGTATAATGTATCAACTGCAAAATCATATTTTGGAAGAGCTGGTTATTTAGCAACTATTTTATCTTCAGCAGAAAATAACTTTATTTGGAAGTTAATGTCAAGTGATGCTTGGATGGGTGCTTCTGATGATTTTAATTATATTAATACGTCAAAAGGAACTACATTCTACGCTTCACAAGCAGCGGCTGAAGGAAAATGGCATTGGGTTACTGGTCCAGAAAAAGGACAAAACTTTACAAACAATAATAACTCACCAGTTACAGTATCTGGTATGTATGGAAACTGGGCTGGTGGTGAACCAAATGGCACATCTGAATATTACGGTCAGTTTTATTCATCAAATGGTGGTATGTGGAATGACTTAGCAAACTCAACATTAGGCGGATATATTTGTGAATATGGTGATATGCCAGGTGATTTAACAACAAGTGTTCCAATTTCAACTAGAAACATTACAATATCAAATGGATCTAGTGGGTATATAACGGGAGGTGATATAAATGTGTGCTCTGGTTCAAATAGCACAACACTTACTTTAAATGGATTAACAGGATCTGTAGTTAGGTGGGAATCTTCTTTTGATAACTTCTTTACAGCAGGTACTACAATATCAAGCATATCTACTAGTATAGTAGTTACTAACTTAACCAGAACAACTTATTATAGAGCTATTGTTAATTCATCATCACCAGTTAGTTGTTCTAACCTAGCGTCATCAAGTGTCTTTTTATCTGTTAAGCCAACTATGTCTGGTTCTATATTTGCTGAAAATAACTCAGTTTGTTCAGGTGGTATTGTTGAACTTACTTTATCTGGTCAACAAGGTAATGTAAATAAATGGCAAAAATCAACTGATAATGTAAACTGGACTGATATAAGTAATACAACAACTTCATTATCAGAAACTCTTAGTGGATCAGGTAATGTTTATTATCGTGTTGAAGTTCAAACACCAAGTTGTGGTGCTGCTGTATATTCTTCATCTAAGCTAATTACTATAACATCCGGAACTCCTCCAACTGGTGGTTCTGTTTCATCAGCCGTTCATGCAACTACAACAAACTCAGGCACATTAACATTAAGTGGTTACACAGGAACGGTTGTCAAATGGCAAAGATCTACAAATAGTGGTGTAACTTGGACTGATATTGTAAATACATCAACTACATATAATTACTCAAATCAAACAGATGGTACTTTATTCAGAGCTCAATTAACTAGTGGAACTTGTGGTAATGCTTATTCACAACCAGGTATGATTGTAGTAGCTCCCTTTGCTTATTCTGGTTACATATATAATTCAGATGGGTTTGGTGTTTCTGGTTTACCGGTTAAATTTTATTATAAACTTAAAACACAATCAACATATAGTTTAGTTAGTACATTCACAACTGATGCTAGTGGTAAATATACAATAACTTCAAGTCTTAGTGTTAATCTAAATGATTTTAGAGTTATTGTTGACAATTTATCAGTGGCTGCTCCAACTACAATTGATGCTCAGTATTTTAATCAAAAAGTTTTATCACAAACATTCAATGCTAAAGATTATTACAGAATGGATGCTAATGGTAATAGTAATTTAACAATTACTGATGTTTATCAAATTTATTATAAATTAGCGGGTGGTATTGCAAATTGGCAATTCTCTGTACCTACTTATAGATTATTTACTACATCACAATGGTCTACTATAAACACATCAAGTGTTAATTTAACTTCTACTATAAGCGGCACTCAATCAATTACTCTTGATTCTTTGATATCTAATGATACAACAAACTTATACTTAATTAGAACAGGATATCGACAATAAAAAATAATATATAAACTATGAAAAATTTACTATTAACATTAATATTTTTATTTCCTATTTTGACATTTGCACAACAAAATTGTGTAGTTGTTGATTCCGTATATTCTACTTGTAAAGCAAAAGACTTAGGTAGAAGAGATATCAGATTTGGTATCAAACAAATTGTAGAAGACGAGATGTCCAATAAATACTGTTTATCAGATTCTGGTGAATCAGTTAAAGTAGAAATATTTTACTTTGGAACTCCTAAGACATCACTTAGAGTAATGGGTGTTGAAAAAACAAATCAACTAACTCAAGTTGGTGTTAGGGTTTATTACAAAGATCAAAAATATGAAGGCGTCGGAGAATCAGAAGTTGAAGTAAGAGCAGTTCTAATTGAACTTGTAGATGGTAAAGTACCATTTAGTCAAACCGCTGTTTCCTCTGCCATCAAGAAAGGAATAATAATATGCGTATCAAAAATGCCTTAATAACAATTGCATTGTTATTAACAACAACAGTGTTCTCACAGATTCAAATAGATGACGTTGGAGATGGTTGGAAACTAAAAGTAGACTCAGCTCTCACTTTGATAAAAAAGACCAGTCCAGGTCATTACAAAGAGGTCTCTGAGTATTGTAATCACATTACATATTGGATGGGTAGTTTTTCAACTACACAAGATTCTTCAACTGTTGTAATATCTGTTAAAGATATGAAAATAGGATCGGTTAATAATATAGCTTGTATCATAGTTCATGAGTCACATCATTTACTTCTTCGAAAGAAACATATAAAATTAGAACCTAAAAAAGAAGAGTTAGAATGTTATGAATATGAATATACTTTTCTTCAGATGGTGTCAAATGCTGAAGACTGGTTAACAATTCATGTTATTAAAAACATTATCAATAATAAATAAAGAAACCCACCTAATTGGTGGGTTTCTTTTTTAAGATAAGATATTTTTAATAATTTTTTGTATCTCTGTTTTATCAGTTTTATCTTTAATATCCTCTGATATAATTGAATACTTTTCTTTAGCTAATTTATAATTAGGAATAGTTTTAATAGGTTTATTATAATATCTCGGTATTAAAAATAATTGATGTTTGATAACACATTTGGTATTATCTCCATAATATCCAATCATAGTTTTTATATCGGTAACCGATACAGTATTACCATTAATCACAATATAAAAGTCACCTTCTAATAAAATTTTGTGTTCAACATCACCAATTGTAAATAAGTGATTTGATGTTTTTGTTAAGTAATTTAATACTTCTGTTTTGATTTGTTCTGTTGTTTTCATAATATTAGTTTTTATTTTTTAATTTTCTTTTTTAATTCTTTACATAAGTGTGGATGAACCCACTTTTCATTTTGAATATTTACTTCTTCTACCAAGTTTTCAACTATTAAGTTATTAAATAATTGGTATCTATCATGGTAATTCATTCCAGACGTTTGGTCTTTTATTGATCTGACATTACCATCTTCCATTTGAATAAATAAAGTTCCCTTTTTGTATTTGAATGTGTTTTTTGTTCTTTCATAAAATATCTCACAATCTTCTTTTACTTTCCAAGCTTTAATCTCATATATCTTTGGATTTTTATTTGGTGTGGATGATAATAACTGGTCAATTTTATAATCTCTATATTCCGGTTCAGTCATTTTATAAATAGGCACAATTCTCCACTCATATCCATCATGAAAACTTGGATATATTTTAGTAGCAGCATCTAAAGCAGACGATCTACTTGTGTAGATGCGATGATTCCAATATGTTGTCCAACTGTAAAACTCACCTTTTGAATCTTTCCATCTAACTTCAAGTGACCAGCCGTATAGATGAACATCATCAGCGACTGCTTGAATTTTAATTAGTTGACTATCAGCGATAGCATACACTTTGTTATTGATTGTGTAAGTCATTACATCACTTTTAAAGTGATTTTTAATTGGTTCTACTATTGTAGATTTCTTTTTGAATAAATTAAATAGTTTCATTTTCTTTAGTTTTATTTTTTAGAGCCAATGGTAAGTGAGAAAGGCTTTTACGGATTTTAGGTGTACCATATAAGCATACAGAGGTAAACTGATTTACATCAGGTTCAAAAAAAATAACTGATTCAGTTAAGTCTTTATACTTATGGTAAAGTTTTTGGAGTTCAAATTCATTTTTAACTGATAGACAGATGATAGAATTTGATTCAGATTTCCATTTAGAAAATGTTTCTGAAAATTCAAAAGCGAAGTCAGCAATTGAATGTGTTGATTGTACTACTTGGTACCCATTTGAGATATCACTTCTTGTGATAATAATTAATTTTGTTTCGTTAATCTAGTTGTTCATAATTGTTTTTGTTTTTTGTTTTAAAATAAAAATACCCCCATTATAGTTTTCTAACCGAGTGCTTATTAGCTGGTCGGTCAGATTCCTATTATGGAGGTCTCTCAAAAAATTTATATGTGTTAATCTACATCATTGTCTTGAATTATTATATTATAAATATATATCAAAAGTTTTACTTCTCCCTAAATATTTAAATTAAATTTATTATTAAACTACCAGGATTGAAATACATTTCATTTACAACAAATCCATAGTCTTTACAATTTTCAATAACTATTTCTTTCATTCTCGAACTAATACCAGTTATCACCTCTACTTGGTGTTTATCATTTCGCATCATTTCCCAAAAGAAAACATCAAGTTTTCTAGGAACATCTTCGTGTTTAATACCATGTAAGTCTAGTTTCATTTTAATATATATAATATATTATGAAATATCTAAAAAGATTTAACGAATCGGATTCTTGGGCTGGATCTTTATATGCTTATCACAATCCAATACCACCATCAAGAGGAGTTGACCAAGTTACTATTCCAAGTCACGAAGCACATCCATATAAGTGTAAAGATTGTGATATGAAATTTTATTCATTAGATGATGATATAGTTTGTTTGAATTGTGGTTCTACTGACTATGAAGATTTACCTTATGGTAATTAATATATAGTTCAATGAAGTATCTTAAAAAATATAAAACCTTTAACGAAGACGGAACTGCTACTGTAGGTGCTACAACAGCGGGAATGGGAGCTGTTTCAAATGCTCAACCAGGTGCTTTAGCTGGCACAACTGGTACATCCGGGTCAGGCGACGTTACCTTTACATTTAAGAAAGAGAAAAGAAAGAAAGGTGGTCCAAGTCAAGTAACTGATTTAAGAGACTTAAAATACGTTGAAACAGATAAGGTTGAAGATATAAAAGAATCATATAGATTAACTGAAGAGGAAACTTCATTAGTTGAAGATTGTTTAGTTGAGTTGATTGATATGGGATTTGAAATGAAAGATTACAAAATCGATAGTGAAGATGAAGAGTATGATATTGATGATGATACACAAGGTAATTTTAAGTCTCAGGAAATAAGAATATCTTTATTTAAACAAGTTGAAAAAATATGGAGAGGCAATCTAATCTTAGGATATTCATTTGATAAAAATGAAGTTTATAAAAAAAACATATCAACACTTAGACCCAATAGAGAATTAGAAGATTATGAATCTGAAATTGTAGATGGTGTTGAGGAAGCTTCTTATAAATTAATAAACCATTTAGAATACACATCCGGTGACTTAATGGTTGAATTCTCAGTAGCTGGGTCTGCGATGCCTTATAGCACACTTAGATATATTAATGTTAATGTTCACATAATTCTTAGAAGAAATTTATACCCAGTTGATGAAGCTTATAATAATGAACAAGAATATATCAATGATATAATTGACCAGTTCAAAGATTATAATATAAGACCACTTGTTCTTAATGATATACTAGATTTCTACAATGATGAAATAACAGATAACTATAATAATGATAAACAACCAAAAGAATTTGTTGATATGATTGTTAAAGATATGGAATTGGATTCTGGTGGATTTATGTCACAAAGAATGGGTTCTGCTGGTTGGAATAATAAAGTTATAAAATATCTTTAAAATAAAAAAGAGACCAAAGTTCACACTGTGCGATCAATGTGTCTTTAGTCTCTATGGTTTCAGAACTTCGCAACTTCATCCACCTTGTTATACACCTTTTAATTCAATAGTGTTGGTATAACGTAACACTAATCTACTGCGGGACCAACAGATTTTTCATCCCATAGACTCGGCAAAGTCTATCTCAATTTTCACCACATTTTGCCGATGTGACTTATATGAGAATATTTGTTAATTTTGGTTTCGGTTAACTCAATAACCTTAATACAAAGATAGGATAAAATCCTAAATAAACCAAATTAATTTTTAATTTTCTTAAAATATTCTGCTTTTTCTTTGATATCATCTATTGACGATCCAAAAATTAAAGCAACTATTACAATAACTATTGCTATACAAGCGATTGATATCCCCAAAGCGACTGGTATCCAAAGAGGTGAAGTTACCCACCACCAAGACCAATCAATATTTCCTGTTAGTTTAAGAACTAAGAATACAATGAAAAGAACTGCTGTTAAGCTAAGTCCACTACTTGAATTACTTTTTGATGTCATATCTATTTTAATATTTTAGTTTATACCAATTTTGTTTAATAAAGTTTCATATAATAAACATTTTCACAAATATAAAAAAAATATATACTTTGTGGAAAATATTTTAACATTTGAATCATTTATTAACGAATCTTATAACAAACCAAGAGCTGGTGGTAAAAAACGTTGGTCTGTTAAGTATAAAAAGAAAATCAATTGTTCTAATCCAAAGGGGTTCAGTCAAAAACAATTTTGTAAAAGAAAACGTAAAGGCGGTGCTTACAAAAGTTGATGCTTGGCTTGATAAAGTTTTGCATTTTCCACTAGTGAAGTTGTTAAGTCTCTAGTTGTTAGATTATGAAATATAGAATAAACTCTTTCAAACAACTCATCATTTAATAAAATTTCATAATCAGTTGTGTTTAACTCAGCACAATAGGCCTCTATATAACTTGTAAATTTTTGAAGTGTAACTTCATCGTCTTTATCTTTTACTAAAGATTCTCCTCTAAGTAAAGAAGCTTTCGCCAATTCTCTTAGGTATTCAGCAGTTATTCCAGGTCCCATATGTGAAAGTTTATTTTATGTAAATTATTTATTAAGTTAGTATTATCAATAAAGGTTATAAAAATATCAAAAAAATTAATAAAGCCTTATATACAAAAGGTTTCTTAATTTTTTACAAATATAAAAATAAATTAAATATTTTTCAAATTTCTGTTAGAAATTTTTGCAATTCTATCTGAGTGTCTTCCACCTTCGAATCCAGTATTTAAAAACTCATCAACACATTTGAAAGCTTCTTCTTCAGAAATATATCTACCTGGTAAAGTTAAGATATTAGCATCATTATGTAAACGAGCCATATTAGCAATTTCTGAATTCCAACAAAGAGCTGAGCGAACACCTGACCATTTATTAGCAGTCATATTAATTCCGTTACCGGAACCACACATTAAGATACCAAAGTCACATTTTTGATTATTAACATCTTCAGCAACTGCGTGTCCAAAATCTGGATAATCACATCTTTCTTCAGAGTAACATCCCCAATCATTTAGTTCTATACCCCTTTTAGTAGAAAGATATTGTTTTACTTTTTCTTTAAGTTCAAATGCTGCGTGGTCACAACCAATAGATATTCTCATAAAATTATTATTTTTATGAGTTATATGTTATTTTATAAATTTGGTTGATAACTGTTTGGATTATTTTTATGAGTTATATGTTATTTTATAAATTTGGTTGATAACTGTTTGGATTAGAATCTAAGAAAGTGAAGTCTTTTGGTGTTAATTGATAATCATCAAATCTATTAAAGAATTCAACTAAATCTTTTATAGTATCATCTGAGAAATAGAATGTTGATTCTGGATCATATTTAGAATTTATTCCGTCATAATGATGTACGTTCAGTCCATTATCTTTATCAATAGTAAATGAGAACATCATTGCATCACCATAAGTTATATCTATATTCAATCTTAAAGTATTGGGATTGGCTTTAGTTCCATCATTGTCTTTTAGAGTATGTATATCAATTTCTAAATAGTCTGGTTCACCATCTGATAAAGCGTCACCAGATTTTTCAAATGTATTTTGATAATAAACAATTTGTATTAAATCACCATTTAACATAACATCTTTTAACTCTAATTCAAATTGTCCGTTTGTTGTTATGAGGTTTAGATTTTCAGGAAGTAATGATTTTATATCCTGTGAAAAAGTACTTACATTCGACTCGTCTAACTTACTAACATCCTTTACTAAACCAATTACAAAAGATTTTAATTCAGAATCACCATTTAAATTTGATAACTCGTTCTTAGTAAACATAGTTCTGTGTTCATGAGATTGACCACCGTTATACCAATCAGAAGAGTTGAGTTGAGAAATTCCATATAAATAATCAATGCTCCAATTTTCTTCTATTATAGATATAAATCTTAAAACTTCTTCTTCTATTTCAGACCATGTAAATCCTATACAGTTATTAAAAGTATATGGTTTACTTGTATCTTTTTGTTTCCAAATTCTAATGTAGTAATTATTTCTAATAGGATTTCCAATAAGTTGACTACCCGCAACTTCTATTTCGAAATCATCATTTAGATGTGCTAAATAATCTTCTACATTATTTTTAAGATCATCATAAGAAGCCGACTCTTTTACAATTCTATCAGCCTTAAATTGAACCAATTCCTCTTTATCCATTATTTTAATTTGGATTTTATCCAATCCTAAAATTAAGGCTTTTTCTAATCTATGGGTACCATCTAACATTGCAAATATCTTTCCTTCTTCATTTTGAACAACTACTATTGGATAAGATAAATCAGCATTCATTACTCTTTGTTTTGTTTCAGTAGGATCTTCTTGTCTACCACTAAAATCATAGTTTATAGATTTTGGATCTACTTCTTCAACTGGTTTATTTTTAGCTAGTTCAATGATATCACTTACCCTAAATTTAATTTTGAAATCATCGCCATCTTCAAATTTCTCATTGGTGTCCCAAACTCCAGCTATCTTATCAATTGATTCTTTTACAATTCTATATTTAAGAAGAGGTTTACCATTTATAGTAATATCACCTTTATCATTCTTACCAATCTTCTTAACTAAAGTTTTCTTGTTTTTAAAACGACCACCTAATACCGTATCACCAACTTTGATAGGTACCTTAATCATCTCATTGAATGTCTTTAAATATCTCATACTTTATCTGTTGTTGTTTCTGATGGAGAATAACTTATATTATCTAATCTATTTAACCAACCTTCTCCGTGTCTATCAAATGTGTCGGAATCTTTATATCTTGATTCTCTGAATTTCTTAATTGAGTTGAATAGTTCAACCGGATCAATACCATTTGCTTTTGTTAAAACTTCTTTAGAAAAGATAACATCATTATCACTTATCTCAATTCCATTATCTTCTAAAGCGTCTCTAACAATACTTCTCATAGCATCGACTCCTTGATTAACACAACCATCATAAATAACATTGGCTACATTTTGATCAGAAATTTCACTTAGATTCTGAGCATTCCAATAGTTTGCTTTGTATATTTTTAGGGCTGTTTTATATGATAAGTTCATCATATCATCTTTAGTAAGAAGTCTTTTGACTCCTTGTTCTTTGAAATACTCTGCTAAGATAGGAGCCGATATACCGTGGTTAGTTCCAATAAATCTTTTACCACCCATTACATCAATAAAGTTTCCATTATCACCTCTATCATCTGAGTAACCAGCTTCTGCTAGTTTAACCAAACCTTGTGCTTTTTCAAATGATGCGTGACTTGAAAATTCTTTTTTATCTTTAGTAAGTTGAATAATTTCTTCTGTTTGATTAGCGTCTAATCCACCTTTGAATATGTGGTTGTTTGAACCAGTAGATGGTGACAATAAATAAGTAAGACTTACAAATGTTAAGAAAACGCCTGTAACACCACCTATAAGCTTTCTTCTTAGAGTTTCTGGCAATGATTTGAATTTATTAATCATCTTAACATAATACTCTTTAATCTTTTCTTTAGGTATTTTCTGTAAGAAGTCACGAAGTTTATTCAAAGCTTTTTCACCAAAGTCAATAATCTTATCCGTTAATTCATCAACGTCATTTTTATCTTTTTCAGGTTCTTCATTTGAATAGTCCCATTCTATAGTGGTTGGACTTGTCCATTTACCTTCTACTTCTTCAACTATTCTAAAAATATCATCTATTATAGAATTAAATTGTTTTTCTAAAAGAAAGTCATTATATTTGCTAATCTTATTCATTAAAGTATATATTAAAATCATATGACATTTTTTATAATCTTATTAACTATTTCGCAGATAGTCGGATTTTATCTTATTTTTAATAAGGTTAAACCTATAATCAAACCTAAAACCGAAGGAATTATTCTTAAAGTAATTCCGGATAAACCAACCTATGAAAGTTTAGATCCGGAAAATAAATTAGTTTATGATATTATGGAAAGTGCCAAGTTAGAAAATTGGAAAGTAGAAGTAGAAGCTGATATATCACATCACTCAAAAACTTGGACAATAAATTTTGAATCAAATACTGGAATTCGTATTAGATCGAGAGTGAGAGATAGTGGCGAAATGTATTTATCTGCTTTCACTATATTAACTGGAGAAAGAGGACCAGTAGTCCGTGGTCATAGTGGTTCTATATCAATTGATGATAAATCTAAAATATCCAATGATGTTATAATTTTTCTTTGGGATTATATTATAGAACATCACCAGAATGAAAATGAAGAAACTAGAATATACTATCAATCAACTATTGATGATATTTCTTCTAAATTGAAAACATTAAGACGTAGTGAGAAATTAAATAACATTTTAGAATTGTAATATGTTTAAGATAAAAGCAAAATTCATTGGTAAAAATTCGTTAGGGTTTGTCAATGGTCGTGTTTATGAAATGTACTTAATCAGTATGCCTCATATTGGTAAAGGCATGATAGAGATTGAGACTAAGAATCTTGAACCTAAGTTAAGATGTGAATATGGTTCTTGGGAAAAATTTATTCTTAATTGGGAAATTTTACATTATGATAATATGAATAATCTTCACGATGCGGAAGTTCATCATACTAAGGTAAATAATGGATTGAAACAATCTGTTAGAGATTCTAAAATAAATAAAGTTCTATCATGAGGTGACGGTGATAAAGTTGTTGAATTTACTTACGGTGGTGTTAATTTATTTGCTTCTCACAAGTTAAAATATTTAGATTTTACAACTTTATACACAGAATTGAATAAAATATTGTGTTACGATCCAAAGTTCATAGAATGGTCTAAGATCGAACTAAGAAATTATAAAATTAATTTACTACATGAAGTCTAAAAAATTAAAAAAACTAGCTAAACTTATACACGAAGAGGTTAGAAATTGCGACAGAGAATCTAGACCAATTAAAATGTCTGAAGAAATATCAGGTGGCGATTGGTCAGAATACGATCCAGAAGTTAGTGAAAAATTCAAGAAGATGGTTTTAAACCTATCTACTTATAAAAATAATATTAATATCAGTGTTGATAATAATAGAGTTTCTATAAATGTTGGTGACATAACAACTGTTAAGAAATCTATAAAAAGAAGTAATGTTCTTTATAGTGAAGACAATTATGTTGAAATGTGTTTACATAAAGGTTTAGGTTTTACTATTAACTATGGTTATAAAGTCAGAAGTAACTACAAAGATGAAAAATTATTTGATGAACTTCAACCAATTCTCACACAAAAGCTTAAAGAAATAAACGCTGAAAACTTTAATGAAATCTGGACAGATTTAATGAAAGAGTCTGGTGTTTTAAGAGATAGTAATTTAGACGATATTTTAAATGGATAGTATTTATATAGTTCGTTCTCACTTTGAGAACTATGACTCGACAAGTTGGAAAATTATTGGTTTATTTACTAATAAGAAAATAGCGGAAGAAATTGCCAAAAAATGGGAAGACTTCTATGAAGAAAAAATGTATAATATTTTCAATGAACCAAAAGATTGGAAACCAACATCAGAGGATTTACAATATGGTGGCGAGTGGTATGAGTCTGAAGAATACTCTCAAAGAACCGCTAGATACTCTGAAGTAATGGACTTTCGAGAAATTGTTATTGAAGAATTTGAATTAAATAAAGATAGGTCTTTAGAAGATACATCCGTAAATGAATACCTTTTGAGTTTAATGACACAGTGGGATAGAAACCATAAATTAGAAAAAATAATCAAATAAATGAAAGTAGACGTATTATTAGGACTCCAATGGGGCGACGAAGGTAAAGGAAAGTTAGTTGACTTTATTACACCAAATTATGACATCATTGCCCGTTTCCAAGGGGGCGCTAACGCAGGACACACACTTATCTTTGATGGTAAGAAATACGTTCTTCATTTAATACCATCAGGTATTTTTAGAAACAACTGTATTAATATTATTGGAGCCGGTGTTGTAATAGATCCAATTGCTCTTGTAGAAGAAATTAAAACATTACAAGAAATCGGTGTTGATGTTCGTTCAAAACTAAAGATATCTAAAAGAGCTCATCTTATCTTACCAACTCACAGATTGTTAGATAAAGCATCTGAATTAGCTAAAGGGGATGCTAAGATTGGTTCAACCCTAAAAGGAATTGGTCCAACTTATATGGACAAGACTGGTAGAAACGGACTTCGTGTAGGTGATTTATCATTTAATGGTGATTTACCATCTAAACAACTTTTAGATAAATATGTAATACTCACAAATAAACATTTTGACATTCTAAATCAAAATGAACATTTTAGAAATTGGTCAACTACTGAATTCTCAACAAAGAAATATGATTCAACTGAACAATTCAAATCTGAAGAAACCAATTGGTTTAATAGTGTTGCTTATCTTAGAGACTATGAATTCATTGACTCTGAATATTACATCAACAAAGCTCTTAAAGAAAGAAAAACTGTTTTAGCTGAAGGAGCCCAAGGTTCTTTACTTGATGTTGACTATGGAACTTATCCATTTGTAACTTCATCTAGTACAACAGTATCTGGAGTTTGTTCTGGTCTTGGCGTTCCACCTCATGCTATTGGTAACGTAACTGGTATCTTTAAGGCTTATACAACTCGTGTAGGTTCTGGTCCATTCCCAACTGAATTAGATAATGAAATCGGTGAAAAAATGAGAAAGATTGGTTCTGAATTTGGAGCTACAACAGGAAGACCTCGTAGATGTGGCTGGCTTGACTTACCAGCTCTTAAATACGCTTGTATGATAAATGGTGTCACTGAACTTAATATAATGAAATTAGACATCCTAAGTGAGTTTAAGAGCATCAAAGTTTGTGTTGGATATAATGTTGATGGTGAATTTTATAAAGATACAATTCCATTTGATGTTTCTGTTCCAATTGATCCAATTTATGTTGAGTTAAAAGGTTGGAATAAAGATATTACAGATTGTAAAGAGTTTGATGAACTTCCTAAAGAAGCTAAAGATTACATTTCTTTTATTCAATTAGAAACAAATGTTCCAATAACAAGAGTTTCAGTTGGACCAGATAGATTACAAACAATAATGAGATAATGATAAATTTGGAATTGTTGACTGAATTCACACATGAAGATTTGAGATATAAATCTGTTATAAAGGTTGTATCTTATAGAATAAATGTTAACTGGATAGAACTACAATTTCAAAATGTGATGGGAGAGGTTGTTAAGTTAGAAAGATATTATAACTGGTTACAATCAAGGAGAGAAGAAAAAATAAATCAAATTTTATGATACAAGATAAAATAAAAATAATAAAAAAATCCGTATATTTGTAGTATGAAATTTTCAGATAAAAAGAGAGTGTATGTTGATATGGATGGTGTTCTTTGTAACTTTTACAAAGCCGCTAAACAAGCTCTTACTGATAATCCAAAACAAAAATATCCACAATCACAATGGGGATTCTTTTTGAAACTGGAAGAAATTCCCGGTGCTATTGAAGGCTTCAGAAAACTTGAAGAAAAATATGACTTGTGGATTTTAACACGTCCTTCATTTAGAAACGTAAATTGTTATACTGAAAAGGCTCAATGGATTTGGGACCACTTAGGTTTTGATATCGTTGAGAAAACAATTATGGCACCAAATAAATCTTTCTTAAAAGGTGATTATCTTATTGATGATATGGGTAATGCTGGTCAAGAAGAATTTGAAGGAGAATGGATCCACTTTAAAACAGAAAAGTTCCCCAATTGGGAAACTGTTGTAGAATATTTGATGAGTAAATAATTACTCTTCTATTGGCTTATCTTCATCATCTTTTAATAACCCTCTATGGTCTTTAGGTAAAAAATCAAATCCATATTTCTTTCCAAGCATTATTAATAAAGGTGTTATTGGTAGTGGGATTGGAATTCCAGCAATAGCAACTAGTGGTAAAATCCTAACAATATCCATAGATTGAGCTCTTAAAAAAGTTTTTTCTTTTTCAGATACTTCTTCTCCTTTTATCATTCTTGATAATATATTCACAGCTATCTTAGTTTCTTCTCCTTCAACTTTGGTAGCTGTCCAAGTATCAGAAGCCATTTTACCACCTTTCTTAATTAAATCATTAAGATAAGCTCCAACTTTTTCCATCCCTTCATTGAAAGTCTTGAATTTTTTTATTTTTTTCATATAAACTTATATATTAAATATAGTAAAATACTATATGTGTTATTTTGGTGTGCTTTTCATGCAACATCATGATGATACTATATAAATAATAAATTTGGAAAGTCCGAATTTATTTAATATATTTGTGATTATGAGAATTTTTTATTTAGGAGACATACATGGAAATTTTAATTTGATACATCAATATGTAAAGAAGTATGATATTAATGACGCTCATATAATTCAAATAGGTGACTTTGGTGTTGGATTTACAACATTTGAAAAAGAAAAACGAATGCTTGAAATGTATCACACACAACTTGTTAAGAACAATGTTCATGTGTGGGCTATTCGTGGTAATCATGACTACAAACCTTACTTTGATAATGACCCTTTTGGATTTACTAACATTCACTTAGTAGCAGATTATACTGTACTTAACTTAGCTGATAAAAATATTCTTTGTATTGGTGGAGCTGTCAGTGTTGATCGTGAGTGGCGTTACACAAAGAAACAAAAACTAGGTATATTTGAAAATCATACTTTAGGAGTTGAAAGCTGGTGGCCTGATGAAGTTTTTGTTTTAGAGGAAAACAAACTTAAAGACTTGCGAGATATTAATATCATGGTAACACATACTTGTCCGGACTATTGCCCACCTGATAATACATTTGGCTTGGGTCCATTTGTAGAAGGTATAATTAAAGACACTGGTGATACTGAATTAAGAACTGATTTACTTTTTGAACGTAATCAAGTTACTCAAGCTTTCAGTATTGTTAAAATGAATAATGATATTGAGTATGCTTACTATGGACACTTTCATAGAAGTGATGATATAACAATGTATGGAACTAAACACCGATTACTAGGAGTCGGGGAACTTTGGGAAGAGAGAGATTAACTCTCTCTTCTTTTTAATTTTTTATTATGAGAAGTCAAACTGTAATTTGTATTCGTTGGAAACTAACCGGTAGGATTGAGGTATTCGTCAATCTAGGAAAACTGTTTACAAGTTATTCAGGTAATCAATTAGGTGTAAGTCGTTCAACTTTAGATAGAAAGAATTTATTTGACGGGTATCAAAACGATACTATTGAAATTTTTAAATCCTACGTTAGGTAGTAATAACTTCTATATAAGCTTTTTCTTCATTCGGATAGATAACAACACTATCACCTTGAGTTCTTACTTGATATTCTCTATCCTCTCTAAAAGGATTTAATTCAGCCATAATTAAATTATAAAATTCAGCAGTAACTTGATTATCTCTTTTATTTAAAACTATTTCTAAATCATTAGTTTCGTTATATTCATTATAACTAGATTCATTATCCCATTTAATCACTCTAAGTCCTCTTGAATTAAAAAATCTTTCAACTTCGTTCATTCTAACAGTAAGTTGTCTACTTTCATAACCTTTAATAAATTTGAATGTATCATCACCAGTATCTTTAGGTACTAATTCAATTCTAAGTTCATCAGTTAAACTCATATTGATATTATAATTTTCTAATCTATCAGCTGCTGAAAGAACGTCATCAATTTCTTCTACAATATCTTTTAACTTTTGAATAAGTTGAGTAGCTTCTTGTAAAACAGAAAGATTTAATTTAATATCCCAAGATATGTTCCACTTTGTTCCTGTTCCATAATTTGATGAATTTATACTAGGTTCGCCAAACTTATCAGTTATATAAGCAAAGTTTTCTAAGATGTCTAATTTTTCATCTTCTTTGGACTCATTAAATCTTTTTAAATGTTTCATTATAGTATATATATTATTTGGTAGAATTGAAAAAAATTTCTATCTTTATATTATGAAATTTATTAAAATAGAAACAGAACATACAATGGCTCAATTAGATTCTATATCTGATTCTATTTTAGGAGCTGATTCTAATATCTTAACTGATATTTATAATAAACATGATTATATTAACTTAAAAAATGATATTGGTAATACTTACACATATATAATTATTGATTCTAAATTAGATGAATTAATAGAAATCTATAACAAATACAATGTTAAGTTTATTACACAAGATATAACTAAAGAAGTTTTATTTAATTTGGTTAAGTCTGATGGTTTTGTTTATGATAGTTTTATCAATAAATTCATAGACAATTATATTAACAGTAATATAGATGTTGATGTTGTCTTAGATAAGATAAATGAGTTGGGCATTAGTTCATTAAATGAAAGAGATAATTCAGTATTAAAAAATATTTAAAATGAAAAAAGAGTGATTTCTCACTCTTTTTTAATTAATTCCAGTTTCCACTATTAGCTCCACTTGATACTACATATTTACCATCTTTGTCAGAATAAGAAAGGTTTTGTAGGATTAAATCATCTTTTACATATTTGGGGTTTTCTTTGAGAAAATTCATTAAAGCTGTTTTTTTAACTTCATCATCTTGAATACTTTTTAGTAACATTTTACGAGTTGGGTGAGAAGTTAAATATTTATTAATTTCTTCATCTGTTAGTGGTTTTGAGAACCAACCCTCATTTATATCTGTTGAATATTGTTCAAATGTTTTAACGTATTTCATAGTTAATTTATAATTTTTATAATGTATATATTATATATTAAAATTGATTTTTTATATATACATCATAACTGCGTCTCAAGTGTGTATGGTATTTTGAGTTTGAGAGACGTAAGTCAAAACCTATTAACAATATGGAACCTGGTCCCACGATAAACAAAAATAAAAATGACAAAAACAAAATTAGCAACATTGTTCCTAATGTTGGGGATGTTTTTCAACCCCTTTGGATTCGACGCTATTCAGATAATGCTGATGAAATTAACTGGTTCTTACTTAGGAGCCAATTTAGTATTATATTGCCTTGCGGGATCCTGTTTTGGATTTTACTTTTACTTCTCTGGTAACAATCCATTTTTAATGATGAAGGATATTATAGTAAGTATCTATCAAGACAAGATTAAACACCACTACGAAAAAATTAAAATAAAAAAAGAGAGTCAAAAATGACTCTCTTTTTTTTGTATCCGTTTCAGTTATTATACTAATTCTTCAACTTCTTTTTCTGTTGTTAGTAACTCCCAAGCTCTTGCCATTCTAGTTAATCCAATTCCTCCACCAAATCTTGGGAAGAAATTATAAGATAAGAATAGTTCTAATTCAGACTCAACTCTTTCTTTACCGAATAGTTCAAATAACTTAGCAGCATATTTACCATTTTCGATTGTATAGAAATTATGTTTCATTTCTTCTACATCACAGCTTCTTTCTGCTGATCCAATTGTTTCTTGACCATAAAGAATAACATCTACTTTATTAAAGATGTTAGTTTCATTGTGTTTCATATTCCAAAAAGGATTAGTTCTTAATGGGAAATTTTGTAAAGAAACTACAGATCCTTTTTCTTTCCACATTCTACTTTCGTGTTCATCTTCTAAGATTTCAACACCACCATATTCTTGACAAACTTCATCGTAGTTTACTTCTACTGGTGAATCAAAACCTAAATGTGCTAATAGTTCAGATTCTAGTTTAAGTAATTCTTTCATTCCACCTTTTGATTCGAATTCAAACATAGGGAAGATTAATTCGTGTCTTCCAGGAATAGGATTTTTTTCTTGACGATAAGATGTTGAAATACAAAAACATCCTTCCCAATGAGGATTCTTTAATAGTTCGTGTTCTAACCACATTTGTCCTGTTTGGGGAAGAGGCCAAATTTCACCGTTGTAGTTAAAAGTGGCAATTGAGTGAGGGTTTTCACAAGCTGCTAAGATTGACAGTCTTGATTGTGTCGGTACTTCGTAGAAGTTTTTTGACAAAAAAAATTCTCTCATTTTTTGAACGAGAGAGTTGTACGCTAAAGTGTTATTCATAGGATTTTTTTTTTGAGCCAAGAAATGAATCCTGACCCTAATTTAATTATATATCATGAAACGTGTCTTTTGTTTAGCGAAAAATGAATTATTTTACAATTTTTTTAACAAATTTATAAGCAATTCCAAAAGTTAAATTGTTAATCATCTGAACATCACTGATGCTCCTAAAGTTCATCTGATCTTGTATAATAAAGTTAAGAGGTTTACCTGGAAATAAAGTTAATTTAGTAGTACCATAAATAATACAATCATTGAAATCTTTAATATTCGGTTGATAGTAATATTCGGTTGATAATCCAAATGACTTCTTTTCTATTTTTATTTTAGCTCTAATAGAATGTCTTAATTTATTTGTAGTTAGATTAACCATATAGTCAGTATTCTGATAAAGAAAAGCATATGATAAAGAAACTTTACCCCAATTAAACTTTTCTTTAACACCACCACCAATACCTAACCAGTTGTCTGCTTGGATACTTCTAACCAGTGAATAGTTATATTGATATGTTGTGAATAAATCCCAATGCTCTTTGTTATATCCAAAGTTTGCTTTTTGAATTAATTCATTTTGTGATAATTGTGGTGTATATTGAACGTTATAATTTGTTCCTAAATCCAAAGCAATGTGTTTGCCAAAATCAAATGAGTTATTGCCTGTAAAGTTGATTCCAACTATATTTGATTTTCCTTGATTTAAACTTCCTGATAAGCTATTATCTAGAGTAATTTCAGTTTGTGCTCCAACTGAAATCGATAAAAGTAAAGATGATATTATGATTATTAATTTCTTCATGTGTAGTGGTTTTTTTGTTAACATATATATAAAAATCAATTTAGAATAAAAATATATAAAAATAAAAATTAATCACTATGGCTAAGGCAAAAACAACATCCGTATCATCAAATTTTCTTTCTAAGTCTAAAGTAAAAAGACCGGGAATACATTCTAAAAAGAAATCATCAAAGGGTAAAAATACCACTAACTATAAAAAGGCTTATAGAGGACAAGGTAAATAGTGAATATATATCTATATGGATATTATATTACAGATTTTTTGGGTGAATATTTTGTTATTTATTTGGTTTGAAACAGATGCTTTTGTTGAGTATATCAAGCTTTTGAAATTAAATATTTTCAAAATAAAACAATTTGAAGAGTATAAATTAATCAATCCAAAGATATCTTACCATTCCTACATTAGACAAAAACATGCAAGTTTTTTCACAAGGTTATTAACTTGTGTTCCTTGTATGTGCTTTTGGGTCGTTGTTATAATTTGTTTAATGTTTAATAGTTTTTATTTTTATCCTATAATATACATATCAAGTTATGTGCTATATAAATTATTAAGAAAGTATGTCTATTAAAGTATCAAAGATTCTACAAATAAATTCTATTGATTATCTTTACAAAATATTGAGAGATGATGATGTGTTGATAAGTAAAAATAATATTTTTCAGATATTTTTAGACCACATGACAGATTATTACTTCGGTTGTAAATGTATGGAAGAAGAGTATTTATCTCTTTGTAAGTTAGAATACAACAATATATCTAAAAACGAAGATGTAATTTATTCTATTAGAGAACACTTTGAATGTGATGATGTTATATTTTCATAAAATAAAAAACCCACTCAATGAGTGGGTTTTTTTGTAATCTAATATTTCAATAATTGAAATTATACAACTTCAACAACTTCGATATCAAAGATTAACTCTTTTCCAGCGAATGGGTGATTACCATCAATGACAACGTGGTCTTCATTAACTTCTTTAACCATAACATTAATTGGAGCTCCTTGTTCTCCCTGTGCTTGAAGAGATTGACCTACTTCAACTGGACCAGGTAATTGGTCATTTGGAACTTTTACTAATAAGTCTTCTCTGATTTGGCCATAAGCTTCTTCAGGTTGAATATTTACTGTAACTTTATCCCCAACTTTTTTACCAATTAACGCACTTTCGAATCCTGGAATAATCTGACCAGAACCTACGGTAAATGTTAATGGTGCTTTTCCTTCAGAAGAGTCGAACACTTCTCCGTCTGTAAGTCTTCCTGTGTAATGTACGTTTACCGTACTTCCGTCTTGAATCATTTTGAATAGTTTTTTTTATTTGTATATCTAAATATAATAAAAGTTTAATCTATTCTAGTCATTCTAAATGATTCAAATGTTTTAATCCATTTTTTAGATTCCATAGTTAAATCAGGATTTCCTAAAACTCTCTTAATAATTTCAAATGCTTCTTCTTTAGTTTTTCCAGATATTTCTTTATTAATCTGACCAATTTGAGGTCCTTTTGCTCCAAATTTCATAATCTCTTGAGCAGTAAACAAAACAGGCGCTTTTTCGGCTTTAATCTCAACCAATTCTGACCTTTTGAATTGGTCTCTTAGTGGACATTCCTCATCCCATTTATCATAAGATGGATTATCCCATTTTAAAGATTCTGCATTAAAATCATTACCCATATTATCCATTTTAGAAAATACACATAGTTTCCAAAAAGCTTTTGATTTTTCATTATTATCAGTACCTGGTGATTCAGCAAATATTTTAAACTTTGTATTTGGATTTAATTCACCACCTTCTGATGGTCCACCAGTTGCACTTGCTAACCAACCTTTAATAACCATATGTTTAGAACATATATAAACAACTAACTCATTAGCACCACCAGCAGAAGCTGACTCAGCACCTGCTTTATCATGACCTAAAGAAGTTGGCCATCCTGCCTTATTAAAAGAAACCGTATCAAACTTTGCAATATCGTGATAAAGAGCAGCTGTAATCAAATCTTGATCACCAGTTTCAATTCCTCTACTCATAACTATCTTAATATGAACTAATGAGTTTCTTTCAGCATGCCATTTAGGATTCTCATTGATATAAACATTTCTAAGCAATTGTTTTTTTAAATCATCACCTAATCCTTTTATAAGAGAGTCACAAACTGAAAAATTAGAGTTGTATTTATTTTCAAGATCCATACTAACTGGCTTTTCAGTTCTCATAGATTCAGCATTACCTAACGCCTCATCAACTATTGTTTTTTGAACATCATTCAAAGTAACACCTTCAAGTGGATCAATTCCCCATTGGTCTTTTATTGTTTTAGCACTATCATTCTCCATAGAGATTATTTAATTTTTATTATATATTAAAATAATTTATGAAAAACATTATTAACAATATAATAATTCAATATCACCGTCTAAAGTTTCAATCAAATAAGAACACGACTCACAGAAATCCCCACAGTTATAGTATCTCTCCTCAATAGCTGGTGTATGTATGTGTCCTATCATAATAGAATCACAATTAACTTCTTCTATTTTTTTAACTGCTAAGAATTTAAAATCATTTATAAAAGATATTGCATTCTTAACTTTATATTTTAAGTATTGAGATAGTGACCAATATTCCATTCCAAATAATCTTCTTATAAAGTTATAAATTTTATTAATCTTAAAACTTAACTCATATGCCCAGTCTCCTAATATGTAAAGAAATGGATGTAGTCTTATAAACCCGTCAAATTGATCACCGTGACATATGTATATCTTTTCACCTTTTAGTGTTTCATAATACATCTCATCACAAAGAGTAATATCACCTATATTCATATCCTCTTCTTTAATTAAACCTCTTAGATAAAAATCATGATTACCTAGTATGTAAGTTACTTTAACTCCTTTTCTAGATGACCTTAATATCTTCTGTATTACTGTAGAGTGATCTTGATTCCAATAAAATTTCTTTTTTAATGATGTTAAATCAATGAAGTCTCCGACAATTACTAAATTTTCATACTCATAGTTTTTTAAAACTTCAAGTAGTTTATCAGCTTGTGATTTGCTACTACCTAAGTGAACATCTGATATAAATAATGTTCTAATTTCCATATGTTTTAATTATTTTTTCTACAATATTATAAATAGGATTTTCCCACTTATAATCTATTTTATCATATGATATTAACCAACTTCCTAAATTTACAATATTAAAATCTTTTGTATAAATTCCCATTTCTTTAAGAGATATTGAATTTGATAATTGTTCATATTGATCTTTTAATGGTATAGACCAAAGTTTTTTACCAAGAATTAAAGCTTCTGATGTTGTTGAAAATCCAGATGCTGTAATTACACCTGTGCAATCTAAAATGTCTTTTTGAAAAGATGATTTGTTTAATTTTTTAATTTCAATATTATCAAAATTAGCATCTTCTTTAACCTCATCACTATAAATTTTAAAATTAATTTTTTTATATAAATTAACTTGTTTTATTATAAAATCTAAATTTAGAGATGGTAGATAAATTAAATAAAAGTTTTTATCACTTGTTTTATTTTCTAGAAAAAATCTAGATATAAACGGAAGTTGAATATAATCATCATATGATTGATAGTGTAGTCCAATATAATCATCACACTTAGCAAAATACTTTATGAATAATTTTGATATAAATTTTCTTTTATACTTTGGAGTATTTTTTGATATTAAAGAACATTGATTTGATATACCAATAGATTTAACTTTACATATTTTAGCTGACCAAGCACTGACCGGTTCAAAATCCGATATAACTAAATCATACTCAGATACATCATATTTTATATCTTTTAGTAATCTAATTAATTTAGATGATGAAATTGATTTTATCCAATCAATAGATCCAAATTTATTATAATAGATTGAAAATCCTTGAAAATGTTTTTTAACTTTAAATGGAATTTCTAAATTAGAATTGTTTCCAGATGTTATAATATCTACCTCACATCCTCTTTCTTTAAGAATTGAAATGAGTTCTATTGATCTTGTTATGTGTCCATTTCCATTTAATTGTATACCATATAGTATCTTCATATTGTTTATATATGATATAAGTCAAATAGATTAAAAAAAGTTGTTAAAAAAAATAAGAAAATCATCGCTTTTCTTATATTAAGTTTTGGCTAATTAATTTAAAATTAAACTTTTCAACAAAAATCACTAATAATATGTGTGAGGGAATCTTTTACGGAATATAAAAAAACATTAGAACAAAATCTAATGAGCATCAGCTATTTATATAATGGTGATGTTATTTCATCTCATGATTCCTGTTATATTGAAATTAAAAACTCACCTCTCACATCGCCTAGTTTTATAATCAATAGTATAGTTAACGTATACCAAGAAAGTTTTGATATAATGGTGAGTAAATCAAAAGAATTTATTATTCCTCTTGAGTCTATAAATGATATAGGCAAAGATGTAAATATTTTTGATAAAATATCAGAATTAGGTATAAACCCTCTTTATGTTTTTTGTTCAGATAAAAGTAGAAAACTTTTTGGCATATCTAAAAATTTAAATAACACAAGTGCTTTCCCATCTTATTTTTATAACATAGATAAGTATATTGGAATAAATGTAGAAGTTTTTTATTCGCCCTTGGTAAAAGAGGAATCAGATGAGATGGTTTTGTATGTAGTTGATAAATCTATACAAAGTTTGGTTTATTCAATTCAAAATATGGATTATAAAATAGAACAAAATGATAAAGATAATATAGAATGGAAACACACAATGGAATATAACTTATATGATTGTAGATTTAATTCTTATAGATTATCTGTTAAGAATTTATCTAAACTAAGAAATGATAAAATTAATAAAATACTAGATGGTAATTGATATTTCTAAAGAGTCTTCTGGTTATTCTGAAAGTTACAAAGATGATTATAAGTTAAAAAGTGGTAAGATATTTAATGAAATTAAAAATATCAATCAAAATATGAATAAAAAATATAATTATATTATAATTCCTGTTTCAATTTATAATATAATTGAGTGTGATGATAGATTTAAACCTTATTCATTCGATATAGAGTCTGATTTAAGAAAGATTGGTGTGTTGGGTGATATAGAATGTTATTTAGATATACACCTTCCTCCTGACCAAATATTAATATCTTGGGATAAACAAACAGCTCGTGATGTTAAAATTGATAATATATTAAACGGTATAGATGAAAAAGAAAAAAGAGTTAAGATTATATCTTAACTCTTTTTAGTTATTTATTTTTATAACTTTCAAACTTAGCTATTATCTTCTTGTTTGTGTTATCTATTGTCATTAAACTTTTTCTATCAGTTTTCATACCTTTAGAGGCTCCTGCTTTAAGAAACTCATCTCTTGTTACTTGAGTTGATTGTCCTTTTTTATTGACTAAATTATATTCATAATTTTCATTTGTGTCTTGTCCTAATAATTCGACTCCTTTAGTATCATACTCAACTTGACCACCTTCTTTAGCAATATCAATCTTAGTCTTTAAAACATTTACAAAGTCTTTAGCTAATATTTTAAGAACATCAACATACTTCTCTGTGTCATAAGCCATTTTAAGAGCTGCTTTATTATATTTTAGGAAGTTTAATCCTGTTATATTAGTAATTGATGGATGACCACCTGAGTTTCTAATAATAAGTTCCCATGCTTGAATTTTAATATTACTTAAATAGAATTTTTGATCTGGAGTAAGATCATTGAATAAAGTATTCATATCAACTCTTAACTCAGGTTCATTGATATTAACATTAACAATTTTACTATCTTTCTTAGCATATAAACAATCTTTATAAAAAGCTTCTAAATCACTAAACTTAAATCCAACACCTTCATAGTCATCACCTTCAGCCTTAGCCATTGCTTTCCAATCTTGAGATGTTTCAAATTCTTTTTTAATTGATTCTAATGAAACATAAAATTTTTTAAGAATTGATTCGTGTTTAGCTAAAACTTCTTTAGCGATTTCACCTAAGTGAATTTCTTTCAATACTTTTTCTTTGAACGGATTACAAGAAACTTGTAATAAACCCATTGGCCAAGCGATGCAATTAAAGTCAGCTTCAGGATTGTTTTTGAATACAACATATCTATCATAAGAACCTGGCTTAATCATTGAACCACCACCATATTGAGTAACAATTTTATAATCCTCGTCAAAGTGAACACCTTTGCCAATTTGAGCACCTGTGTCTAACATTTTTTTATGTCTCCAGTTTGTTGGATCATAATCACTTACTTCACCGGTGCTTGGATCTTCAATAAATTTATAATTCTTCATTTTATCAATGTAAGCATTTAAGTTATCGGTAATTTCTTCTGGTGTTGCCAATCTTCCTAACTTATCATTAGTTTTAGCATTGTTAATATAATTTTTAAGGTTATTAAACATTGAGTATAAACTACCAGTTGAATCTAAAGTTAAAGCTTCAAGTATATTTCTATTGATATGATTTCTTTTACCATCTAAAGATTTAGTTGTTATTCTTTTATTCTTGTAAGCTAATAATAATCTATTAACTACAAATCCCATCATAAATCTATTCTTAGTTGGAGAAACACTTCTGTCTGGAGAGAAGATTGCATTTTGAACATCTTCTGGTTTAATATTATTTGCTATAAAGTTAGCAGAGTCAACAGTTTTAATTAATTCAATATCTTCGTGTGTAAAAATATCTGAGTAAGATATCTCACCTGAAATAGTTTCAACATTTGAACGAGTTTGTTTGAAATAAGTAGATTGAGTTTCTTCAGCACCTGATTGTTTGTCATGATGGTCAGTTGCAATATGGAACATTGGCTTACCGTGAGCAAAGTCAACAAGTACACAAAGATTTCCTTCTTTATGATGTTTAATAGCGTATTCTAAACCACCATATTGAATGATGTGACAATCAACAGTTTCTATTTGATAGTAATTCTTTAAGAATTCTTTCATAGCGATAGCAGATGTAACACCATCTAAATCTTTGTGGAAATAAATTTCCGCAGTTTTGTAAAGCTTAGCTATCTTAGAAATGTTTTTAAGACCTACTTCTTCGTTTAGAAAGTTTTGATATTTTTTAATCATATTAAATTTTGATCTGTTTTTCTATATATTAATATATTAAATGTATTATTTACATACGATTGTTTTTGTATATAAAGTTCTAATTCATCTAATCTTAAAGAAGCAACTTCAATTATTTCTTTAAATTCATTTGATTCCACAAATGATTGCAACTCTTGAGATTCATTCCACGGCGAACGATTAAATCTTTGTTCATGTGGTGTTGGTTTGCTAATTGAAACTTGTATGTAAGGAATTAAACTAAAATACTTAAAAATAGATTTATTTGTGTCTTTGAAATCAAATAACTTTCTTAAAAATGAAACATCTACTTGCCAACCGTTGTCTGATATATCAGTGAATAAATATTCAATATCTTCTGGTGTTACACCGAACTCTAGTTCTTCACTACTTTCAAATGTTTTTAAGTATTTCATTATTTCTTACCAAATGGTTGTTTACCATATCCTTTTATGTCACCTTTACCATCACCTTTAGTTTCAGTTTCAAACTTAGTATCAAAGAAGTTATTATCATCTGTGATTACTTTAACTTCAGAATCTAAAGTAGCATAAGGTCCTAATTTACCAGAACGGAAAACACCACTAAACATATCACCATTTAAGTAACCATCTACAAAGTAACAATTTGTCAAATCAGATGATTCAACATTACAGTTAAGTATTTTTGAATTTAAACCAGATGATTGTTGTAATTTACATTTTGACAATTGTGAATTTTTAATTTCTGATGCAATAAAGAAACAATTTTCAAATATACCTTCACATTGACAATTTATCAAATCATATCCTTTAATAGTAGATGTTGATTTAATATTAGCATCTACAACTTCTATTGTTTGTGTTGATGTAACATAGTTTATAATACACTCTTTTAATTCAGATGTTGAATCAATTATATTATAAAGTTTTAAATAAATATTTGGATAGTAGGCAGTTATTAAATCATAAGAACTTGTTTGGTCAATTTGTAATTGAATAGTTGGAAAATCAACAATAAAGTTATCATATTTAGAAAAGTTCTTAAATACTGATATATTTTTTTCTAAGTGCTCTTCTAACTTATTAACATCTTCTGAGTCAAACTCAGCATCAACTGAATCAAATACATTAATAATAAATCTATCCATAAAATAAATTAAATTACCTATATTCTTTTCATAGTCTTTACCACCAATATATCTTAACTCTAATCTTTGAGATTCCTTTTCGTTATTAATATTCATGAAGTTTATACCATAATACTTATCATTTGGTGTTCTCAAGTTGTTTTTAACAACATTAATTGGAATATTAAAAAAATCATACTCTTTATAAGGAATCATTTTCTTTACAGATTTAGCATAAACATTATCTTTTCTAGATGGGAATATTCTGTATATCTCATCTTCGTCTGTATTTAAAACTAGTTTAAGTATGTTTAGATCATTCAAATCTTTCTCACCATTAAATGATAAGTTAAAGTGAATAGATGATTTTTCATTTGTGTATCCATAAGTTTGAATAAACTTAATTATTTTAACTAAATAATATTTAGCATCATAATAGTCTAATGGTCCAGTTACCAACTCAACCATGTTTGACCCACCTGATAAATCTGGTTCTATCTTAAAGTTCTTCTCATCTGGTGTAAAGTCAGAGTGATATTGTCTAAACCCCCACATTTTAACCGGAGTTAATTCTATGTTTAGCAGTTCTAATGTTTTATAATAGGATAAATCCTTCATATAAAACTCAAACTCAAAACCAACTCTGGCGAATTTTAACTTGTTTGATTGGTTTAGAAACTTATCTGAATATTTCTTCATATCCTTATATATTAAAGTTTGTAGTTCAAAATTAAAATACTTTAAAAATAAAAGATATAAGGGATAATATGTTGTTTTATATATATTTCTAAGTAACTAAAAAATTAATATGTATCTAAGTGGAATTCTTTTGCGTCTATTGTAAAACTAGGAAAAAGGTTGATAAATTTATCAAGGTTAACCGCATAAAAAATAAATACATTATCGATATTAAAAAGATAATGGAAGAAGAAGAGGTTAGCTTTGAAGATGATAAGATGTATCTTAAAGTTTTAATCTTTCAAAAGATACAACAAGCAATAGACAAAAAGAAAGATATCTACTACATACCCGACTTTGATAATGAGTTCTCAATCGAAAAGTTACTTAATCTTAAAAAAATACTTGGTGAAAACAATTTTAATGTTTTAATATTCTACAATGAATTTAGAAAAAATCCCGAAGTAATTGATGATGTTTTTTCAAATCTTTCCAAATTTAGCAACAGTCAAATTATCCGCGATTATTAGTTAATTAGAGATAAACTAACATTTAATATATAATAAAAATTAAATTATTAACATGGCTAATAGAGCTCGTTTAGGTGGATCCCCATTAGGTCTTATTGGATTGAAGAGTTCGCCAGATATTAATGGCAATTCAACATTTAATGGTGGTAATTCACGAAATGTCAATGTGGCCAATTATAATAAGTCTATCGGTCCTAATGGTAAGGGTGGGGCTGTTTCTTTATTTACAGGTAAAAGAATAGTAAGAGCTTGGCCTAATATAGTGCCAAAACCTGCGACAATAATTGATGGTACTGGCATCGAAGTTTCCGTAAGTTCTTACGACACAAAAGGTCTTGGTGATGTTGATTATCCCGTATTAAATGATAAAGCTGCAACAAAAACAGAGGAGGCGGGCGATGGTACAGTAAATAATGTTCCAGCGCCAATAGAAGCAAAAGGTGGTGCTGATAACTACATGCCTAAAGCTACTCTTCATAATAACACTATTTATGATACAAGTATATTGAATATAATTGAACAACTGGCTCCAACAAAAGCCGCTTTAAGACCTGCTGATTTTGCTTATTTAAAAAATGTTGGAGTTTATCCAAATAATCGACTTATGATAGCAAGAAGATTTGCTGCTCCGTCGAATGATAATATAATGGTACCTAAAGGTGCAAATGAGATAGGTTCAATGGCGACTTTAATAAGTTGGTCACCCGAAGGTACAGATTTTTTGGATTTTAATTTTGGTGAAGAGTGGGAAAACGCTGAAGCAGATTTCAAGGGAATTCTAAACTCTTTAGGTGAAGATATAGGATTAGGTAATTTAGGAGGAATAGGCGGTGCAGCTGGTAATATTCTACCACTACCGGGATTTAGTGAAATTTTTCAAAGAGCATTCTTGGCAAAACTAGGATTATTAGAAGAGACTTCTGCGAATGCTATCCCAGCAGGTAATCCAAACTTAATTAAGGCAGCTAAAATGAGGAAAACTATTGGGTACTCTCAAGCAGGAGCTGGTTTAAAAGCAACTTTTAATATAAAAATGTTATGTGAGTATGAATTAAAATACATATCTGGAATTGACCCATCTATTGTTTGGATGGACTTACTTGGTATGATATTAAGATTTGGTACTTCAAGTAGTGAAACTTATGGACTGAAGCCGGGTATTGCTGCAAAATTAATAGGATGGGCAAATAATCCAGACACTTTAATTAGAGATGTTGTTAAATCTATCACCGATGCTTTGAAAAATGTTATAAAAAAGGTTGGGGATAAAATAAAAGAAATTTATAAAGCAGCTACTGAAGCTGTAGCAGAAGCGGCAAAAAAAGAAAAAGAAGAAGACCTTAAACCAAAAGAAAACGAAGACGGTTATGTAACACCATCTTCTCCAAAAGAAAGTGAATTGCTTCAACAAGCTGCCGATGCTGCAAAAAAGTTAAGCGAGGGTGCTCTTAAATCGTTAAGTGCGGTTGCTGGTAAAATAACAAGTGGTTTAGTTCAAAAGTATAGAGTAAAGATAATAGGTATTGTTAATGCTTTATCAGGACTACCCTCTACACCATGGCACATAACTATTGGTAATCCAATGAGGCCAATGTTTTGTAGTGGTGATATGTTAGTAGATACTGTTACGGTAAAACTAGGACCTCAATTAGGTTTTAATGATTTGCCTTCAACTATAACGGTTGATTTTTCATTAACTAATGCTAGACCATTAGGTCTTCAAGAAATAATGGCTAAGTTTAATAGTGGATATCTTAGAACAGTTGACGTTCAGAAATCATTTTATGAAACTAAAACATTACCAGGAACCGGTAATTCAAAAACTGAACCTCTTGGTTTATTACCACTTGAAATTACACAAGATAATGTATTTAAACCTGGAAGTGCTTCGAATACAGGTGGTGCGAAGACGGAGGGTACTACGGGTGCTTCAACTAATACAGCAGGAGCGGCATCAGGATCAAGTGGTACAAGTGGATCTTCAGGTACAAGTGGTCTAAATAAAACAATAGTTGGTAATCCTGCCGATTTGGGTAATGTTGGCTAAAAAATAAAATAAAATAAAATGAATATTACAAGTATAGTTGATGTAAATGATGATGGTACTAATTATTGGAATCTTTTTTCACCTAATATTGGATTTAACACAAATGCTGATTTATATGAATATACTGTTCAAAAATATGAAGAAATGAGAATTGATTCTGTTATGTTATCTATGTACCCAGATTACAATGCTGTTCTTTCTGATTCTGATGTTATTTTATATATTAATGGAATAGACAATCCTCTTAATATAGTTGAAGGAATGACTATAAAATATCCACAATTTGAAATGTTAGATTCATTTAGAATATTTATTAGCAGTGATGTCAAAGTAGGTAAAAAAATTAGAGATATGCTAGCTGTTGCCGCTCCTAATAAGGGTACTAGAAAAGATAGTAGTAGACAAAAATTTGTTGAAAATAATTATCTATTACCTCCAGTTGTGTTGGATAAAACTAGAGATCCTGTTAGAACTGAAGATGGTAAAATTCTAATTGGTGGTATGAATAATAATTAATTATAAAAAATGGCAGATACTCCTAAAAAAGTTATTAGATTAATAGACAATATTAAATTAGAGCTTTACGAAGAAGGTAAGAAGAAGTATGCTCAAATCTGGGACCCTACTGGAAACAATACTTATAATGAAGGTGATGGCGGACCATCTGGTATTAAAAGTCCAGAAAGAAGTAAGAAGCTGTCGAGCGCCGATCCCGATGAAAATGTTATTCACTTGGCTATAGAAGAATCTCAAATAGTAGAATATTACAGATTAAAAGCAAAGAGAACAACTGCTGGTAAACTTGTAGATATAAAACCATATTTTACTTATTTACAAGATCCATTTAGTGAAACTCCTCCTCCTAAAAGAATATATGGTGGTGGTGGATTAGGAACTCCTGAAGTTGATAATGTTGGACCAACTCCTTATTATTTAAATAATGGATGTAAAGTAAATATAAAATGGACAGGAAGGGTTCCTAATCCGGATTTTAAATTAGGTAATTTTTCTACACCAACTGAGGCTGAGAGATATAATAAATCTTTAAAACCTGAAGGACCACCTAGATATTTATCTGATAGACCTATATTATCAGATATAGATAATATACATTCTAAACAAAGTTTAGATTCATATGGTGCTGTGGAAGAAGAAGGAAATCAAACACTAAGACCACAATCTGAATGGGTTTTAGAGACAGGTGGTTATGATCCAAGTTATTCAGAGTTAGGCGCAAGCGGTCAACAAATTATTGGTATTACTTTTTCTGCTAAATATAGAGACACACCTATTGTTGAAAATAAGTTTGTCTCAATTACACTACCGACCGGATTTACTGAGAATGATGGTAAAGGATATTTAGAGTGTGTTGGTTTTTATGGTGGTAAAATACCTTTGATGTACAGTACTGTTCCAAAAGGAACAAGGTCTTTTCAGACTGAAACGAGGAATGTTAGTGTTTTGAAAAATTTTCCGGAATATCAAAAAGATGAAGATATTTTAAAGGATGTTATTAGGGGATATCAAGTTCAAGTTAGTAATCTTTATAATAATTCTTCTCCAAATGATTATGATTTAAAAGTTTGTTTTCCAGATACCGAACCATGTTCTTTAATACCTTATAAAAGTCCAATAGTGAGTTTATCAGAAGTTGGTGTCACGCCTAGTGCTGCGGTTAATACTCCAATTTTAACACCTAAAAAAGTTAAATTAAATGTTTTTGGATTACCAGGTGTCACCAGTCTTTCTGGTGAAACTGATGGAACTATTAAAGTTAAAGTTAAAGTTAGTCTTCCTGATTTCACAGTTTATCTTGGTGATCCTCCAGGATCTACTAATTCTAATGCTAGTGGTCTTAATCCATTTGGATTAATTGAAGATGATGTTGAAAATCCAGATCCATACGAGGAAACTCCATTTATAGGATTAGAAGATGGTGGTCAAAACGCCATTCCATTGATAACTCAAGATGAACAAACAGCTAATCAAAAACAACAAGAGGAAGTAGCTCAAAAACAAAATACAGAAGAAGCAGTTGCCTCGGGCACGGAAAAACTACCAGATGGTTTAAAATCACTTGGAAAGTACAATTCAGAGTGTCCGGCTGACAGTGCTAAAGGCGGAGAGGTGAAACCAGGATTTAACAATGTTCCTTATTATCAACAATTTGATTATCGATGGGCAAATGTTATATATGGTACGTCAGATGGTGGTGTTTTTATAGAAGCAAAAATACTACCAAGAATTTACCCAAAGCAAAACCCAAAGGGTTTAAGAGTTTCCGTTAATTGGGAGGGTAAACAACATATTGTTTACTGTGACCACTCTAAAGGTGATAACGGATGGTCTGATATACATGGAGGTGGATGTGGTATAACAAGTTTTTCAATGGTGATAAACTATTGGGCTAAAAAGGGGAAAACGGGAGGCAAATTCACATCACCTGTTAAAATGGCAAAAATGGCTTGTGAGACCGGAGCTAGACCACCTTTACAAAATCGAGCGGCTAAGGGTCAGCCACCGAATATGGCAACAAGTGGTACAGGTCCAAATGGTGCGTTTTACAAAGCTATAAAGGAACATTTTAATTTAACAGCAAAAGGTCCGGTGACGACTGAGGTTGCTAAAAAACTAATACAAGGAGGAAATCCTGTTGTTTGGTGTGGATCTACTTTTGAAGGTATAACTGCTAATAATAAGAAAAGTCATACCTATCCGGGTCACTTTATAGTATTTACCGGATATGACTCAGGTAAATGGAGAGTGAATGATCCGGGAGCAAATGTGGAAAGTGGTGGTATTTCATATTTTGATAAATTTGTAGGAGAAAGCGGATTTAAAAGCGCCAATGAAGGTAGATTCTATGTAGTCGGGCCACCTGATGTGGTTGTATAATATACTTTACAAAAAAACCCACTCAAAATTGAGTAGGTTTTTATTTCTAATTATTTCTAATTATTTCTTTGGTTCAGCCTTTTTACGAGGTTTTGAAACTGGTTTAGTTTCAACTTTCTCAGTAGCTGATTTAGTCTTAGCAGGTTTAGCTTTAACTGGTTTAGCAGTATCAGGTGTTTTTACCTTAGCTTTGATTTCCTTAGCTGTAACTTTTTTCTCAGTTGCTATTTCAGCAAGTCTAGTTTCGATTGCTTTTGTTGCTTTTTCAACATCAATTTTATCAATCTCAGCTTTTACCACTGCTTTAACAATAGGCTCAACCTTAGTTTCAATAACAGTTTCAATAGTTTCTTCAGCTTTACCGAACCACTTTTTAAGTAATGATTTAATACTCATAGTTTAGATTATTTTTTATTATATATACACTTCTTTAATCTCCCTCCATAAAAAACCTCAAAAAAACCTCAAAATTCCCATTATTTAAACATAAGTTGTTATTTTATATATAATAGGAAGATGAAATTTAGATATGATAAAGACACTGAAGAATTAGTTGTATCAGAGGCTACAAGAATAGAATATCATCAAGTAAGTCTTTGGTTAACCCGTCATGTAAAGGGTTATAGATATATGCCTGCCTTTAAAATGGGTGTGTGGAATGGACAGCAAACATATTTCAAAAATGGTAGAATCAATCTAGGTCTTTGGAAAGAAGCTATGAGAGGTTGTAAAGAAATTGAAACTAGTTTTGTAATGGAAAACAAAGATGAGTTTCCTTTAAACAGAGATGTTACTTTACAAGGTGTTAGAGATTTCTGTGATGATTTTTTTAAAACTCATAAAGTTAGAACAAAGTCTGGTGAGTGGGTTCCTTTTGTTCCATATGATCATCAAATCGAAGCCGCTTATAAAATTCTAAAGAATAGATATTGTATGGCTGAGGTTGCGACATCAGGTGGTAAATCTTTAATCATATCAATTGTTCTTTTTTATACTCTAAATAAAATAGACACCAAAGCTAAATTCCTTATTATAGTTCCTTCTATTACATTAGTAACTCAGTTCTATGATAATATCATAGAATATAATATTGGGTTTAATAATATTTTAGAAATGAGAGACCAAAAGTCTGATCATATTCTAAACACTTCTCACAGACCTTGTGATATTAGAATTGAAGAAGTAATGTCTGAAAGACCTCGTAAGTGGTCTGGTACTTTAGATGCTAATGTTTATATTGGAACATATCAATCTTTAGAAAAATGGCCAAAAGAATTCTTCAAACAATTTCATACAGTTGTAACAGATGAAGCACACGGTGCCAAAGCCAAAACAATTACAACTATTTTAGGTCATACATTCAAATCGGCTTATTCAAGATTTGGTGTATCTGGTACATTTCCAGAAGATGATACTTGTGAAATATTAACTATTCAATCCGTATTGGGCCCAAAGATAACTGAAGTTTCTGCCAATGAATTAAAAGAAAAAGGTATCATTACTCCAATGGATGTTAAGGTTGTAATCATGAATCATGAAGATTTAGAATTTGATGGTAGAATGACAGAGATTAGAAGAGGTGGGAATGGTAAAGATGCTTTTGATTTAGAAAAAGATTACATACATCAATCTGATAAGAGATTAGAGTTTATTAAAAAGATTGCAGATAAATGTGATTCAAATACTTTATTATTATTTCACACAATCGAATATGGTCAAAAGATATTTAATAAACTTAAAAATGAATTACCTAATAAAGACTTTTACTATATTGATGGTGAAGTAAGTGGTAAGAAAAGGGAAGTTATTAAGAAAGAAATGGAGAACACTAGTGATAAAGTTAAAGTTCTTGTGGCTTCTTACGGCACCTTGAGCACTGGTGTCTCGATAAATGCCATCTTTAATGTTATATTTGCGGACTCATTTAAATCTGAACAAATTATTATACAATCAATAGGTCGTGCTCTTCGTTTACATGATGATAAAAAGAAAGCCAATATATTTGATTTAGTTGATGTTTTCTCAAGTAAGGAAATGTCAAATATTCTTTTCCGACATTTTAAGGAAAGAGAAAAATTCTACATAAAAAGAGGATATCCCTATAAAATTACAAAAATAAATATTTAACTGCTCCCTGTAAAGTAAGTGTTTTAATATATAATAATATTAAAATTATTTATCATGGCAACAACAATAGTTAAACAAGTAAGAATAAGAGGTAGGGAATCCAGTGCCAGAAATATCGCGCCATATAATTTGGTTGGTGGGTTAGATATTAAGCTATCTTTAGAAATTGTAAGTAAGGAATACTATGTTATACCCTATCATACCGACTCTGATAAGTTATATGCTGGTTTATACGCGCCTTCCTTTGGAAAGAAAAAGGGTGATTATGCTACTTTCTCTGATGATGATTATATACAAAAATATTTAAATGCTTTAAATAGTGGAAAAAGAGGAGCTAATTTAATCTACTATTCTGTTCCAACGGATAGACCGGTTTATCCCGGAGACGGTGATAGCAGAGAGTATCGAGAGGGAAAAGAATCTAAAAACGTATTTACTATAATACAAGATCCATTTAATCCGTCGGTAATACCTGAAGAAGATGAAGATTTAAAAACTAGAAGAAAATTATGGGAAGATTATAATGCGGCTCAAGAAGTTGCAGATTCTAAAAAACCTATTACTGGAAGTGCATCAAACTCAGAAAATGCTACCGCTCCGGTGTCTGAAGAACCAAGAATTGATCCTTTAAGTGTTACTGGTAAATTGTTTGTTAAAAAGAAAAGTGGACCTGGTGAACTAACCGGTGAAGTCGAAATTGAGATAGTAAATGCTAATGTTGTATTCAAAGATTTACAATTTACTGATCCTGGATTTTATGTAATAACAATATCTCATGGTGAGTCTTCTACACTTGTAGATCCTATTGATGTGGCCATTGAGGTTTTAGCTGAGGAAGTTGTAGTACCACAGGAAGAAAGTAAAGGAGTTGAAACAGATGCTAAAGTAACTGGAAATAGACCTATTATTGCTCAAATTGATAAACCAAAGATTGTTATAAATCCGATAGTGCAAAAACAAGATAAAGGAGCTGGTAGCAATCAAGAATCCATCACACAAGATTTAGGATTTAAACCACTGATACACTATCAGGCGGATTCATTAAATGAGAGAGATATAAAATCGCTAACTTTATATCATGAAGGAATTGTACCTAAGATACAATTCCGATTTTCAGATACAACGGGTATAATATCTTTACACCCACCAAAAGCTGATACAACAATGGAATTATTTCTTAATCCTGGTTCCTCAAATTTAAAACCAATTCATTTTGTTTTTAATGTAGTTGAATGTGCTCAAGTACAAGGTTCTAAAGAATGGGATATATCCGGGACTATTTATGTTCCTGATTTATATAAAGTTAATGACCATTCTTATAAGAGAACCTCATTTGAGACTATAAGAAAAATTTGTAAAGAGTTAAAACTAGGTTTTAATTCGAATATTAATGAAACCGATGATAAAATGCCTTGGAGAAATCCAAATACTAAACCATATGAATTTATAGAAGAAATTATCGCACATTCTTATATAGACGATGAGGCATATATGGGTGGTTATATAGATTATTACTATTGTTTTAATTACGTTGATATTGAAAAAGAGATGAAACGTGATATATCAAAAGATATTGGAATAGACACTGCTGGTATTTCTAAAGCCACTACAACAGATGAATCCACTAGAATGCGCGCTATGTTATTATCAAATGATAAATCTTTAAAAGAATCCGCTTTTTATTTTGAAAAGTACATAACTAGAAATGATTCTACCAAAAAAGCTCAAAAGGATGGACTATTGACTGTAACAAAAGCTTATGATAGTGGAACAAAATCATTTCTAATATTTAATGTCGATTCAACAACATCAGATGGTAGTAAAACAATTCCTTTGAAAGGAGCTGAAAATGACAAAACTGAGTTTGATACGAATATTAGAACTAAATATACTGGTAAAATAGATACGGATAATGTTCATAAAAATTATAACTATGCTATTACTCAAAATAGAATAAATTTAAATGAGTTGAATAAAATAGTATTGGAAGTTTCTATGCCTAATCCAAATTTTAATTTATATAAATTTCAAAAAGTTAATGTGCTAATAACAAATCCAACTACTACTCCGGCAAACACCGAAGAAATTAACTTTAGATATTCCGGTGAGTATATAATACTTAATATAACATATATATGGTTAGGTGGTAAATTATCTCAAAAGGTTGAACTTGTTAGAAAAGAAATGGGTAAAAAACCCGAAGAGATTAACAATCCAAAACCACTTGAAAAGAAAAAAGAGACTAAAGAGATTAATGAAAATCCAGTTGGCGGAACACCATCTGTTGTTTTGCCAAATAGTATTTACACACCTGGTGAATCTTATGTTGTAAAGGACAAAGATGGAAGAAAATATATAGTTACTATTAAAAGTTTATCAGTTGATGGTAAAGAAGTATTAGCTGATGTTAAACAAATAGATGGTCCTGATGTTTCTTTACAAAGTGCTGGAACGACTGATCCAAATCAATCAGGTAGTTCTATATCAGGAACACAATCGGTGACAACAGGACAAACAACAGCAACAAACGTAACACCAGCTCCAAACGGATCTGTTGTTATAGATTTTTGGACATGAGTTAATGGAATTAAAAATTAAATAAAAGTAAAAGTAAAAATGATAAACATAGATTATATAGTAGGTGATAGTATCGCAGCAGGTATCGCAATAGGCCCATTTAAACTTACTACTAGAAGTGGTATGCCGGGTATTAAATCAACCGATGCTAAAGGTATATCAAAAGTTGGTGCAAAACCAATTGAAATTCTTGGGTATCTTAATGAAATTGGAAAAGAAAAATTTAGAGGTAAAAATGTTATCATATCGACTGGATTATCAAACGGTTCAAAAGATGTAGATAATATAGAAAAACAACTTCAATTACTAAAAGATGTAGACGCGAAAGTATATATGATCGGTGTTTCTAATAGCCCACCGGATAGTCTGAAAGTAGATCTTGTGAATAGTAAATTAGAAACTCTTGCAACCAAGTTTGGTTTTACATTTTTTGGTGGATTTGGTCCGGCTAATGATAAAGTACATCCTAGTTCTTATACAACTTACTACAACACGGCAATTAAACCGGTTTTATCAAAAGTTGAAGACGCGGCACCGGCTGCTACTACGAACACACCACCGCAATCACAGGCACAATCTAAATCAGTAATTGCTACAGGACCTGGAAAAGATTTTATTAATAAATTTAATGAGGAGTTAGAGAAGGTATATGAATACGCGACAACAAGCCTTGGTCCGTGGAAAAAAGCTAGAGAAGAAGCTATCAAAATAACTAAACCAAGAATTGGTACCTGGCCAGTAGATCCAGCCGTTAAAACGATTGGTGATTTATTTGCTTATGTTTTCTTTGATCTAAATGCTTTAAAATTTAATTCCCCTCCATGGTTTCAAATAAAGGAAGATGGTAATACAAGAAATGATGAGGTATTGCAAAAACAATATAATGATTGGATAAATGATATGAATGGGGCGATGCCTCTTCCTACTTCACCAACTGCTGCTCTTGTTTTAGATCCTACTATTAGTGCTATTTTTAAATCACTTGCTTGGCCATACACAAGTACATGGACTGGCGATAAAAGAAATTCAAATCTACCAATAGTCTTACCAAAATCTACAGCAATTATTGAAAATTATAATGAAATAAAAAAACTAGGTATAACAAATCCTGATAAGTATTCTGCCGGTCAATGGTGGTTTGATATGTTTATGAGTGAAGTGATTGGTTTAAATGGTCATTATGGTTATTTAAAAAGTAAATCAGATGGGTCTACTAATGAAAGGATTGAAGAAGCTTTTGGAAAATCTAGATACTCGAAAAAATTCTTAGATAATAATACTAAATTAGAGGGAGATACGAATCTCTATACAATAAGCGTTTCTAAATTTGTTAAAGGTGAAATTCCAATTATTTCAGGAACAACTAGTGTTGTTTTGGATAGAGATAATTATACTGACTATGGATCTGGTGACCAAGAAACTTCGTCAGGAAAAGATTATCCTGGATATGGATTTGCTAAAATATTAGAATTAATTGAGAGACGACATAGGGGAGAGTTCAATTTCTCTAAACCACCAAACATTGAATATGGTGGATTTGATTTGTTTGATAGTTTAAAAACACAATATAGACCAGGTGTTAACTCACTTGAATCTTTATCAAAAGATCCTTTATTTAATCCGATGAGGACGTCTATTGATGATATTGCTTGGACGGCTGTAGGAATAACTCAGTCACAAGAAACCGGAATATATTGGGAGTCAATGAGATTAGGCGCTGTTGGATCTACAGCATCAGTTGTTGGTAATTTTGAAAACATATTATTATATAATGCTTTTTTAGAAGCAGGTGATGATTATAAAACAATTACAATACCAAAATACGCACCTAAACAAAAAGAAGAAACATCAGCTATATCTACTTCAACATCGACTACAGAAAGTAAATTTAGTGGTGAATTTACATTTAATGTTGAAAAAGATAAAACTTTTGTAGTGGTTGGTAATCAAAACTTTACTCTAAAAATAGGAGACTTGGCAATTGAAGGATTAACAACATCTTCAGTAATAGAATCTGCAAAAACAATTGATCTAGGTGATGGTGTTATAATCATTGATGATGGAGAAGGTGGTGAGCCCGATCCTTATTCTGAAAATCCTTATGAAGGAATGGATCAAGAAGAAATAATAGCTGTACAACTTGGTGAACAAAGATATACAGAAGAAAAGAAAGAAGAAACAAAGAAAAATATAGAAAATAATAATGAACAAGTAACTCTTAAAGATGGTACTCCAATTAAGGATGCTGCATTGTCTGAAAAGATAGTTATTTTAATGAACACTTTAATAGCGGCTGGTTATACAGTAAATCAGGCTGCTGGTATTGCTGGTAATGTAAAAGCAGAATCTGGATTAGTACAATTTAACGTAGAAAATGGTGGTGCTAATATTAGACCAGGTGGTATGGGAGAAAAAAGATGGGACGCATCTAACGCGAAAGGTATAAATTATGATGGTAAGTCAAATTTCTCAGGAATTGGACTGTGTCAATGGACATATGGTGCGAGATATCAATTGGAAAAATTTGTAGGTAAATACTTAACTGATAAAGGAGTTAAAACATCTAATCTTAAAGATGGATTTTTTGATACCGATCCTAGTCAGTTTTCTAGTGATTATAATCGAGTATACGGAGGGGCGGGAGATGTTTTAGAGAAACATTTATCATCGGTTCCTTATTTATTTGAAGCTCAGTGTAAATTCTTGGTTGAATATTGGATAGCGCCTAATAAAGGGAACTTTAATAAAAATATTAAAGGGGGTCTTAGTGGAAATACTGCAACAATTTGCGGAAATGGATTTTTTGTAAACCAAACAGGAGGAAAACCAAATACATCAACAGTTGCTGGAGCATGTGAGATATTCTTATGTGATGGTGAAGTGCCTCGTACAGTTGGATGGGCAAGAAGTAAAAGTGCTAAAACCACCATTGCTGAGAAAGGAAAAACTAAGTTAGAAATGTATCATGAGAGTGTTGCGGAAAGAACCAAATGTGCGATGGATGTTTTAGCGACATATAATAGTAATAAGGATAAGAATAAGACAGTAGCGTAATAATTAAATTTAATATATAGTTTATGAGTAAGACTAAATCAGATAAAGAAACAGATTCTAAAGGATCTAAAAGGTCATCAGTTAAAACTACAATAGCTGGGATATTTAATGCAATTGCTGGTATTAGAAAGACAGATGGTCTTTCTCCTATTGCTCTTATCGGAAGAGGAGGTAATAGAGAGAAACCTGGTTTTACTCCAAATGAGTCTTATAATACTATGCTAAGCCAAGATTGGTTTGGTGATTTACTAGAATCTCACCCAGATTATAAACGTGGACTTTTTGGTAAAAAGAAGAGTAGCAAAGACCTGTCAACAGAAGATAGATTTAATTTATCAAAAGATTTTCCAAGGACAGAAGGTGAGCCATATTCGACTAGAGATTGGCATTTGATATTCAATGACACATCAATGGATTATTTCAAACATGGTTTGCAAGTTATTGATGGTAAAAACTTTTTGAAATCTAACAAAAATGATAGAGAAACTTGGGATGGACATGAAGAATTTCCTTCTAGACTAGCGCATGTTTTGGGTGATACAGATGGTACAAGAGGAACACCTTATGAAAATACAGATCCTGTAATTTTTGGATTTGAAATAATAATAGATCTTGTAAACTCGCCCTTATTAAATGGATCTGTTGAAGATTTTATAGCTAATTTCCCACTTGTAAATGAAATTGCTACAAGAAGAAAAGTAATGAATGATTTTAGGCAACAATTTGTAAAAATATTTAAAACAAAAGGTAGTTTTAAAAGTGTTATTGATTTACCAACAGCATCAATTAAAACATCTAACTATGCTAATACAGATAGTCCTTCACAATTTTATTCAAGTGGAAAACCTGCTTATATGTCTTATTATCTTAAAAAGATTCAAGGTCTAGAAAAACTAATAGAAGCAAATCTTCCAGATAAAAATAAGTCGTTAGTTGACTATAGAAAAGATTTATTAAAGTTAACTTTCACAGAAGATGTTTCTTTAGATATGGGAACATTAGCTTATTTATATAAACTTTTATATTGGTCAAAACCAAATGGTAAAAATATAGTTCCTGAAAATCTACTAAGATTTAATTGTGATATAGTTATATCAGAAGTTAGACATTTTAATAGAGTTAGAAAAGGTGTGACAAATGGTGACTTAGAAGTGGTTAAAGATAATTTAAGTAGGTATATTTATACATTAAATGAATGTCAATTTTGGTTTGACCAACTAGCTCATGATAGTGATGTTGACTTAGGAGGTATTAAAACGTATGATGACTTTGTAGTAACAATGGATTATAAATATGCAACAACAAAATTTGAAAGATGGACACCAGATGGTGCTGGATTTGGTAAATATGTTTCATATAACAATGCGGCTATGTGGAAAATAGGTAATCCAGGTGCTAGAGATGTTATGGGATCAAGTGCTTCAGGTAATATCAGTACCAAGGATATTGCTGTTCCAAAATTTTATTCTGAAAGTGCTGGTAATACTTTAAGACAAAATGGAGTTAAAATTCCTTATATAATGGATAGTTATAACACATCTTTTGTTAATGAGAGTGTTGAAAAACCAGTGAGTGGTAGTGGTACTAAAAAAAAATCAGGAGACGAAACACAAGAAGGAGATGCCATAGATGAGAAAAAGGCAAAAAGAAAAAAGAAAAGAAAAGAAGGTTTTGAAGCTTTTAAAGAAAGATCAGCTAAGGCTGGTAAAATGTTAGGTAGTAAATTAAAAAGAGCTTTGCAAAAAGAAATTAGGTCACAAGTTAATACTAGATTAAAATTATTAAATAACACATTAGATAAAATAAGAAATGAAGCTGGGATGGGTAGAATGCGAGAACCTACTAATGTTTATAGAGAATATGATAATACTTCTGATAGATATTTTTTTAAAGTTAAAAACTCTTTAAGAGATTTTGCAGGAGACGCACTAGGTGGTAGAATAGGCCGTCTTATAAAAGGTGGTAACAGTTCTTTATTTTAATTATACCACAGAAGTGCAATTTTTATATATAATTCATGCAAGTAGAAAGTGGTAAAACTTATATTGGAGTTGTTGAAGATAACGAGGATCCTAAAAGACTTGGTAGAGTCAAGGCTAGAGTATTAGATGTATTTGATAATACAAAAATTGAAGACATACCTTGGGCTAACCCATGGAAAGATCTTGCTGGTAATGATTTTGCCCTACCTGAAAAAGGCAAAGTTGTTATTGTTGTATTTGAAAATGCTAACTTAAATAGTCCAGAGTTTATACACTCGAATCATTATAATGTTAACTTAGAGAAAAAGCTTACACAAGTAAGTAAAGAGGATTATGTCTCTATGAAGTCTCTAATATTTGACCACAAAACACAAGTTTATGTAAATGAGGGAGAAGGTCTTAAGTTAGACCATAAGTTTAATGTTATTAATATTAAAGAAAAAACTATTGATATTAACCTTAAAGATAATTTTGGTAAAATTAATTTAGGAACTGCTAATTCTACACAAAGAACAATTTTAGGTGATAACTTTTTGAACTGGTTTGATGATTTTGCTCAGATTTTAATGGGTTCTAAAGGTGGTCCTTTCTTAGGAAACTTAGGTGCGCCGGTTGTTGCGACACCGGCTTTACTTGGTAGTTTACAATTATATCAACAATTAAAAGATCCTAAGTTTTTATCTAAAAATGTTTACGCTGTAGATAATGAAAATGTCACTAAATTAGATAGAATTGCCGAAGGTCAAAAAGGTGATGTTTGGCAATCGACTGTAAAGCCAAATGAAGTTACATCCAAAGAAGCTGTTCCTTTTACTCCAACTGCTGGATCAACCGACACAACATTTGACCAAAAACCAATGGATACTCCGGCACCTGTCGCGGCATCACAATCTACGGCACCTGGAGCATCACAATCTGTAGCTCCAGCACAAGCTGAAGAACCAAAACCAAAACCAATTGAGAATCCAGATGTTAAAGTAATTATTGAGTTGTTAAATGTTAAAAAATATGTTCTTTATACAGAAGTAAATAAGTTAAATATTGTCGCTATAAGAACTCAATGTTTAACAACTGGTGATAAATATAGTGATCAATTTGTTGATAAATTATATGTTATGTTTAAAAAAGAAGATGGTACTACGGAGTTAAAACAATATATGTTCTCAACTGTACCTGGTTTTGAATTTACAATTACAGACTCTTGGCTAAGTGATAAAAATCTTACTAAACAAGATCCTTGGATAGGATCAAGTGGTAAAAAAATATCAATGAAAGAGTATGTAAAAACAGTTGGTACAATAAATGGTGATCCTGTTTTTAAAAATGGATTACCTATATTAGTTCCTTCTCAATATATTGATGTTTATTATGTTTCGGATTATAAAGGAGCAAAAGCAATGAAAACTGTTAACGGCGCGAAGCAATTAATTTGGAGAGATATTGATTTTGATAATCCTGATACATTTAATCCAACTAATTTAACATCACCTGAAGAAATTATCCCAGATGATTTGGTTGATAATAGTATTAAAATACATCTAGGTTATCCAGGTGGTCAAAAAGTTGGCAACTGGTCAGAAGGATCTCAAGTATTTTCTAATGCTGAAAACTTAAATGAATTCTTTGGATATTGTGATGCTCATAAAAAGTTATATGATAATAAATTTACATATACTTTAGCAACTAAAAATGATTGGGATGAAGCTATAAAAAGTGTATCAGCTGATAAACCAGCTAATGTATTAGGATCAAGTGGAACTTCAGGATCATCAGGGACAAGTGGATTATCAGGATCATCAGGGACAAGTGGATCATCAGGTACTTCAGGTGTAATTGATAATAAATCAAGTGATATTGATGCAATAGGTGATGGAAGTTTAATAGTTGAGTGTGTAATTCAAGATGTTATATTAACAGGAACCATAACAACAGATGATATTACTAGATTAAACTCAGAGGCTATCAAGTTTAGTATTAAATCACAATCTGTTCCAGGCGAATGGTCTATGACTAGTGCTTCTATTGCTTATAGTAATTCAAATGATGTTGAACGTACAATGTCGGTTCCAATATCTTCAAATATATTTATACTTGATATTAAAAAAAGTATTGAGGCTCAAACAAACAAAGATAAAATAATAGGTGATTATAAATTAAAAATAGATTTGACTTTTGTTAAAAAGTCAAATAATTCGGAAAAAATTATTAATAAAGCTATTCAATTTAAAATTACAAAAGGATCTCAATCTACAAGTGAGAAAAAAGAAGAAACAAAAATATCAACTGAATACATATTAGCTGTGTCGAATCCAAGTAGTGACTCTGCTGCAAAGATAAGTGGTAAAATAACATTTAAAGAGGACGATTTTGGAGGGGTAATAGCAACAGGTACACTACAAGGTTTTAAAGATGGTGGAGTTATTGGTCCAATTGATGGCAAACCTGGATTAGAAGCTAGTGATGGGTTAGCAAATGAGATGGTTATTAAACTAATGGACGCAATTTCTAGTAAATATAATAAATCTCTTAAACTCGTTATAACAACTAAAAAATAATCTTGTATTTAATATATAGATTATGAAACATCTTAAACATTTTTCAATATTCGAATCCAAAGAGGAAAAACTTACAAAGAGTCAAGAAATGATTGATTCTTTTAAAGAAAAGTTTGGAACTGAATTAGATAAAAAATTTGAAGTTAATCAGATTAAACTAATTGAAAAAGCATTTAATATATTTGATAAAAAGTTTATCAAGAATAAAATTGATAAAATAATTCTTAAAGATTTAGGTGGTGTTCACGGTAGATGGCATGATTCTGGTAAAAGACAAGAGATGACTTTGAATCCATCAATATTTGATTTTAAGAAAGAATTTGAAAATGGTGTTAAAGATGTTCCTTACAAACTATTTGTTTTAGTTCATGAAATAGGACATTGTATTGATCATATAGAAAAGGTGTCATATTCTAGGGAATGGAAAGCTATATCAGGTTGGAAAAAATTAGACAGAAGAGCTAATGTTCCTGAAGGATATGGTAGATATGAAGAAAAAAGAAAAGGTAGAGAAATAGCAGGTCATAAAAAGTCAGACTGGATTCACAAAGAAGATGCTGATTTTTGTAGAAAATATACTTCAAGAAATCCTAGAGAAGATTTTGCAGATTCGTTTGCTCACGGTGTTTTTGGTTTATGGGATAGATTCAAAGGTGAAACTGGTAAAAAGAAAATGGAAATTATTAAAAAGATTCTAAAGAAAGTAGATTAATCATCTAAATCTACGGCTTGAACAGTTTCCTTATTATAAATATAGATTATAATGTTGGATATCTTTTCGCCTTCCATTATATCCAATAAATCATTAACGTCTGTTAATTTTTCTGTTAGTGATATAGTTTCTGTTTCTCTAGATCCTTTAGATTTTGTTACTCTCATAGTAAATTCAGTACCTAGCATTTTTAACTTACCATGAACATCTAATAAATCCTCAACTATTTCTTCATTTGTATTATACTTAATACTAACTATATCAATAACAAAGGCACCAAAGTCAAAATTACCAGAATCTTCTACATCAGATGTTCTGTCTAATAATGGTTGAATACAATCCATTATATCTCTATAATCTACATTAATATTAAAAGCTTGTAAAAATGATTCTTGAGAACCATCATGTATTTCATATTGATAATAATCTTTATAATCTTCTTCTACTTGGTCAATAAATTGGTCAAGAAGTCCTTTTGTTTTACTTGAAAAAACAGCACTTCCAGGACCTTGAACTTTTGATTGAAGATTATTTTCAATATGTTCTATTAAAGGCTTGAATATTTCATCCCAATCAACAGGATTTGTAAGAGGACTCATTGTTCGAGCCTCACTTTTAGTTTCTAATATAAGTTTAGAGAATTTTTTCATCTCTTTATATATTAATATTTAAAAGTTATTCCTTGTTTAGGATTTGATTTATTATTTGTTCTCTTTTAACTGAGATATCTTCTACAAATTATTTTCTTTTTGTTACTATTTCATCAACCATTCCGTATTTCTTAGCTTCAATAGCTGTCATCCAATAATCTCTATCACCATCTTTGCTAACTCTATCATAGTTCTGACCGGTCATATCTGATATAATCTCATAAAGTTCTTTCTTAATTGAGTTCATTTCTTTAGCTTCAATTTCCATATCAGAAGCTTGTTGAACATATCCACCATAGCTCATTGGTTGGTGAATCATTGTTCTACTTCTTTTAAGAGCTTTTCTTTTACCTTTAGTACCAGAACATAGTATAACAGCTCCCATTGAAGCAGCGAGTCCCGTGTTGATTGTAATGATGTCTGGTTTAACAAAGTCCATAACATCTAATAAACCTAGTCCAGAATAAACAGATCCACCAGGGCTATCTATATAGATTTTAATATCATCATCTGATTCGCTTTCTAAGTAAAGAAGCTGAGCTTTAATTATATTACAAACATCTGAATCTATTTCAGTTGAAAGAAATATGATTCTATCATCTAATAGTTTAGAGAACACATCAACTGGCATACCATTGTCTTCCAATAAATGAGTTGTAAAATTTCTTTTTTGTAATTTTTTGAAGTAATCATCCAGTGTTGATCCACTAACACTTTGTATTGCGTATTTTCTAAAGCTCATTATTTTCTTTTACTTTTTACTTTTTATGATATAAACAAAGAAAAGTTTACTTATTGGTAAAAGCAAAAAAACGAAGTTCCATAATTAATATATACAGAAAAATAAAAAAGAATTATGATAACTAAAGTTGAAATAAATGGATATGAGATCACTATCGAAGAAAACGAAGGTCTTATTACCGTAAGAGCTGAAAAAGATGAAGAAATCATCGAAGAGTTTTCTATCGAAACTGGAGAGTCTCAAGAAAGCGAAGAGTCTGAAGAGTCTGAAGAAGGTCAAGGTATCAAATCATTTGGTGATTTTGGTGGCGAAGAAGAAGATTTCGGAGCTCAAGAAGAAGAAATTCAAGATGAAGAAGAAGAATCTGAATTAGACGAAATGCAAGATGAAGAGGAAGAAGAATCTGAAAACAAATTAGAATCTTTTCAATCTTTCATTAACAAAAAGAAATAATTAAAATGATTAAACGATTTAATCAGTTCATTTCAGAAAGTAAAACTTCTGAATACCTGCTATATTATGCTTTCGATTGGGATGATAACATTCTAAACATGCCAACTAAAATCCATATGGAACATTTAGTTGATGGTCAATGGATACCAACTAAGGTATCTACTGCTGAATTTGCAGAAGTTAGAAATGATAAAGATAATTGGAAAATAAATTATGCAAATGCCTTTATTGAATTTAATGATTTAGGTGAAAGAGGAGACTCAGCATTTTTAGAAGATGTTAAGACTGCTATTTCACAAGGTAAGTTAGGACCAGCTTGGCATGATTTCATTGAATGTCTTTCAAACGGATCTTTATTTGCTATCATCACAGCTCGTGGTCACGAATCATCAGCAATGAGAAAAGGAATTGAATGGATAATTGATAATGTTTTAACTGAAGAACAACTTTATTCAATGTATAATCATCTTATGATGTATTCTTACAATTTCACAGAAGATCGCGGTGAATCATATGAAAGAGTTCTAAAAGGCCAACCATCAAAAAATGAACTAATTAAAGAATATTTAGATAATTGTGATTTAGTTGGAGTTTCTTCACCTTCAAGAGGTGGTTCTCCAGACAATCCAGAAAAAGCTAAAGAAGAAGCTTTATTAATATTCCAATCTAAAGTTAATGATTATGCTCTGAAGATTGGTAAACAAGCTAAGATAGGTTTCTCTGATGATGATTTGAAAAATGTTAAACACATTGAAGATTTATACTCAAATCTAAATAAAGAACAATTTCCTAACATAGTTGAATATATTGTCAAAGGAACAAAAGATCCTTCTAATATTACCAAAATGATTAGAACTATTGATAGTCCTGTTATAGAAACATCTCAACAACCAACCGGTATGGAATCATCTGTTCTTAAATTTACAGAGTTTGGAAATATGGCGGCTCAGTTAAACCCACAAGGTCCTGATCAAAGACAAGATGACTTTGCTAATCAATTCAAAAGACAAACTAAATATCTAACTAAAACATCAAAAGAGATTTTAGGAGATAAAAAGAAAAAGAAAAAAGGTATTAAGTTATAATATCAAACTTATAAGAAATAAAAAACCCACTCAATTTGAGTGGGTTTTTATTTTTAACTAATTGTTATCGTAATTGGGCCACCAAAAACAAATGGACTAGCTGTTGTTGCTGTTTGTACCCATGTTCCGCCATTCGCAGTTGGAATTAATAAGAATTGACCACCACCTTGGGTTTCTATGTGGAATATACCACCAACATTAGAAGTAAATGTTGCCGTTTGTCCATTTTGTGTTACATTTATAGTACCTCCACTAGTTTGTAATTGTGTAAATTGAGTCAATCGACTAGTACCTGCAAAATTATTAACACTAAATGCTAAATATGTTGTTCCACTTGTTCCATTTGGATTATATGTTTCGACCACTGGTGAACCTGAAATTGTAAATATTGCATTACCATTTCCTATTGGTGGAGTAGCATTAAATGGGCCTTCATCACTATAGAAGTACCATTCTCCTAAACCAACACCGCCACCTGAATAAGCCCCACCTAATATATTTGTGTGTCCTGTGGAACTTAACCAAGCTTTTGCTGAATTTATATCATTAAATGTTTGTGTGTTTCCCGGTATTCTATTAATTAGTAGTAATAACGAACCATCTGTTTTAAATTTACTTCTGTAAAAAGTAGGCATATTAGAAGATGCTATTCCGGTATTACCACCGGTTGTTCTTCCCACAAGATTCAAAGAAGTAGTATCTGAATAGATAACATATCCGTTATCATCTGACACACCAGCTATCCAACCACCGGTTGAGTAGTCAACATCACCAATAGCCACTGCTAAATTACCTACTTGAGTTGCTCCAGGTATATAGGTTAGGGATGGATTGTATTTTACTGAGTATATTGCCATATTTTAGTTTAGTGTTTTCATATATATTAAATCCTGAAAATAATATATATAACATATGAGATTTTTATCAAACTACATAGACTTTATTTTCGAAGCAGTTGCTAAACAAGAAATGAGACTTTATTACTCGGATGAGTTTAGAAACATATTGAAAACAATTGAAAGTAAGTCTAGTATTGCACAAGCTTTATTATCCTCAGAGGATTCTAATCAAATGCTTGATATTTACACCTTAATTGATATCACTGAAAAAAATGATACAATCTCATTAATACAAGTAAATAGAATAACTAGAGGTAATCCAGATTTAGGAGAAACATTACCATACAACATTAGAGATAAAAAAAGAGGTAGTGAATTCTGGACTAAAGCTAGAACCGAAATAGGTATTGGTAGGTGGACTAGAAGAATATTTACTGAAGTTCATAAGTCAACTGTATTAGATTCTAAAATTGAAGAATTTGTTAATTTATATAAAGCCTCTATTGATGGTGGTGATATTACTAACTTTGAATTGGTTATCGGCGAAGATATTAAAAAATGGTATCTTGAAAGTAGTTATGAGGAGAAAAGAGGTCAGTTAGGAAACTCTTGTATGAGGTATAAAGGATGTCAAGATTTTCTTGATATTTATACTAAGAACCCCGAAGTTTGCCAATTACTTATTTTAAAATCAGATGATTATAAAGATAAAATTACTGGACGTGCTTTAATTTGGAAATTAACGAATGGCTCTTATTATATGGATAGAATCTATACTATAAATGATTCAGATAAATTGTTATTCTTTGACTTTTTTGAGAATTGGCAGATGGAAAATTCATATAAAGTTTCATCTCAAAACTTAGAAGTTAAGTTAGGTGAACACACTTATAAGAAATATCCTTATATGGATACTTTTGTTGTTTATAATCCTACAACTAAAATTTTAAGAGATGATGAAGATTTATGGCCTGGTCAAGGTTATATTAAAGTACAAAATACTAATGGTGGATTTGAATCAGAGGATGCTGTTTATTCAGAATGGCATGGTGAATATATTAGCAGAGACAATGCTATATATTGTGAGAATGTTGAAGATTGGTTAGATAAAGATGAAGCTAGATATTTAGAATATAAAAATGAATGGGCTGCTCCAACCGATGATGTTGTTTGGTCTGAATACCATTCAGAATATTTCTTTATGGATGATACAGTTCACTCTGAGTTAATGAGTGATGCTTTATATTCAGATAATAAAAATGTAATAGAAATAGAACTCAACTGGGATGGAGATACAGATTTTGCTGTTAAGTCAAGAACTGATCTTTATATAATAGAATGGATAGATGAAAAACCTAGATATTTCCTAAGAGAGAATTACATTAAAGATCCGTTCACTGGTGAATATCATTTCAAAGATGAAAAAGTAGGCACTGGTAAAAATATAGTTGAATATAGTAAATACTTAGATAAAGTAATAGCTGAGAAATTAGGTATTAAAATGGATAATACCAATACTGATAAGAGTGGAAATTTTATGATAGATGATAAACTATTATCAAAAGTAAGAGAAGAGTTAAGAAATATAATGAAAGATTTTGAAATAACTGATGAAATAAAAGTGTCTATTGATAATAATAATATTTGGAAGAATAATGTTAGAGGTGTTTTCTGGGGAGTACACAAAGACAATATGCCAACTGAAGAAGATATGTTTTTAACAATTAAAGCTTATCCAATAATCTACCCTATGTCTAATCCTAATAGACATGTTAGTAGTTTAACTATGAATACTCTTACTAGAACAATAATTGAGTTCTCAGGTGATGAAAGAAAATTTAATATATTTAAGTCTGAAGGTATATTAAGAAATATGATGAAAGCCGCTTACATCTTTGATTATTCTTTATTCCCTGAAGAAATTTATCTTAGATATTTATTTATCACTGTCTAAAACATCCTCAATTTTAATATCTCTTTCGATTGCTTGTTGATTCATATTATACCACATACGAAAGTCATGAGAGTAGTAAATAAACTCTTTTATACTTCCATCTTCGTTAGTTTCGGCTTGACAAGTTTGACCGGTCATAAAACGATTAAAACTTTCTCTCCATATTTGGGGAATATCAGAATCTCTAACATCTCTTCCTGCATCATAAACTTGTTTTAAATTTTCCATATACAAATATACTAATTATATTACTTTTATAAAAATAAACTAAATAGTTTTTTTATAATATATCATGTGATGGATAAAGTCTACATAAATGGCATAATACAAAGAGTTCTCTCTAAAGAATTTTCAAATATTCAAAAGAGGAAAACTGTCGATTACAACGACAGGGTAAACTTTTCTTGTCCATACTGCGGAGACAGTCATAAAAATGTTAATGCTAAACGTGGTAACTTCTATTACAATCGTCTTATTTTTATCTGTTTTAACTGTGATAAGAAAACCACATTTGATAGATTCTGTAAAGACTTCAATGAGCAATTAGATCCAGATAAAAAGTTAGAAATGATTGAACACTTAAACAGTGTTATGACTTATTCTGACTATGAAGGAGACTTTGTTGATGCTAAGTTTGAAAATCTAAT
>Ga0114966_10000089_pt1 | contig 80655 bp, 65 predicted proteins | sample M_130207_XF_Meta_FD_87029 | JGI IMG/M metagenome (GOLD analysis project Ga0114966, IMG submission 87029) | Freshwater microbial communities from Lake Montjoie, Canada to study carbon cycling - M_130207_XF_MetaG | ecosystem: Environmental > Aquatic > Freshwater > Lake | place: Lake Montjoie...
CCATTAATTAGTTCGGATGAATTAGAAGTGTTTGCTATAGTGAGAAGTATGTTCAACCCATTGCCAAAAGTTAAAAATAATAAAAATGAATTCAATGGTCATTTCATTCTGAGTTTGTATCAATTTTGTATCAACGAATTTTACAAAACCCCTAAGTAATTGAAATATAGTTACTTACATATATAGCATTAACCCCGTCATAATTTGAACATGCCACCCCTCCATATTATATGGAAATTTATCTTATTCCCCTCGTGTGAGGGGTGGCCATATGCAGGGGTGGGAGAAAGAGCACCCCCCATCAACATGAGAGGGAATAAAAGAAGTATTTTATGTTCAATTCTGCATAAGCTCTTAGATATATGATATCTCATGGATTAATCGTGTTTTTTCAGTACTTTGCAGATACAAAAATGAGTTAATACTTGAAATACATACATAAGCACATATTATGACAGATCATATAGATAGCGATCAAAAGCAAGAAACTGAATTTCCAGTTGGTTCGATTGTCCCACTTTCTAGAATACAAATACCCCAAAAAGATACCATTGGCAATGCTGCCGATACTTCAATTGCTCCTTCATTAATGAAAAGGAAGTCACATTGCACTGCATGTGGTGATTCAGGTTCAGGATGTTCGTCTTGTAAAAGTGGTTGCGAAACCGACGAAAAACCTGAGATAACTCCAGAAATGCATTCACAGATAGCTGATGATTGGATAGCTGAAATTAGCTTTAAAGCTAGAAGAAAAGTTTTGTTTTTAAAGAAAAAAGGACAAAGAATTGCTTTAAGCGATTTAGTGCTAGTAGAGTCTGAACATGGCACTGATGCAGGTATTGTTTCTGCGGTGGGTAAAATAGTAAATCTAAAAGAAAAAGAACCTCCAGTGTTTTCTATCATAAGGGCTGCATCTAAAGAAGAATACCAAAAACATCAAGATAATAGAGCCCAAGAAAAAGAGATTATTCAAGATGTTAAACTGAAAGCAAAACAAAGTAATCTTGAAATGAAAGTGGTTGATGCTGAATGGCAATTCGATAAAACTCGTTTGTCCATTTATTTTACAGCACCACAAAGAGTAGATTTTAGGGAATTAGTTAAAGAACTTGCACGATGTTATCATGCTAGAATAGAACTAAGGCAAATTCCTGCAAGAGAAGAAGCAAAGAGAATTGGTGGTATTGGTCCATGTGGTTTAGAACTTTGTTGTTCTACATTCCTTAATGAATTTAGTCAAATAAATCTAGAACATGCTAAAGCCCAACAATTGCCTCCAAATATCAGTAAATTGAGTGGAATGTGCGGTAGATTAAAGTGTTGCTTACTGTATGAAATTGACAATTATATTTCTGCACTCAAAAACTATCCTCCTTTAGATTCTTATTTACTCCTTCCAGAAGGTAGGGCTAGAATGATAAAAGTTGATATTTTCTCAGATACTGTTACTGCAATTAGCGAAAATTCAGGAGCTTACTTATCAATAAGCTTGGAAACAATTAATGAATTACGAAGAGATGGTAAAGTAGAGTTTGCTCAAGAACAACATAGTCTCTCTTAATTATAAATACAATGCCAGATACAAACCTAGTATTACTCAAACGGTATGCAATAGCATTTGAAGCCGAAATTGCGAAAGGATTATTGGCTGACTTTAATATCGACTGCTATCTTTTTGATATGAATACAATTGTTAATACATCGTATTCAGGTGCACTAGGGGGAATACGATTGATGGTATCAGAGGAATACTTGCAAGAAGCTCTTACTATTCTTGATACACATGAAATATCTTTTGAAGACGAAATAGAATCCTTATAAGACCCTATTTTTTTGCATATATCATCAGATTAAATCCAATATGATTAGCCGTGAATTGCTGATGAATATTATTCAAAAATCTAGACATATTACGCTTATAATGATCGTAGACAGCAAATTCAATTGAAGAAAATTGAGAAAACATTGTTCTACATTCAGATTTAGAATATGCCTTTCCTAATGGATTATTAGGCCCATCATATATTCGAATCCAATCATCATAACCTCTTAAAGTACCTTCAATAAGTCCTGTTAAAAAATGATAAGGAACTCCCGCATATACATGCAAAGAATTCTTATGATATAACATGATTATTGCTTCACCACCTGGCTTTAATACTCTATACACTTCTTGAATAGATTTTGGAGTATCAGGGGTATGATGTAATACTCCAAAAGAATACACGATATCAAAAGTATTATCTGGAAATGGTAAATTTTCAGCATCTCCAACTACAAAATCACCTTCTAAACCCCTGATTTCAAAATGTTTTTTGGCTAAAGCTATAGATTCTGGAGTTAAATCCAAGCATGTTACATGTGCGCCAGAACGAGCGAATTGGACAGAATCTGTTCCTAGGCCACTACCAATCTCAAGTAATTTCTTACCACTACATTGTGAAAATTTACAAGCCTGCAACATAAAAGGATTATGTAGATATCTATATCGTTCCACTTCATCGTAAAATACAGAACTGCCTCTTTCTAAATTTGTGAATTGGGTGCCACAGGGGTCTGCATTCCAATAAAGTTTCACTTCACTTTTTAGATGTTCTGCTTCTTTAATTGAAGATTGTATTTCTGTAGACATTATTATGCTGCGATAAATATTATTGTTAATGTTGTAATTCTAACCAACGTTCGGCATCAATAGCCGCCATGCATCCACTTCCAGCGGCAGTAATTGCTTGGCGATATACACTATCTTGTGCATCACCGCATGCAAAAACTCCATCAATATTTGTATAGCTGGTTTTTCCAATTGTTTGAATATATCCAGTTTCATCCATTGTTAATACGTCTTTAAATAAATCTGTATTTGGTTTATGGCCTATGGCTACAAAAACTCCATCGGCAGGGACGACAGATGTTTCATTATTTTTGGTATTCAAAATTCTTAATGAATGTAATTTTTTGGCACCAGATTCTAATATTTCTCCCAAATATTCATCAATTGTAGTATTAAGCACGAATTCAATTTTCTCATTCTTTTTTGCTCTTTCAAGCATAATTTTAGAAGCTCTGAATTCTTCACGACGATGAATAATTGTTACTTTAGAAGCAAATCTGGTTAGATAATTAGCTTCTTCCATTGCAGTGTCACCACCACCTACAACATATACATGCTGATTTTTAAAGAAAAAACCGTCGCATGTGGCACAAGCTGATACGCCATAACCCATATATTCTTGTTCACCTTTTGCACCAAGTAATTTAGCTGCTGCACCGGTTGATATAATAACACTATCAGCAGTAAATTCCTTGTTTCTGTCAGTTTTTAGAGTAAAAGGTCTTTTTGATAGATCTACAGAGACAACAGATTCATATATTGAAGTAGCACCAAATCTGTGAGCCTGTTTACGAAAAACATCCATCATTTCAGGCCCCATAATGCCATGTTCAAAACCGGGATAATTTTCTACTTCGGTTGTTATAGTTAATTGTCCACCTGGCTGATGTCCTTCAAAAACAACAACATTTAAACGAGCTCTTGATGCATATAAAGCGGCTGTAAAACCAGCAGGTCCACTACCGATTATGCATATTTGATGATGTTCTGCCATATAAAATCCTATGTTATATATTATGTGTATAAAGTTTGGGATATTCAATACTGACAAGTTGACCAGTATACTGTTGAATATCTTTCCATGATTTTGCTAATGGAAAATGGATATGAATCATGCAACAAGTAGGCATAGATTCTAATTCTAATTGAGAGCACAGTATATGGGCTACATTAGAAATTGATGGATTATGAGCTATAAGAATAATATCATGAAGCGAATCATCAAATTCTTGAATGATTTCAACATATTGTGATTCTGAAGCTCCATATAAAAATCTATGTTGAATAAGAGAATTCTTATCCATAGATAAAGCTTGTGCAAAAAATTGTGCAGTTGTTAATGCACGAACCGCCGAGCTAGAAATAATACAATCTATATGTAGCCCTTTATTAGCTAACCTAGACGACATAAACTCGGCATCTCTAAACCCTCTGGCATTTAATGGTCTTTCAAAATCTGTCAGATTTTCATTATTCCAATCTGATTTTGCATGCCTGATTAGTATTATATTCTTCATTTAGATGGCGGATTTTTTTCACCAGCTTTTATAAAAACTGGCAATATATTTTCTGATGGAATTAATGGACAAGAATACTCGGCATTATAAGCACAATAGGGATTATATGCTCTATTAAAGTCAATTATGCACATTTGTTGCTCATCAGGTTCGGAAATTTCAAGATAACGCCCAGCTTGATAACTAGTAAAACCAGATGTCTTATCCTTAAAAGGGACAAATAACTGATCTTGCTTATTTTCCAGCTCTTTATAAGCTATTAATACTAAAGATTTCGATTCAGCAATTTGAAAATTAAGTTTGCCATATCGAATCATTTTTCTAAAATCACCTGCTTTTGATGTAGGTAAAGCAATAGTGTCAGTTGTTTCAAAAGGTGTAAAATCGGCAAAAACAAAATATTCATCTGAGACAGGGTAATACTGTAATCCAATAAAATCTGATTTGCGATCGATAGCAAGGGGAGAATTATCTGAATTCTTGAATAGATTGTCTTTTTCCTCTCTGCTTTTTGAAATATCTTTTGCATCAAATTCCTGAACTGCATTTCCATCATCATCACTGCATGAAGAAAAAGTAAGCACAAGTGCAAAAGAACATAAAGCAAGAAATATGAAAAATCTATTCATTATTTGAAATTTCTCCACATCATAGATTCAACTGGAAGTGCGGTTCTATTATTGTATTTTGCAGATTCCTTTTTATTATATGGAGTTTCAATTTCACCTTTGACATCAAAGTAAATTAATTGTCCAATTGGCATGCCTGCATACACTCTGACTGGTTGTTTTACCGAAATTTCTAATGTCCAATAATTACAAAAACCAATATCACCTTTTCCGGCAGTTGCATGAATATCAATTCCTAATCTTCCTATACTAGACTTTCCTTCTAAAAAAGGGACATGATCTAAAGTTTCTGTATATTCTTCGGTTACACCTAGATAAAAAACAGAAGGTAATAAAACAAAACCATCTTCCGGAATTTCGAAATAGGAGATAAGATTATGTGCTTTAGCATCTAATTCATATTGTTGATATGTAGCAAGTGTTTTGCCTAAATGGACATCATAACTATTAGAACCTAGACTTTCTATACGAAATGGTTCAATTACAATTCTTGCAGTTGTTATATTTGCAAGGATTTCTTTATCAGTTAATATCATATAAAGTTATTCCCGATGAGAAAAGTGTCTGGCAAAAATACAAAAAAATGACGCTTATATAATCTAAAAACATTCTCAATTTCAATTATTTTAGACTAAAAAAATATGATTGAACATCTTATTAAAAAAGTAGATATACATTCTGTTTTTGCTCCATGTAAAGACCTATTGGATAAAAGATTTGGTGATATTCTTAAGCAGTATTCAGACAACACTGAAATTTCAAAGAATACCATTGCGATTTTAGGTGTTCCTCAAGATCTTGGTGTTATTCGAAATGGAGGGCGTCCGGGTGCAGCTTTAGGCCCTGAAGAAATCAGAAAAGCTTTATATAAACTTACTGTTCACGGCTTATCAAAGCAATTAGATCACATAGATATTTTAGATATCGGAGATATTGATTGTGAGGGAGAAACTCTTGAATCTATACGAGAAAAACACTATGCTGTTGCAAGAGAGATATTAGAATCTGGAGCTAAGTTGATAGTAATTGGGGGTGGGCACGATTGTGCTTATCCAGATGCAAAAGCACTGAATTCTGTATCAGAATCGATAAGTGTTATCAATGTAGATCCACATCTAGATGTTCGTGATTTAATTGGAGGGAAGGCTCATTCTGGGAGTCCATTTAGAGAAATTCAAACAGAATTATCTCCTGCATTTTTACATGAATTTGGTATACAAGAATTTTCTGTTTCAACTCATCATGTAGAATATGCACAACAATGTTCAATAGGAATATCTTGGTATTCTGATTTACGATGTAGAAATTCAATTAATCAAGATTTTTTGGAAATCATGCTATTAGCTAAAAAAAGTTCCAACAATGTATTTGTTTCATTCGATACTGATTCAATGTCTTCAGCATATGCCCCAGGAGTAAGTGCGCCTGCAGCTATTGGTTTTACATCAGATGAAATTATAGGAATGAGTTATGTAGCAGCATCCAATAATGCTTCTGTAATAGATTTTGTAGAAATGAATCCACAATATGATCAAGATGGAAGAACAGCAAAGATTATCGCATTATGTATTGCAATGGCAATCAAGGGTTGGTTAGAATAAAGTAAGCCAATAATCCATGCCTTTTAGCCTAATAACGCCCATAATTATACATAAAACAGATAATATCATGACAATAAGTGTATTGCGGAGTCTTTTAGAGTGTTCTGCAGACTTCCATATAGCATGGCTATGAGCAAATACAACAGAAAGAAGCATAAAAGTGGCATGTTCCATGTTCAATCGTAAAGCCTTCATATTCCAGGATAATTCAGAGCCTAATGAAAATAGCAGGTAACATCCAATTAAGAATTGAATACTGAGAAATATGGAGTAAATCCTTATTATTTTAGCAGTGAGAGGATCGAAGTCTTGTTTTTTTTGAAGTCTATCGAACAGAAAACCAATAGATACCAAAGCTAAAATCAATAAAGTCCAACGAGAAAAACTATGAATCGTTAAAAGTATTTCCATCTGGCGCACCTAAAATGTGTTGTGTCTTTATAAAAAGTATAAAACAAAGATAGATAATATTTCAAGAATTCATTTATCCAAAGTAAGAGAAAAGTTATCATGTCTTCAAAAACCAATTGTTGTAGAATATTAGATTCTATTGGAATTAACTATACTCTTATTGAATATGAATGGGATGAACTTAATCTTGATGCAATATCGGTAGCAGATAAAATAGGAATCATACCAGAAAAAGTATGTAAAACCCTTGTTCTTTGTGGAGATATAATACCATATTTTGTGGTGGTAATTCCAGGTGATCAAGAGTTGGCATTAAAAAAAACAGCTAAAGCTACAGGGAATAAGTCTTGCTGGATGCTACCATTAAAAGATGTATTAGCTGTAACAGGGTATTTACGTGGAGGCTGTTCGGCAATAGGTATGAAAAAACATTTTCCTACTTATATAGAAGAAACCATATTGTTACATGATCAAATAAGTGTTAGCCCAGGGCAAAGAGGCTTGCAAATATTGATACATCCCCATGATTTTGTTCAAGCATCAATGGCAACAATTGCTAATCTTATCTGATAATTCTTTGTGATAGTTTGTTATTTGCCTTGAACACAGTAATTTTGTTGATTAAACATTGCCATATATATTATTTAATTATTGTTCTCTACTGCCTATGCTTTTTTGATTCTATTAAAATTATACTAAAAACATTCATAGATGTAGTTTTTAGATATGTCTGAACACATAAGAATCAATGAATTGAGAGTACATTCGAGGACAAACATGATAAATGACTGGCAAAAAAATCAAGAAAAGCAAGACTCAGATAAACAATCATTGCTTACATCACATGGAATTCTTCCTAAACATATAGCAATTATTATGGATGGAAATGGCCGTTGGGCCATAGAAAGAAATCTTCCACGTGCAGCAGGGCATCAGCAAGGAATAGAAAGTGTTAGAGATATTGTTAAAGCAAGTTCTCAACTTGGAATAGGATATTTAACTGTATATGCCTTTTCAATGGAAAATTGGAAAAGACCACATATGGAAATTTCTATTCTGATGTCATTACTAAAACAGTACCTCATCAATGAAATCGATGAACTTGATGCTAATAATGTTCGATTATGTGCAATCGGAAAACTGAATGCATTGCCCAAACCCGTTCAAAAAATATTATCTAAGGCAATCGAAAGAACTGCAAAAAATACTGGTTTAACTCTTACTTTGGCTCTAAGTTATTCAGGAAGATGGGACATTATCAGGGCAGTACAAATGATAGCATTAGATTCTAGAAGAGGAAATTTATCTCCAGAAGATATCAATGAAGAACTTTTTTCTACCTATTTACTTACTTCTCATATGCCCGAACCTGATTTATTAATCAGAACCAGTGGAGAAATGAGATTGAGTAATTATTTACTATGGGAATCAGCATATTCAGAAATTTATATCACCAATCTATTATGGCCAGATTTCAGACGTACTGATTTATATGATGCTTTAGAAAACTATATGAATAGAGAAAGAAGATATGGCATGACAAGCCAGCAAATGAATATTGAGAATACAAAAGCTTCGCAATCTCAAGATTCATATCTACAGAGAATATTATCAACTTTTTCTTCAAAATCGTAACCGCATGAATATTAGCACAACATATTGTTATTCCCAAAGCTTGCGGTTTCGCTTCACAGTTTACCTTTTTATTATTGGTTTGCTAAGTATTTTTTCATTAAAGCTTCACGCACAAGAAAAACCACGTTCTTATATCATAGCTGGAATATCTGTAGAGGGTAATACATATGCAGATGCTCAAACTATTATTTCTATTTCGGGCTTAAGAATTGGAGAAGAAATTAAAATTCCTGGAGCAATTCAACAAGAAGCAATTAGGAATTTATGGCAAAGAAATCAATTTTCTGATATCTCATTAACATTGGATAAAATTACTGTTAGCGGTGTCTTTTTGTCAATAAAAGTGAAAGAATTTCCTCGTTTTAATAGAATTATCATAGATGGAAATGATAAAGTAAGTGATAAAGAAATCGAGAAAGGACTAGGAAAAGTGAAAGGAGATATTTTATCTCCTTATGAAGTTAATTTATCTAAAAAAACAATTTTAAAATTGTATGAAAAAGAAGGTTTGATGTATGCTCGAATCGAGCCAAGGATTGTATCAACTGATACAGGACTATATTCAAATCTTTATGTAAAAATTGAAGAAGGAACAGATTTTCATATTAATAATATTGTGTTTAAGGGCAATCGTACATTAACACAAAAGCAATTGGAAGGTGCTTTTGAAGATACTAAAATGAAGCCTTGGTGGAAATTCTGGATATCATCAAAATTTGACAAACTAAAATACGAAGAGGATAAAAAAAAGTTAGTTCAATATTTTAGAACAAAAGGCTTTATAGATGGTGAGATCCTATCTGATTCGGTAGCTTATAATATAGATAGCCAAACTGTTGCTATTCTCATTAATATCGATGAAGGGAAACAATATATATTAAGAAAAGTGGTATTCGATGGCAATACAGTATATCCATCAGAAATTCTGTTAAGAAGATTGTCAATTCCCTTGGGCGAACCATATGATGCAGAGAGATTCGATAAAAATTTGACAGGAAATGAAGATCAATCAGATGTAGCGTCTATGTATCTGGATAATGGATATTTAGGGGCAAATCTTGTAAAAGAAGAAAGAAAAGTTGGCGAAGATTCAGTTGATATCTTTGTAAGAGTTTTCGAAAGAGAAAGGTATACAATTAGAAGGGTAGAAATTGCTGGCAATACCAAAACTAAAGATAAGATTGTAAGAAGAGAACTATATACCCGCCCAGGTGATTATTTTAATCGATCAGCAATAATTAGAAGTGTGCGTGGTTTAGGAGTTCTTAATTATTTTAATCCAGAAGCATTAAAACCAGATATAAAACCAGTGGATAATACCAAGGTTGATGTAATCTATAGAGTAGAAGAAAGATCTACTGATACATTTAATGCATCAATGGGATATGCTGGGTCTTTTGGCTTAACAGGTTCTGTTGGTATCACACTTAATAATTTTTCTTTTGCTGAACCTTTAAGAGGTGGTGGCGGACAAATCCTAAATGTTAATTTAGAGTTTGGACAAGCAAGTAGATATCAAACTATTCAATTAGGTTTTACGGAACCTTGGTTGAATAATACTCCTACTACCTTAGGGGTAAATTTGTTCTCTATACGACAAAATTTCGTATTCGATCTTAAAAGATATGGCGCATCTGTCAATATGGGGCGTAGGCTACGTTGGCCTGATGATTTTTTTAGAGTAGACGGAATACTAAGAGCTCAATATAATGATCAAGCTGCATCAAGTGGTGTTTTCAGAGCATTTAGTGGTGGAGAACTAAGCCTAACAACAAGTATTTCAAGAACTAGTATAGATAATGCAATATTCCCAACAAATGGCTCGCGTTTTACGTTTACATCGGCATTTGCAGCAGGTGGAATAGGAATTGGTAAGGTAGATTATTGGAAAAATACTTTTAATATGGAAATCTTTCATCCATTAGCATATGTAGATGGAAATGCAAGGCTTGTTCTGTATATGAGTTCAGAAATGGGCTATGTAGCAGGTATTAAAAGTGATACCAATATACTTGGTAATGAACTATTCTTTATGGGTGGAAATGGATTAGGCGGATTTGCAGTTACACCATTGCGTGGCTATATTGATAGATCCATTGGGCCCAGCTCTGGTGGACATGTTATGACTAGGAATGTGATTGAAACCAGATTTGCTTTATCGTTAAATCCAATGCCAATATATCTTCTTGCATTTGCCGAAGCAGGAAATGTTTGGGATAAATTGTCTTCAACCGATCCATTCGATTTAAAAAGATCTGCAGGCGTTGGTGTTAGAGTACTCCTCAATCCAATTGGTCTTTTAGGTTTTGATTATGGCTATGGCTTTGATCCTAGAGGAGTTACCGGAGCCAGATCTGGCTGGCAATTCCATTTTCAATTTGGAAGATAATATCAATTTATTTTATTCTTAAACTCTACTATTTTAAGGTAGTCTCAATGAAAAAAGTTTTAATTATTTCAGCATTTGCTTTTGGCTGTTTTATAATCAATACAAAAGTATGTGCACAAGGTGCAGCGCAAAAAATTGGATTTGTAGACACAGAAGTGATACTTAAGCAATTGCCAGAAGCTCAAGACGCAGATAAACGTCTAAAAGAAATCGCAGCAAAATTTCAGGATACTATTGTTCGTATCCAAAAAGATTTCTCAGATAAACTGGAACAATATAGAAAACAAGAGTCTTTAATGACACCTGATGCTAAGAAAAAAGAAGAAGAGTCATTAAAGCAATTACAACAAACTGTAATGCAATATCAAGAAGAAAAATTTGGAAATACAGGCGAAATTCGTCGTTTACAAGAAAGCTTCTTAAATCCTATACGAGATCGTATTCTACTAACGATTAAAGAAGTAGCTAAAGACGAAAAATTCAACTTTATTCTAGATAAGGTGAATCCTGCTTTATTATTTGCAGATGATAAATTCGATTTAACATTTAAAGTACTTGATAAAATACGTCGTACTTCTAAATAAATCGATTGCTATACATTTTCCGGAAAGCATATGAATTTCTCGAAATCGTTCATATTATTATTAACAGTTTTTTGTGCATTATATACTACTAATGCTCAGAAAATAGGATATGTTGCTTCTCAAACCATAAGAGACAAATTTCCAGAGGCTCAACAAGCTGAACAACGCTTGCAAACAATGGTAGATAATTGGAAACGAGAATTAGAAGATCAACAAAAAGTAATAAATGAATTAGATCTGGAGATTAAGAAAAATCGTCTAATTTGGACCGATCAAGAAAAAAGCGAAAAAGAAAAAATTCTTGAAAGGAAAAAGAAAGAAAGAGAAGAATATGCAACCAAAAAATTAGGTCCTAATGGAGAATATGATGCTGCAGTAGCACTTGTTTTTAGAGGCGTAGAAGAAAAAATTTATGCTGCTATTCAAGATGCTTCTTTTGATGATGGCTATGATATTGTGTGGGATAAATCTTCACAACCTTTGGCTTTTATTAATCCTAAATATGATCTAACTCTTAAAGTGCTAAAAAAATTAGGTATAGATGTAGACGATTTAGAGAAAAAACAAAAAGAAGCTATTGATAAAGATCCCAGAAACAAAGTTGTTACTCCTCCAGCATCTACACCTGGAGTTAAACGTACAAGATCTAGAACTCCTATAGTTGTTCCAGATGAAAAACCAGAAGAGAAAAAAACTTCTGATCCAAATGGAACAAATACTTTGCCAAAGCAGCCAATTCAGCAAAGTATTGTACCAGAATTACCACAAACTGAGCAAACTGAAAAGCCGGTATAATATCCGGCTTTCAAAAAATGGTGATTTTTTTGAAATTTCTTAATACATCATACACAATTCATACAATAGCTTCTTTAGTTGATGGAGAAGCTGTAGGTAATACTGATTTATATATTTGTAAACCAGGTAGAATAGAACATGTAGAGCCGCATGATATTACATTTATCGTCAATAAATCCTATGAGCATTTTCTTGTCGAATGTAATCATGTATGTGTATTAGTACCCAAAAACTTTACAAAACAACCCACAGAGTCGCAAGCATTTATTTATGTGGATAATCCACATGCTGCATTTGCTAAAGTTATTGATTTGTTCTATTTAGAAGATATATATGAATATGGAATTCATCCATCTGCAATCATAGCATCTACAGCGATTATTCATCCAGAAAGTACAATCCAAGCAGGTGTTGTAATAGAGAATAATTGCACAGTTTCTAAAGGAGCTGTAATTGGATATAATTGTGTTCTACAAAGTAATACTTCTATTGGTGTACATACAATTCTTTTCCCTTCTGTAGTTTGTTATTCAGATACAGTGATTGGAGATAATTGCAGGATACATTCTGGAGCAGTTATCGGATCTGATGGATTTGGATATGTAGAACAAAAAGATGGATCTTTCATTAAAATTACACATGCAGGTAATGTGCATATAAAAAACGATGTTGAAATTGGTGCAAATACTACTATTGATAGAGCAGTTTTAGGTAGTACATTAATTGAAAATGGTGTAAAGTTGGATAATTTAATTCAAATTGGACATAATGTGTCGATTGGTGAACATTCAGCATTAGCAGGTCAAAGTGCTATTGCAGGAAGTGCTCATATAGGCCCAAGAAATCGTTTTGGAGGACAAGTAGGCATGATAGGCCATATTTCTACTACTGATAAAGTAATTGTGTATGGTCAGTCTGGAATTGGAAAAACTATCGATAAACCTGGCGTCTATTTCGGAAGTCCTACCCAAGATAGAATGTCTGAAATAAGGCGTTTAACTGCTTCACAGCAATTGCCAGACTTAATAAAAACTATAGATGTCCTTCAGCAAAAAATTGAAATATTAGAACAAAAAATGATAGAACTTTCTTGAAAGTTACTTTAGTGTGAAAGTATCAAATCATTATACATAAAACAATATGCTAGTTAATCAAAGAACAATTCAAAAACCTGTATCATTTTCTGGTATTGGACTTCATACAGGAAATCCCTCTACAATTACATTCTACCCTGCTCCAGAACATTCTGGATTTACATTTATTAGAACTGATTTAGAGAATTCTCCTGAAATCCCAGCTTTAGTAGATTATGTAACAGATATCTCTCGTGGCACTACATTAACCTATAATGGTGCAAGTGTTCATACTGTAGAACATGTTTTAGCTGCATTAGTTGGTTTAGAGATTGACAATTGTAGAATTGAGTTAACCGCCAATGAACCTCCAGTTGGTGATGGAAGTGCATTGCCTTATACTGAAATATTACATCATGCAGGCTTTGTAGAGCAAAAAGCAGCCAAGGATTATCTGATTATAGATCAAACAATCCGTTATGTTAATGAACAAAAGGGTTCTGAAATAGTTGCTTTACCTAATGATGAGTTTAGAATAACAGTTATGATAGATTATCAGAATTCTGCACTTGGTAGTCAGCATTCTGGTCTTTTTGATGTACAAAAAGAGTTTTTAAAAGAATTTGCCCCAGCGCGAACATTCTGTTTTTTAACAGAAGTTGAAATGCTACATAATCAAGGGCTTATTAGAGGTGGTTCTTTAGATAATGCTGTTGTGATAGTTGATAAAGACATGAATAATGATGAGTTGAAACAACTTTTACATACTTGTGGGATTGAACAAAATGCTGTTTTAGGCCATAATGGTATATTGAATAATACAATGCTACGATTTAAAAATGAGCCTGCTCGGCATAAACTATTAGATATGCTAGGCGATTTGGCTTTAATCGGTGTTCCAATAAAAGGACAAATTCTTGCTGCCCGCCCAGGCCATGCCTCAAATATTGAATTTGCAAAAAAAATTAGAGCTCTTCATCTACAAAAGAAATTACAAAAAAAGAATTTAGTGAGAAAAACAGATGCAATTGTTTTGGATATCAATCAAATCATAAAGGTAATGCCACATAGATATCCATTTCTTTTAGTAGATAGAATAACATATATAGATAAAGAAGAAAATCGAATAGTTGGTTATAAAAATGTTACTATAAATGAACCTTTCTTTATTGGTCATTTCCCAGATAGACCTATAATGCCAGGGGTTTTAATCATAGAAGCAATGGCACAAGTAGGTGGTTTATTATTACTTAATACTAGTACTTTTGAAAAAGATAAATTGGTGCTATTCATGGGTATTAATAATGCTAAGTTTAGAAAGCCAGTTATACCTGGAGACCAATTAGTACTTGATGTTAAAATGATAAGCAAGCGTTTTAATACTTTTGCATTACAGGCAAAAGCATATGTTAATGAAGTGTTAGTAGCAGAATCTGAATTATCAGCAGCTATTGTTGATAGAACAATATCCGAATAATAATAAATACTTTTATGTCAGTTAATATCCATCCATTAGCAAGTGTTTCACCAAATGCAATAATTGGTGAAAATGTAATTATAGGTCCATTTTCGGTAATAGAAAACGATGTTGTTATTGGTGATAATACATATATACATCCACATGCAGTATTATTAGATGGATCCAGAATTGGCAATGATTGCAAGATATTTTCCGGAGCAGTCATAGGAGCTAAACCCCAAGATTTAAAGTTCAAAGGTGAAACAACCTATGCAATCATAGGGGATAGAACTGTTATCAGAGAATGCGCAACGATAAATAGAGGTACCGAAGTAACAGGAAGAGCACAGATAGGAACAGATTGTTTGATTATGGCATATTGTCATGTTGCACATGATTGCACTATCGGAAATCATGTTGTGATGTCCAATGTTTCGCAATTGGCAGGACATGTTACAATAGGAGACTGGGTGATCCTTGGTGGTTTGGCTAAAATTATTCAGTTCTGTACTGTCGGAGATCATGCTATGATTGGTGCTGACTGTAAGATTGCAAAAGATATTCTACCATATGCTTTAGTTGGCCGTTACCCCGGAAAGATTGAAGGTGTGAATAAAATTGGTTTAAGGCGTAGAGGATTCTCTGATGAAATGGTAGATGACATTTCTTCTTTCTATTCATCGGTATTTTTTAGCGGTTTTAACACTACAGATGGTATCGATGCATATACCAAAAACAATGAACATATTATTCCTGAAGTTCAAATGTGTTTAGATTTTATCAAACGGTCTAAAAAAGGAATTGTACGTTAATTCGTGCATAACTATGAATATTGCTATTCAAAAAATTCTTTTTTCTTTGCCAGTACTTGGTGCAGCTTTATGTATTTATTATGTTTCATCTTTACCGCAAATACCTTATTTGCATACTACATTTGCATGGTATGACAAAGTCTTGCACATCATTGCATACTTTATCTTTGGAATATCCTTATTACTTGCCTTTGTTCCCTATAAAAAAACGTCACTTAAAAAAAAACTCATTATAAGTATCATTATTGGCGCTTTTTATGGCGCTACAGATGAATATCACCAATATTTTGTAATTGGTAGATCATCAGAGATTGCAGACTTAATAGCAGATATTATTGGTATAAGCCTTTCTTCTATTTTTATGATAGTATATCATAAATTTCAGAATAGAAATATAGAGTGAATAATTATTTTCTATACAGTGTATACATTTCTTCAACAAAACTCCAATTCACAATATTCCACCAAGCTTGTATGTAATCCGCCCTTTTATTTTGATAAGTAAGATAATATGCATGTTCCCAAACATCAATATTGAGTAAAGGGATTGTATCCCAAGCAGACAATTTATGTTGATTTTCTGCTTGTAAAATTATCAGACGATTATCGCTTTTTCTTAAATGAAGAATTGCCCATCCACTTCCTTCTACAGAAGCAGCAGCAGATGAAAATTGCTTTTTAAAAGAGTCAAATGATCCAAAATCTTCTTTGATCTTTTCTGATAAAAGTCCTTTTGGTTCTCCGCCGCCACCTTGGGATGGTGAAGCCATAGATTTCCAAAATAAAGAGTGTAAAGCATGCCCACCCCCATGAAATGCAGATTGTTTACTCCAATATTGAATGAAACTGAAATCTTGTAAAGATCGAGCTTTGGCTAATTCTGCTTCTGCTTTATTTAAACCATCCACATATGCCTTGTGATGTTTAGAATGATGCAATTCCATGGTTTTAGCATCGATATATGGTTCTAAAGCATTATATGCATATGGTAGCGCTGGGAGTTCATGTTTAGTAAGCAACCCTGCAGAAGAATCTTCTGAAGATGCAAATATTTTTGTACTAGCTAGTGCTGAAATAGAAGCAAAAGCACGAATAAAGTTTCTACGATTAGATTTCATTTGATATCAAAGATATGTGATTAAATATTAAGTAAGTAAATCCTGCTCACGAGGATTCCATACATGTTTTTGTAAATCTACAGATTCACCTATAAATTGAATATGCTCAGACAATAGTAATTCTTTCATTTGTTCTGGATAACTAAAATGAAGCTTTCCAGTTAAATCGCCATTACGATTTACAACTCTATGGCATGGAATATCTATACGATCAATCACACAATTTAAAGCCCAGCCAACCATTCTAGAAGAGGATTTTGCACCTAAAAATTCTGCAATAATACCATAGGTACAAACCTTTCCAGGGGGGATTAAGCGAACAAGATCATATACTCTAGCATAAAAATCTTGAGTATATGTGAGTTTATCATGTGGTAAACTTCTAAAATATTTCATAAATGTGGATAATTTTATATGCGTAAACGAAAAAATTTAACTAATTTTCACGAACCTTGAACATACTTGTTACACACTCAAGTGAATTGATGCCCAGTAGTTACTTTGCAAATGCCGATTATACTGATAGTAAGCACTTCATTTCTATTAACTTAGAAGAATCTGGAATAGTTCATATATTAGAAAATGAATTTTCTATTTCAATTATAAGTGAATATCCTTGTATACTTAAGCTTCATGATAATAAAACTGGAAATGATACAATTGTATATGCACATGTTCAAGGAAATACAGTTGAGCTTTCTTTAAATGGTTATAGTTATCCGGCATATATTCTCAATGATATTCAATATCATTATCAGAAATTACTTCAATCTAGTAATGTAACATCTAAATCTGTCAACAAATTACTAGCACCGATGCCAGGATTATTAAAAGATATTCTTTGTACCGAAGGAAAAAGAGTCCGAAAAGGAGAAACACTTTTTGTATTAGAAGCCATGAAAATGGAGAATTCTATAAAAGCTCCTGTTCATGGTATGGTGTCGAAAGTGAGTACTCAGATTGGAAAGGCTATTGAAAAAGGTTCTGTATTATGTATCATACAGACATTAGATAATTGATAAAAACTTTACTGATTTTTTTTCGTTTTTCACAACAAGGTTACCCTATGAAAAGACTCATTGTTACTCTTTTCGGTATTGCCGTTATTTGTGGTTTAATAACCATGCCTGTTTTGGCAAACAAAGCAGAATACAAAATTCGACATGCAATGAAAATTGCAGCTGAAAGAGCACCAGAAGTCCCATTGTTTTTGTATGCAGCTACAATCAATCCGGATGAAGATGCTTCCCAGGCTTTGAAATCGAAAAATATCAAGATTGTTAATCTTGGTCCTGTTATTAACTCTGGTGCAGATGAATATGCTCCAACGGTTACTGCAGATGGTAAAACATTATTTTTTGTTTCGAACAGAAAGGGAAGTAAAGTAAGTAAAGAGGTAGATTATCGTGGCCCGGCATCAGATGATTTTTGGGCAGCGTCTAAAGAGGAACGTTTAGATATGTTCCCAGCTGGTTCTGTATCAAATATTGAACCAGAGCCAAAAGAAAGTAAAAACACTGTTAATACCATTTTTAATGAAGGTGCGGCCTCCATTTCATCTGATGGTCAGCGTTTGATTTTTACAGCATGTGATCGCCAAGATGGATTTGGTTCTTGTGATTTGTATGAAACTACCATTGACGGGGTAAAATGGGGTAAGCCATCTAATCTAGGAAAAAATGTAAATTCAAGCTTTTGGGATTCACAACCATCTTTATCTCCAGATGGAAATAGAGTGTATTATTCCTCAAATCGTATAGGACCAAATAATACTGAAAATGACATAAGCAATGAGAATTATGATATTTGGTATTCAGATTTTGACGAAGACAAAGGCGAGTGGTCTTTGGCAAAAAATTTGGGAAGTATTGTTAATACAGGCAAACAAGAATTAGGACCATTTATTGCTAAAGATGGTGTTACACTTTATTTTGCTTCTACTGGCCATATACCAAATCTTGGAGAAAAAGATTTCTATTATACCACGCTTACAGATCCCGAAAAAAATATTTGGACAAAGCCTCAACCAATTCCATATCCTGGAATTAATTCAAAAGATGATGAAGAATTTATTTCCTTCCCAGCTTCTGGTGATGTTATTTATTTCTCTTCAAACAGAAACTATGATAATGCCCAAGGTGAACAAGATATCTTTATGGCATTTGTTCCGCCATTATCAAGAGCAGTTATTGTACGTGTTTTTGTAAATGATGAATGTACAAATGAATCAGTTCCTGCTACTGTAACTATCGAGAATTTAACTACTGGTTCAAAGAAAACAGATTCGGTTACCATCAGTAAAAAAGAATTTCAATATGTGGTTATGAATTCTGATTATGGTAAAGGTAAAGATGCTGGAAAAACTATTAAGTATAGAATTACAGCTGAAAACTCTAATTATGGTAAAAAAGTAGAAGAAATTATTGTTACAAAGCCTGAAACTACCTATGATAATGATAAAGCAAAAGAGTCTCAAGAAGAACCACCTGTTAGAATATTATTGGGTAGGCGCCCTGTTCTTTCAGCAGAAATGGAATATTCTGATTTTATCAAACGTGCCTCTAAAAAGAAGCCTGAATTAGCTTCTTGGAAGGGATTGGTATTAGAAGAAGTTGCTACAATCGATTTATTTCCATTATTACCATATATTTTCTTTGATTCTACTTCTTCAAGTATTCCTAGCCGTTACAGACTATTTTCATCTTTTGACCAGACATCAGGTTTTTCTGATGAAAAAGTACAAGGTGATAAGAATGCCAAAACACCAGAAAAATATTATGATATCTTGAATATTTATGGATATCGTCTTACTAAACATCCTAATGTAAAAGTAAAAGTTACTGGATGTAATGATGATGTTTCGGCTGGTGAAAAAGGCGATATGGCATTATCAGAAAAACGTGCTCAGGTAATATTTAATTACTTGAAAAATGTTTGGCATATATCCGAAGATCGTCTAACACTAGAAAAAAGAGGATTACCTGATGATAAAGTAGCATCTAAAACAAGTGATAAAGACCCTCAAAGTAAATTATATTCTAATGTCGAAAATCGTCGTACAGAATTATCCTTTACTGGTGATGCAGAAGACGTTTGGAATGTAATGAAGCCATTGATAGATAGAGATCCTACTATATTTCCATCTCCATTGTCTATGAATTTTATCATGAATAATGGTATCGATGAGGCACTTATTGCTTCTCGCCGCATTCAAATTATGCGTAGTGATAAAGAATGGGCTACATTAAATCAAGTAGGTAAAAATGAAGCATCGTATACATGGAATTGGAAAGATAAAACGGGTGCCGAATTAAAAGAAAGTGTTACAGAAGAAACTCCTTTTACAGCTAAACTTATCGTAAAAAGTATCAATGGAACTGAATGTATTTCAGACCCAATTACTATAAAAGTAATGATAGTTATAAATAAGCCAGGTGTCAAAGTTGAAAAAGCTGGTGCTAAAACACGTGAAACATATAAACTTGTTCTATTCCCATTCAATAGATATGATGCAGGTCCATTCAATGAAAGAATTCTTAAAGAATTCGTGTATACTCGAACAACACCTAAATCTGATATAGCTATAGAAGGCCATACTGATGTTATAGGAATGTTCGAATCGAATGGTAAATTGTCTGGCAATCGTGCCAAAACAGTTGAAACAGGAATTCGTGGTGCAACAAAGAATCAATTCCAATCACTTGAATCAAAAGGTGTTGGAGAAGAACAAGAATTCTTTATTAATCAATTGCCCGAAGGACGTTTGTACAATAGAACTGTTCAGATTAGTATTCAAACACCAATCGAAGAAGACTAGTGTAGTTTCTGCTTATTAATGAAAGGCTGTGTATAAGTTATGCACAGCCTTTTTTTATTCTTAATATATATATAGGCTGTTCCCTTATATTTGTGCTTAATAAAGACATTTACAAGTAGAAAAACAATGGCATTTATACGATCAATTTCTGGATTAAGAGCAACATTAGGTACAGGACTTCAACCTGAAATTATTAGTAGATATGCTGCTGCTTTTGCACAATATTGTCCCGAAGGACCAATAGTTATTGGAAGAGATGGCCGTCCCTCTGGATTATGGATGGAACATATTCTTATTGGAACTTTACAAGCTTGTGGCAGAGATATATTGTTATTAGGTATTGCACCAACACCAACTATTCAATTACAAACAGAACATTCTGAAGCTGCAGGTGGAATATCAATTACAGCTTCACATAATCCTCAAGAGTGGAATGGATTGAAATTTCTAGGTTCTGATGGAGTTTTTTTAGACGAACAACAGAATAGAGAATTCTGGCACATAGTGGATAATTTTCCTCATGATTCATCAGAAAATATCATTCCTGGTACGATATATACTGTAGATAATGCGGTAGAATATCATTGCAATGCTGTCATTTCATCCATCGAATCAATTACAAAACAATCTTGTTCCTTGGGTAAACAATATACAGTAGTTGTGGATGCCGTGCATGCTTCGGGAAGCAAATTTATACCTAGATTATTAGAATTATTAGGATGTGAAGTAATTCCATTGTTTTGTGATAATTCAGGTATGTTCCCACACATTCCAGAACCGATTCCACAGAATTTATATCAATTGTCGCAAGCTGTCCTAACCCATAAAGCAGACTTTGGAATAGCCATAGATCCAGATGCAGATAGATTAGTTCTTATTGATGAACATGGCATTGCCATTGGCGAAGAAAAAACAATTGCTTTATCTGTTAAGTCTTTATTATCCATGATAGACATCAATGAAGTTCAAAGTGTTGTAGTTAATTTATCAACTTCAAGAATTACAGATATTATTTCAGAAGATTATAAAGCCAAAATATTTAGAAGTCCAGTTGGGGAAATTAATGTTGTAAAAGCAATGAAACAACATAATGCAATTATAGGTGGGGAAGGTAGTGGTGGCGTTATCTTACCAAGTTGTCATTATGGAAGAGATTCTTTGGTTGGAATTGCATTGATTATTGCTTTGCTAAGATGTGAACATTCAACATTGAGCAAGATATCTGATAGTTTGCCAAAAAGATATATAGCTAAAGGTAAATCAAATTGGGACAGAGATCCACAATTACTTTATAAAAGAATTGCTGATACTTTGGGTGAACATCCACATCAGATTAGATATGACGATGGGATATGGATGGACTTTGGATTGAGTTGGATACATGTGCGAATATCTAATACTGAACCCATTGTCAGATTTATAGCAGAAAGTGATTCAAAAAAAAATGCAGAAGACTATCGTACATTAATTGAATCTATTGTAATGGACTCAAATACTTGATACATTCGAACGTTATGCATATTAAATGTATGTTCTATCTATGCCTATCACAAATGTAATATGAAATTCATCAGATATATGCTTTTAGCATTCTTATTAGTGATATGTTTAGTACCAATTCAAGCACAACAACAAAACAGTTTGCTTAAAATCGGAAGAGTAAAATATTCAGGCGGTGGGGATTGGTATAATGATCAATCTTCTGAAGTGAATCTTTTAGCATATATTAGAAAACATACAACAATTCAAGTAGAACCTAAATATGAATATGTAGATATTTCATCTGATAATATATTTCAGTATCCTATACTTTTCATGACAGGCCATGGTACTGTTAGTTTTTCAGATAATGAAGTAGCTAGATTAAAAGCATATTTAGAGCATGGAGGTTTCCTATATATTGACGATGATTATGGCATGGACGCTTCTATTCGTAAAGAAATGAAAAAGGTGTTTCCATCACAAAATTTTATCGATTTACCCTTTAATCATCCTCTTTATTCATCACATTTTGTTTTTCCAAATGGTATGCCAAAAATACATGAACATGATGCAAAAATACCTCAGGGACTTGGCCTTTTCCATAATGGTAAGCTCTGTGTGTTCTATACAGTAGAAACCAATCCAAGTGATGGCTGGGCAGATCCAGAAATTCATCATGATACAAATGAAAAACGTGAAATTTCCTTGAAAATTGGTACAAACATTATTGTTTACGCTTTAACTAGATAATTTTATATGAATACAAATCCTATAGAAAAAGGATATGAGGATATTATTAAAAGGCTTGAAGAAGTTCAACATTCAGAGCTCATTAATAATACTATTTCTGGATTACTTATTGGTATTTCATATATATCTATTATTGTTCTCTTTTTTTCTGCATTAGAAGCTATAGCTCAAGGTAATATTCAAACAAGAACAACATTATTTTATACATCTGTAATATTGTCTATTGTAGCCCTTGGTTCTCATGTATTCCCATCTATCATGTTATTAATCGGCATTGCAAAAAAAGATACATTATATCAATTAGCTAAAAGAGTTGGAGATGTGTACAGCGATATTCGAGACATTTTGCTGAATGCAATGCAATTATTAGAATTTAATAAGCAAGGAACATCTAAAGAACTTGTATATGCTGCATTTTCATATGCATCATCATTAACAAAAGGGAAAGATTTTTCTGTAATACTTAATCATGAAAAGAAAAAAAGGGCATTTCTTTTTTTTATACTATCAATAGTTATATCATCAATAAGTATTGTTGGGGTTCAATCTCTTCAATCTTCATTGTATAGGCTTTGGAATCATGATACATCATTTGTTCCACCTGCACCATTCTATTTAAAGATATCTCCCCTTAATAAAGAACAATTAAGAGGTGAAAAAGCACGTATTTCTATCACTGTACACGGAACTATGCCTGCCTCTGTTTTTCTGATGCTAAAGCAAGGTAAACAGCAAAACTTCGAAAAATTTCAATTACAAACAGATTCTACTAATGTATATACCTATCAGATAGAATCACTTAAACAAAGTGTAGAGTTTTATGGAATGTCAGACTGGTTAAATGAACCAGTACAGACAGCCATTGGGAAGATCACCGTGATTGATAGACCTCAGATACGTTCTATCTCAGGAACCGTTCAACCACCAGCATATAGTAAACAAGCATCAAAAACAATAAATGAACAAAATGCAGATATCATAAGTCTTATTGGTACTACAGTTCGATTATCTGTAGTTTCAAGCAAAGAAATAAGCAAAGCATCAATCATTGTATTGTATCCATCATATAATCAAAAAGATACTGTGAATGGCAGTAAAGCCAAAAGATATGATACTGTTAGAATAGCATTACAAGGAGAATCAAGGGTTGCAAATGGAGGATTTATAGTTAAAAAAGATGGTGAATATTATATCGAAATTAAAGACAAAGATGGAAGAATAAATGAAGATCCACTCCATTATTCAATAACTACCATTCGTGATAATTTTCCCATTATTACATTGATAGAGCCAAATCATGATATTACTGTAAATGAACAAGCATTATTACCTATTTCCCTTCAAATAGCCGATGATTATGGATTTTCATCATTAAAACTGTGGTATAGATTAGCTGAATCCAAATATGCTCTAGAGTCCAAAAGTTTTAGCTCGCTAAGTATTCCTATTCCAAATGGTACTGTAAGCGCTGATATACCTTATGTGTGGGATATAAATCAAGCTGGAATTGCCCCAAGTGATCGATATGAATTCTATTGTGAAATCATAGACAATGATATTATTACTGGTCCAAAATCTTCAAGAACATCAATTATCAGTGTTCGATTACCATCATTAGACGAAGTATTGTCTAATGCAGATTCAGTACAAGATAATGCAGTGAAAGATCTGGAAAAAACAGCTGCTGAAGCAAAAGAAATCTCTAAAGAATTGGATGAATTACAAAGAGAAATGCTGAAGCAACAACAAAATATGGATTGGAAAGATGCAAAAAAAGTAGAAAATCTGATGAAAAAGCAAGAAAATCTTCAGAAAAAAATGGATCAGATAGATCAAAAATTGCAAGATATCACCGAAAAGTTGCAGGATAACAATGCGATTTCACCAGAAACAATGGAGCAATATAAAGAGCTTCAAAAACTGATGCGAGAAGTAAATTCTCCTGAACTGCGGAAAGCAATGGAAGAAATGCAAAAAGCCATGCAACAATTAAGCCCTGAGCAAATTCAACAAGCAATGAAACAAATGAAATTCAATGAAGAAGAATTTAGGAAGGGAATTGAAAGAACAATGAATATTTTAAAGCGTTTACAAGCAGAACAAAAAACAGATGCTTTGCTTAAAAGAGCTGAAAAATTAGCAGAACAACAAGAACAATTAGCTAAAAAGACAGAAAACACAAATCCATCTAATCAAGCAGAAAAAAAGGCCAATGAATTAGAAAATAAAGCATTACAGCAAGACTTAAAAGATATGGCAAAAGAACTTAAAGATCTTGAACAATTAATGAAAGATCTTGCTCAACAAATGCCCATGAAAGAACTTGAAAAAGCAAAAGAAGAATTAGCTGAACAAGAAACATCTCAAGAAATGCAAGAAGCTTCTGATGAAATGCAAAAAGGGGATATGAATAAATCTGCGCAAAAGCAGAAAAAAGCTGCGCAAAAGGTTAAGAATTTTGCCAAGCAAATGAAAAAGCTAAAGCAAGAGATGAAAAAAAATATGAATAAAGAAGCCATCAGGCAAATGCAAAAATCATTGCAAGATGCTTTAAGTATGTCTAAACAAGAAGAAGCCCAAAAACAGAAAACAGAATCATTAGATTTTAATTCTAATCAATTACAAAAAGCAGCCCAAGACCAAGCGCAATTGCAAGATCAATTAGCAAATATGGCTGCCCAAATGATGCAATTAGCACAAAAGACAACAAAAGTAAGTCCTGAAATGGTAAAAGAAATGTCTAATGCTATGCAAGAAATGCAAAAAGCATCTGAACAATTATCTCAAAGAAATCCTTCGAATGCTGCTCAATCTCAAATGGCTGCTATGAGTTCATTAAATAAAGCATCCATTCAAATGCAAGATGCCTTAAATAAGATGAAAGGTGAAGGTGATGGATCTTGTGATAATCCTGGAGGAGAGGGGCAAGCAAAAGCAGGCAGTGGAGGTATGATGCAACAATTGCAGAAAATGGCAGGTATGCAGCAACAGATTAATTCAGGAATGCCACAACCTGGACAAGATGGAAGTTTGTCTCCGCAACAACAACAGCAATTAGCTCGATTAGCAGGGCAACAAGGTAAAGCTCAACAAGCTATGGAAGAATTAGCCAAACAACAAACTGATCCTACTGGTAAAAGAAAATCATTAGGCGATTTAAAGAAAATAGCAGATGAAATGCGTGAGATTGTTGCTGATATGGAAAGTGGAATTATCACTCCAGAAACTAGAAGAAGACAAGAAAGGATTTTGTCTAGGTTATTGGATGCTTCTAGATCTATGAACGAAAGAGATTATGATAAAGACAGAGAATCCAGAAGTGGACAAGATATTACTGTAAAAAGTCCTCCGCAGTTAAATCTTAGCTCTCCAGAAGGAAGAAATAAAGCAATGCAAGATGTGCTTAGATCTTTAGGAAAAGGGTATACAAAAGACTATGAAATTCTTATCAGACAATATTTTGACCGCTTACAAACTAAACGTACTGTATTACAATAATGCTATATAAAGTACAATATACTTTGCTTCTACCTTTATTGGCATGGATCTTTATCCATAGCGCTCAAAATATTAATGCCCAAAACCAAGGAAGAGTTATCTCTTTTTCACAAATTGATTCTTTGCTTCATAATACTGATGATACATTATATGTATTAAACTTTTGGGCAACATGGTGTAAGCCATGCGTCGAAGAATTACCAATATTTGAAGAAATTAATGCGAAGTATAAAAATCAATCAGTAAAAGTTCTTTTAATTAGTTTGGATTTTATACAAGACAAAGAGAAAATTCTTATTCCTTTCATAAAAAAGAAAGATATACAATCCGAGATAGTGTTATTAAAAGCTGAAAATCCAAATGAATGGATAGATAAAGTTGATAGTGAGTGGAGTGGTGCTTTACCAGCTACTTTACTCATTAATAATCAAAAAAAAATTCGCAAATTCTTTGAAAAACAATTTAAACATGAAGAATTACAAGATATTATTACACAATTATTAAAGAGTGAATTATGAAAAAATTATGGTTTTTTTCTCTTCTATTATGTTGCTTAACATGTGCTCACATATATGCTGCTGATGGATTAAAAGTAGGGGATATCGCTGCTGATTTTTCTCTGAAAAATGTTGATGGATCGATGATTAGCCTAAAAGATTATTCCTCATCAAAAGGGATTATTCTCATTTTTACATGTAATCATTGCCCATTTTCAAAAGCATATGAAGATCGCATTATTCAAATCAATAAAATGTATGCAGAAAAAGGATTTCCTGTTATAGCTATTAATCCAAATGATGAAGTATCTGTACCAGAAGATTCATATGATAATATGAAAATCAGAGCAAAAGAAAAGGGTTTTGTTTTCCCATATATTCAAGATGCAACCCAGCAAATTGCTAAAACATATGGCGCAACCAGAACACCACATGTGTATGTGTTAAAGAATAACTCTGGAGTGTTTTCTATTGCATATATAGGTGCAATTGATGATAATCATAGTGATGCAGAGAATGTAAAAGAAAAATATCTAGCAAATGCAATAGAATCTTTAATGCAAAATAAACCAGCAAGTCCAGATTTTACTAAAGCAATCGGTTGCTCAATTAAATGGAAAAAGTAAATATCTCATCATCTTCTGATATTCAAACTATGAAACTATGGGATAAAGGATATTCTGTTCATAAAGAGATCGAAGCTTTTACCATTGGTAAAGACTTTGAATTCGATGTGTTTTTAGCACCATTTGATATACTTGGATCGATTGCTCATGCAATAATGCTAAAACAAAAAGGACTTCTTACCAGTTCTGAACTCTCATCTATTATCACTGTATTACATGAATTATATCATATCGTAGTACAAGAAGAATTTACAATTGACCAATCATGTGAAGATATTCATTCTTGGGTAGAATTAGTTCTTACAAAGAAAATTGGTGAAGCAGGTAAAAGAATTCATACAGGAAGATCTAGAAATGATCAATCTTTATTGGATATAAAACTGTTCCTAAGACATCAACTTTTTCATCTTGCAAGTAGTGTTAAAGAAGCTGTTATGTCTTTATTACAACTTGGAGAACAATACAAGGATATTGTTATTCCGGGATATACACATCTGCAAATTGCTATGCCATCTTCATTTGGTTTATGGTTTGGAGCTTATGCTGAATCATTAACCGATGATTTACTTACTGTTCAATCAGCATATAGATTTGTGAATAGAAATCCATTAGGAAGTGCTGCAGGATATGGTTCATCATTCCCATTAGATAGAACTTTAACAACAGATTTACTTGGTTTTGAAGGACTTAATATAAGTTCTGTTTATGCTCAAATGACAAGGGGCAAAAGTGAATTAATTGTTTCTAGAGCACTTTCGGGAATTGCCCAAAGTATTAGTAAAATGGCAATGGATATAACTTTATATACTAGTCAAAACTTCGGATTTATGTCATTACCACAAGAGTTTACAACAGGCTCGAGTATCATGCCTCATAAAAAAAATCCAGATGTTTTCGAGTTGATCAGAGCTAAATGTAATCGTATTAGTACTATTCATGTAGAAATTAGTGGAATTACTACAAATTTACCCTCGGGATATCACAGAGATTATCAGATAACAAAAGAAATACTGTTTCCTGCTTTTACAGAATTATCAACATGTATGTCTTTATTAACAATAGCATTACAGAATAGTTCTTATCATCAAGGTATTACGCAAGATAAAAAATATGAACTGATGTACACAGTTGATTCAGTAAATGAATTAGTTCAACAAGGGATTTCTTTTAGAGAAGCCTATATGCTGATTGGACAAAAAGTTCAACAAGGAGAGTATCAGAAGCCAAAGCACGTGAATACTACTCATATTGGTAGTATTAATAATCCTGGTTTGCAAGAAATTCAATCGTATTGTATAGCAGAATACAGCAAGTTTAATTTTGAAAAAGCAGAATCAGCTGAAAAACAATTATTAGATAAAAGATTTATACAAACACAGTATCTTGTTGATTAATATGAAGATAGGAAAATTTACTATACAGCATTTTGAAACAGGAGATTTTGCATTAGATGGTGGTGCAATGTTTGGAGTTGTTCCAAAACCTCTGTGGTCAAAGGCATATAATTCTGGTGATGAATTAAATCGGATACCTATGACAGCAAGGGGCTTGCTTATTCAATATGAAGATAGAAGAATCATTGTAGATACTGGATGTGGTAGTAAAATGCCATTAAAGCTACAAAATATTTATAATGTTGATTATACGAGAGCTTCGATTCAGGCATCTTTGGAAATACATAATCTTAAAGCAGAGGATATTACAGATATAATATTTACTCATTTACATTTTGATCATTCGGGCGGTTCCACGTACAGAACAGAAACTGGAGAAATTGTGCCAATGTTTCCGAATGCAAAACATTATGTACAAAAAGATCATCTGTCATGGGCAAGAAATCCCACAGATAAAGATAGAGCTTCTTTTATGCCTGAAAACTGGGAGCCCATTATACACAATGGAATGATGGAGATATTAGATGGTCCTGGCGAATTATTCCCAGGATTATCGGTACAAACATTACATGGCCATACGCAAGCTTTGCAAATGGTTACAGTTACCGATGATATTCAAACCTTAATATTTCCTGCAGATTTATTGCCTACAGCAGCACATATACCAGTGCCATATGTTATGGGTTATGATAATTTCCCTTTAATATCTATGGAAGAAAAACATAGGATCTTAACTAAAGCAGTAGAAGAAAAATGGATAATATGCTTTGAGCATGATGCATTTATCCCAGCAGGTAAAATAAAGCATACTGATAAAGGTTTTGCATTAGCAGAAAAAGTGGAGTTATAATGTGAATGCATATGATAATGAAGATAATTTTGAGTTTGAACAATCAATTGCAACATATCAAAAAGCAGTATTTCACGATAAGCAGTATATTCAATTGTGTCAATCTGGTGATATTTTCCCCCAAAAAGGAAAAAATTTCTATTTTGATGAAGATGTCCAAATAGCTGTATTCAGAGATAATCATCAATTATTTGCAGTCTCTAATATATGTCCACATCAATATGCAGCTGTAATATGCAATGGATTTTTGGAAGAAAAAACAGTGACATGTCCACTACATGGATGGATATATTCATTAGAATCTGGCAAAGCACTCGGAAGTAATGCACGATTACTTACATATCATATATTTGAAGATGAAGGATTAGTGTGGTTAGAACAACCAAAAAAAACTCGTCCATTGTGGTTGGAAAATTTCTGATTGGTACATTATATGTTTTCTGATACATTAATAGAGCAATATTCGGAATTCATTAAAGAAAAAGCTAAGTCAATAGGTTTCGATCTAGTTGGCATTGCCAATGTAGAAGAATTCAATCAAGAATTTTCTCATTTTCAGGAATGGATTAATGCTGGCTATCATGGTTCAATGGGGTATATGGCCACACAGCAAGAGAAAAGAAAAGATATTACACTCATTTTACCAGAGGCAGAATCTGTTATTGTAGTTGGACTAAATTATTACACAGATGTTAAGCATACAGATGATTCTACACAAGGGAAAATATCTCGGTATGCTTGGGGTACAGATTATCATGAAATATTACCAGCAATGATGCAATCATTATCTAAAGAGCTTACTGAATTAGTGCCAAATTCGCAGCATAAATTTTATGTAGATACTGGCCCAATATTAGAAAAACAATGGGCAATTAAAGCAGGACTTGGCTGGCAGGGTAAACATTCAAATATCATTAATCGAGAAATAGGATCTTGGTTTTTTATTGGGGTAATAATTTCAACAATTCCACTATCAGCAAGCAAACCAATCACAGATTATTGTGGAACATGTACTGCTTGCATAGATGCATGCCCAACAAATGCGATCATTGAACCATATAAGGTTGATGCAACAAAATGCATATCATATTGGACAATTGAAACGAAGCCAGATATACAAATTCCTGATGCCATCTCAGAAAATCTACAACAGTGGGTATTCGGATGTGATATATGTCAAGAAGTGTGCCCCTGGAATACATTCCAAAAAGAAACAAATAAAGAACTGTTTTTCCCAAGAAATAATGAGATATCCTTGTCACTAGATGCAATCGCATCTATGACACAAGAAGAATTTTCGACTAGATTTAAAAAAAGTCCGATTAAAAGAACTAAGCTTGCAGGTTTGAAAAGAAATGCTGAAGCGCTACTAATTAATAATACAAAAGACAATCCACTATGATAAGAACAATACAAAAAATAGAGCAATCCATGATTATTAATGAAGGTGGATTGCAGATGAAACAACCTTTGCCAACCAATAGTTTAAAAGAAATTGATCCATTTGTATTATTACATCATCATGGACCAATGCAATGTGAAAAAGGATTTGAATTACCTTTTGGGGCACATCCACATCGGGGATTTGAAACAGTAACTATCATTTATAATGGTGATATCGAACATAAGGATTCATTAGGTACATCAAGTATTATTCGTACCGGTGGTATTCAGTGGATGACAGCAGGTTCAGGCATCATTCATTCAGAAAATGTATCTGAATCATTTAAAGAGAATGGTGGTGAATTAGAAATTATACAATTATGGATTAATTTGCCATCCACCTTAAAAATGACTCCTCCTGTATATCAGGGTATTCAATCGGAACAATTGCCTTTAATATCTTTGAATCAGCATGCTATAATGACATTGATAAGTGGTACTTATAATTCGGTACAAAGCCCCGTAATTTCTATAACAGATATTTTTTTATCAACAATATCAATACTAGAAAACACACACATTCAGCTTCAAGTACCTGAAACTTCATCTATTCTTTTTTATGTGAAAAAAGGAAATGTTCAGATTCAAAATGAAAATATCATGCAGCATTCACTCATACATTTCAATGATAAAGGTAATACAATAATTTTTGATGCTTCAGAAGGTACTGAAATCCTTTTTGGATATGGAAATCCATATCATGAACCAATTGTAGCTCGAGGCCCATTTGTTATGAATTCTTTCAATGAAATTAATCAAGCAATTGATGATTATCATGCAGGAAATATGGGTAATATAGATCTATCTCTTTAACTATAATACTTTTTTATATAGAAATAAATTATTTACTTAGTATCTTAAAAAAAACAATGTTTTTAATACTAAAGATATTTGTATTTTTGGAGTGCAGCATATATCCAACCCCACGAAACATCTATGAAACGATTGCTTTTTTCGGCAATGTTTGCATTAGTGCATGTTATTGCAAACAGTCAAATTGCAGACCCACAAATTTCTTATGGGCCAAAGATTCTATTGCAAACTGATGCTTTGCTTCAAGAAGGAAATCTTATTGAATCAAGGGAACATATAAGAACATATCTTAAAGATTTTAGTGATGGGATTTACGCAGACGAAGCTAGGATATTACAAGCAATCATTTTGAGGGAGCAAGCTGATTATTCTTATGCAGATAAGTCTTTAGCTGATTTTATACAACAAAGAAACAATTCTAAGTTTATACCAATTGCATGGTTCGAGCGTGCAGCAATAGCATTTCATAAAGGAGATTTAGTAATTTCTATAGATTACTTTCATCAAGCTTCAAAGAATGCTAATAATCTACTAGAGACAGATAAAAATTATTTTAAAAACATAAGTGGATCTGCAATTTATTGGCAAGGTATAGCACATGCGAAATTAGGGAATATAGAACAATCGATAGTTTTTCTTACAGAGTGTCAAAAACTATTTCCTGATCATTCATTAGCTGATGATGCATTATATTTTAGGGCTCAATTAGCCGAAAGAGAGTTAAAATTGCAGCAATCAGGTGTTTTATATGCTGAGCTTTTAAGTAGATATCAATATAGTAATACAGTTTTAAGTTCTGCAATTCGTGCAGCAAATGTAAAAGTAGCATTAAAAGAACCTAATGCAGCAATTGTATTCTTAGATCAAGCTCATAATATTGTACGTAGAATATCACAAAAAGATTCAATTGGATTGATGTATGAAAATCAAGTACATTCTGAAGCATCTGATCAAGAAATACAATTTTTGCGTATAGAAGCACTTACATTATCGGGGCAATACCAAAGTAGCCATAGTATGGCTAAAGAATTTATGCTCATATTTGCTTCTTCTTCTTTGAAACCCGAAGTATGGATGGCTGCTGGTTATAGTACACTTCAATTAAAAGAGTATCAATTATCAGAACAATATTATAAAACAGTAATTGATTCAGTTCCAGATGATCAATCATTGATTAAGCAAGGTGCAAAATTATATCATGCAATCGTTCTCAAGGCATTACAAAAAAGGGAAGAAGCAAAAAAAGAATTGTCATTATTAAATGCGCAAATTGGATATCCATATATATCTCAATCTTTATTAGAATATGGGCAAATCGCTTATGAAGATAAAGAATTAGAAATAGCAAAAAAAGCCTTGCAGAAAGCAGAAAGAGAGACTACCGATAAAACAGTACTTGTTAAGATTAATCTCTTACTTGGAAGTATATTTTTAGATTTAGAAATGTATGGTAAGGCAGCCAGAGAATATGCATCAGCTGAAAGAAATGCAATAATACTTTCTGATATTTCATTACCTAATAGAGAAAATATATTAGCAGAAATTAGATTGAAAAATGGAGTATCACTGCATCAAAATGAACAATATCAAGATGCAGCAATTGAACTTTCTACATTTTTAGGTGAACATAAAAGTGATATACGCAAAGATGAAGCATTGTTTTGGTTGGCTGAGTCGTATTTCAGATTAGATTTATTGATAAATGCCGAAGAATTTTATAATCAATTGATTTCGGATTTTCCAAAGAGCAAAAGAGTTGAAGAAAGTATGTATGCATTAGCTTGGACTTATTTTAGGACAAGAGATTTCAATAAAAGCAATACGGCTTTTTCTTCATTATTAAAGAAATATCCAGATTCACGATTTGCAGCAGAAAGTTGGGCAAGAAAGGCGGATGGATTTTATATCCAAAAACAATTTAAAGAAGCTTCTACTGCATATAAAACCGCATATAAGGCCTTACCAAATTCTGAAGAAGGGCAATATTCTGCATATCAATATGGACAAGCTTTATATAGAATAAATGATTTTGATGGGGCATTGCAAGCATTTAGGACATTTATACGATCTCATTCAAAATCATCTTTGGCTCCTTCTGCATCATATTCATTAGGTTGGACACATTTTCAGCAAAAAAAGTATGCTGAAGCAATCGAAGATTTTAAAGATTTGATTAGCTCTTATCCATCTAGTCCATTATGTGCAAGAGCCCATTATACTATTGGGGATGCATATTATAATATGGAGCAATATGAAAAAGCAATCACTGAATATTCAATTGTTAAAAACTCATATGCTCAATCACCATTAGCGGGCGAATCAGTTAAAAGTATCCAGTATTGTTTGGAATTTTTGGGAAGAAATCAAGAAGCAGATCAAATAGTAGATGAATTTGTAAAAGCACATCCTGAGTCCGATGCAGCTAAAGATTTACTGATGAATAAAGGATTGAGTTTTTTTAATAGACAAAATTTTCAAAGCGCAATTAGTGAATATGAATCGTTTCTGAAGTCAAATAATGATAAAGAAAGGAATGCCGAAGCTTTGTTTTATTTAGGAAAAAGTTATGCTAGTTTAGGTGAATCTTCCAAAGCAGAATCTTCTTATAAAGATGTGTATGCATCATATCCTAAAAGTGAATTTGCACCTTTGGCATTACTTGAAATAGGATTACTCAAGCAAAAATCTCAATTACTTAGGGATGCCGACACAGCATTTATCAAGTTAATGGATGAATTTCCGAATAGCAATTCAGCAGCTCAAGCTGGATATGAAAGAGCCCAAATTGCTGTGTCGTTTACTGATACTCTTAAATCATTACGCTTATTTACAGAAATTGCTGACAAGTTTATAAGCGCTGAATATGGAGATCAGTCAAGATATAAGATAGCTATGTACTATAGATCAAAAGGAATATTAGATAGTGCAAGAGTACATTTTGGAAAGCTTATAGATAGAATCGAAAATATTTCAATTGCAGCCGAAGCCCAATATAGAATTGGCGAATCATGGCTGAAACAAAAAGAAATAGGAAATGCAATAGAAGCATTTAATCAAGTAAGACAAAAATTTAGCAATATTGAAGATTGGTTTACATTGTCTTTACTGGGATTAGGGGAAAGCTATGAACAAGTAAAAAATATTGAAGCAGCAATCGAAGTCTATCAAACACTATCAACACTGAGGGCAGATGATGATTTTGGAAAAGCAGCGCAAGCAAAACTTAAGAAATATGGGAGGGCCCGATAATGAAACTATTCATAGTATGTATGGTATTTCCTATAGTTATCTGTGCTCAACAACAAAGTCAAAACAATACTGTTCAACCGATTGATTTACAGGAATTTGTTATCACCGGCAAAGCCAGTGCAGAAATAAAAGGTGGAATTAAACAAAAGCCCTTGAAACCACAATCACTTAAACAAACAGAATTAGATTCAATAAATACGAATGAAAAAATACCAGCACCTTTATTGTCAGTGTTAACATTACCAATAAGTACATTCAAAAAAAATATATCGATAACCTCTGTTCAAGCTGAAATCGGCCAATTTTATACTCCAAAAATAATTGGATTATATACATTTGAAGAATTAGGATATTCGGTAGATGCATTAGGATATTATGAAGGAAGTAAAGGGCATATTCAAAATGCTGATTATAGTAAAGTAAAGCTAGCAATTAATGCAAGTTATGATGCTCCTAAAAAGTTCGTTTTCTTTGGAGGCAGCAGAACTGAATCTTCTTTCTCGGTATTCAGAAATGGTTATTCTTTTTTTGGAATGGATTCTTCTGTAGATCGATCGATATTAGGCGTAAAGGCACATGCACATACTAAAGGAAATTATCAGGAATATACCTATAGCACTGGTGCGGAGTGGAATATGCTTCGATGCGAAACTAATATGAAGCAAAGTAATGATTCCAGAATTATGGGATTTCTAGATATTTCAAGACCACTTGGAACTATGAATTATGGGGCTAAAGCATCAGTTGATTTACATTCTTTTCGAGAAAACTCATCTTATAATATGATACAATTAGGTGGATATACTAAGTTTACATATATGGACATTCAATCAGATATATCCGTAGATCTTCAATCAGCTACAAATTCTCTAGGTATTACATTAGGTGGAGTACTTATCACGTATAATGCACAATATCAAATGTCTGAAGATATAACCATTTTTGGCTTTTTGCAAAGTGGATTAAGTGCAAATTCTTTTCAAGACATAGTCCAGAATAATCCATATATCATAGATTCTTCAGTAATATCATTTAGAAGAGATATCATACATGTAAAACCATCCTTCATGTATCAACCAACCGCTAAAATGAGCATACACACAGCAATTGATTATAGAATCAGTTCAGATATGCCTATTTATATTCCAAATTCATTGGAAAGAAATAATTATTCTGGATATGCTATAGAATATGTAGGTGCACAAGTATTAACTCTTTCCTCTGAGTTATTATGGAAACCCAATGATGCTATGTCATTTAGTGGACTATGTGCTATTACCAATAGTCAATTATCAGATTTTGAGGGATCAGTTCCATTATTGCCCTCAATGAAGGCTGGATTTACTTGGGATATGAAGTGGAATCATGATATTCAAAGTATATTTTCTGCAGAGTATATTGGCAAAAGATCAATTGATAAACAGTCGACAATATCCCTACCAGCATATTTTATGGTAAATGTACAATGCAATTATGCTTTGCCATATAATATGAAAGGATATATTCGATTAGATAATATATTAAATTCAAAAGTATATTTGTGGAATAGTTTTCAGGAACGTGGTATTTTTATAGCATTAGGCCTAAAATATTCCCTTTAATTAAACTGAATGGCTGCATATGAATGATGATATAAACCCAAATACAAATCCCGATAATTTCGGAGGATTTGATGATTCGGATGGACAAACATTTTCCGGTTCTGGTTCGTCTAAAAATTCATCCCTAGGAAAAAGTTCTATGAATTCTGAACAAAATCAAGATAAGCCATTTTCAGGTACAATCAATTCTGAAAAACAAGGTGGCTTTATATCATATATAAATCCAGAATCAAGTACGATGTCTGCAGATGATCAAGCACCAAAGAATTCTGGAAATAATTGGATCAAAGTAATAGCAGCAATTTTATTGATTTCTGGACTAATCTACTTTTTGATTCCTGATTCACCTAAAAGTCAGCCTGAAATTGTAATAGATACTACGGTGCAAACTGAAAATAATGAAGGCTCAAATCCTGATCTCGTAGAGATTGATTCTCAAGTTGTTATTCTAAGAAATACAATTATTCAAGATTCTATAACAAGAGTTCAAGATTCTATAACAAGAGCAGAATTATCACAAGGCAAACCTTTAGATAATAATTCTTCCGAATCAATATCTGATAGTAAACCTGTGATTGAAGAAAAAATTCAAGAAAAACCTCAATCTCCGAAGGTTAAATCTGATAAGGGTAAAAACAATAGAATAGTACAGAAAGATGTGAAAGTTGTAGATAAAAAGGAAGATAAAGTTAAAAATAATAGCAAAGCAGATATTATCAAACAAACTTTTTTAGACCCAGCAACACCTTCAAAAGAGAAAATTACATCTAAGATAAATTCTAAGATTGAAGAAAAATTGAGTCCTAAATCAAAGGAAATCAAAAAGTCAAATAAAGACTTAATAGTCAATAAAGAGACAAAAAAGTCATCAGTTAAAGCTATTTACTCGGTACAAGTGTATGCTACTCCAAGTAAAGATGATGCAAATGAAGCATTGAAGAAGTTAAAATCTAGAGGTCAATCAAGTGCCTATATAAGTATGTATAAAAATAGAGGTACAAATTGGTATAGAGTTCGTTTTGGTGGTTTTGAAAGCAGAGAATCTGCGCAATCTGCTGCAAAAAAAGCAGGTTATAATCAAGCATGGATAGATAGACTTGAATAAAAATTTCCTATGAGTTATCATGCAAGAAATACTGAAAATAATGCACGTGTAAATTTTGTTTTTATGTGGGACAAATTTACAGTAAGGGGCTTTGTGTATGCATTTATTTGTATGGTGATATTATTGATAATTTTTACATTTACCAAAGTAGTAATTGATCCAATCAAGGTTGAACAAATTTCGCATCCAATAATCCTTCTCAATTTGGGTGAAGGAGATGGTACTGGTAAAAGAAAAGGTAATCTAACAGCCGAGGGTATTTCTTCATCAGGTAAAAAGCCATCTAATCCTCTAGAAGATGCTAGTAAAGATAATTCAGCGTCTTCTGCAAATGATCCAACAAAAAGTAATAGCTTGATTGCGAAAGATAAAGTTTCAGAAAGTAATAAAACTGATAAGGATAGTGTATCTGGTGGTGAAAAAACAATAGGGAATGGAGCTGGTGCTGGGACTGGCCTTGGTGATAAGGGAATAGGAACTGGTTTAGGATTAGGATTAGGAGACATCGAATGGGGCGGTGGAGGTAATCGAACTGTATTAAGTAAAGTGTTACCTAAAAGTCCTAATAAGCTTGATAGAAATGTCCAATTAAAAGTAAAGTTTACTGTATTAGCCGATGGCACAGTTGCAAATATGAAGCCAATGCAAAAAGGTGATCCATTACTTGAACAACAGTCATTAATGGCATTAAAGCGTTGGCGATTTAATAAGATAGCAGATGGTGTAGAAATGTCTGGAATAATAACATTTAGTTTTAAAATGGATTGAAAGTATAAATGGAACAGATATCAAGTATATATCATTGGTTTGTATCTTTAGGAGCTTTTCCTTTACTAATCATAGCGATTATTATTATTGTCGTACTCTTCAAGTTAGCGCGCACATTCATTAAATTTGCATTCACCATTTGTGCACTCATAATTCTCATACTTGTTATCTTAAAACTAGTGAATAATCAATAATTCACTTACTCTATATAATCGGATTTTACCATGGCTCAAACAATTGGAATAATTGGAACAGGATATGTAGGACTAGTTACCGGAACTTGTTTTGCAGAAAGTGGAAATACAGTGATATGTGTTGATGTTAATGTAGATAAAGTTAATAAGCTTAAGCTTGGTATCATGCCAATTTATGAACCTGGTTTAGAACATTTATTAGAAAGAAATATAAGTAATGGAAGATTGCATTTTACAAATGATCTTGAATATGCAACCAAATCATGTGAGATATTATTTCTTTGTTTACCAACTCCGCCTGGCGAGGATGGATCTGCAGATTTAAATTATGTTCTGGACGCTGCTAAAGATATATCTGTTTTTATCAAATCAAATAATATTAAAGAACCTAGAATATTAGTAAATAAAAGCACTGTCCCTGTGGCTACATCTGAAAGAGTTCGGGCGGTATGCCAACAATATGCTCCAGGATTTACTATAGAAATTGTTAGTAATCCAGAATTTCTCAGAGAAGGGTTTGCAGTTGAAGATTTTATGAAACCCGATAGAGTTGTAGTGGGAACTAGCAATGCATATGCAGAAAAAGCAATGAAGGATTTATATGAACCATTTCTAAGAAGTGGTAATCCGATGTATGTTATGGACGAAAAAAGTGCAGAGATTACAAAGTATGCAGCTAATTGTTTTTTAGCTATGAGAATCTCATTTATGAATGAATTGTCCGGCTATTGTGAAGCAATTGGTGCTGATATAGAAAATGTAAGAATTGGAATAGGTTCTGATACTAGAATTGGCAAAAGATTCTTATTTGCTGGTATTGGTTATGGTGGAAGCTGTTTTCCAAAAGATGTAAAAGCATTACTATATTCTACAGATTCAGTAGGAACCCCATTAGGTATCATTCATGCCGTAGAAGCTGCTAATACATTCCAGACAGATAGATTTATTCTTAATATCATCAACCGTTTAGGAAATCTTAAAGGAGTTAAGATTGCAGTATGGGGTTTAGCTTTTAAGCCAAATACAGATGATATAAGGGAAGCCCCTGCATATAAGATTATAGACTCATTACTGAAACAAGAAGCTAATATTCATGTTTATGATCCTGAAGCAATGCCAAATACAAAACATATATATGCAGATACTTTACATTATGGATCAAATTCATATGATGTACTGACAGACGCGGCAGTATTAATTATTGCAACAGAATGGAATGAGTTTAGAAAGCCAGACTTTGCTTTAATGAAACATAATATGGCAATGCCCATAATATTTGATGGAAGAAATTTATATGAGCCAAATTCTATAGCTGATCTAGGATTTGAATATCATAGTATAGGAAGAAAAATAGTCGGATCTTTACAATAAGTACTGATTATCTCACCTTTAGATGATATATGTCTATTTTCTTTCTCATTGTTGCAGGACTATTTACAGTAAAAGCTTTGCTATTTATAGTCGCAGCTACATTAGAGCGTACAAAAGCAAGAAAAAGACCATCCAATCAATCATTGCTTAAAATATCGGTTATCGTTCCTGCTAGAAATGAGGAAGATAATCTTGCAATATGTTTACATTCTCTTCTACAAAGTACATATCGCAATTATGATATTATTGTCGTAAATGATAGATCATCAGATAAAACAGGGGAAATAGCAAATACTTTTGCTGCTAAGTATCCACAAGTTACAGTTATACATGCAATAGAAGAAAGAGAAGGTAATCTTAAAGGCAAACCTGGTGCTTTACATTTAGGTATACTCCATTCTCACAGTGATATAATAATGATGACAGATGCCGACTGTACGGTTGCAGACACATGGATAGAATCAATTGCAAAACAATTTAATAATCCCAATGTTGGATTAGTTGCTTCTTATACAGTGGTTCAAGGGGAATCATTTTTTCAACATATGCAAGACATGGAATGGCTAATGAATCATACATTAGCTTGTATTGGTGTTTCTTTAGACCAACCATTAGGATGCTTTGGCAATAATTTATCGATTAGACTTGCTGTTTACCAACAGATAGGTGGCTATCCTGGCATTCCATTTTCAGTAACAGAAGACTTAACATTACTACAAACTGTTCATAAATCTGGATGGAAAATAATGTATCCATGCGATCAAGAATGTGCAGTTGAAACAAAACCATGCATAAATTGGTCTGATTTTATTAAGCAACTTCATCGTTGGGTAAAGGGTTCAAATAGATTAGGTTGGAGAAAACATATTTTTGTTTTCTTTGCATTTATGTTCTGGGCTTTTTTAGCATATGCATTATATAATCATACATGGAATGAGCTTATAATGATCTTGACTATTAGAATAATGGGAGACTATATTCTAGTTATACCATCATTGGCATCACTTAAAAGAATGAATAAAATTGCCTATGTATTTCCTGGAATGATCTTTATGATGATAATAGAAGCAGTTATTCCATTTTTATTCTTAAAGAAATCAGTTATATGGAAAGGACAAAAATTTACCTAAAGAAGTAATTAGTCTTTTAGGTGATCAATATTGATTTCTTATTCGATAAAGCAGCCTTCACAAAATCTATGAATAGTGGATGTCCTTTAACTGCTCGTGATTTATATTCAGGATGAAACTGAACACCAACAAACCAAGGATGATTTTTTAATTCAATAATTTCAATTAAAGTAGTATCAGGAGAAACACCACTTAATTTCATACCGTATTGCTCTAATATAGTGCGATAAGCATTATTGAACTCATATCTGTGACGATGTCTTTCTTGGATAGATTCTGTACCATAAGCTGCATATGCTAAAGTACCTTTTCTGATATTACATGGATAAGAACCTAAACGCATTGTTCCACCCTTATCCGTGATATTTTTTTGCGAAGACATTAGATTAATTACCAAATTCTTTCCTTTTTTAAATTCTCCAGAATTTGCATCTTTCATATTAGCTACATTACGAGCAAATTCGATTACTGCGCATTGCATACCCAAGCAAATACCAAAAAATGGGATAGAATGTTCTCTAGAAAATCTAATTGCTTCAATTTTCCCTTCAATTCCTCTGTTTCCAAAACCGGGTGCAACCAGAATACCATCCAAACCCTTTAAAGATTGAGCAGCATTGTTTTTTTGTATTGTTTCTGAATCTATCCAAACAATATCAACATTGGTATTATTAATAGCACCAGCATGAATCAGTGCCTCAAGAATACTTTTATACGAATCTTTAACTTGATTGTATTTACCAACTAAACCAATTGTGACAGAAAACTTAGGATTTTTAATACGAGTAACAAATGTATTCCATGTTTCTAGATCAAGTTTTCCAATAGGCATACCAAATTTACGTAGAACAATTTGATCAAGTTTCTTTTTAGCAAGACTTATAGGAACTTCATAGATAGTTTCTGCATCCATAACTTCAATTACTGAATCTTCTTCGACATTACAGAATAAGGCAATTTTTGAAGTAATTTCTTTATTTAATGGTAATTCCGTTCTACATAACAAAATATCTGGCCTTATACCCATTTCCATAAGCAATTTAGCCGAATGTTGTGTCGGCTTTGTTTTTAACTCACCTGCAGATTTAATATATGGAACATAGGTAAGATGAATATTCAATGTATTCTTGGGCCCTCTCTCTAGGCAAATTTGCCTAACGGTTTCCATGAAAGGTAAAGATTCTATATCGCCAACAGTGCCCCCAATTTCTATGATAACGATATCATATTGCTTATCGAAAATTGTCATACGACGTTTAATTTCATCAGTTATATGAGGAATCACTTGAACTGTTTTTCCTAAATAACTACCTTCTCTTTCTTTTTGAATAACTTCAAAGTACACTTGCCCCGAAGATACACTATTATAACGTGTCCCAGATATATCTAAATATCGTTCATAATGGCCTAAATCTAAATCACATTCTGCACCATCATCAGTTACATATACTTCACCATGTTGTTGTGGACTCATTGTTCCTGGATCAACATTAATATATGGATCAAATTTCATGATTGTTACTGATAATCCTCTTTGTTTTAACAATAAACCTAAAGAGGCAGAAGCAATTCCTTTTCCTAAAGAGGAAAGTACACCACCAGAAATAAATATAAACTTAGTTTTTTTAACTGCCATGATAATTTGCTGTTTTTTTGTAAAAATGTATGTTCTGAAATGGTTGCTTATAAAAAGAGAAGGAGACCCGAAGCCAATGTGATTTCGCGTCTCCCTATAATGTTCGCGATATATATTACATATGGCTAATAACTGCATCACCGAATTCTGAACATTTTACTTCTGTTGCACCTTCCATCAAACGTGCGAAATCATATGTTACAGTTTTAGCAGTAATTGCACCATTCATACCTTTGATAATGAGATCGGCTGCTTCATTCCATCCTAAATATCTAAACATCATTTCACCAGATAGAATTACAGAGCCCGGATTTACTTTATCTAAACCAGCATATTTTGGCGCTGTTCCATGAGTTGCCTCAAAAATAGCATAACCATTATCATAATTAATATTGGCCCCAGGTGCAATTCCAATACCTCCAACTTGAGCTGCTAGAGCATCACTGATATAGTCACCATTTAAATTCATTGTAGCAATTACGTCGTATTCTTCTGGCCTTGTTAATATTTGCTGCAAAAAAGCATCTGCTATTGAATCTTTAACAAGCATCTTATCTCCTGGTTTTCCTCCGCAATCATCCCAACCTACCGCTACATCACTAAATTCTTCTCGAACTAATTCATAACCCCAATCACGAAATGCACCAGATGTAAATTTCATGATATTGCCTTTATGAACTAATGTTACACTACTTTTACCTTGGCTTAATGCGTATTTAAGCGCCGCTCTTATCAAACGTTTAGAGCCCGGAGCAGAAACTGGTTTGATGCCTAATCCAACTAAATCAGGAGCTTCTTGAGCAAAGCGAATCTTTTTATAAAATGCAGGAAATTCTGTGTGTAAGAAATCGAGCATTTTTTTTGCACCTGTACTACCAGCTTTGAACTCTATACCTGCATAAATATCTTCTGTATTTTCTCTAAAAATAACCATATCTACTTTTTCAGGATGCTTAACTGGCGAAGGTACTCCTTTAAAATATTTTATGGGCCTTAAGCATACATATAAATCCATCAACTGACGTAATGCCACGTTTATTGACGTTATGCCACCTCCTACAGGAGTAGTTAAAGGGCCTTTGATGCCTACTATATATTCACGTAAAGCTGTTAATGTATCTTCTGGTAACCACGTATTTTCGCCATACACTGTATTCGATTTTTCACCAGCAAATACTTCAAACCACTCTATAGATTTTGTTCCACCATATGCTTTTGCTACAGCTGCATCCAATACTTTTACAGAAGCTGCCCAAATATCAGGGCCTGTTCCATCTCCTTCTATAAAAGGAATAATAGGATTATTAGGTACAATTAAACTGCCATCGGCACCAACTGTAATATTCTGACCTTTTGTAGGTGGAATTAATTTTAAATAGCTCATATGTAGATCCAATCACGGGTAAAAAATCTTTTCACAAAATTAGAGATTTAACATGAATTTTACGCTGTTACTCTCTTTAAAAATCAAAAATATATATTAGTGTATTGGTGTTTCAATTTGAATTTGAACTGTTCTTGAATAACTTCTGCCTTGGGGAGAATCATTATTATATAAAAGGATATTACTACCCATAGGAATTATATCAGTTCTTGAATCAGGTATATCTAACTTTTTTTGTACTTCTAGACATCTTTTTTTAGTTAATTCTTGATTATAAAGTTTCTCACCTGTGATATCTGCATACCCTGTTATTATTACCTTTGAATTAGGCGAAATAAATGATTTAATAGTATTAATAATCTCTACATTCTTTTTATCTAATTCAGCACTATTATGATCAAAAAGCAATAAGGAAAATTTATCAATTTTCTTGTCATCTTTAAATTCTTCTCTTTTCTTTTTAATAGTAAGTTGTTGTAATGTAATCTCTTTTTCAATGGTTTGCTCATTTCCATTTGTATCTACAGCATGAAGTTTTACCTTAATCGGTTCCTCGGTTACGATAGATTTATTTACAGGTATATCCCATAAAAAAGGTTGATTCGGGATTTTACCTGTACCTTTATACATTTGAAATACAATACCATTTTGCATGATAGATACATCCCACGATGCTAATGAATCTGATGAAGTTTCTATGGGATTAATCTCTAATGATGGAGGATTTGCCGATATCTCAATTGTTTTTTTAATGATTGGTTTTATAAGAGATAATGAATTTGATTCAATTTCTACTCGACTATTTTCAGCTTGTCCTAATGGATTTGTATTGCTAGAGGGCTTCTTAGGCAAAGTTCCAATAACTTTATTAATTCTGGAATTAGGTATTGACCATGTATTATGTAAATACTTTGCTACTTCATTGGCTCTTTTTTCACTGATTCCTTCGATTGTATCTTTACCTGAAGTATTATTATTTCCTATGATCAATACAGATCCTTTTTCAGATTGCATTCTAAATCCAATAATATTTAACATGTCTTTGTAAATATTTAATGTCGATGAGGAGATATTTTTCTCACTAAACGCTTTGGATTCAGCACTATTTAATACGTGTTGAGCAGTTGATGATAATTCATATTCACCTTCATTAAAAAACACATAGGGAAGTAAAGGAAAAGTTTCTGTTGTTTCAATTTCTTCGATCTGAATAGTTGGGTCTTTTGTACGATTACCTTTTTTGTCTATGCCAGAGGTTTGCATAGATAATGAAAGTGCCTTTTTAGCTTTGATGATGGGAATTTCTTTGATGTATGATTCCGACATATATATAGTTTGAATGATGGTATTGTCTATTACTTTTTCCTTTATTTCTGTAGATTTACGATCAATTCTATGCTGAATATTGTTAATACCTGATATCTGATGAATAATAGTATCTCTTTGATAGATAGTATCTTTTATGTATAATTTTTCTTTTGTAGGAAGAATACCACTTTTGAATAATAAGCCTAATTGTAGTGTATTCACTTTCCAATCTAAGGTGCTTAAAGAAATAAATGGTAAATGATAAGATATATAAGGAGAAATAAACATATGATTAGAAATTGGCAGATCATAACTCACACCAATATCACCACTTAATAGAATCTGTGAATATTCTGGGATTATTCCATTTGCTTCATTTCTTACTCTTTTTGCATCTAAAAATGTGGCATTTGATGGACTAATGAGTGTTTCTTTTTGTTCGAAATTTGCACTCATTACATAATATGCACCAAGTGAAGCAGATACGAATAATGAATTACTTATTTGATAAAGTAGGGAAGGCTGAATATGTATTTGTAATAAGTTCGCAATAATTGAATGTTCTACAGTAATTGGGGCGCCAATTGTATCAAAAGGAGCATTGGGATTTCTAATAAATTGGAACCCAATATTTTCATTAGATATTAAAGTGCCACTGGGATTATGAATACCTATTCTAAGGCCTGCATACAATGAATTATTAAGTGGAATTTGCAGAAGACCACCTATTGCATAACCTAAACCAGTTCCATTCTCAAATTGTAAGCAACAATTTGGATAACCTTGTAATTCTTTAAAATTAGCATTATGAGTATTCATGTTAATACCAGCATAAGCACCCCAATACCACAATGGTTTATCTTGAGCATCAACTCGATAACATTGTATTAAAGCTAAAAGTAAGATTATTGTTGTAATATGTTTCATGTGCAATGAACTATAAGTATTTATTGTAAAACAGCATAATCTTCATAATCTATAACTAACTTTCTATAATCATCATGTATTCTTTCGGGTGCATTTGTGATCGGATTAAGATTAACTAGAACACCAGTTGCTTGTACAATTAATTTATTTTCTGGATAGGATAGAATGATTTGATCAAAAATGAGAGAAGAATTATGGATTTCTGAAACTCTTGTTAGAATGATATATGATTGATCAAACTGAACTGGTGAAACATAAGTAATTTCATTTTTTGCGACAACAAATCGGTCTTTTGTAATGAATGTTTCAGAGTCAATAGATATTCCAATAGACCTAAAATATTCAATTCTAGATTCTTCCAGCCAGTATATGTATACGGCATTATGAACAATATTTTGCCTATCAACTTCGAAGCTTTTTACTTTTCCAGTCAAACGATGTTTATATCTAGTACTATCAATTGTATGTTTTGGATTTTGTAATTGTTTCATATTGAAGTAGGCTGTCTATTATAAAGTATTATTGAGCTAATACTTGTAAAGCTTCTACAGCAATTTGTGCTGCTTGTATAGTTTGATCTGTAGAAACTTGAAAATGAAATACGGCTCTTACACAATTGGAGCGTCCCATAGATATAATAAGATGTCTTTTCTTACATTCATCAATAAAATCTAATGGTTTAATTCCTTGTAAACATTCAATAATTACAATATTCGTATCAACTTTTTGATTACTATTAGCAATAGTGCATAATCCTGAACTTGCAATCATTTCTGCAAAAAGTCTAGCATTATGATGATCATTGTTTAGTAGTTTTCTATGGTGTTGTAAAGCATATAAACCTCCAGCTGCTAGGATGCCAGATTGCCTCATACCTCCACCTAATATTTTGCGCCATTTTCTTGCTAATTCTATGTGCTTCTTATTTCCTAATAATACAGACCCAGCAGGAGATCCTAAACCTTTAGATAGGCACACTGATACAGTATCAAAATTCCGTGCATATTCATGTGGGGAAATACCAGTTTCTGCACATGCATTCCAAATACGGGCTCCATCGCAATGAAATTTAATCTCTTTTTCTTTTAACATTTCTGAAACAGATTGAAGATATTCAAGTGATAATACAGTGCCTCCATGACGATTATGCGTTTGTTCTAAGCACACTAAACTTGTAGTGGGGAAATAATAGTCTGGTGGACGTATTGCTTCGGATATTGATTCTAAGGGGATTTCACCATATTGTGAAGGAACACAATACATTTGAACTCCTGATATGATTGAAGGTGCAGATGTTTCATAATGAAATAAGTGTGATTGACTTTCAACAATAATTTCATCACCCTTTTTTGTATGAATAGCCAATGCTATCTGATTACTCATTACTCCAGTTGGAACAAATAACGCAGCTTCTTTTTGGAATATATCTGCAATATATTCTTGCAAATGATTGATCGTTGGATCTTCACCATAAATATCATCACCTACATCTGCTTGCGCCATGCATATTCGCATTTCTTCGGTAGGTTTAGTAACAGTATCGCTTCTTAGATCAATAATATTGTGCATTTATCTATCATCCTGAGCTTTTTGATAAATGCTATTATTTGCGGGGTCTAATATGCCTAAAATCGTAAATAGATCAGGATCATCATACCCTTTAAAGATATCTGCTATCTCCATGAATTTTGCATTAAAAAAATAATCCAATAAAGTACTTCTCATTGTTACTTTTTTTTGTTTAAATGTTTTCATAGAAGTAATAATGTTTGCCATAACTTTTTTCCCAGAAACTTTATCTTTTTCTATAGCTTCTAATCCATCAAAATGATAGGAGAATATTAGTTTTCTAAAGTCTTCAAATACCATGTCAGTTAATTCAGTTACTAATCCTATCTTTGATGGAACAGAGGGGTCGGGAGTCATTGTATATCCTGATGCATTCACAGCAGCCCCATTACGACAAATTAACTTCGCTTTTTCATAATATGGTGTTCCTTCTAATTCCCCATATGTATCCAAAAATAAGCCCATTGCAGTAAGCATATAATAATCAATAGGGGAGGATAAACTATTAAATCTATTGTTTTGATATGAGAGTGCTGCACCAGGAGCATACTCAAAAGACCAATTCTTTTCTATCGATTTCATTAAAACTGATTTGGCTCCATTTTCTAATAGAGTATAGCTTAATACAGTTAAAATAGCTGAATATGTATTATTTGAGGCTTTTCCAGTAACAGTAATACCAATATCAACTGGAACTTTAGGCTTTTCCCAATCTTGATCAGCATATTTTTGTGTTGATAAATAATTAATAATATCAGATTTCAGATTTTGAATATCTATCCTACTATCAAAAGGTATATTATTTAAATCAACATTGACTTGAAATTGAATTTCTTGTGCATGTAAAGTACTTAGAAAAGTAAGTGCGCAATACATACATGAAATAACAAGAGTTTGTCTTATTTTAAACATAATAATCAGGGGTTTTATATGAATGTCAGTATTATACGTACTGCTAAAATACTATGCATAGTTGCTCATAGCAACTTTTTTATTTTGTTTGATTGCTATAGTCAAATTGGCCATTTTTCTTTATATGAATCTAACCTTTCTAATATTTTGAATACTCATCACAAATTCTGGGAAGCACATGATTCACTTAATAATATCCCTTTATATTCTTTTGGATGTACGATTAGCCCTCAATCCTCTGGCATAGCACAATTAACCCCTTATACGATTAATGCTTATATAATTCCTCATAATGATATCGAAATCGAATCTTCAATAACTTCAATATATTCACAACTCTATAATGAAATAACACCTAGTATAGTATGTAAGTGGCAATCACCAATCGAACAAACTGATATTCTTTTCGGCTTAAGTAGTACGTATATGCATATAGGTGATGAACAGTATTTTATTGATGGACCTTACTTTTTAACAGGAGGTATTACTCATATATCTCCATGGTTAAGCTCTAAATTAATATGTATACAATCTTTACAACCAGATAATAACATTCTTTATCAACCTTCTATGCCTCAGTATTCTATCGGAATTAATTCTGATATTACTGATAATTTTTACATTGAAACTGACATTTTGATTCTTCAAGCAATTACGGGTTTAAGAATATGTGCTGTCATGGGATTAACACCAGATATTGTTTTACGAACTACATATTCAGTACCTTTGCAATCATTAGATATACGGATTGATTTTTTTCAAGCCCCTTCATTAATAGTAAAAGGATTAATTCGCATCCAAAGTTTGTTTGGAAATTCCTATTCTATTAATATTGAAAGTGCTGATATATTTTGAAAAGAATAACAGATTATTATGGCTAAACAAAAAACCTTATTTGAGCAATTAAAAAATACAGAAGCTCAAGAACAGACTCCTGAAATCTCTCTTAGAAATTCACATATTGTTAAGTATTCAATATTGTGCATATCTATTATACTTGTTGGTTTATTATTTCCCCATCATCAAAATTTCCAAGATGGATCTTCTGATATAAAGAAAGTGTCTGATGGTATTCTTTGGATGAATGAAACAGTAAAAGCTGAATATCCTTTTGCAATAAATAAGCCTTTACAAGAAATTAAAGCTGATATTCAATTTATAAAAGAGCATTCGAGTCCGGTATTTGTCGATAATAAAGTAAGTAGACAAAAAGCAGATTCTAATCTTATTCTCCTTGAAGAATCCTTGCTAAAATCAAATATCAATCAAGTGATTAAAGCCAGTATATCTGCAGATATATATCAAAAATTCCAAAAAATTGATCCTAATACCAAAGAGAAGTTCCTTCAAGTTCTAGCTTTATATAAATCAGATATACTAGATTCAGTCTATTCAGTTAAATCTTATGTAAATATTCAAATAGACTCCTTATGGCAAAGTATAATTATTAAGAAGAATAGCTTACAAGAAATTGAATTACAAAGATATGAGTTAATTGATTCCTTATCTGTTAAACGAATGCTGATAAGAGTTCTGAATAATCAATTTGATGAACAGACAAGCTTTATTCTGGTAAAAATGTTGATATCAGTTCTACCTGCAAAGTTTATGTATTCTGAATCTCTTACAAATGAATTGTCAAATGTAAAAATTGCTGCTGTACCAAAAACCTTAGGAATTGTAAAGGCTGGAGATATAATAATTAATAAGGGTGAACGAATCGATAGAATGGCAATGCTTAAAATGCAATCTTATACTAGCTATCGATCAATAATCGAAGGAAAAGATTATTCTTGGATTGTCTTTCTTGGTGGTATGGGACATTCTTTTATGATTTTCTCAATGTTGATTTTGTATTTGTATTTTATAAGACCAAATATATTTAAAGATAATTATAAAGTATTTGGTTTATGTGGGATTATGTTGCTGGCTTCATTATCAGGTTGGTTTTCTATTATCATTAATTCGAATTATCCATTAGAATATGCCGTGATAGTACCTGCATTATCTATGCTAATTGCTATTTTATTTGATTCAAGAACTGCTTTTTATAGTACGGTTGTGATGTCTTTGTTGATAGCAGGTATTAGAGGAAGCGATTATTCTGTTGGTTTGGCAATGATGATGAGTGGTATGCTAGCTGCTTATAGTGTAAGAGATATTAAAAGTAGAACACAGATATTTCAATCAATTCTATTTGTTATGCTTGGTTTTGCACTTACAATCATTTCAATTAGTGCAGAAAGAACTCTTGATATATCAGAAACACTTCTCCAATTGGGTGTAGCTGGAGTTAACTCAGTTTTTTCTCCTTTATTGACTTTTGGTATTTTGTATATAATTGAAAGAGTTTTTAATATTACAACAGATTTACGCTTAAAAGAATATGATAATGTAGAACATCCATTATTATTAGAAATGAGTGAGAAATCACCTGGCACATATCAGCATACTTTAACAATTGCACGATTATCAGAAAGTGCTGCTATAGCAATAGGTGCTAATGGACTTTTAGCCAAAGTAGGTGCTTATTTTCATGATATTGGTAAAATCCCTAAAGCAGAATATTATGTTGAAAATCAAATAAATATCGATAATAAACATGATAAATTATCGCCCAAGAAAAGTGCTTCTATCATTCGAGATCATGTTCAAGATGGAATTGAATTAGCGATAGAATATAAATTGCCTCAAAGAATTATAGATTTTATTCCAATGCATCATGGCACTATGCTAATCAAGCACTTTTATGCTAAAGCTATTGAATTCTCTAATATTGGTGAAGGATCTACAATTGTTAAAATGGAAGACTATAGATATATAGGTCCTAAACCTGTAACTAAAGAGACAGCTATTGTTATGTTAGCAGATGCTGCTGAAGCTATTGCAAGGGCTGCCAATGCAGATAATAGAGAAGATATCGTAGAAATATTAGATTCGATTGTTAAAGATAGGTTTTTGGATGGTCAATTTGATGAATGCCCAATTACGCTGGCAGAGATACAAGAAGTAAAAGAGTCTTTTGCAAAGAACCTTCTAGGTATGCGACATCATAGAGTGATGTATAAAGAGATCCCAATACAAGAAAGTTAAATAGATATAAAAAGAAAAAGGCAGTGAATGTGTGATTCACTGCCTTTTTTTATGTACTTACAATAACAATTACTTGGTAATCATCAATTGTTGCTGAGCTGAGAATGGACCTGATTTCATTACACAGATATACATACCAGATGGTAATGACTCTGTAGATAAAGATAATTCATAAGATCCACTTTGGAGTGTTCCATGTAATAAAGTATGTACTTTTTGTCCCATACTATTATATAAATCGATTGTGGTTTGTCCTGAAATCCCAATGCTGTATTCTATAGATGCTTGGTCTACAGCAGGGGATTGGCCAATTTGCTTTAATGCATATCCAATTCCACTTCCACGGATAAAGCGTCCATTTTGGAAGCAAATCTTATCCAATGTTAATGAAGAACCTGCAGTATTAATAATCAAGCATTTAGCTAAAGAAGTAGAAGTTGTTGATTGAACATCGACACTGAATACATTAGTATCACCCAAATAAGCATTGTATTCTAATTCAAATAATTCTACATCAGATTTGCCAGGAATTGAATTGATTCCTTTGCCGCTTACCACAATATTATTTGGCTTGCTAACTGCATTCCATGTCCAGCCATTAATTTTGCTGATCAACTTATTAGAATATTCTAGATTTTGTGCATTATAACTTAAAATAACTTGTAATGTATCAACATTCGTTGTGCCTATAGCAGAATCAATCTTTGCTTTTACAATTAAATTGACTGCTTTTCCTGGAATAACTTTTTGATAATCATTAGGGCTTGTATATACCTTCATACCTGAAGTTATAGCCTTGCCAATCAAATTAATTTTTCTTTGACCTAACTTTGCTGTAGCTGCAAAAGTACCTGCACTTTGCGGTGTAAACATAATTAAGAAGTTATTAGTTAAGCCAGCACCAATATCTACACTTCCTGATGGTAATAATGTAAATTGATTTTTATCTGTACCTTCTACAGAAGCATCAATAGTAACTTTATTACTACTTAAGTTAGGATAAGGAATAACTGCTCCAGGAGTTTCACACACTAAAACAGTTCCAAAATTAACTGTACTGTCTGCAGAGAAACCTTCCCCACAAATAGTTGCTTGGCTAGAGCCATTTGTTCCATCATGTACAATATTGACAGTTGCGCTTCGATACCCCACAAATTGTGGTGTAAATCTTACAGACATTATCTTCTGTCCACCAGCTGGAATTGTAAATGGTGCTGCAGGAGATAAATTATCAAATTCTGTAGATCCAACAATAGTGATTGATGATACATTCAAAGGCGCATTGCCAGTATTATTCAGTATTAATGCATCAGCTTTAGTATTATTGGTACCAACAATTGTAGTTCCAACGCAATTAGAATCTGCTTTTAATGTTCCTGTACAACCATCGCCTTGAAGTCTTCCTCCAACTGTAATTGTTTGATTATCTGCAGAGGCTTTAACTAATAATGAATCCCACAGACCAAGAGTAGCAGTTTTAGGAGAGAATTCAATTGTTAGGTTAGATTCTTGTCCACTAGCAAGCTTGTATGGTAAGCTAGGTAAAGCAAAAGTAAATGTTCCATCATTCTTTTGTAGAGTGATTGATTCTATTGTTGCTTCGCTACCACCATTATTTTTAATTTTAATTACTTTTTGATCTTTACCATTAACAGGTACACAGCCCCAAATTCCATTAGATACAGTTGCCTGTAATGGAGAAATACCATCACCGCTTAATTGAATACGAGGAGCGCCACAATCAGCTGGAAGACCTAGATCTATAATTGCAGACCTTTTTCCTGTTGCTGTAGGAATAAATTCAACACCAAGTTCTAAACATTGTCCTGGGCGAATTGTAATTGTAGTATCACCACTTGAAGGCAAAGTTGTGCCATATCCAGGATTAATACTTACAATTTTATAATCTCCAGGATTTGTACCCACTAATTTTAACTTACCATCAATAATAATCCCACTTTTATTACAAAGTGCTGTTTTAATTAACATGGTAGACTTAGAGGTTACCAAAGTATTCGAAAACAATGTGTCTGAAGTATATGTATATGTACAAGGCTCTACACCAGTTCCGCATATTGTCATTGTTACTACAGGAGAGCAAGATGCATAAAAAGTAACTTTAGCGCAATGCTCGCCTGGTGAAGTTGGATCAAATAATACTTCTATAGGAATAGTATCGCAGTTAACAGCAGGGAAGAGACGTCCATTAAGCACTGTTTTTAGACTAAACTGAGGATTATCTACACCAACACTATCAATAAATGTATCTAGGTTTCCACCATTACAAATACCAGTATTTAATGTTTGTTCTTTAGGTTGTCCAACAGCAGTTGTACCCACATTGAAACGTAGATTTGGATCTACCGAATACAATTTAGCTTTAGCCAATGGGAAACTTACTTGACTAGCAGATGAACTTGGAGGTAATCCACAGAATTTTGTAACAAACCCATCAGATAATCCAGCTGATGTTAATAGTTTATTACCTGGATCTTTAACGATTGTTCCATTAAAAGAACCTGTTTCATAAATACATCCATCTTTGTCTGTTGCTGTGTTTTTTGTATACGGTTTGCCAACTACTTTAGATGGTTGTAAATCTAGCCAATTACCAGCTTCATCAAAGATTGCTGTAAATGGTTGCCATAAAGTAGTTCTATTCTGAATTCTTACTGGAAATCCAGCGATTGTAGTTTCTAAAGTTCCTTTAAACATACCTTGAGCATATACATGCTTATCGGATGGATCATATGCAATTTGTTCACCAAATGCTTCTCCTGCAGTATTAGCTCTTGGGCCTAAATCTTGAACCATAACCATATTGCCATTTGGTTCTATTCTAGCCATAAAGAAATTACGTTTGGATTTATCACTTGCCTTTGTTTTGGATATTGCACCTTGCAAACCTGGTTGATTTCCAAAAGTTGCATCACCAATAAACCATCCAGTTGTATATGCAACTTTACCAGGCCCAGCTGTAATACCAGTGATTTGATCTTCGGATGTCCCACCAATGCCTTTTACATAAACAACATTGCCAGAAACATCAATTTGAGCATAAAAGCCATCTCGAGATCCACCTGCACTAGACATCTGATTTGTATCGAAAGTACCTACACCAACAAAAGAACCTCCTACAAAAGCATTCAATCCATCTGATGAAAGAGATATACTTACAGATGAATCTGATAATGTACCGCCAATTTGTTTAGCCCATACATATGTTTTTGCACTTGGCAAACCAACTTTTATACGGAATTTTCCTTTTGTATCTAATTTTTTTAACTCATCTGCTGACCATATATATTTCAATCCTGTTGCATTATTTGCAAGAAGATTCCATGTTGCTCCATCATCAGAACTGTATTGAATAATAACTTCTTGCGCAGAATCAACACCTGCCCATAAAATAGTTAAATCATTACATGTAGATCTTACTTCGGAAGATATTGGGTCTACAAGAATAACACTAGCTGTGCCTCCTACCAAAGGAAGAATTGGCGGGCTACAAGGTGTTCCAGTTAATTCCAAAGAACCTTGACGAAAATCTAATACATTGCCTTGGGTAAATTCTACAGCAAAAGCCCTGCTTTTGCCAGAATCTATAGTAATTGGAGTAGATCCGTCCCAATCAGTTAATTTAAATGTAGCACCTGCTGGAGATGTAACTTTGCCTTTAGTTAAAGTAACTTGTCCAGTTTTAGCTGTAACGGTTACAGTACTTGTTATTGGAGTATTTGGAAGTGGATTTCCAAATGATAAAATTGGTGGGCTTACGTCAAATCTTAGTATACTACTAGCCGGGGCTAAATATTCAGAGGATTTGGTAATATTATATCCTTTTTTGAGCGTTATATCAATTTTTCGTTTTCTACTAGAATCATCACAACCCATTGGAGATTTCCACTGAAGATAGCATACTTCTTTAGCTTGCAATTTTGTAGCAATCTTTGCATAAATATCTTGTAATTGGGCTGCAGCATCACGAGAATTTGCTTCAAAAGATTCTCCGCCAGTTTCACTTGCAAATCTTGCTAAATCTGCATTCATACCGGTGAAAGCTGTTATTGCATAAAAAACGATGCCATTATCTTGTAATCCTTTACGAATAGAATCTACAGTTGGCTTTCTATTGGGCTCTCCATCAGTTAAAAAGATAATGACTCTTTTAACAGGTTCTGTAGGCCTTTCACTTAACAACTTAATAGCACCCCATTGTTTGTGTAGAAGTGGGGGATCATAAGCAGTTGCAGTTCCTAATTCTATTTTGTCAATTGCTGCAATAAGTTGATTTCGATTATTTGTCCAATCTTGTTCTAAGTAAGATTGACCATCGAAAGAAACAATGGCTACTGCAGTTGGATCTATAAAATTCAATTGCTGAACAAATAATTTAGAAGCAATCTTAACAAATTTGAACCTTGTATCATCTGGGGTTTGTCCAACTTGTTCAGACATCGATCCACTTTTATCGATAACCAATACTACACTTAATGCAGGGCCATCAACAATAGATGAACATTTCTTTATCAAAGCAGAATTTGGAATTTTTATTCCATTTTCAAAAACATCAAAATCATTAGAATCTAATCCAGCCAATGGAGCATCATCTTTATCTAATGTTTGAAAAAAAGTTCTTACTTGAGGATAAGCTTTTGTTTCAGGTGCAAAAATATTGAATCGAACTTGTGCTTTTGTTTGAACTGAACAAGCAGTTATAAACAAAAAGAAAAACATTGTAAAGAATCCTAATCTGCGAATCATACGATTCTCCCGATTGGTATAACACATAGTATTTATTATCATAGTAAAATGCCCTAAACAAATTAATGTTTTAGAACAAAAAAAATAGGGTTAATAATGCAAATTACTTCATTGTAATGACACATTCTTATGAATTAAGTCACAAAATATTACATCAAGAAGTAAGCATTACAGGCCTTTCCAAAATTGTAAATGTTTTATCAACAGAATTAAGTTCTGCATTAACTCCTAATGGTAATGTCATCTTACTTTTAACATGCCCAATAGGTAAACCATACACAGCAGGGATGCCCAAAGATTTAATCCTTGATTCAAGAACTTGTATAAGTGAGAATGATACTTCAAATCCTGCGATTCTTTGAGCTTCACAATTTTTGAATTGTCCTAAAACGATACCTGCACATTGTTGTAATTTACCAGCAAGCCATAATTGTGTTAACATTCTATCTATTTTATAAGGTTCCTCTGCAATATCTTCTAAAAACAACAGTGCATTTTTAGTATCAATTTCATAAGGTGTACCTAAAGTACTTACTATCATGGATAAATTACCACCTGTTAAAGTACCCCGGGCAACTCCAGAATTTAATGTAATTATTTTACTATCTGAATATGTAATCGGAGCAAATGGTATGATTGCTTTCTCTTTAGAAATTGCATCATTCTGAATTAATTGATTAGAGCATAATGTTTTATTAAAATAATCAACAGTAAATGGATCAAAAGTAGAGGACGCTACAGGCCCATGAAATGTGACAAGATTACTCAATCTATTTATTGCAACTAATAATGCGGTTATATCGCTATACCCAATAATAATTTTGGGATTTTGTTGTATCATTGAAAAATCTAGCATGGGTAGAATGCGCATTACTCCGTATCCACCCCTAGCACATAAAATACAGTCAATATCCTTTCTTTCGATAAACTCCATGAACTCAGACGCACGTTCAGCATCTGGTGCAGATAAATAACCATATTTTCGAGTAATAGTATTACCTATAACTATATTAAAACCACTAGCTTTTAACAGTGAAATGCCTTCTTGGAGTTCTCCATTATCAACTCCACTTGCTGGTGCTGTGATGCCAATCGTTGATCCCTTTTTTAAGGCAGGTGGTAATAATGAAGCAGTAAAACCTTTTGCATGTAATTCCTCTGAAGCAAGAACAGCTTCAGCAGAAAACTTAGGGGAAGATTCTACCTTATTATCAGCCTTTGCTAAAGAATTAGCAGAACTCATAATGCCGGCTCCTAGCCCAATACCACATGCTCCAAGAAATTTTCTTCTTTTCATTCGTATCAACTTCAAAATGTGAAAAACCGAGAAAAAAACATAAACAAGATAATAATCAATACTATTTGCAATATTCATGCCGTCGGTATCCAACGGATACAAAAATACTAAATGAATTCTATCTAATACTATCTAATACTGTCATAATATGGTAGAAATGTAAAGAAATTAGCTATGTGCGTAAATACTTTGCCAAAGAATCGAATCTATATAGCTAACTTGTTCGATTGAAAACGTGTGTTTATATGTAATTGTATAGTGTAATTGAATTGTATCTTTATTTTCACATCTATGAAAAACACAATAAATTCCAGAAGAACATTGTTAAAATCAGCTGGTGCCTTAGCGATTTTACCATTTACTACATTTCACAATGTACATGCATATCCTAATCCAATAGAGCACATTCAACCTGATTATAATGCCGATTTTTGGCAAGCAATTAGAACTGAATATAGCATGGATAGAACCATGATTAACCTAAATAATGGTGGTGTTAGTCCTAGCCCAAAATCTGTGATTGAGTCTCTTCATAAAGCTATTGATTATGCAAATTTAGCCCCAGCAAGAAATCTTTGGCAACAATTAGAACCTGGTATAGAAAGGGTGCGAGAAGGTTTAGCAGATATGTTTGGTACACAGGTATCAGAAATTGCTATTACCAGAAATGCTAGTGAAAGTTTGCAAAATATTCAATTAGGAATGAGTTTATCGGCTGGTGATGAAGTGTTAACCACTATCTATGATTATCCTAGGATGATTACTGCGTGGGAACAAAGGGTAAGAAGAGATAATATTGTCTTGAAAAAAATTGAAATCCCTATGCCTTTATTAGATCCCATGGATGCTGTAAATGCTATAGAAAAAGCAATTACAAAAAAAACGAAAGTGATTCATGTTTCCCATATTCCATTTTGCACAGGGCAAATAATGCCTATTAAAGCAATATGTGAAATGGCAAAAAAATATACTATTGAATGTATTGTAGATGGCGCTCATTCATTTGCTCATATACCTTTCAAACAACAAGATTTAGAATGTGATTATTTTGCGACTTCGCTTCACAAATGGCTTTATGCACCAATTGGTACAGGAATGTTATATGTGAAAAAAGAAAAAATATCTTCCATTTGGCCTCTAATGGCTGCACCTACAGAAATGGATGATTCCATAAAGAAATTTGAGGAAATTGGAACGCATCAATCAGCTTTACACAATGCTATTAGCGATGCTTTGGCATTTAATGAAAGAATAACTGTAGAAAGAAAAGCAGAAAGATTAAGAGCCTTGAATAAACGATGGATTGATAAGATTAAGCAAGATAAAAGAGTATCTTTTTCAGTTAATATAGATGATGATCAGCAATGGTGTGGCATCATAGTAGTAATGTTTAAAGGCTTTAATCACGAGAAAATTGGTGAATATTTGATGAATACTCACCGTATCATTTCTACGCCGTTAAAATATGCAAATATTGATGGTTTAAGAATTACTCCCAATATTTACATTGCAGAATCTGAAATTGATTATTTTGCACAGGCATTACTTAATATTTTGGATGGAAAGGTTAGTGGCCTTACCAAGTAGCATATATTTAACTCACTACAACACTGCAATTATTGCTGTGTATTCCGATTTAGCAGATTTCCTATATGATAAATGATACATTCTTGTGGATAAGTTTTCACGTATTTATTCTTTTGATGCTGGCAATTGATATTGGTATCTTTCACAAAAGAGCACATACAATATCTGTTAAAGAAGCCTTGGGTTGGAGTGCTTTGTGGATATCTTTGTCTGCATTGTTTGCAATAGGCATTGCTTATTTCAAATCGCCAATTGCTGCTACTGAATTTGCTACAGCATATATTATTGAAAAATCGTTAAGTGTTGATAATCTCTTTATTTTCTTAACGATTTTTAATTACTTTCGGGTACCTCAAAAATATCAACACAAAGTACTGTTTTGGGGTGTATTAGGTGCTTTAGTAATGAGAGCAATATTCATTATTGCTGGAGTAACCATTATTGCAAAATTTCATTTTATTATTTACATACTGGGTGCATTTTTAGTATATACTGGGTTTAAACTCTTTTTTACCGATGATAATTCAGAATATAATCCAGAAAATAATGTTGCATTGAAATTTGTTAGAAAATATATCGGTGTTTCTAAATATTATCATGAAGATAAATTTTTCCTTCGTAGAATGGGACATAGCTTTGCAACTCCATTATTTATGGTTCTCATTTTAGTTGAAACAACTGATTTAATTTTTGCTTTAGATTCGATACCAGCTGTATTGTCTGTCTCTCCAGACCCATTTATCGTGTATACTTCAAATATCTTTGCTATTCTTGGTTTAAGGTCATTGTATTTTGCCTTGGCTGGAGTGGTTGGATTATTCCATTATCTTAATTATGGCCTTGCTTTCATATTAAGCTTTATTGGCGTCAAAATGCTTATTAGTGGTTTTTATACTATTCCAATTCATTGGGCATTATTAGTTGTATTAAGTATTCTTATCTTTTCTGTCGTATTATCTTTACTTTTCCCAAAATCTAAAGAACAGGAAGTGTAATTTTTATGATTCTGCCTTTAAGGATTGCTTTGCTTTGGCATCAGCATCAACCATATTATAGAAAAGGCAATCATTTTATTCTCCCATGGGTACGATTACATGCCGCAAAAGATTATTGGGATTTACCTGCTTTAGCCGAACAATTTCCTTCTTTAAAACAAACAATTAATATTGTTCCTTCATTATTAGTTCAATTGGATGAATATATCCGATATGGAATTACTGATTCAATCCAAGAATTAACTCTTGTAAATGCATATGATTTAAGTAGATTTCAGAAAACAGAAATTCTTCGTCTCTTTTTTTTGTGTAATTATACAACTATGATTGCACCATATGCTAGATACAATGAACTTTATTCTTATGCTGCACACAATCAACAAGAAGCTGTAGAATCATTTACTTCGCAAGATTGGTTAGACATACAAACCTGGTATAATCTTACATGGATTGGGGAACTGTATAAATCGAATAATTCCGAATTACAGTTATTATTCGAAAAAACTCATTTTTCAGAAGATGATAAAGTAGCAGTATTAGCTTATCATAAACACATCATTAGTCTTATAATACCTGTCATGCAGAAAGCTGTTAAAGAAAACAGATTAGAATTATCAGTAACTCCATTTTATCATCCTATTATTCCACTATTGATTGATTCTAGATCAGCTTTAGAGAATATGCCCAATATACATTTACCTGTTTTAGCACCCCAATCAGTGAAAGATGCCCAAGTGCAGATAGAAAGGGCTTTAGCATATTGCAAAGATCGATTATCCATTGTGCCAAATGGAATGTGGCCATCAGAGGGCTCGATTAGTAATGAATCAATATCAGTATTAGAACAGTACAATATAAAGTGGATAGCAACAGATGAAAAGATATTGTTTCAATCCCCTGGACATCATCACCAATTAGATAAGTATTTTCCTAGAAAAATAGGAAATCTTACCTGCTATTTCCGCGATCATGCTTTGTCTGATGCTATAGGATTTGAATATTCTTCATGGGAAGCTCAAAAAGCTTCGGACGATTTTATCAATAGATTAAAACAAATACGATTAGATCTTATTCAACATTATGGCGAACAATCATTGCAATATGCAGTCGTTCCGGTTATTTTAGATGGAGAAAATTGTTGGGAATATTATCAGCATAATGGCTTGCCTTTTTTGCGCTCATTGTTTCATGCTCTTATATCCCAAGATGAATTGCATACTATTACAATGAGTGAGGGAATTCAAGGTTCTGATTTTCTAGAACCATTATCCTCTATCAAAGCTGGATCTTGGATACATGGTAATTTTAGTATTTGGATAGGGCATCCTCAAGATAATGCTGCATGGGAAATGATTGCCAAAGCTAGAAAAATTTTATTCAATTGTGGATTAGATCAAAAAAGTCCTGAATGGCAAAAAGCATATAATCATCTTCTCATTTCTGAAGGTTCTGATTGGTTCTGGTGGTATGGAGATGATCATATTTCTGCAAATCAATCTGAATTTGATGAGCTTTTTAGGTGGAATATTGAACAAATTTATCTTTTAATAGGACATCATATCCCAGATGAAGTGAGGCAGCCTATTGCAGACAAAATTGAATTTCCAGATGCTGAATTATCTTCAAAAGAAATTATTCATACGCTATTCGAAAAAGAATATTCAGGTTCTGCCATCCATTCTGTTTCAGAAATTCTGTCTTCTATACACATTTGTTTTCATCCTACATCTCAATTATATACTATCAATATTAATGCAACTGATTGTATTGGTAAGAATGCAGCAATAGAGATATATATTCTTACTGATCAGCATAAAACTCTTACTGCTATGTGGAAAGATAATTATCTTCAATTTGATGGATTTATTCCAAAATTATGTGGTAGCGGAATGCATCATATTTATTTTTCATTGCCAGATACATTGCACATATTTCAAATACGAATAAAAACACTACACAATACAACAACATTGCAGTATCCCCGTTCGGGCAATTATGTAACACTAACTTTATAATTATTAAACAATGAATTTAACCTTATCATCAGCAATTGAATATTGGGAAAAGTCTTTTTCTTATCAAGAATATAATTCGACATTTGAAGCCATAATTATGCGTTCAGAAAATAATATAGAAGCATCTGAAAAAGAAATGCAACATTATTATACATTAAACTGGGCTAGAAGTAAAAGAGTAGAAAAAGTGTATACGATGTCTGATAATGCTAAAAGTGTTTTGTCTGGATTAACTACAAAACAAAAATGGATTATCATTACTGAGGCTTGGTGTGGAGATTCCTCGCAATCATTACCAATACTTGCCGCATTAGCAGAATATAGACCAGATTGTATCGAGATCAGAATGTGTTCAAGAGATCTTTATCCAGAACTACTTGAATTATATAAAACGAATGGTTCTATGGGTATTCCCAAATTGATTTCAATTGATAGTAATGGAAAAGAGCTTTTTACTTGGGGCCCAAGGCCAACAAAAGCGCAAGAAGTATTTGATGCTTTAAAACATGATAATCAAGAAAAATCAAAGATATATGAAGCTGTTCATCTATGGTATGCAAAAGACAAAGGACAAACTGTAGAAATAGAAATCGTATCTTTGTTACAATAAATTATATAATTATCGGGATTGGAGTATTTGTGTATGATGAATTTAAGTAAAATCCTAGGAAGAAGAAATATATTGTTCTTATGGGTATTAGGTTTCAGTATTGTTTTAGTGAATACATTGACTGCACAAAATGTAACAATATTATTAAAAGGGAAGGTTATAGATGAAGCAGGAAATGCATTGCAGGGTGTCCAAATTCAGTTTAAAGATGGAGAAATGTCCGCAGGAAAGACTAAATCACAAAATAATGGTGAATTTACATCTGTCCTTAAACCCGGAAAAACTTATTCCGCTATATTTGATCGTAGCGATATTCTGCAATCAGACATTAATATGACGGTTCCACAGTTTACTTCATATCAAGAATTACAAAAAACGTTTACTGTAAGAGTAATCAAAAAAGGTGAAAATCTTGGTGAATACCATGTTTTTGCTAATGATAAAGCAGACTTGATACAGAGTACATTTTATGAAAAAATTACTCAAATGTTAAAAAAAATGCGAAGCATTAATATCAGCATTACTGTATCAAACATTACAAAAGCAAAAAAAGCCAAACCTTCTAAAAAGAAAGGAAAAAATATTCAGTCCGAAACGCAGCTTTCTTTTGGACAACAAAGAATAAAAGTACTTATTGATAAATTAATTTCTATAGGAACTAGCGAATCCCGAATTCAACTTATAGAAGGATATGTAAAAGCACCTAATGATATTCAGGTTACTGTTAAAGATATTGATAGCTCATTTTAATGATTGGAATACCATATATGTATTGTAGAGTATCGCTTTATATGTTGATTTGTTGTTTCTTATGTGGTATTGTAGACGTGTCTGCCTCAGAAACAGTAATCATGAAAGCACTAAAGTCTGAAATGAAAAGAACAATGGAAGGTTTGAAAAGCCAAACAAATCCACCTTACTTTTTATCATATGCAGTTACTGAAACAAAAACAGTAAGGATGACAGCTTCATTTGGCAAATTGAAATCTGAAGAATCAATTAATAGTCGTTTATTGGATATTGACATAAGAGTGGGTGATAACTCTTTGGATAATACCCATACGATCAGAGGTTCTCGTTTTGAATTTGGTGGTGGTGGCAGGGGAGTAGAATTGCCGTTTTCAGAAAATGAACAAGCATTATCTTCAATTATTTGGGCAGCTACCGATAAACTGTATAAAAAAGCTGTAGAGCGATATGGTAAAGTACTAACAAATAAAGCTGTAAAAGTTAAAGAAGAAGATTCCTCGGCAGATTTTTCTGTCCAAAAACCTGAAGTATTTATTGAAGAAGCAGCTGTTTTTACCTTAGATACTAATGCTTGGAGAGAAAAAGTTACATCCTTATCCTCTCTATTTTTAGCAGACCCTAAAATTTATACAGGAGATGTATATTTTCAAGCAGATATTATTACAAAGTATTTTGTTAATAGCGAAGGAACTCAATTGCAACAAAGTGAGCCTAATGTAAGAATGTTTGCTTCTGCTTCAACCAAATCCGATGATGGAATGACATTGCCTTTATTCTCAAGCTATTTTGCTTTTGCTCCAGAAGGACTTCCGCAAACAGAGAAGATTATAAAAGATATACAGTCTATGATTAGTACAATAGGTAAATTAAGGGAATCACCATTAGCAGAAACATATTCTGGACCAGCCATCCTATCTGGGCCTGCAGCAGGTGTGTTTTTTCATGAGATTTTTGGACATAGAGTAGAAGGTCACCGTCAAAAAGATCCAAATTCATCTCAAACATTTAAATCGTTTTTAAACAAAAAAATATTGCCAGATTTTATAGATGTTGTATTTGATCCTGGAATGAAGTCTTTGCAAGGACAAGATATAGTAGGATATTATAAATATGACGATGAAGGTGTAAAAGCTCAAAAAGTAATAGCTGTTAAAAATGGTCTTTTCCAAAATTTCTTAATGAGCAGATCACCAATTGAAAATTTTGCAGTTTCTAATGGTCATGGCAGACGTCAAGCTGGATTGCGTCCTGTGTCAAGACAATCAAATCTCTTAGTTCATGCATCAGAAGCAGTACCTTTCGATTCATTGAAAACCCTTTTACGACAAGAATGCAAAAAACAAAATAAAGATTATGGTCTGTATTTTGTAGAAATCTCTGGTGGATTTACTTTTACAGCTCGAACAATTCCTAATGCATTTAATGTGCAACCTTTGGTTGTATATAAAATCTATCAAGATGGCAGGCCAGATGAATTAGTTAGAGGTGTTGATTTAATTGGCACACCATTAACAACCTTTAATAATATTATTGCTGCAAGTAATGATATAGGTATTTTTAATGGAGTATGCGGTGCTGAATCTGGTGGAGTACCTGTTTCAGCAAGTTCTCCAGACTTATTTGTTAAAATTATCGAAGTTCAGAAAAAACAAAAATCCCAAGCAAAACCTCCATTGCTTGATTCTCCATTGACAAATCCAAAGCCTTAATTATATGATTGGACAACTTTTAATCCATATCCTTTTTGCTCTTGCAATAGTAAGTACTGGCTTATATGCTTTTGCTCTAACTGGAAATATATATGCAGCATCTCTAGCTAGAAATGTATATCGTACAATGTCTGCAGGGATTTTACTTGCTTTCTTGATGATAGTATATACTGTTTTCACTCATCAATTTGAATATCATTATGTATGGAATTATTCATCTAAAGAATTACAAGCATGGTATTTATTTGCGGCTTCATATGCTGGGCAAGAAGGTAGCTTTATGCTGTGGACTTTATGGGTGTCTTTGATAGGCGTCATCCTTTTACCTTTTGTAAAAAAAAGGAATTGGGAATCGCAGATAATGGTATTCTATTCTTTGATTTGTGTGTTCCTCCTTTTATTGTTAGTTGTAAAAAATCCATTCTCATTTGTATGGGAAACCTTTGCTAAAGATGGTATTGCAGAGGGCTTTACGCCAGAAAATGGTAAGGGGTTAAATCCTTTATTACATAATGTGTGGATCACCATTCACCCTCCAATATTATTTACTGGTTTTGCCGCAATGAGTGTTCCATTTGCTTTCGCAATGGCTGCTTTGATAAAAAAAGAATATCAAGATTGGATAAAAATGGCATTACCTTGGACTCTTTATGCAACGGCAATTCTAGGTTTTGGAATTATGCTTGGTGGCTTTTGGGCATATGAAACCCTTGGTTGGGGTGGCTTTTGGGCATGGGACCCAGTAGAAAATTCATCGTTAATTCCTTGGCTTGTATCTGTTGCATTAGTACATACCATGCTTATTCAAAGAAAAACTGGTGGATTAGTTAAAACAAATATCATATTATCTTCTCTTGCCTTTATACTTGTACTGTATTCTACATTTCTTACTAGAAGTGGAGTACTTGGTGATACATCAGTTCATTCATTCGTAGATCCAGGAATGTTCGCATATATTCTGCTCATTGTGTTTATGAGCACTTTTCTTTTGATAGCGACTGGCTTAATTATATGGAGAAAAAATGATCTAAAAGCTGACAAGGCTGATTTTGCTTTAGGCAGCCGAGAATTTATGATGTCAATTGGATCTGCATTATTATTAGGAAGTGCTATTATTGTTTTTATTGGTACAAGTTGGCCTCTTTTTGCAGAGATATTACAGCAACCTAAAATAGCAATAGACCCAGATTTCTATAATACTACTCATTTGCCATTAGTAATTCTTGTTATGTGCATTAATGCATTGTCTTTATTAGCAAGATGGAAAGGTCATTCCTTATTACATATAAAAAAATCTATCTTATTTTCAGGATCTTTAGCTTTATGTGGTACTCTGGTATCTTGGATACTTGGCGTTAGAGATCCTCTTTATATACTTCTAACATTTTCTGCTTGGTTTTCTATGATGATTAATGCTGAATTAGCATTAAAAGTAATGAAAGCTAAGTTTGCATCAGCTGGTGCTTATATTTCTCATGTGGGAATAGCATTATTGTTAATTGGCATTGTATGGACATCCAAATATTCTGTATTAGAGCATGCTCGATTAGTTATTGGAGTTCCAACACAAGTTTTGGGGTATACTCTAACTTTTGAAGGGCGTGAACAAATAGAAAAAGAATTTACAGACAGAGAAAAGTATAAATTTCATATCAAAGTAGAGAAAGATGGTCATGTAAATCATGTGGCTCCAATTCTATATTGGAGTGATTTCAATAAAAGAATGTCTGCCTTTCTAGAGCCAGGTATTGCCTGGAGTTTAGGAAGAGATTTATATATTTCTCCAAAATCAACTGATGAAGAAGGTGGAATCCCAATCATTACCTTAAAAAAAGGTGAAAAAATAGTATTTCCTACAGATTCTACTAGATATTTCCGTTTTATTGCTTTCGATATGTCTGCCATGAGATCTGGCCCATCTGCTGATGGAATGATCCATCCTGCAGCAATAGTTCGCATATATTCACCCAAAGACAGTGCAGACATTTCATTGCGTGCTTCATTGAATATGCAAACGATGGCAACAATACCCGAACCATTAGTATTGCCTGGCACAAATCAAAAAATATCTTTTGCAAAACTTATTCCTAATAAAAAAAGTTTAGCTCAATCAGAAGCTGCTTTTAGTTTTGAAGATACTTCAAAACCTATACCTCAGAAAAAAGAAGTATTTACTGTAGAAGTTTCAATAAAACCTTTGATAAATCTTGTTTGGTTTGGTGTGATAGCTATGGTTGCTGGATTTTTTATTTCAATTGCTAGACATAAAAAAGATTTCATCATCGTAGAATAATGATATAGATCCTTGTTTATTATTTATGAAGTGTGTCCTATGAATTACCTTGTGATTTTCATTTTTGTATGTATTTCTACAATGAATGCCGACCAAGAAATTGGCGGAATAAAAATTCCTGGTACTATGAAAGTTTCTGACCAACAATTAGTATTAAATGGGGCTGGAACAAGAGAAAAATTTTGGATGGATATGTATGTTGGAGCTTTGTTTGTAAAAGCTAAAACTCAAAATGCCTCTGAGATTATAGCAGCAAATGATATTATGGTGATGGAATTAACTATTGTTAGCGGATTGATTACTTCCCAAAAGATGTCTGATGCCGTAGATGAAGGGTTTATCAAATCAACTAATAATTCACTTTCAGCTTTGCAAACAAGGATTAATCAATTTAAACAGATATTTAAAGATGAGATTAAGAAAGGGGATACATATGTATTTCAGTATGAACCATCTAAGGGTTTGTCTATTATAAGAAATGGAAAGTTATCTGCAATGATACCTGGATTAGACTTTAAAAAAGCATTATTCGGCATTTGGTTATGTGATAATCCTGCTGATAAAGATTTGAAACTTCAATTATTAGGTAAATAAAAAAAGGGATATCATGTGATATCCCTTTTAAGTTTAAGCAGAAATGCCTTTCAATTTAGCTTTCAAGTAATCTTGGTTTAGTTTTGCGATATTATCAGCACTTATTCCTTTAGGGCAAGCGGCTTCGCAATCCAAAGTATTTGTGCAGTTCCCAAAACCTTCGCTATCCATTTGATGTACCATTCTTAAAACTCTTTTATGGCGTTCTGGTTGTCCTTGTGGTAAATATCCTAAATGAGCAATTTTAGCAGCAGTAAATAACATAGCAGACGCATTCTTGCATGCTGCTACACATGCTCCACAACCAATACATGCAGCAGCATCCATTGCAGCATCAGCATCTGGTTTTGGAATAGGAAGAGTATTTCCATCCTGAGCATTACCTGTATTTACAGATATAAAACCACCTGCTTGAATAATCCTATCAAATGCGCTTCTATTGACAGATAAATCTTTGATAACAGGGAATGCACTTGCTCTCCATGGCTCAATTACAATATTATCGCCATCATTAAATTTACGCATATGTAACTGACATGTAGTTGTCATATTCTCTGGGCCATGTGGTTTGCCATTAATCATCATAGAGCAAGACCCACAAATACCTTCACGACAATCATGATCAAATGCTACAGGATCTTGTCCACATCCTAATAATTGTTCATTCAAAACATCAAGCATTTCCAAGAATGACATATCAGGGCTTATTTCATTTAAGGTATAATCAGTAAAATTACCTTTTGTATTTGCATTCTGCTGACGCCATACTTTAAGTTGTAAATTCATTATTTATAGCTCCTTGTAGCAAGCTGAATATTCTCAAATTTTAATTCTTCTTTGTGTCTAATAGATTTGCTATTTGTTCCAGTATATTCCCAAACTGCTGAATGGCAAAAGTCTTGATCATCCCTTTTAGCTTCACCATCTTGGGTTTGATGTTCTGTGCGGAAATGTCCACCACATGATTCATCTCTTTCTAGGGCATCCCAACACATTAATTCAGCAAATTCTATGAAATCTGCAACTCTTCCAGCTTGTTCCAAGGCATTATTCATTTCTAAGCCAGAACCTAATACATTCAGATTGTTCCAGAATTCTTCTTTAATCTCGGGAATACGGCTTAGTGCTTGTTGAAGGCTAGCTTCGCTTCTTGCCATTCCGCAATTATTCCACATTAACATTCCTAATTCTTTATGAAAAGAAGAGGTAGTTCTTTTTCCTTTTATAGATAAAAATGTATGTAAACGTGCTTGTACTTCAGCTTCAGCTTTTTTGAATTCAGGGTGATCTGTACCAACCTTATTTCCTGTATCGGTTGCAAGATAATGACCAATTGTATAAGGAATCACAAAATATCCATCAGCTAAGCCTTGCATAAGTGCACTTGCGCCTAATCTGTTTGCTCCATGATCAGAAAAATTAGCTTCACCTAATACATGTAATCCAGGAATAGTGCTCATCAAATTATAATCTACCCATAAACCACCCATTGTATAATGTGGTGCTGGATATATACGCATTGGAATTTTATAAGGATTTTCTCCAGTGATTCTTTCATACATTTCGAATAAGTTTCCATAGCGTTCGGCAATGGTTTTTTCGCCAAGACGATGTATTGCTGCAGAAAAATCAAGATATACTCCGCGTCCACCGGGCCCAACGCCTCGTCCTTCATCACACACTTCTTTGGCAGCTCTAGAAGCAATATCTCTTGGAGATAAATTGCCAAAAGATGGATATTTCCTTTCTAAATAATAATCTCTATCGTGTTCTGGAATTTCATGTGGTGCCCTTTTTTCAGTAGTTGATTTAGGTACCCAAACACGCCCATCATTACGAAGAGATTCACTCATCAATGTTAACTTTGATTGATATTCACCATGTTGGGGAATAGAAGTTGGATGAATTTGAGTAAAGCATGGATTAGCTAAACCCGCACCTTTTTTATGTGCTCTCCATATAGACGTTACATTACAAGCCATTGCATTGGTTGAAAGATAAAACACATTAGAATATCCACCAGTAGCAAGAATGACAGCATCTCCAGCCCATGACTCTATTTTACCTGAAACTAAATCTCTGGTTACAATTCCTTTAGCATGGCCATCGACAACTACTAATTCCATCATTTCAGAACGGGTATGCATGGTTACGGTTCCAGCACCAATTTGTCTTGATAAAGCTGAATATGCACCAAGCAATAATTGTTGTCCTGTTTGTCCTTTTGCATAAAACGTTCTAGATACTTGAGCACCACCAAATGATCTATTAGATAAGTATCCACCATATTCTCTTGCAAATGGTACACCTTGTGCTACGCATTGATCGATAATATTTGTGCTAACCTGGGCTAATCTATATACATTACCTTCACGAGCTCTAAAATCACCACCTTTCACTGTATCATAAAAAAGACGGTAGATACTATCGCCATCATTTTGATAATTTTTTGCTGCATTTATTCCACCTTGAGCTGCAATGCTATGTGCTCTACGAGGGGTATCATGAAATGTAAAGCAATCTACATTATAGCCTAATTCAGCTAAAGATGCAGCAGCAGATGCACCTGCAAGACCACTACCTACTACCAATATTCTATACTTTCGCTTATTAGAAGGATTAATAAGCTTAATTTCAGCCCTATGTTTATCCCATTTTTGTTCAATTGGGCCTGATGGTATTTTGGAATCGAGAATCATGATATAATATCTAAAAGTGAATAGTCTATATAAATTATTTACAACAATCTTTCATAGCAGCACAAGCTTCTGTATTATCACAAGCCGGTTTGATAATACCACTAAATACTGCTATTGGAATTGATAAATATCCAATGAGAAATATAGCTGCTAGGGCAGGGCCAATCCTAGCAGTAAGAGCTAAATATTTTGGATTATGTATTCCTAATGTTCTAGAAGCACTTGAAACAGAATGGCTTATATGTGCCGATACAAATATGATTGCAAATAGATAGCTAAGGGCAATAAAAGGATTCTGGAAACCAGCTACAATCATATTGAATACATTGTGAACTACTTCTCCAGATTTAAGTGTATAACTATTATCAAAATACGTTTGAGGCTGAATAATGCCAAAAGTATAATGTAATAGATGATAGATGACAAAGAAAAGTATTGCTAGTCCAGAATACATCATTGTTCTTGAAGCAAATGTAGATTTAAGTGATTTTTTTTCTTGATATGCAATCGGACGTGCAGCACGATTTCGATTAGATAGTTTTATTGAAGACCAAACATGTAGTCCTAAAGCTGATATCAACGTTAATCTTACAATCCATAAAAGTGGCCCAAGACTTTTTAAACCAAAAGCATATGCATTTATTTTTTCTGGACCACTAAACATCAACAAGTTTCCTAGAAGATGTCCAGCTAAAAACCCAACAATCATCAAACCCGTAACTGCCATCACTATTTTGGTGAAAACGGTTGAACGGAGAAATTGAAAAAGAGAAAACATGAACTATATCCTTGATAATTTAGATCTAAAATACATAATTGAGGGTTTTGCGTCAAAGGTAAAAGTCTTATACTTGGGCTTCATAGTAGTATTGAGCCCCAAACGGTAAAAAACCTAGCATTGGTTCCAATGGTCTAAGGAATCCAACAAAAGCTGGAAAAAAAAGTGTAAATGTTCTTTTTCTTATAGAAAATCCAGATTCCTTATATATATGTTCCGAATAAGATGGAGGAAGCAGAACTGCATCAATATCGAATGGACAATCTTTAATTGTTTTTACAGTGATCGGATTCCAAGGATTATGTTCAAACATAAAAATCATTCCTCCTGGGCGCAGATGATTCTTTAAATCCTTAAGAATTCTTATATGTTCTGAATGAGGAATATGATGAAATACATTTGCAATAAAAATGATATCAAATGTATCTGAAAATGTTATTGCCCCTGTTTCAGATAATAGTTCCCATTGAATTCCCGTGACATCTTTATTTGCACTTTTAGCCATATCTAATGAATCTTGCGAAACATCAGCACCAATAATTGAAGAGCTAGGAAAGTATTTTCTTAATAATGGTTCACTTTTACCAATACCACATCCAAAGTTTAGGATATGTACATGTTCTTTGTCTCTTCCATATATTTTCAATTTTCGATGTATTTCTTTTACTTTATATTCATCAAAAAAAGCGGGCTCATATCCAGAAGCCTTAACATTTTGAGCATGCATCGATTGATATTCTAATGCGTATTTATCAAATTCACTCATTGAGTTCTTTCCTATAAATGTCTTCTATAACATATAATGGACGATATTTTGTCTCATCGTGGATTCGTCCTAAATATTCGCCAATCATCCCTAATGCAAGTAATTGCGTGCCACCTAAAAGTAAAATACATATGATAAGAGAAGCCCAACCTAATTCAATATGCGCATCAGGCATAAATAGCTTAAGTATAATAATATAAAGACTATATAAAAAGCCAAGAAATGCTGTGATAATTCCAATATAAGATGATAGTTTTAATGGAATTGAAGAAAATGAAGTTATACCATCAACAGCAAATTTTATCATTTTTGTTAATGTATATTTAGTTTCTCCAGAATGTCTCTCATTACGTTCATATTCCATACCAATTTGATTGAAGCCTATCCAACTAATCATGCCACGAATAAATCTATGGCGTTCTTTCATCGATTTTAACACATTGACAACACGTCTACTCATAATTCTAAAATCACCAGTATCAACAGGTATATCAACATTGGTTAATTTTCTTAAAACACGATAAAACAAAGAAGCGGTAAACAATTTAAAAAAGCTTTCTCCATCTCTTTTTTTTCTTACGGCATATACAACATCATAACCCTTTAACATTGTTACATATAAATCAACAATAGTTTCTGGAGGATCTTGCAAATCTCCATCAATAACTGCAATTGCATCACCCAGTGCTATGTCTATGCCAGCTGTAATTGCAATTTGATGTCCATGATTTCTTGATAAATTTAAGAGCACATAACCTGGAAGATCTTCACAAAGATGTTTGAGAAGATTCACAGTATTATCTTTAGACCCATCATTAACAAAAATCACTTCTATTTCATGAGCATTAATGCCACATTTTGACAGAAATAATTGTTTTGTATTCTCCATTCTTTCATAAAAAGCATGAATGATACCTTCTTCATTATACATTGGTACTACAATTGAAATTCTCATAGTTTATGCCTGATTATGTGCAGTTAATTCGGCTGTGAAACCAATAAATTCTTCTTCTAATTGTTGGCGTTCATGCATAGAAGCATATATGCCTTTTTTTGATAATAACTCAAGATGCGTACCCGATTCTACTATTGCACCTTTTTGTACAACAATAATATTATCGCATAATGAAACAGTAGAAATACGGTGAGCGATAAGAATAGTAGTTCTGTTTACCATTAATGTTGATAAACCGTTTAAGATTATTTCTTCTGTAGCTGTATCTACGGCAGAGAAAGCATCATCTAATACTAATATTTTGGGATTTCGGACAATTGCTCTTGCGATTGCAGTTCTTTGCTTTTGCCCACCAGATAGTGTTATGCCACGTTCTCCAACTATTGTATTATACCCATTTGGTAAATCTTCAATATCTTGAGCTAAACCAGCTAATTGCGCTGCTTCTTTAATTTCTTGCTCACTTGCTTCTGGTTTGCCAAAACGAATATTATCTGCAAGTGACATGCTAAAAAGGAAAGCTTCTTGTTGAACAAGGCCTATACAGGAACGTAATTCTTGTAAAGAAATATCTTTAATATCAATACCATCTATCTTTATCGAGCCAGATGTTAAATCGAATAGGCGTGGTAAAAGGCTTGCTAAAGTTGATTTTCCGCTCCCAGTTGCCCCAACAATACCAAGTGAACTGCCTGCTTTAACCTCAAATGTGATTGAATCTAATGCCTTTTCTTTTCTATCAGGATATTGCATTGTTACATGGTGAAAACTAATGTGTGGGTTTTGTATGTGTTGTGAAGAATTGGCATCTTCTTTATACGATATTGAGGGTATCATATCCATAATATCACCAACTCTTTTTGCTGATGCTGCTGCCCTTTGAACTAAATTACTTACCCAGCCAATTGCTGCAACCGGCCATATCAATTGATTTAGATAAATAAAAAATTGCGTGATATCACCAAGAGTAGCCTGATTTCTAATTACATGAATACCGCCATATCCAAGAACTAAAAGATTGGAAAAACCAACTAAAGCCATCATAGAAGGCATTGTTAATGATTGAAAAAAAGCAAGCTTAATATTTCGGAATTTATATTCTTCACTTTGTTGGGAAAACTGCTTGTATTCATAATCTTCCCTTTGATAAGCTTTTATTACCCTTACACCGCTAAAGGATTCTTGAGCATGAGCAGTCAAATGAGAAAATTGTTCTTGTACTTCTCTAAATCCATCATGTACTTTTTTTCCAATTCTATATGTTAAAAAAGCCATAAATGGTAAAGGAATCAAAGCTAATAAAGTAATTGATAGATTAATTGAGCTCATCAAGGCTAATGCAAATGTAAATGTAGTTATTGTATTGGCTGAATACATGATAGCTGGACCCAAGAATTCACGGATTGCAGCAATATCATTTGTCGTTAAAGCCATTAATGAGCCGGTAGAATTTCCATGAAAAAACGAAAGAGATTGAATTTCTAAAGCCTGTAATAAATCATTTCTTAATTCATATTCAATTAATCGAGATGTTACAATAATTGTTCTTCTGGTAAGGTACATAAAAAAACCAGAGCCAATAGTAAGCAAAAGAATGAGTCCAATAGAAAGATAAACTTGCTGTGAATCTATGGTAGCCCTTTGCATTCCATCTACAATACGTCCAACAAAGCGTGGCACAGAAGTAGAACAAACATTAGATAATGTTACAAAAAGAAAGCCCAGCATAAGTTGGGCTTTATGTCTTTTCAAATAGGGGAATAATCTTTTTAACTCTTTCATATTGATTGCATTATGCTATGGTAATTTCTGGACACAAATACACATCTTGAATTGTATTCAATAGTGCTATGCCTTCTTTCATTGGCCTTTGGAAAGCTTTTCTTCCTGATATCAAACCCATTCCACCTGCTCTTTTATTAATAACTGCGGTTATAGCTGCTTCTGCAAAATCATTAGAACCGGATGCACCACCAGAATTGATAAGTCCAATTCTGCCCATATAACAATTTGCTACTTGATAACGGCATAAATCAATTGGATGATCTGAACTTAATTCTGAATACATACGATTATCTAATTTCCCATAGCTAGAATTACCCATATTAAGTGAAGCATATCCACCATTATTTTCAGGTAATTTTTGTTTAATAATATCAGCTCCTAAAGTAACGCCCAAGTGATTTGCCTGGCCGGTTAAATCAGCAGAAATATGATAATCTTTATCTGATTTAAAAGCTGAATTTCTTAGATAACACCATAAAATAGTTGCCATACCCAATTGATGTGCATGTGCAAATGCTTGGGAAATTTCTACTATTTGCCGAGAGCTTTCGGGTGATCCAAAATAAATAGTTGCTCCAATCGCTGCAGCTCCCATTTCATATGCTTGCTGAACTGTTCCAAATAGTATTTGATCTGCCTTATTTGGATAGGTAAGAAGTTCATTATGATTAATCTTGACTATATATGGAATTTTATGGGCATATAAACGAGAAGTCATAGCTAATACACCAAAAGTAGAAGCTACTGCATTACAACCACCTTCAATTGCAAGAGTAATGATATTTTCTGGGTCAAAATATGCTGGGTTTTTAGCAAAGCTAGCACCTGCAGAATGTTCTATTCCTTGGTCAACAGGAAGTATAGAAGTATATCCTGAACCAGAGAGCCTTCCATGTGAAAAAATTCTTTGTAAATTTTGTAAAACACGATTAGATCTATCTGAAACAGAATATATTCTATCTACAGCGTCACCACCAGGTAGATGTAAACTGGATTTATCAACTGTATTACAAGTATGATCTAAAAAATAAGAGGCTTGGCCGCCTAAAAGCGAGGCTATATGGTCAATCATTAACAATCCTTAAAGTTATTGTTTGGGATTGAAGAAACATGAATTTGCTAAGACAAAATTACGTGATTTTGATGAATAAAATCGTGGGTTTATTTGCAATTTTAGTGTTTGATTTCTCCTAATGATTATATATCTATCAAACATATTATAATGAACTAAACAATTTATATATTCCTAATTCCTTCAAAATCCTTATTTTCGATTTCCTTTTTTTTAGAAGGTAGGTATAATCATAGCCCTGGTTGTGATGAAAGTACTACGGAAAGGTGCAAGAGTGGTTTAATTGGCACGCCTGGAAAGCGTGTGAACCTGTAAGGGTTCCGCGGGTTCGAATCCCGCCCTTTCCGCAAGCCATCCCTATTGTTGGGGATGGCTTTTTTTATTTTGTCTGAATAAAAAAATTAGAAAAACCAATAAATTCTGCATCCAAGACTTGCTTTTTTCGTATTTTTGCATGTAAGATTTTTCCTTAAATACTCAGAAAAACACTATGTCATCGCTCCTTAGCGAGCGCATTCTTCCTGTTATGCTAGAAGATGAAATGCGCGCCTCTTATCTTGCTTATTCAATGTCTGTAATAGTTTCACGTGCATTACCTGATGTGCGTGATGGTTTAAAGCCAGTTCACCGTAGAATTCTCTATGCAATGTATGAACTAGGTTTAATGCCAAATAAACCATATAAAAAGTCTGCTCGTCTGGTTGGGGAAGTACTTGGTAAATATCATCCCCATGGAGATTCTTCTGTTTATGATGCAATGGTACGTTTGGCTCAAGGTTGGTCTATGCGTTATCCACTTGTTGATGGACAGGGTAATTATGGATCTGTAGATGGCGATCCACCAGCAGCTATGCGTTATACTGAATCTAAATTAGCATCAATTGCAATGGAGACATTGCGAGATATTGATAAAAATACGGTTGATTATCGCCCTAACTTTGATGATTCTCTAGAAGAACCTACAGTGTTACCTACTTCTTTACCTACTTTGTTAATAAACGGAGCTGGTGGAATTGCTGTAGGAATGGCTACAAATATACCTCCTCATAATCTTAATGAAGTTGTTGATGCTTTACAAGCATTGATCATTAATCCAGAAATTACGATTTCTGAATTGATGCAATATGTAAAGGCACCTGATTTTCCAACTGGTGGTATTATATATGGATATGAAGGTGTTAAAGATGGTTATCATACTGGGCGTGGCCGTGTTTTAGTTCGTGCTAAAGCAAGTATTGAGACTACAAAAACCAAAGAAACTATTATTATTACCGAATTACCCTATCAAGTAGGTAAGGCTTCATTAATTGAAAAAATTGCAGATTTAGTAAGGGCCAAAGTACTTGAAGATATTTCTGATATCAGAGATGAATCAGATCGTGATGGTATGCGAATTGTTATTGAGTTAAAGCGTGATGCCACACCTATGGTTGTTTTAAACAATTTGTATAAGCATACACAATTGCAAACAACTTTTGGTATTAATATGTTAGCTTTAGTGAAGGGCCGTCCAAAGGTTCTTACATTAAAAGAAATGATGGAAGAATTCTTAAAACATCGAAATGAAGTAATTGTTAGAAGGACACAGTTTGAATTAGATGCTGCAGATAGAAGAGCCCATATTTTAGAAGGTTTTATCATTGCTTTAGACAATATTGATGAAGTAATTAAAACCATTAAGCAATCTAAAGATGCACCTACAGCTAGTATAAATTTACAGTCAAGATTTAGTTTGTCTGAAATTCAGGCCAAAGCTATTCTTGAAATGCGTTTACAAAGATTAACTGGTTTAGAAAGAGATAAAATTCAAGCTGAATATAGAGAGATTATTCAATTAATTGAAAAGTTGAAATCTATTTTAGCTAGCAAAGAATTACAGATGCAAATTATTAGCGATGAATTAGCTGAGATACGAAAAAAATATGGTGATGAACGCAGAACAGAGATAGTTCATGATGCCAGAGATTTCACATTAGAAGATATGATAGCCAATGAAGAAATGATCGTAACTATTTCTCATAAAGGTTTCATTAAACGTACTGCAGTAACTAATTATAGACGTCAACATAAAGGTGGCCGTGGCGCAAGCGGAGCTGGTACATATGATGATGATTATGTAGAACAAGTATTCCGTGCAGCAACACATCATTATTTATTGTTCTTTACTGATCGTGGTAGAGTATTCAGAGTTAAAGTGTATGATTTAACCGAAGCAAGCAGAAATGCAAAAGGTAGATCATTAGCAAATGTTATCGAAAAAGCAAATGAAGAAAAGGTAACAGCTACTTTAACAGTAAAAGAATTCCCAGATAATCTCTATATCTTTATGGCTACAGCCAACGGTACTGTAAAGAAAACATTATTATCAGAATTTGAAAGTGTAAGAGCAAATGGAAAAATTGCAATTAATCTTCATGATGATGATAGTTTGATTAGTGCTAAAATTACAGATGGATCAAATGATATTATTTTAGCATCTAATGCTGGTTTAGCTTGTAGATTCCGCGAAAGTGATGTACGCCCAATGGGTAGAACTGCAGCAGGAGTTATTGGTATGCAATTAGGCGATACTGAAAGAGTAATCTCGATGGTATCTATAAAACGTCCTGATTCTCAAATAATCGTTGTTGGTGAAAGAGGTTATGGAAAACGAACCAATTATGAGGATTTCAGGCTAACAAAACGTGGTGCTAAAGGTGTGATATCTATGAATATTACTGATAAAACTGGCGAAGTTGTTAGTATCATGGAAGTACAAGACACTGAAGATTTAGTAGTAATGACAGTTGGCGGTATTCTTATTCGTCAACAAGTTAAAGATATTAGAATCATCGGTAGAAATACACAAGGTGTTCGCCTGATTAGATTAGAAGAAGGTGATAAGATAGCAGATATTACTACTGTTCCTCATGAAGAAGATGAGGATGAAACAGATACAGTAGAAGGAAATGAAATCATAACACCTACTAATTCTGACCAACTAGAACTGTTGTAATGTATTGATAATTAAGGTGTTAAAAATTAACTTCTTAAACAGTTTGTGAACTTGTAAAGAAGTGCTTATTTTTGGGCCAGATTAATTTTGTCGGAGGGATGGCCGAGAGGCTGAAGGCACCGGTTTGCTAAACCGACGTAGTGTTTTTAAACGCTACCGAGGGTTCGAATCCCTCTCCCTCCGCTATATTGTGTTTAACAGACCTTTAAAGAACCAATTATTTGCTAACGCAATAATTGGTTCTTTTTTAATTTCAATAATTAAGGAACAAGATTTCGATGAAGAATATGATAGAATGTGAGAATAATATTTTACATGAAAGTATTTAGTGATATATTTCTGATATAAACATATTCATTCGTAAAAAGCAGTAATCTTTACAAGTAACAGAATGGTAAAACGATTTAACTCTATTTTAAGGAAAAAAGCTGATGAAATATTTTATACTCGTGATTATTGTAGTACTTACATCATATAGCTATAGTAAAGCACAATCACTGAAAGCAATTTCCCAAAGTGGTGCTGAAGAAACATATTCATTGAATAAACCACTTACAATTACTTTTGATTCTACTTCATTTATCTTTACTTCAGGTTCAACTGTATTAAAGAAATGGGGATTTGGAGAGTTGAGAATACTTATTGATGATATTAATGCTAATGGGACAATAGATGTAAAAGAAAAAAATATATCTAAGCAACCTAATATGGTACATGTATATCCCCAGCCTATATTCGATAAATTCAATGTATCTTTTCATGTACCATTAAGCGGTCCTGTACACATTAATTTATATTCTTTAGTAGGTGACATAGTATACTCATACTCACTAGGATATTTGGTCCAAGGAGAACACACCTCGTCAGTTAATATTCCTTTTATTAGTACAGGTCAATATATTCTTAGTTTACAAGGAAATCTCTTCTTGTACAATATTCC